>Ga0079224_100010602_pt1 | contig 12655 bp, 7 predicted proteins | sample Stecom2015_FD_80414 | JGI IMG/M metagenome (GOLD analysis project Ga0079224, IMG submission 80414) | Agricultural soil microbial communities from Utah to study Nitrogen management - Steer compost 2015 | ecosystem: Environmental > Terrestrial > Soil > Agricultural land | place: USA: Utah...
AAGTCAGGCACTCGAAAAGAAAAATCGCTTCTTTATACAAACGCTTACCCAAGGAACACCCCTGTATGTTAATCCCGATAAAGCGCTATTCAATGTTTCAGAAAATGATTGGATTACCACCTTAGAGAAAGCAAAGGCCGTTTGGAACTATCGGAAATATAAAGCCGATACTTTTCTAACCTGCGCAGAACTTGCCATCCATCAACGACAAGATACACACATCGCCATGTTTCTTCTCTCCCAGAGCATGGAGCAACTTTGTATTGGTTTGATTTATGCCTGTCTTGGCTATCATGTAGATCAGAGCACGCTTCCATTTTTGCTTCAGGTCTCCAAGCTTATCTCGCCACAGCTCGCTGATTGTTTTGTTTTCGGAGGAGACGACACAAAGCAGGCATTTAAATCGCTTGCCAACAGTCTGCATGCCGTTCGTTATAAAAAGGAAGCAGCTCCCAACGATAAAGAATTGGCAATTGCTATGGCCTGTTACGAACGTTTCCAAGCCATTGCTATCGCTTCCTGCACCACTAATTTCGCTCAATTAGAGAAGCGAATACTGGCAGAATCTTCAAATAAAGAATTGGTTGAAACGGCAAAAGACGACCATGCCGCAGAACCTAGCAATGCGTTGTAGCCCTTCCTAAACCTAGCTACATGTCTTGCGTAAACACGTCTATTTTTGTGTAAAATAAATTTTGCGGGGACAGCACCGCAAAATTTATTTGAAGGTCATGTTAGATGAAGTTTACACCTCGGGGTACTAATTATTGTTTACGCAGGTATTTAGTTAGAATCACAATCAACTGCCCCTCTACTCTTCCTTCTATCTGTTCGGGATTATCTTCCACTAAACGAATATTTTTCACTACAGTTCCTAATTTGGCGGAGATCGAACTTCCTTTTACATCCAATGTTTTTGTCAAAACTACGGAATCGCCATGCTGAAGTACATTGCCATTTGCATCTTTATGTACGGGTTTAGCAGCCTCACCTTCTTCAAAAGTCCCAGCCTGTGCCCAAGAAAGCGTCTCTGGTTCTAAATAAAGAATGTCAAGTGCGTCCGCAGCCCAACTTTCTCCTTTCAAGTGGTTCAGTACCCGCCAAGCTAATACCTGCACGGCCGGTAGCTCACTCCACATAACATCCGGCAAGAAACGCCAATCTTCGGGAGAAAAAGCTTCTTTACCCTCCAGCTGATCCGCTAATGTCTTGGCTATTACAAGCTCATTATTCGAATAGCTATCAGGAGTTATGCTATAAACTACCAATTCCCCTTCTTTGTTACTTAACTCACATCTTCCACCGCTTCTGACCATTAAGGATTCATTTATTGCCATTTTATCTACTTTTTAAGAATGCAAAGATACAATTTGGGATAGATAATATTCCCCGCAGCTTAGAAACCGCGGGGAAAACAGCTATCTCGCCATCAATGATACCGGTTCACACCAATCACCAGGTCCGTTGCTGTTTACAGCACGAACCCTGACATAATATGTGGTCCCGGGTTGCAGTCCGCTCAAGATGTTACGTGTGGATGTAGTGGTCTTACGATCGCTCCATACTAACATACCCGACTCATCCCGTTCCTTGGCGTTGCTGTACTCGTAAATGACACGCCCCGCAATCTTGTCAAAGTCAAAGCGTATTTGACCGCTTAAGGGGCCATCTGTTAGCCGCAAGCGTGTAGGTATCGGAGGTATCAAGCCAGCAATAGGTTGCGCAGACAGGGAAAAACCTGAGCTAAGGAGCATTGGCATATTTCCTTCGGCAACTGAATTGACATAAAAAGCTAGTCGCTTTAATACGCTACTCAATCCTTCCTTACTCTCATTTTTGATACTCACATCAAGAGGGCTTCCCTTCTGACTAGCTTTTGCCAATTTTTCCTGGTAGTCCGTCACCGCATCTTGCACCTCCGTTAAACTTGGTGATGGTTCCGGAAAGTTGGTGTTGCTAGTCATCGCCTGTAAAATTGTTAAGGCATTTTGTAAAATTTCAGCATCTCTTTTGCTTTTAAAACTGCTGTTTACTCGTAAATTTCTCATCATTTTCTATTTAAAATTGTTATCCATTTATTTTTCTCATCAAATTCCCTTAGCGTATAACACCGCAAATCAATCGCCCCTATTTAAGGAGGTACTACAATCCATTTTTTCATTTTTGCTCATTTATTTTTATATTTAAAAAATATGCTTTCCTTCCCTTGAAGTGCAATACAAAATTCCGCAAGAAAAAAATAGAGCATGTCGCAATTTGACGCTTTTGTCGTTTTTGGCGTAAAATGACGCTTTTGTCGCTTTTCAGATGTCGCAAACACCCCCCTAGACCGCGAAAATTATCGTAAGTGCAAAGAAAACAGTTAGTAAAATGTGCCGTTTCAATACCCAATTAGCGAGAAGCGCTTTCAAAATGGAGTAATTTGGCAATGAAACGGCTTGTTTTGCCAGCAAAACGGCAGACTTTAACAATAAAACACATCAATGAAATAGCAGAACGCTGCACTTCGCTGGCATTATACAGTACTCCGCAATCGAAATACGCCATAGTGCCATCGAAATAAATCGTTCTGTTCGTGAAATAATCTATCCCGCTATTGAAATGGATCGCTTTACCAGCGAAATCAATTTAAGTGATAGCAGTTTGCAAGACATCGTGGGCGAAATGGTAGGTTTTGCAATATGTATTGGAAAGAATAAACGGTTGCGTCAAATGTGCTTTTGTACGGAAACGAACACTCTTTGTTCATTTCCGTACATCACTTTATCGTAAACCTCGTTCAAGCTGCGAAAGCACTGCTTTTTTATTGTGGCCGCCTAATTGTGCACAAACAGTTGGTTAAGGTACGTTCACCATTGAAAAATAGTACCCCGCAACAACGCAATCGATACAAAACATAGTGAATTTTATACAGTAAAACAAAATGATTAATCATCACCTTAAAGCGACCTTACGCTATTTATGGCGGAATCGTTTATTTACAGGTTTAAATATTTTGGGATTGGCCATCGGCATTAGCGCTTCCTGGATCATCTTTCGAATGGTTAGCTTTGAATTTAGTTATGACCGTTTACAACCTGATCGAGAACGCGTCTTTCAAGTCACTTTTCAATCAAAGACTGATGATGGCAGAGGGGGAGCGATGCCATTCGTACCCAAAGCCGCACTCCCCACCTTGCTGCATGATATTTCCGGAATCGAACATGTTGCTCCGCTGTATTATCGAAATTTCTCAAGAGTGAAAGTCTTTAATGGGCTCGTGAAGGACGGTGTCACGGAGCAAGTAGCCACCTTACCAGGTTATTTTAAGATAATCGAATATAAATGGCTAGCAGGAAAACCGGAACAAGCTTTGAGTAAGCCTGATCAAGTTGTTTTAACTGCTTCACGAGCCTCTCAGTATTTTCCGAAGACAGAATATACAGAAATTATCGGGAAGACAATCATTTATAACGACACCTTAATGACAACCGTCAGCGGCGTTGTTGCTGATTTAGATTATCTCAATAGCTTTCCGGCACAAGAGTTTTTTGCCCTCAATCAAGAAGAACTGAGTAGTACCGACTGGGTTAGCTTATCATCAAATGAATTACTATTTATTAAGTTAAAAAAAGAAGTAGCTTCGAAAACTGTATTAAATCAGCTGAACAGTTTGAACCTTAAAATAAATCGAGCGCTTTTTAAGCAATATCACTTTACTTCAAGCTTTGACTTTCTTCCTTTGCCGGAAAAACACTTTGCGGTCCAATTCGGTGCGCATACGCGAACAGCAAGTAAACCCGTATTGTACGGACTTATTGGAATCGCCGCATTTTTGCTGGCACTTGCTTGTATCAATTATATCAACCTTACCACTGCGCACTTACCTCAACGCTCAAAAGAAATTGGTATACGGAAGACACTGGGCGGCCTTCCATCGTCTATTATCCAAAGTTATTTACTGGAAACTTTTGTCCTTTGCCTCCTAGCTGTGCTACTCTCTGTATTCTTCACCTTTCTTTCACTTCGTGTTTTTTCAGCTTACATACCGGAGGGCATGAACGATTTCAGCAATTACCCAGTGATGTTACTTTTTGCCCTACTGTTAATAACAGGTATTACATTCATTGCAGGACTCTATCCTAGCTGGCTCGCTACCCGTGTACAGACAGTCCGCGTATTAAAAGGCGAAACAAAGCAATCGATTAGGGGCTATCAGTTGAATCTCCGTAAGGGACTTATTGTGTTCCAGTTTGTAATTGCGCAGGTATTTGTGATTTGCTCCATTATTATTGGACAACAAATGAAATATACTTTGGACAAAGATTTAGGTTTTGAACATGAAGCCATCTTAACGGTCGAAATCCCCTATAAGCTACAGCAGGACTCGCTTTTTCAAGGCGCTCAATTTGTTTTAAAGCAACGACTGGCTCAACATCCCGAGATCGCAGCGGTTTCTTTGGGCGACTTACCGATGATTGACCGAATGACGGCTTGGTTAATGGATTATCGCGGAAAAAACGGCACCATACAAAAGCAAGTGATGTTTAAAAATATAGACAATAATTACCTTGATCTTTATCAAATACCGTTACTTGCGGGAAGGAACGTCCAGTTAACGGATACCGTGCGCGAATTGCTTCTAAATGAAACCGCGCTCAAAGCCTTTGGCTTCTCTCGTGCCGAAGAGGCCATTGGGCAAACTTTATATCAAGGTAACATGCCGCGGACTATTGTTGGAGTTATTAAAGATTTTCATCAGTTTAACTTGAAGAGCACAATTGATTTACTCGGTTTTACAGCGCAAAAGCCTGGTTTAACAACTTTTAATATCAAACTATCTTCACCTAAGGTTTCCTCCTGGAAAAAAGCGATTGCCCTTATTGAACAAGAATGGAAGCAAGTTTACCCGACAGTGCCATTTTCTTATCAATTCTATAATGACACGATAAAATCGCTATACCGGCAGGAGCATAGTACATCCCGACTGGTGAATGTGGCTACCGCTATAACTTTGTTGATCAGCTGCCTTGGACTATACGGCCTAGCTGCCTTTACCGCCTTTCAACGCACCAAGGAAATTGGCATTCGCAAAGTGCTGGGAGCTACCGTTGGCGGAATCGCCAGCCTTCTCTCTAAAGACTTTATCAAACTGGTATTGATCGCATTAATGATTGCCACACCGATTGCCTGGTGGGCCATGAATAAATGGTTAGAGAACTTTGCGTTTAAAATAACCGTGCAATGGTGGATGTTTGCCTTCGCCGGACTAGGCGCAGTTACAATCGCTTTATTAACGGTAAGCTATCAAGCTATTAAAGCTGCAATTGCTAACCCGGTTGATTCCTTGCGAAGTGAATAGTGTTCTGAGTAGCAAGTTTTAGGTCATAAGTAACTCGAAACTAAATAAAGGAGCTAAATAATAAGCCACATCGAAGACCATTAGAATTTTTGCAGCGACTTATACGTAAAACGTGAGACTTAAAACTTACAACTCAAAAGATACTTAATATGAAAAAAAATTACATGAAAATCGCTTGGCGAACCCTCTTAAAAAACAAGGGATACACGGCGCTTAATATAACCGGAATGGCTATCGGCCTTGCCAGCTGTCTTCTCATTGGGCTTTACATCCGGAATGAATTGTCATATGATGAATACCACGTAAAAAAGGATCGGATTTATCGCGTTGTTCACGGTTATAAAGAGATCGGAACTAGCGGAACAACGAAAGCGGGGCAAAAAGGGGATTATACTTATCAAATTTGGGGGAATGCACCGGTGGGAAAAGCACTAGAAGCTGATTTTCCGGGAGTAGAAGAGGTTGTCCAATTTTCCGGCAGATCCCCTGTATTGCTTCGCTATGGTGACAAAGCCTTTCAAGAAGACAATGTCTTTTTTGCTGATTCCAACACCTTTAGTGTCTTCAGTTGGAAATTGCTTGCCGGTAATCCAAAAACAGCACTTGTTGCCCCTTATTCCGCCGTGCTTACTAAGAGCACGGCCAAAAAATATTTTGGTGACGAAAATCCAATTGGTAAAACAATTGAAGGAGGCAATACCGGTGGGAGAGCCGCCCCGGGGGTTTATACAGTAACCGGTATCCTAGAAGACATTCCTCCTAATTCTCACTTTACTTTTGATGCGCTCATGTCTATGAGCTCCTTCAAGCAATCTGAGGCAGCGCTTTTTGATGAGTGGGGTTATGTGGATTTCTATACCTATTTCCTACTTTCGGAAAAAGCAAATCTTGAGCAGTTAACGGCAGACATTCCCGCCTTTCTAAATCGGCACCATGCTAATGATGATGGTCGGTACAGTATTGCCTTTGAACCGATGTTAAATGCTTATTTGCACTCAAGTGCCGATCGCCAGCCTGGCGCTACCGGTAGTTTGGCCAATTTATACATTTTTGGGGTAATAGGTATTTTTATTGGTTAGCCAATTTTGCTTATCATATGGAAATTCACTGGTGGATATTTGTAGCAGCCACTTTCTTAGGACTGGTTATTGCCTTTTTTACGGTGAGTTACCAAGCTATTAAAGCCGCGATGGCAAATCCGGTGAAGTCTTTACGGTCTGAATAGGAACGCGACCCTTCCTAACCAGATAGGGTACTTACCTTGTAAAATGATAACGCTTGAGAACGAAACAATACAAATATCAGGATATTTCAGCACCATAAAATCCTTAACGTCGAAATATCCTGATACCTACTTGCCTGCGGAAGGCTGGCCTCTTGATACTTCGTACTGCAATCTAAACCTTAACCGTTTTCCATCGGCCTCGCGAAAAAAGCCAAAGGGTAAAAATACCTACCGCTGTTTCGGAAGCAAATATTCCCCAGAACACACCTGTATGGGACAGATTAAGCGAAATAGCCAGAAAATAGGCAAGCGGAATCTGAATAAGCCAAAAGAATACGAGGTTTATCATTGTTGGTGTTTTTGTGTCGCCGGCACCGTTAAAAGCCTGTACAGACACCATCCACCAACCATAAATAAAAAAAGAGTAAGAGATAATACGCAGCCATTCACTCCCTATAGAAATAACCCGGTCATCCATGCTAAAGACGCCTACCAATGCTTTATTAAAGAAGAAAAACACCAATGAAATGATAAGCATGAACACCATATTATAACGGCCAATCTTCCACACGGCAGACTCGGCCCGATCGGGTCTCTCTGCTCCTAAATTCTGGCCCACTAAAGTGGCGGCAGCATTCGATAGGCCCCAAGCAGGCATCATACAGAACATCATGATACGCATGGCAATGGTTGAGCCCGCCACTGCCTCGCTTCCAACTTCTGCTAAAATTCGCATTAGAAAAATCCAGGAAGTCATCGCCACTAACATCTGACCGATACCTCCCAAGGAGGTACGCAATATGGCAAACATTGTTTTCATATCCCAAACTAGCTGATCCATACGCACGCGAATATGTTTTCCCCCTTTAAATAGTACCCATAGCTGCATCGCCACACCTACCCCTCTACCCAAATTGGTTGCAATAGCCGCACCTTCAATACCAAAAGCAGGAATTGGCCCCCAGCCGAATATGAGTAGCGGATCTAAGAGAATATTAATGCCATTAGCCACCCACAGTACACGCATAGCGATTGCCGCATCCCCCGCACCTCGAAATATCGCATTCATTACAAAAAGCAACATCACTACTGCATTTCCACCTAGCATCCACTGGGTATAACCATAGCCATGCTGTATGGCCCGATCATCTGCTCCCATAAGGGCAAGCAGCTCTTTAGAAAAAAAAGATACCGGCTAATGCAAAAGGCAGGGACGCTAAGATTGCAATGAATATTGCTTGAACAGCAGACAATCCCACTTCTTCTTTTTTCCGTTCACCAATTCTACGTGCTATAATTGCTGTTACTGCCGTGGAAAGTCCCATTGCAATGGAATATAATAGAAACAGATACGTTTCAGTAAGTCCCACAGTAGCCACCGCTGAGGGACCTAATTTGCCTACAAAATAAATATCTACAACAGCAAAAATCGACTCCATCATGAGCTCTAAAATCATGGGAACAGCTAGTAATAAAATGGCTCGTTTTAAACTAATCTGCGTGTAGTCAGCTTCGGTACCTCGAATGGCATTACCTAGCTCTTGCCAAATAGTGGGTGGATTTTGTGTCTTCTCCATAGAATCATTTATTTAGACCTTTCATTAACTGGCTCTTTATGTTAGAACATGTTCCTTACTAACATATTGGTAAAAATACGGAAGAAATTCGCACCAAATTATAGGTAATTCTGACAATTTGAGGGTAATTTAAGACAAAGTGATTTCAACTAATAGAAAAACAAGCCTCGCCTGGCTAATCCAAACCACTCTTAAGAGAATCGCTTTTATTGAATTATGATACTCAACATATTGCAAACAGTTTACCAAGTTTAGTAATCCATAAAAGTTATGCTTTTTGCGGAATCAAATCCATAAAAGTTATGCTTTTTATGGAATCAAATCCATAAAAGTTATATATTTGTATAGTTAATGATACAAAGAGAATTAAAAGACCGACTACTACAGCGAATAGATCATAAGAAAGTTCTTATTCTATTCGGTCCGAGGCAGGTAGGAAAAACGACCTTAGTTAAACAGGTCGTATCTGAACTCCCGGAAAAAGCCATTTATTTTAATGGTGATGATATAATAACCCGAAACATTTGGCAAACAGATCAGATTGCTTTATCAAAGCAAAGTTTTGGTGACAAGAAAATCGTTGTACTTGATGAAGCCCAAATGATTCCGGATATTGGGATTATCTGTAAACAATTGGTTGACGAAAACTTAGGCCTTCAACTTATATTAACAGGTTCATCAGCTCTAAATATCGCGAACATTACGCAAGAGCCATTAACCGGTAGGAAATGGGAATATTTTCTTTATCCCATTAGCTTTTCCGAATTGGTGACACACGAAGGTCTTTTACAAAGTATTCAAAAACTGTCACTCTATCTAATTTATGGCTCCTATCCTGAGATCATAACTTCTCCACAAGAAGCAAAGCCTTTATTGACTAATTTAACAAACAGCTATCTCTATAAGGATATTCTTGCGCTTACGGGCGTTAAAAAGCCCATGCTATTAGAAAAAATATTAAAAGCGCTTGCTTGGCAAGTCGGTTCGGAGGTATCATTAAATGAGTTATCAAGAATAGTTGATGCAGACGTAAAAACGGTAGACCAATATATATATCTATTGGAACAAGTCTTTGTAGTTTATCGTTTGGGAACTTTTAGCAGAAATCTACGAAACGAAATCAACACCAAAAAGAAAATTTTTTTCTACGATAATGGTGTCAGAAATAGCTTGATAGGTAACTATAGTTCACTGGAAGCCCGACAGGATATTGGCTCATTATGGGAAAACTTCTTACTTTCCGAAAGAAAAAAACTGCTAGCCTATAATGGTTTTTACGGATCTACCTACTTCTGGCGGAACAAACAACAAGCTGAAGTAGATTATATAGAAGAAATTGACGGCAAATTATATGCTTTTGAGTTTAAATGGAATCCAAAAACCAAAGTGAATTTCCCAAAAGCCTTTGTAGATAACTACAAGCCTGAGATAACACAAGTAATTCATCGCGACAATTTTTGGGAATGGTTAAATAAATATCCATATTAGGTATTAGTGCCATGCCCACAAAAAACTCAACAAGATCCTCTCAACTATTTATTATTCACCAATATCGACTCCTATTTTTCCGACAAAACCACCATTTTTCATCATTCTTTGTGCTTCGGTTAATTGATTTAGCAAAAAGGTTTTTTCAATATGCAATTTTAGTTTCCCCTGCTCAATCATTTCCTTTAATACGTTGAGATCGTCGGCATTGGGCTTGACAAAAACAAACTTCATATAAGGTTCAAATACAACATCAACCGCCGTTTTGACCAAACCCTTTATATTATTGGTTTCGCCTCTTGTGGTCACGAATAGGCCCTGTTCGTTTAAATGATGTTTCAAGTCGCTATACGTGTACATGCCGGCCGCATCAAATATAAGATCAAACCGGGCACCTGAAGGAATCTGCTGATTTTGATAGTCGATCACCACATCGCAACCCACGCTATGAGCATATGCTCGATGTTTCTCGCTACATAAACCGCTAATGTGACAGTCTAAAGTTCGTGCCAATTGAACGGCCACCGAGCCAACGCCTCCTGTGCAACCGGTAATCAAAATATTCTCCTTTTCTTGTATTCTACCTACCTTAAATAATCCTTGATATGCAGTCAGTCCCACCAAGGGTATCACGGCTGCTTCCACGTAATCAAGATTCTTCGGTTTTAATGCTATTTGATCCGCATTAACTGTCAGCTCTTCCGCATAGGCGCCACCTTTTATTGCGGAAATCAGTCCAAACACCTCATCCCCTTCCTTAAACAGTCGACTTTTTGATTGTAATACTTTACCACAAAAATCACTGCCGATTACTTGGTTACTAAAACCGGCACTAGCGAGCAAAGCCCTCCCATTGCGCGCCATTACGTCTATCGGATTAACTGATGAAGCATAATTCCGAACCAGCACTTGTCCGCTCTTAATAATCGGCCGAGGAAGTTCCTTTATCTTAAATCTCGGATCAGTACCCTTTTTTTCTATTACTGCAGCTTTCATTATTTTATCCCATCTTCACTAATAACATGCTGCAAATTAACGATTTGCTTGCCAGGCATTGTTGGTTGTATCTCATTTTGTATGCCTCTTTGTTACGCTATTGTAAAGAATGACTTCTTATGCTCTATGCTACCCTAGATGTCCGAAATCGAACATCAATCTGTCCGATTTCGGACACCACACGCTAAAAAATAACAACATAAAACACTTATATACAAACAATTATATCTTATGGAAGTATTTTGGATAGTCGGATTACAAGTTGATACCACGATGATAAACCATTGCAAATAGCTTAGGGAAGGAATGATTTGGTTATTCGTTCCTCGTTATTGGTTATTGGGCCACGAACGATTAACTAACAACAAATAACTATTATGTTAAAACCATCCACCTATGGTGGATAGCTGAAGCACCATAAAAGACAGACACGATGCTGAAACCATGAGCCCTCGGGCGAATAGCTGAAACACCTTAAAAAACTAACACCATGTTGAAAAACTATTTCAAAACAGCTTGGCGCAACTTATGGAAAAACAAGTTTTATTCGCTGCTCAATATTTTGGGCCTGGCCATTGGTATGGCTGTCTGTATTGTGATTATTCTCTTCGTGAACTACGAACGGAATTTTGATGCAATCCATAAAAAGAATATCTATCGCCTGAATGAGGTTCAAAAATGGGAGGGAATGATATCTCCTCAAAAGGTCGCGCTCTCTATGTATCCCATGGGACCTAGTCTCCAGCAAGAATTTGCCGAAATTGTTAACTTTACACGGATCAATCAATGGGGTAAAGCTTCCTTTTTAGTAAACGGAGTACGACATATAATGCCTTCCACCTTCTTAGTCGACTCAACCTTTCTTCAACTGTTTGATTTCGAACTGTTAAAAGGCAACAGAAGTACCGTATTTGAAAAGCCGAACAGCTTGGTGTTAACACAAAAAACCGCAGCGAAGATCTTTGGTAAGGAAGAAGCGCTCGGAAAGACCATAACCACCTACGGTAGGGACACTACCAATTTCACTGTTACAGGCGTTTTAGTAGACATTCCTGAAAATTCACATATTCATTTTGATGCCCTATTCTCCATGAACACGTATGTTGGCCCTCAACAAATGCAGAACTGGGGAGGCAATTGGCTAACGACCTATCTGGAAATCGCACCTAATGCCGACATAGAAAGCCTTGAGAAAAGGTTTCCAGCTTTCCTTAAGAGACACATGGAGGAAAAACAAGCAAAGGGCTATGAGTTATTCCTCCAGCCGCTTCGAGATGTGCATGCCGGCTCAACCGAGATCACGCATGATTATATCAATTATCAAAAATTCAATAGTAAATATACTTTTATCTTCTTCGCTATTGCACTAGTGGTTCTGGTGATCGCTTCTATCAATTTTGTAAACCTAACCACTGCCCGCTCAACAGCACGGGCGAAGGAAATCGGCGTAAGAAAGAGTACCGGCGCTAAAAGAGGGCAACTTTATCTTCAATTTATCGGTGAATCCGTTCTGCTCTGCTTCATCGCAGTGATTTTAGCCTGTGGGATGGTAAAATTAATGCTCCTATATGTAAACCATATAAGTCTCCGAGCCATTGCTTTCCCTTTGCTTCATGATCCGTCGCTAATCCTCTATTTATTATTAGGCACATTATGTTTAGGACTTTTAGCAGGTCTATATCCTGCGGCATACCTGTCTGCATTTAAGCCGACGGTCGTACTAAAGGGCACGGTCAACAACGGCAGAAACAAAACTTTTTTCCGCAATGTTTTAGTGGTCGGACAATTTACTTGTGCGATTGTATTAATGACGGCAACCTTGCTGGCCATTAAGCAACTCCGTTTTATGCAAAAAAAAGATGTCGGTTTTACGCGAGACCAAATGGTTGCTGTGACATTGGATAACAACGCCTACCGCGTGTATGAAAGCTTAAAACAGGAACTTTTAACGAGCAGTCTGATTAAAGGCGTTACGGCCAATCAACAAAAGTTAGGCAACAACTTGCATCAAACAAGCGTTAAATTTCA
>Ga0079224_100010603_pt1 | contig 12655 bp, 14 predicted proteins | sample Stecom2015_FD_80414 | JGI IMG/M metagenome (GOLD analysis project Ga0079224, IMG submission 80414) | Agricultural soil microbial communities from Utah to study Nitrogen management - Steer compost 2015 | ecosystem: Environmental > Terrestrial > Soil > Agricultural land | place: USA: Utah...
AGCGGCAGTGAGCCACGCCACGGCACTGCCGACCTGGCACCGTCCTGCGTGGACGGCCCGCGCGAGGGCCAGGCCCGGCAATCCGGCTATCATCAGCATCACGCTCGCCCCACCCGTATCCCGACACTCGGCGGCGGCCGCGACAACCCCGAGTCGGCCGGCATGCAGGCCCTGCAGCGTTGCCAGCAAGGCCCGCCAGCGATCCTGGACCTTGGCCGCATGCAGCTCGACGGCGCGCAGCGGCGCCCCGGCAGCCAGTCCCAGCAACTGCTCGGCACCCGGCGTTGCCTGCGCCTGCAACCACGCACGGGCCTGTTCGGCTGGCGGCGGCGACAGCGTCAGCTGCTGGCAGCGGCTGCGGATGGTCGCCGGCAGCAGCGACGGCCTGGCAGCGACCAGCAGCAGCACCACGCCCGGCGGCGGCTCTTCCAGCGTCTTGAGCAGCGCGTTGGCTGCGGCGGCATTCATCCTGTCCGCCGGATCGATCAGCCCGACCCGGTAGCCGCCGTACTGACTCTTCAGGGACAGCTGGTCGATCAGGCCGCGTACCTGGTCCACCCGAACCTGCCGCCCCTCCTCTTCCGGCGTCACCACGAACAGGTCTGGATGCGCGCCCTGAACCAGCAGGCGGCAGGCGCGGCAGCGACCGCAGGCCTGCAGCTCGTTGCGGCCGGCTTCGCACAGCAGCGCCGCAGCCAGCTGCTCCGCCAGCCGTCGCTTGCCAAGCCCGGGCAGGCCGCTGATCAGCAGCGCATGCGGCAGCGCCTGCCGGCGGATCTGGGCCTGCAGCCGCGTCCAGGCCTCGGCATGCCAGGGCAGGGGCTCAGCCAGCTCCATCGAGCAGCCTCCCCAGTGCCGAGGTGATCGCCGCCAGCACCTCCTCCGCCGGTGCGCTGGCATCGATCATCACGATGCGCTCCGGCATCCGCTGTGCACGTGCTCGATACATGGCCCGCGCCCGCTCGAAGAATTCCAGCCGCTCCTGCTCGAAGCGGTCCGGCGCGCTGCGCCGTCCGGCGCGGGCCAGGCCGAGCTCGATGGGCACGTCGAGCAAGACGGTCAGATCCGGCACCAGGCCCTGCTGCACCCAGGACTCCAGTGCCTCGATACGGGCCTCGCCCAGCCCCCGGCCGCCACCCTGATAGGCGTAGGTGGCATCGGTGAAACGATCGCAGACTACCGGCCTGCCCGCCTCAAGCGCCGGGCGAATCACCTTGGCCAGATGCTCGGCTCGGGCTGCGAACACCAGCAGGGTCTCGGCATCGGCATTCATGTCGGCATGGTCGAAGCCCAGCAGCAGCTGGCGGATCGCCTCGCCAAGCGGGGTCCCGCCCGGTTCCCGGGTCATCACCGGATCCAGCCCGCGACCGCGCAGGTACTGCTCGATCCCGGCCAAGCAGGTGCTCTTGCCGGCGCCCTCCAGCCCTTCGACGGTGATGAACCGGCCGCGCCCGCGCATAGCCTCAACGCCCGCCGAGCTGGTAGCGGCGCACCGCAGCATTGTGCTCTTCGAGCGTCGCCGAGAACTGATGGCTGCCGTCGCCGCGAGAGACGAAGTACAGCTCGTCGCCATCGGCCGGATTTAGCGCAGCCCGGATGGACGCGCCGCTCGGCATCGCAATCGGGGTCGGCGGCAAGCCATGCCGCGTGTAGGTGTTGTAAGGCGTATCGGTACGCAGGTCGCGGCGGCGGATGTTGCCGTCGAAGGCATCCCCCATTCCGTAGATCACGGTCGGATCGGTCTGCAGCCGCATGCCTTTCTGCAGACGGCGCACGAACACACCGGCGATCCGCGTCCGCTCCTCCGGCACCGCGGTTTCGCGTTCGATCAGCGAAGCCAGGATCAGGGCCTCATAGGGTGATTTCAGCGGCAGTCCGTCGACCCGCTGTTCCCATGCATCGGCAAGCTGCTGCTGCATGACGCGGTAGGCCCGGCGCAGGAAATCGACATCCGTCGTCCCGCGCGGGAAGCGATAGGTGTCAGGGTAGAACCAGCCTTCCGGATGCGCTCCAGGCTCGCCGAGAAGCTCCATCACGCTCAGCTGGCCGGCGCCGTCCAGCGTATGCTCGATGGCGGGATGGTTGCGCAGTGCCTGCATCATCTGCTTGAAGGTCCAGCCCTCGATGATGGTGAAGCTGTGCAGCACCACTTCCCCACTCACCAGCATCCGCAACAGCCGGCGCGGCGTGGTTCCCGGCAACAGCTGGTATTCGCCGGCCTTGACCCGCGAAGCACTGCCGTCGAGGCGGGCCATCAGCCGCAGCAGGAACGGCTCGTCCAGCACCTGATCGCGTTCCAGCTGCTGCGCGACCAGACCGAGCGAGGTGCCGGGCTTGATCAGCAGATGGTAGCCGTCCTCTGGCACAGCAAGCGGCGTATTGGCGAAGCGCTGGTAGCGATACAGGCCGTAGCCGCCGACCGCCAGAACCGCAGCCAATACCACAAGCACAAGACGGGTCAGTAGCCTACGCATGATCTTCATCATTGTCAGGGGCCAGGCAGACGCCTGAGCCGGTCAACAGTCGCTGCAGCCGCCGGACTATCGGCCCCGGGCGGCGCTGACGCCCTTCCAGCTTGCGGATCGGCCAGATGCCGATCAGGCTGTTGCAGAGGAACAGTTCGTCCGCTTCTTCCAGCAGCAGCGGATCGAGCGCCCGTTCCGCGACGGCCAGCCCGACCTCTTCGGCCAGCGCCATCACATGGTCGCGCATTACGCCGCGCACTCCGCAGTCGGCGATGGGCGGGGTCAGCAGCTGGCCGTCGAGCACCGCAAACAGATTGCTGGCAATGCCCTCGACCACTTCCCCGGCCAGGTTCAGCATCAGCCCTTCCACCAGGCCGCGGCCGTCCACCTCGCGGCGGGCCAGCACCTGCTCGATCCGGCCGAGGTGCTTGATGCCGGCCAGAGGCCCTTGCGGCGTCAGCCGCAGTGCACAGTACCCGGCATCCACGCCCTCGCGCCAGTATGCCGCCGGATACTCCGGGGCGGGCGAACGCAGCAGGATGCGGCGGGGAGCCAGGGGATCCGGCCGGCCGTAGCCTCGGCGACCGCTGCCGGCGGTATAGATGATTTTCAGCACCGCCCTGCCATGACCGGCGGCCAAGCTCTGGGCTTCGTCATGGAGCAGCGACAGATCCGGCGGCGGCAACAGCAGGCGTTCGCAGCCCCACAGCAGGCGGTCGACATGACGCTGCCAGAGCGCCAGCCGCCCCGCCACTATCGCCACCGTCTCGAACAGGCCGTCGGCGTAATGCAGGCCCCGGTCCGCCAGCGTCAGCGACTGCTGACGCCGGCCGTCGACCAGCGCCTCGATCCCGGGCTCAAGGTGCGGCACGGCCGCCCTCAGCGCAGACGCCGGAACGCCAGTGTGCCGTTGGTGCCGCCGAAACCGAAGGAATTGGAAAGCGCCAGCTCGATCTTCATGCTGCGCGCCTCGTTCGGCACGTAGTCGAGGTCGCAATCCGGGTCCGGCGTCGTGTAGTTGATGGTCGGCGGCGCCACCTGATCCCGGATGGCCAGGACGGTGAAGATTGCCTCGATCCCCCCGGCCGCGCCCAGCAGGTGACCGGTCATCGACTTGGTCGAGCTGACGGCGAGCTTGTAGGCATGATCGCCGAAAGCGCTCTTGACGGCGTCGGTCTCGCCCTTGTCGCCGGCCGGCGTGGAGGTGCCGTGGGCATTGATGTAGTCAACCTCGGTCGGATCGGCGCCCGCATCCCGCAGCGCATTCAGCATGCAGCGCTTAGCGCCCTCTCCGCCCTCGGCCGGCAACGTCATGTGATAGGCGTCGCCGCTGCGGCCATAGCCGACGATTTCGCAGTAGATGTTGGCGCCGCGCGCCTTGGCATGTTCGTATTCTTCCAGCACCAGCACGCCGGCACCGTCGGACAGCACGAAGCCGTCGCGGTCCTTGTCCCACGGGCGGCTGGCGGCTTGCGGATCGTCGTTGCGGGTCGACAGTGCCCGCGCCGCCGCGAAACCGCCCAGGCCCATGGGGCTGGTGGCCATCTCGGCGCCGCCGGCGACCATCACGTCGGCGTCGCCGTAGGCGATGATGCGCGCCGCTTCGCCGATGTTATGCGTGGCCGTGGTGCAGGCAGTGACAACGGCAATGTTCGGGCCCTTCATGCCGTACATGATCGACAGGTGGCCCGAAATCATGTTGATGATGGTCGACGGCACGAAGAACGGGGAAATCTTCCGCGGCCCGCCCTGCAGATAGGCATTGTGGCCTTCTTCGATGCTGCCGATGCCGCCTATGCCGGAACCGATGGCGACGCCAATCCGCTCGGCATTGGCTTCGTTCACTTCCAGGCCAGCATCGCGAATCGCCTGGACCGCCGCGCCCAGCCCGTAATGGATGAAAGGATCCATCTTGCGGGCATCCTTGGCGGTCAGATAATCCTCGACCTTGAAATCCCGGACCGAGCCGCCGAAGCGCACCGCAAAGGCGCTGGCGTCGAAATGCTCGATAGGACCGATGCCGCTCCTGCCGGCCAGGATGTTCTCCCAAGCCGTGGAAACGGAACTACCAACCGGGGAAACGATACCCAGGCCGGTGACTACTACGCGACGCTTGGACAAGGGTCACCTCACAATATCGCCCCGCCACAAATGCGTAGGGCCGGCAACGGCCGGCCCACGCTTGTCCCCAATCGCACCGGGCCGGGCGGGAGATCAGCGATTATTCGCCCAGGTGCTGCTTGACGTAATCGATCGCCTGCTGAACGGTGGTGATCTTCTCGGCTTCCTCGTCCGGAATCTCGCACTCGAACTCTTCCTCGAGCGCCATCACCAGTTCCACGGTGTCGAGGGAGTCGGCGCCCAGATCGTCGACGAACGACGCCTCGCCGGTTACCTCCTCTTCCTTGACCCCCAGCTGCTCGACGACGATCTTCTTAACGCGTTCTTCTATGCTGCTCATCAGTTCCTTCCTCTAACGGTGAGCCCGGTGCTTAATCCGCGGGCGTATTGTAGGTGAAGAGTAAAAGCCACGCCACATGACTTCTGCCGGGCCGGCAGCTTGCCGCAAACCCGACAGTCGCCGCGTGACTGCGGTCACGTCATGTACATTCCGCCGTTGACGTGTATGGTCTCCCCGGTGATATAGCCGCCCGCCGGCGAGGCGAGAAACACCACCGCAGCGGCAATATCATCGGCCGCACCGAGGCGGCCCAGGGGAATTTGCTGCATCAGCGCCTGCCGGTTGGCCTCCGGCAACTCGCGTGTCATGTCCGTGTCGATGAAGCCCGGCGCTACCGCGTTGACGGTAATGCCGCGGGAGCCCAGCTCGCGCGCCAGGGACTTGGTGAACCCGATCAGCCCGGCCTTGGCGGCCGCATAGTTGGCCTGACCGGCGTTACCCATCGCGCCCACCACCGAGGCGATGTTGATGATGCGGCCGCGCCGCGCCTTCATCATGCTGCGGATGCAGGCCTTGCTGAGGCGATAGACGGCGGTGAGGTTGGTGTCGATGATCGCCTCCCACTCCTCGTCCTTCATCCGCATCAGCAGGTTGTCGCGGGTAATGCCGGCATTGTTGACCAGAATGGTCGGTGCGCCGAAGCGTTCGCCGATGGTGCTCAGCACCTGCTCGATCTGGTCGGGCCTGGTGACGTCGAGCGCCAGCCCGGCGCCCTGGATGCCGGCATCCTTCAATGCCTGGTCGATCGCGGCAGCGCCGTTGTCGGTGGTGGCGGTGCCGATCACGGTCGCGCCGGCCTTGCCGAGCTGCAGGGCAATGGCGCGGCCGATGCCGCGGCTGGCGCCGGTCACCAGCGCGATCTCATTCTCCAGCGTGAACAGGCTCATCACTCCCCCTTCAGGGCCGCCTCCAGGGTGGCGGGATCGTAAACCGCCGCCGCTGTGACGTCCTTGGCAATCCGCTTGTTGAGTCCCATCAGCACCTTGCCGGGACCGCATTCGATGATCCGGCCGACGCCCTGGGCAGCCATCGCCTGCACCGTCTCGACCCAGCGCACCGGGCTGTAGAGCTGTCGCACCAGGCGATCGCGCAGCCCGGCAACATCCTCCGCCGGCTGCACGTCAACGTTATGCAGCACCGGGATCTCCGGCAAGCGGAAATCGATGCCCGCCATGTAATCGGCAAGCCGCTCGGCGGCCGGCCGCATCAGCGCGCAGTGCGAGGGCACGCTCACCGGCAACGGCACGGCGCGCTTGGCGCCGGCGGCCTTGAGCTCCTCGATCGCGCGCTCGACCGCCGCCTTGCTGCCGGCAATCACGACCTGCCCCGGCGCGTTCAGATTGACGGCCTCGACCACCTCGTCGCCGGCAGCACGCGCGCAGGCCGCACGGACGGTATCGTCATCCAGCCCCAGCACTGCCGCCATGGCGCCCTGCCCGGCCGGCACCGCTTCCTGCATGAACCGCCCGCGCTCAGCCACCAGCTTCACCGCCGGCGCGAAATCCAGCGCACCCCCGCAGACCAGGGCGGTGTACTCGCCCAGGCTGTGACCGGCCAGCACGCCGGGCCGATCGCCGCCCAGCTCCAGCCACACCCGCCAGACAGCCACGCCCGCCGTCAGCATCGCCGGCTGGGTGCGGTCCGTGCGATTGAGATCGTCGGCCGGACCGCCCTGTACCAGGGCCCACAGATCGTAGCCGAGAGCCTCGGATGCCTCTGCGAAGGTGTCGCGCACGATCGGATGGGCCGCCGCAAGCTCCTGCAGCATCCCCACCGATTGCGAGCCTTGCCCTGGGAACACCAGAGCCAATTGCTTGTTATCGGTCATGAGTATGGATTCCGTTCGTCACGGTAACCGGGAAGGGCCCTGCGCCGGGTCAGTAGCGGACCAGCGCCGAACCCCAGGTGAAGCCGGCACCGAACGCTTCCAGCAGCAGCAGATTGCCACGCTGAATGCGGCCGTCGCGGACAGCCGTGTCGAGCGCCAGCGGAATGGATGCGGCGGAGGTATTGCCGTGCTTGTCGACGGTCAGCACCACGCGTTCCAGCGGAACGTCGAGCGATCGCGCGGTGGCGCTGATGATGCGGATATTGGCCTGATGCGGGACCACCCAGTCGATATCGGCGCGGCTCAGGCCGTTGGCCTCGAGGGTCTCGTCCACCACCCGGCCGAGGGTGCGCACCGCCACCTTGAACACCTCATTGCCGCGCATGTGCACCGTGCCGGCCGCGCCTTGCAGCTGGTCGTAGCCTTGCGAGACGCCCCAGGGCACATGCAGCAGGTCGGCGTTGATGCCGTCCGAATGCAGATGGGTGGAAATCACGCCTTCGCTGTCCGACGCTTCGAGCAGCACGGCCCCGGCGCCGTCGCCGAACAGCACGCAGGTAGTCCGGTCTTCCCAGTTGAGGATGCGGGAGAAGGTTTCGGCGCCGATCACCAGCGCCCGCCGCGCACCGCCGGTGCGGATGAAGCGATCGGCAACGCCCAGGGCATAGATGAACCCGGTGCAGGCGGCCGCCACGTCCATGGCGATCGCGCCCGGGCGTATGCCCAACCGCTGCTGAATCAGGCAGGCGGTGCTCGGGAATACGGCGTCCGGGGTCGAGGTGCCGATGATCAGCATGTCGATCTCCTGCGGATCGACACCGGCCGCCTCGATCGCCCGCAGGCCGGCCTCGACGGCCAGATCGCCCGTCGTCTGCCCGGGCGCGGCGATACGCCGCTCGCGGATTCCGGTCCGTTCGCGGATCCAGGTATCGCTGGTATCGACCAACTTCTCCAGATCGGCGTTGGTCATGACCCGCTCCGGCAGGTAGCTGCCAGTCCCCACGATCCGTGACCTGATCAAGATATTTGCTCCTTGGCCAGTACGTCAGCCAACAGGCTGTCGATCCGGCTCGGCACGGCCCGCTCAACTTCGAGGATCGCCACATCGACGGCACGCCCGAACGAGAAGGCGTCGGCGCCGCCATGACTCTTGACGACAATACCTCGCAAACCGAGGAGGCTACCACCATTGTAGCCGCGCGAGTCCATCTTGCTGCGCAGCGCCCGCAGCACCGGCAACGCGGCCAGCGCAGCCAGCTTGGTAAAGATATTGCGCGAAAATTCGGCGCGGATGAATTCCGAAACGACGGTACCCACGCCTTCCATGGTCTTCAGGGCGACGTTGCCGACGAAGCCGTCGCAGACCACCACGTCGGCGACACCCTTGAAGATGCGGTCGCCTTCAACATAGCCGATGTAGTTCAGCTCGCTGGCGGCAAGCAGCTGCGCGGCGCGCTTGATCTGCTCGTTGCCCTTGATTTCTTCTTCGCCGATGTTGAGCAGGCCGATGCGCGGGTTCGGCCGGCCATCGACCTCCTCCGCCAGCACGGAGCCCATGACGGCGAACTGCAGCAGGTGCTCGGCCGTGCAGTCGACGTTGGCACCGAGATCCAGCAAGCGGGTATAGCCGTCGCGGGTTGGGATCAGCGCCGTGATGGCAGGCCGGTCGACGCCGGGCAGCGTCTTGAGAACGAAGCGCGCAGTCGCCATCAGAGCGCCGGTGTTGCCGGCGCTGACGCAGGCATCGGCCTCGCCGCTCTTGACGAGGTCGATGGCGACTCGCATGGAGGAATCTTTCTTGTTGCGCAGGGCGTGCGAGGGCAGCTCGTCCATGCCCACTGTCTGCGAGGCGTGCCGGATCTCCAGCCGCTCGCCGACAGCCAGCTGATGCTGCGCCAGACGCTCCGCCAGCTGCTGCTGATCACCGACCAGCAACAGCTTGACGTTGTCGTGGCGTCGCAGGACGTCGGCTGCCGCCGGCACCACCACGGACGGACCGTGATCGCCGCCCATAGCGTCCAGAGCGATTGTGACCGCTCGTGTCATAAATCTTGTCGTACCGCCGGCAAAACCAAAATCATCGCTTGGCGCACCCCTAGGTGCGCGCGAACGGTTACTCGCCCTTGCCGGCGATTACCTTGCGCCCACGGTAGTAGCCATCCGGGCTGATGTGGTGGCGGCGATGGGTTTCGCCGGTGGTCGGCTCCACCGACAGGGTCGGCCCGCTCAGGGCGTCGTGGGCACGACGCATGCCGCGCTTGGAAGGGGTCTTACGATTCTGTTGAACTGCCATTGCCGCAGCCTCCGATTGATTCAGTCATTCTTACGATTCAGCGCCGCCAAGGCCGCGAACGCGCCAGGTTTGCGTTGCTCGGCGCTCCCGTCCGTCACCGGCTGCGCAGCAACTTGCAACTGACAGCCACTGTCTTCTCCATGCATCGCCACCACCGGCAATGCAAGAATCAACTCGTCTTCAAGCAATTCCGCGGCACGGATCTGCTCCTCGCCACGCAGCAGCGGCTCGATGCCGTCCATCAGCCGCTCGCCCTCGGCCTCGCTCTGCACCAGCACCAGCCGGAACTCGGCCGTCAGCGGCCGACGGAAGGTTTCCAGGCAGCGCTGGCAGACCAGCTCGACCTCGCCGCGCACCCAGCCGCTCACCTGCGGCCGACGTATCGGGTCGAATTCGAAACGCAGCTCCGCTTCGACCTCGCCCTCGTCGCTGACCAGACTGGACACCAAGCGCTTCATCGCCCGCAAAGGCAGATGCCCGACCAGGGCCGCGCCCTGCTCGGCGAGTCGAAGCAAATCCAGATACTCGGGAAGTGTCTCGCCCGACATAGGCCGCGGATATTAGCGGCCGCAACAGGGCCTGTCAAAGCAATAAAAGCCTTGACGCAGACCGCGTCACACCGCTCAATGACGCCCGCCGAGCCAGAGGGTTTTCCATGCCAGCACCACTGATTCTCGCCTCCAGTTCCATGCACCGGCGTGCGCTGCTCGAGCGGCTGCAGGTGCCCTATGAGGTCTGCGCACCGGACATCGACGAAAGCCGTGCTCCGGACGAGCGGCCGGCGGACTATGTCGCGCGGCTGTCGCGGGAAAAGGCGCAGGCCGTGGCGACGCGCTATCCGCAGGCCCTGATCATCGGCTCCGACCAGGCAGCGGTGCTGGACGCGGCGATACTCGGCAAGCCGGGCAACCGGGCTCGGGCATTGGAGCAGCTGCGGCAGGCATCCGGCCGCTGCGTCGAGTTCTATACCGGCCTCACGCTGCTGAATGCCGCCACCGGCGCGACACAAACCAGTGTCGTCACCACCCGGGTGCACTTCCGCCAGCTCAGCGACGACACCATCAGCCGCTATCTCGACAAGGAGCAGCCCTACGACTGCGCCGGCAGCTTCAAGTCGGAAGCACTGGGCATTGCGCTGTTCGAGCGCATCGAGGGCGACGACCCGACCGCGCTGATCGGCCTGCCACTGATCGCGCTGGTCGGCATGCTGGCGAACCAGGGTGTCAGCATCCCCTAGCGCCGGCGGCCGAACCTACCGCAGTCCGAGCCCGTGGAGCCGCAGCTCGACATGGCGCGCCACGCTGGCGCCGAGCTGGTCGGAGAGACGCTCCAGCAGCCCGAGCCGCGGCGTGTACTCGACCAGCTTCTCGGCGCCGATGACATCGCGCGCGACGCTGTGGACATTGCCGGTGGCATCGGCGAGTCCTAGCGCGATGCTCTGCTCGCCGGACCAGACCAGGCCGCTGAACAGGGCGGGATCGTCCGCCAGCCGGTCGCCCCGCCCCTCCTTCACCACGTTCACGAACTGGGCGTGCACCTCGTTCAGCAGCGCCTGGATGTGCGCCGTCTCCGCCGGTCGCTCCGGCGAGAACGGATCCAGCAGCCCCTTGTACTCGCCGGCGGCATAGAGACGGCGCTCGATACCGAGCTTGTCCATGGTGCCGGTGAAACCGAAGCCGTCGATCAGCACGCCGATCGAGCCGACCATGCTGGCCTTGTCGACGAAGATCTTGTCGGCGCCGACCGCGATGTAATACGCGCCGGAGGTACAGAGATCGCCGACCACGGCATAGAGAGGGATATCCGGGTGCTTGGCCCGCAACCGCTTGAGCTCGTCGTTGACGATGCCGGCCTGCACCGGGCTGCCGCCGGGGCTGTTGATCTGCAGGATCACGCCGGCGACGTTGGGCGCCTCGAACGCCGCCTGCAGCCCCTTGACGATCAGCTCGGCGCTGGCGGCCGTGCCTTCGGCGATCGTGCCGTCGATCTTGACCACAGCGGTATGCGGCCCGAGCGCCCCGCTGCGGCCGGTCTGGCAGGACGGCATGGCGAACAGCAGCAGCGCGGTCAGATAGACCAGGAAACAGATCCGGAAGAAGATGTTCCAGCGCCGGGTACGCCGCTGCTCGCGCACCACCTCCAGAGCGATCTGCTTCAGCGCGACGCGCTCCCAGCGCTCTTCGGTATCGTTATTCCGCTCGTCTGTCATATGTCTCGTTCTGTTCCCGCAGGCGGATCAGTGCCGCTTCCAGATCCTCATACAGCGGCGCCGTCAGGGTCAGCGGTTCGGCATCGGGCCAGTGCAACGTCAGGCTCTGCGCATGCAGGAACAGCCGCCGTACCCCCCGCTCCCGAAACAGCTTATTGATTTCCCGATTGCCGTATTTGTCATCGCCCACCACCGGATGCCCCAGGTGAGCCGCATGAACGCGTATCTGGTGCGTGCGGCCGGTGTCGATCCGCGCCTCGGCCAGGGTCGCACCGCGGAACCGCTCGACGGCACGGAATACGGTTCGGGCGTGCTTGCCGGCATCTGCGATCCGCACCATGCGCTCGCCCCCCTGCAGATGGAAGCGATCCAGCGGCGCTTCCACCGGCACCGGTCCGCGCGGGAGATTGCCGCCCAGCAGGGTGAGATAGCGCTTCTCCACCGCGTCGGTGCGGAGCAGCTCGTGCAGCTGCCGCAGCCGGCTGCGCCGCTTGGCAATCAGCAGGCAGCCGCTGGTTTCCCGGTCCAGCCTGTGTACCAGCTCCAGGAATGGCGCCGCAGGCCGCAGCGCCCGCAGCCCCTCGATGACGCCGTGGCGCACGCCGCTGCCGCCATGCACGGCGATTCCCGGTGGCTTGTTCAGGACCAGAAGCCCCTCATCTTCGTAAATGATGGCCGCCTCCAGCTGCGCCAACAGCCCTCTGCCAGGCGGCAGCGCCTCCGGCTGGTCGGTGGCGCGCACCGGCGGCAGCCGCACCTCGTCGCCGGCGGCAAGCTTGTATTCAGGTCCGCTGCGACGGCCATTGACGCGAACCTCGCCCTTGCGCAGCAGGCGGTAGATGCGAGTCTTGGGAACACCCTTGAGCTCGCGCAGCAGGAAATTATCGATGCGCTGGCCCGCCTGTTCGGCATCGATGCGAATGCGGCGTACTTGCACGGGAACCTCTGGCTTGGCGGGACGGTCAACCTGGGCAGCATGATAGCAGCATCGCCCGGCAGGCGACGCCGACCGTCATGCCGTTTGCTGCACTGCACGCACGCTTGCTATAGTTGGCGTGCTCAATCGCGCTCCGCGCGGGCATTACAGCCTGCCCGGCTTTGCGAAGCAACGGTTTCAGCGCATCCGTCGCCATATGGACGGGTTACGCATCGAGTTTCGGGTACACCTCACCCACCCAGGCGGGTGGCACAACAGCGCCCCCTCGCCCTCTCACGGAACATGACGAGACTTCTAGTCGCGCAATTGCTGGCTTGGCTGCTCGGGTACCCGCCCGAGCGGACCGCTGTGGTGCTGCGCCCCGCTCTGGGGCGCGCCCGGCCTGCTCATGCCCTGGGACTCGGCGTGGTGGGCCGCCGGAGAATTCATCCAGATGAAAAGAATGTTGATCAATGCAACTCA
>Ga0079224_100010604_pt1 | contig 12655 bp, 9 predicted proteins | sample Stecom2015_FD_80414 | JGI IMG/M metagenome (GOLD analysis project Ga0079224, IMG submission 80414) | Agricultural soil microbial communities from Utah to study Nitrogen management - Steer compost 2015 | ecosystem: Environmental > Terrestrial > Soil > Agricultural land | place: USA: Utah...
GCTTTTATTGGCGGATCTATGGGAGCTGTGGTAGGTGAGAAAATTGCACGTGCAATTGACCACTCAATCAAAAACAGGATTCCATTCCTTATGATATCAAAATCTGGTGGAGCAAGAATGATGGAGGCTGCTTATTCACTTATGCAGCTTGCTAAAACATCGGCTAAACTTGCTCAGCTTGCAGATGCTAAAATACCTTACATCTCTTTATGTACAGACCCTACAACAGGTGGTACAACTGCATCATACGCAATGCTTGGAGATGTAAACATTTCAGAACCGGGAGCTCTTATCGGGTTTGCAGGTCCGCGTGTAGTAAAAGACACTACAGGTAAAGACCTACCTGAAGGATTCCAAACTGCAGAGTTTGTATTAGAACACGGTTTCCTTGACTTTATCACTCCTCGTAAAGAACTTAAAGACAAGATTAACCTGTACCTTGATCTTATTCAAAATCAACCGATACGATAAATAAACAAAAAAACCCTGCATAGCAGGGTTTTTTTATATGTACATTTTTTATAATTACATTCCGCTTCTTATAGCCTCTACAGGATCCAACCTTGATGCCGAAACCGCAGGCAATATACCTGAAACGAGCCCAATAGCTACAGATATACTCACACCCCAAATAATATTGGCCGCACTTAACACAAATTCAAAATCCAGCACTTTAGTTAAAACAGCCGCTATTACCCACACGAGTGCCATACCTACCAAGCCGCCAATTACACAAAGTATTACTGCCTCAAACAAAAACTGAAGTAATATAAACTTTCTTTTTGCTCCAAGTGCTTTTTGTATACCTATAAGATTAGTTCGCTCCTTAACCGATACAAACATAATATTAGCAATACCAAAACCTCCCACAATAATAGAGAAAAGGGCTATTATACCACCCCCCAGGTTAAGGTTAAACACTATGTCATCAATAAAATCAGTGAAACCCGAAAGTATATCAATCATAAAATTATCAATCTCACCGGCTTTAATACCCCTGTAGCTTCTTAACTTATAAGTCACTTCAGCCTTAACTTCTTCTCCCGTATATCCGGCTTTCGGTTTTATGATAATTATGGGCGTCATAAAATCATTGTGATCCCCGTATTTACGACGCAAAAAATTAACAGGAAGAAACACAGCAGTATCATTATTCTCTCCAAAGCTCCCCTGCCCCTGCTTATTCAAAACACCAATCACAGTAAATTTCTGACCATACATCCTTACCTTTTTCCCAACAGGATCAGCACTTCCAAACAAGGCATCGGCCACTTCATACCCAATCACAATAACAGGCGTACCGGAAACCGATTCAGCCTCATTATAAAAGCGACCGTTAGATATATCGAGCTTTTGTATGTCGGTAAATTCATAAGATACCGGAACCACATTTATATCACTAACCGATTTGTCATTATATTTTACCACCTCCCTGTTTGTAAAAATCTGGTATGCCAGCTTATCAGCCATTGTTACCGATTCTTTCAGGTACTGGTATTCGGCATAAGTAACATCCGGGAATTGATCCCTTTTCCACCTTGGAACATTACTGGGTGCAAAAGAGAACCTTTTTAAATACATGGTATTCCTATCCACACTGCTAAGCTGTTCTTTAATTTGCCTGTCCATAGAGTCTACAGCAGCCCAAACGGCAATAATAGAAAATATACCTATGGTAACCCCAAGCAGCGACAAAAAGGTACGCAGCTTGTTGTTCCTAAGTGCATTTAGGGCAAATCCGAGGCTTTCTCTAAGCAAACGCAGGTATAACAGCATAACATTTTTTATTGAGTTGTGTAAAATTCAATATTTTTTTCGCAAAATCCTAAAAACTAAAAACATTACAATAAAAAAAACATAAAATTATATGTTATATCTCTTTGAATGTTAGCCATACAATAACTACTTTTGCACCTTTAGAACACGCATCAAAATGAGCACAGTAAAAAACATTTCATCGGCCCTTATCTCTGTATTTGATAAAGACGGCTTAGAACCTATTGTAAGGAAACTACACGAACATTCAGTAACCATCTATTCTACCGGAGGAACAGAATCTTTTATCAGGGATTTAGGAATACCGGTTGTAGCTGTTGAAGACGTAACTTCTTACCCTTCAATACTTGGAGGACGAGTAAAAACATTACATCCAAAAGTTTTTGGAGGTATTCTTAACCGTCAGGACAACGAATCGGATGTACAGCAGATGAAAGAATTCGATATCCCGCAAATTGACCTGGTTATCGTTGACCTGTATCCTTTTGAAAAAACCGTTGCATCGGGAGCTCCTGAAGCCGATATTATTGAAAAAATCGACATTGGCGGTATTTCACTTATCCGTGCTGCGGCAAAAAACTTTAAAGACACTGTTATCGTTGCCTCTGTAGAGGAGTACAGCCTGTTTTTAGATATGATTACTAAAAATAATTGTGGCACTACAATCGAGGAAAGAAGACTACTTGCTACAAAAGCATTCCACGTTTCTTCAAACTACGATACTGCCATATTCAATTATTTTAACACAGACGATACTTACTACAAAGAGAGTATTGCTAACGGACAGGTACTTCGCTATGGCGAGAACCCTCACCAAAAAGGTTTCTTCTTTGGCGAGTTTGACAAAATGTTCAGCAAGCTTCATGGTAAGGAATTATCATACAACAACCTTCTTGATGTAGATGCTGCCGTTAACCTAATGCAGGAATTTAAAAACGACGACCCTACGTTTGCTATCCTTAAACACAACAATGCTTGTGGTTTGGCTACAAGAAGTAATGTAAAAGAAGCGTATATTGACGCTCTTGCAGGCGATCCTACTTCTGCTTTTGGAGGTGTACTTATCTCTAACTCAAAAATAGACAAGGCTGCTGCCGATGAAATTAATAAACTTTTCTGTGAAGTTGTTATCGCTCCGGCTTATGATAATGACGCTCTTGAAGTGCTTCAGGAAAAGAAAAACAGAATTATTTTAATCCAAAACGAAGTGGAACTACCTGCTAAACAGGTCAGAACATGTTTAAACGGATTATTAGTTCAGGATAAAGACAATATTACAGATAATAAAGAGCATTTAAAAACCGTTACAGTAACTTCACCTACTGAGCAGGAAGTGGAAGACCTGCTGTTTGCTTCAAAAATCTGTAAGCATACAAAATCCAATACCATCGTTTTTGCTAAAAACAAACAGCTGTTTGCAAGCGGTACCGGACAAACGTCTCGTGTAGATGCTTTAAGGCAGGCTGTAGAAAAAGCAAACTCATTTAACTTTGACCTTAATGGCGCTGTAATGGCAAGTGATGCGTTTTTCCCGTTCCCGGATTGCGTTGAAATGGCTAAGCAGGCAGGAATTACTGCTGTAATACAACCGGGAGGCTCAATTAAAGACGAGTTGAGTATAAACTACTGCAATGAAAATAATGTTGCAATGGTATTTACAGGAACACGTCATTTTAAACATTAATTTGTTATTTTTGTTTGTGCATCTTATTTTAAATAAACTAAACCCTGAGGAATAAAAAGTATGGGATTTTTTGATTTCATGACCGAGGACATTGCGATTGACCTTGGTACCGCAAACACCCTGATTATACATAATGACAAAGTTGTTATTGACAGCCCGTCTATAGTAGCGCGGAACCGTGTTACCGGTAAAATAATTGCCGTTGGTAAAGAAGCCAATATGATGCAGGGTAAAACCCATGAAAACATCAAAACCATACGTCCGCTTAAAGACGGGGTTATTGCAGACTTTGCTGCATCGGAAGAAATGATAAAAATGTTTATCAAAAGTATTCCGGCTTTAAAAAAGAAACTGTTTCAACCGGCCCTTCGCATGGTTATCTGTATCCCTTCGGGTATTACCGAAGTGGAGATGCGTGCAGTAAAAGAATCTGCCGAAAGGGTAAACGGTAAAGAAGTATACCTAATCCACGAACCTATGGCTGCGGCCATAGGTATTGGTGTGGATATCATGCAGCCTAAGGGTAACATGATTGTAGATATAGGTGGTGGTACTACCGAGATTGCTGTTATAGCACTGGGCGGTATTGTATGTGACAAGTCGGTTAAGATTGCGGGTGACGTTTTCACTAACGATATTGTTTACTACATGAGAACCCAACATAACCTTTTTGTTGGTGAAACAACTGCCGAAAAAATCAAAATTCAGATTGGTGCTGCCCTTGAAGACCTTGAGTCTCCACCGGAGGAAATGTCTGTTCAGGGTCGTGACCTTTTAACAGGTAAGCCAAAACAGGTTGATGTTTCATACCGTGAAATCGCCAAAGCCCTTGACAAGTCTATCCAGCGTATTGAGGATGCTGTTATGGAAACACTTTCACAAACTCCTCCTGAACTTGCTGCCGATATTTACAATACCGGTATTTACCTTGCAGGTGGTGGTTCGATGTTAAGAGGACTTGACAAGCGTATATCACAAAAAACAGACTTGCCGGTTTACATCGCCGAAGACCCGTTAAGAGCGGTTGTACGCGGTACCGGAATGGCACTTAAAAACATCGAGAAATTCAGGAGCATACTTATCAAATAAACAGCAATAGTTCATGCAGCAAATATTTAATTTTATATTTAAAAACAGTATCTTATTACTGTTTTTGCTGCTTTTAGGCATATCGTTATCGCTGGTATTTCAGTCCCACTACTATCACAGGAGCAGGGCTGTTACATCGGCTAACGCTATATCCGGCTATACCTACGAAAAAATAAACGACGTAGAGCAGTATTTCAGCCTTAAAGAACAAAACGACAAGCTTGCTACCGAAAACGCAACATTAAAACAATTACTATACAACAGTCAGGATACTATCGATATTCCTATTATACAGAAACCACAGGGACTGGATAATTTTACCGTTATACAGTCTAAAGTAATATCCAACTCTTACAACAATTACGAAAACTACCTTACAATTAACAGCGGTACTAACGACGGTGTTAAGCCGGACATGGGGGTTGTAAGTAGCTTAGGTGTTGTAGGTATAATAGAGAATACATCAAAAAATTATGCCACGGTAATCAGTATACTAAACTTAAAATTTAAGCTGGATGCCAAAATCAAAGACAGTAACCACTTCGGCACCCTGAAATGGGATGCAAAAAATACAGGCTATGCCCAGCTTACCGAAGTACCAAGACTAGCATCTGTAAAAAAAGGTGACACTATTGTAACCGGTGGAAGATCGGTAATATTCCCCGAAAATATTCCAATAGGGAAAATCGAGAATATTTTCAGGGATACCAAAACAAATTACTACACCCTAAGTGTTAGACTGTTTAATGACATGACTAACCTTGACCATGTATACATTATAGAAAACAAAGACTTACAGGAGATAAGAGACCTGGAAGCCCGTACCGGAGATGAATAGCACAGTTATAGGCAACATATCACGATTTGTCCTTTTGATGGCAGCACAGATTCTTGTTTTCAACAAGATGGAACTGTTTGGCTACACCGCATTTCCGTATATATTATATATTCTTTTATTTCCTGTTAACGGCAATAAAGCTGTATTGCTTATTACTGCTTTCTTTTTAGGACTTACTCAGGATATCTTTTTAAACACATCAGGACCACATGCGGCTGCCTGTGTTTGTTTAGCCTACTTCAGGCCCGCTTTTTTCAGATTCTCATTCGGTATCAGTTACGAATATCAAACCATAAGAATAAATGACCGCCTTACGCCCGAACGTTTTTCATTTATTCTGATTTCAGTTGTAACACACCATTTAATTTTATATCTTTTGGAGTTATTAAGGTTCTCTCTTATCATAGGCACCCTGATAAGAACGGTTGCAACAACTGCTTTCACCTTAATTCTGTGTATTACCATAATTTATTTAATTAAGCCGGGCAAACAATGAGAAAGATTTTACTGCCAGCCATAATTATAGCTGCAGCGCTGCTGATAACAGTCAGACTTTATTATTTACAAATACTTGACGACTCCTACATTGAGGCATCGGATAACAATGCCGTTAAAATAAAATACGAATACCCTGAGCGCGGTTATATATACGACCGTAACGGAGAGCTACTGGTAGCTAACCAACCTTCATACGACATTATGGTAACCCCAAATGAAATGAAGGATACCGATACTCTTGAAATATGCAGTCTTCTAAGCATTACAAAAGAAGAGTTTATACGAAAAGTTGAAAAGGCTAAAGTATACAGCCCAAGACTACCCTCTATCTTTTTAGCTCAACTGAACAAAAAAGAGTTTGCCGCTTTTCAGGAAAAAATACGACGCTTTAAAGGTTTTGACATTGTTAAGCGTTCGCTAAGAGATTATCAGGTAAACGAAGCTGCCAATGTTTTTGGCTACATCCAGCAGGTTAATGATTATATCATTCAAAAAAATCCATATTACAAAAGCGGCGACCTTATAGGGAGACAGGGAGTTGAAGAAATGTATGAGGACGTACTTAGAGGTGTTAAAGGTGTAAAACGTATACAGCGAGATCGGTTTGGAAGGGAAATTGGCCCTTTTAAAGATGGTATGTATGATACTATTGCCGTAAAAGGAAAGGATATCACATTAACACTCGATGCCGAACTTCAGAAATATGGTGAATCACTAATGTTTGAAAAGCGCGGCGGTATTGTTGCTATCGAACCTAAAACCGGTGAAATACTGGCATTGGTTACCGCTCCTAGTTACGACCCGGCAATACTTGTAGGACGCAAACGCTCAGAGAACTACACCAAATTATCCAGAGATACTATAGCTGTACCCCTATTTGACCGTGGACTTTTAGCGGAATACCCCCCGGGCTCACCGTTTAAAATACTTACCGGACTTATAGGACTACAGGAAGAAGTAATTGATGAGAACACCACATTTATTTGCCACCACGGTTTCTTTTATGGTCGCGGAGCGTTTATGAAGTGCCACGATAGTGGTCCGTCAAAACTGCATAACGGTATATACAACTCCTGTAACACCTACTTTGCGAGTACCTACAAACTAACTATAGATAAGTACGACAAACCGAAAGACGGTATGGATGCGTGGAGCAACCATTTAAAGAGCTTCGGGCTTGGTAACTTTTTAGGCTATGACCTCCCTCCGGGAAGAAGAGGGTTAATACCTGATGGTGATTATTATAACCGCTACTACCCTAACGGAGGGTGGAGAAGTACAACAACCATATCAAACGCCATTGGGCAGGGTGAGATTAAAATGACCCCTATCCAGCTGGCAAACATGATGGCTACTGTAGCTAACGAGGGTTATTATTATACCCCTCACATTATTAAAAGTATTCAGGATGGTAAAATTGATGACAAGTTTACCACCAAGCATGTAACCACTATTAACAAAGAGTATTTCAAACCTGTTATAGACGGGCTGTATGATGTATATAACTTAGGTACTGCAAAAAGCCTTCGTGTTGAAGGGATTGAAATTTGTGGTAAAACGGGTACAGCAGAGAACTATGCCAAAATCAACGGTAAAAGGGTAAAACTACAGGATCACTCGGTATTCGTAGCATTTGCCCCAAGGCACGACCCTAAAATTGCTATCGCTGTATTTATTGAAAACGGATACTGGGGTGCACGCTGGGCAGGGCCTATTGCCAGCCTTATGATAGAGAAATACCTTAAGGGTGAAATAACACGTAAGGATTTAGAAACAAAAATGCTTACACAGGGCCTTAAAGAAGAATATGATAAAGTTATAAATGGATACTATAATAACAAGTAATGAGAAACCAGAGTGTAATTAATAATGTTGACTGGCCTTTAATTTTCCTTTATACTGCATTGGTATTACTGGGCTGGATGACTATATACTCTGCTTCGCTACCTACTAACCCCGGTTCCATTTTTGACCTAAGCGAAATTTATGGTAAGCAAATGCTTTTCATAATGATGTGTATCCCTTTGATAAGCGTTATACTAATGCTCGATGCTAAAATCTACGAGAAGTATTCCCTCATATTTTACATACTCTCACTAATACTCCTTGCCGGACTGTTTGTAGCCGGTAAAACAATAAAGGGGCAAACCAACTGGTATGCCTTTGGGGGCTTTAGTATACAGCCATCTGAATTTGCCAAAATAGCCACTTCGCTTATACTTTCTAAATACCTGAGTGATGTACAGATAAATTTAAAGACTACTAACAATCAAATGGTAGCTTTTGGCATTATAGCAATGCCTGTATTACTTATCATGATGCAGCCCGATGCCGGTAGTGCCATGATATTTTTATCTCTGGCTTTTGTGCTTCACCGTGAAGGTTTACCGTCATGGTATTTATGGACAGGCTTTTTTGCAATATTATTATTTCTTTTGGCATTACTTATAAAATTACAGTTTCTAGTGGTGTATATTATTGCCGGAATTATTATCCACTATGTACTGAACAGGAAAAACAAAAGAAACATATTTCTTTATGCTATAACCTTAATCACGATGATAGGCTTTACCTTCTCGGTAGACTATGTTTTTAACAATGTACTGGAAGAACATCAAAAAGACCGTATCAATGTACTTTTTGACAAGAATGTAAACATTCAGGCAGAAGGTTATAACTTAAACCAATCGATGATTGCTATTGGATCGGGTTCATGGACAGGTAAAGGATATTTAGAAGGAACACAAACCAAAGGTAAGTTTGTGCCCGAACAGCACACTGATTATATTTTTACCACTGTAGGTGAAGAATGGGGATTTGCAGGTTCAATGGTTGTAATCGTACTGTTTGTAACCCTACTACTACGTATACTATACCTCGCAGAAAGGCAAAAATCACGCTTTAGCCGAACGTATGGCTATTGTGTAGCAGCATTGCTCTTTACACACTTTTTCGTTAACATAGCGATGCTTATAAAGCTTTTCCCAACTATCGGGGTACCGCTTCCGTTTTTCTCTTATGGAGGATCAAGCTTATTTGCCTTTACTACCCTGCTATTTATTTTTATAAAACTGGATGCCAATAAGGTTAATGAGTGGTAAGATCTTTCTACTCGGCTTTCACATCGAGAGCGTCCCTTAGAGCATTACCCACCATCATAAAGGCAAGTACCAATAATAACATGGCTATACCAGGCGCTAATGCCAAATAAGGTTTCCCTAAAATAATATAGTTGTAATGATCTTTAATCATACCTCCCCAGCTTGGCACGGGCGGTTGTGCCCCCAGCCCTAAAAAGCTAAGTCCACTTTCCACCAGAATAGCCGAAGCAAAATTAGCCGCCGATATTACTATAACCGGAGCCATACTGTTAGGCAGTATATGATTAAATATTATCCTGACATTGTTATACCCTAAAGCCCTCGCAGCCGTTACGAACTGCATTTGTTTGATACTCATAACCTGCCCCCTAACCACACGGGCAACCTCTACCCACATAGTAAGCCCTACAGCTACAAAAACCTGCCAGAATCCTTTTCCTAAAGCAAGTGTAATAGCTATTACCAAAAGCAGTGTAGGTATAGACCAGATTATATTTACCAGCCACATTACAAAAGCATCTACCTTACCACCAAAAAATCCGGCAATTGCGCCAAAAAATATCCCAACAATGAGCGATATAAATACGGCTACAAAACCAATAGCAATAGAAACCCGTGAGCCAACAATAAGTCTACTTAACAAATCCCTGCCCTGACTATCGGTACCCAGAATAAACTTCTGCTCCTTTATAAAATTGGCTTTAATAGTTTCGGGGTCATTTGTACCAAATACCGTAAGCGGAACTGTTTTGTTTACAGCCAAATCAGGATCATTGGCATATTCAGTATAAGTAAGGCTATCACCCTTTATCCCGTATCCGAGTATAGGCACTTTAGGCTGAACAAACTCTTTCCCTTTAAAATAATCAGAGAGGTGTGTTTTCTCCATTTTTCCCGGCACAGGCAGTGTAAGCATCTCTACTTTAAAGCCCGGTGACTTAGAATGAATAGACAAATCCCCCCAGTTGACATTTTTGGTACTATCAGGTGCAAATACGTAAGCAAACACAGCGATAAGTACCAAAATCAAAATGAATGATAAACTTAAAACGCCCCAAAAGTTCTTTTTAAACTTTTGGAGCGCTAAAATTGTGAGGGATTGATTATTTATACTCATTAAAACTGTTATCGTGTTTTAATAGGTTTTTCCTTTTTATTAAGGGTAACCGCTGTTTTAGCCGATTTATCCTGCATGTCGCCAAGTACATTTATTGCCTCTTCTACATAAACATCTTTAGCAAGGCTTTCATACCATATTTCTTTTTTCTCTGCAAAAGCAGGGTCTTTATCAAAAATTGCCTGTTCGTATGGAAGCGGTTTAAACTCAAGTCCGTTTTTGTAATCAGAAATAGCTTTAAACTTTTTAGTAATATCTTCGGTCTTTTTAAGCTCTGCCTTAAATTTATCAATATTCAGGTCAAACTGATTGTCATCTTTTTTAGCGTCAATCCATTTTGCATTTTCGTCAATAAGCTTAAACTGCTCATTTTTAGAAATCCTGTCATTACTTTTAGCAATTACTAAATCATAGTTATTTTTAAATGGCTTATATGAAGCTGCATCTATTTTATCCCAAGGCATAGCCGTTTCGCTATCACGTTCACCCATTTGCAGGTAAGCATACCTATCCGGCATTACGATATCACTGTAAACACCTTCTCTTTGGGTTGAACCACCGTTAATTCTGTAAAATTTCTGTGTAGTGGTTTTAAGCGCACCAAGGTCTCCCATTGAGTTACCTCTAACAAATTGGTTAAGGTCGATTACATCTTGTACAGTGCCTTTACCATAAGTATGCCTGCTACCTAGTATTAGCCCACGGTTATAATCCTGAATAGCCGCAGCAAAAATCTCTGAAGCCGAAGCCGAGAAGTTGTTTACTAAAACAACTAGTGGTCCGTCCCACTCTACTTTAGTACCTTTATCCTCTAAAACCTCTTTGTTTTTGTTAGACGATTTAACCTGAACAACAGGTCCTTCCGGCACAAATAGTCCTGTCATATCTACAACAGTTCTAAGTGAACCACCACCGTTATTCCTTAAATCGATAACAATACCGTCTACTCCATATTCTTTTAACCTGATAACTTCCTGTTTAACATCTTTAGCCGCATCACGGTTATCTTTATTTTCAAAGTCAATATAGAACTTAGGCAGGTTAATGATACCATATTTTTTGCCGTCTTTCTCTACAACGCTCGATTTAGCATAGGTCTCTTCAATCTCTACTACCTCTCTCACTATAGGAATAACTTCAATACTGCCATCTACTTTTTTAACCGTTAAGCGAACCTCAGTCCCTTTAGGGCCTTTAATTTTTTTAACCACATCATCAAGACGCATACCTGCAATATCAACAGGCTCCTCTTCGCCCTGTGCTACCTTCATAATAAGGTCTCCCTGCTCAAGCTCCTTACCTCTCCAGGCAGGACCGCCCGGTATAAGTTCAGATATCTCTACATAATCACTTTTCTTTTGCAGCCTGGCACCAATACCTTCAATAGAACCTCTCATACTGGTATCAAACTTCTCCTTATCATCAGGAGCAAAATAGAATGTGTGTGGGTCAAACCTCTCTACAATAGAGTTAAGGTATATGCTAAACCACTCATCACGGGTAAGATCGTCAATAAACTCAAAGTACTGATCTAGTGATTTACGGCTTGATTCGCGTGCTTCTTTCTCAAGCTCATCAAAAGACTTCATTTCAGGCTTTTCAGCTTTCTCTTTTTCCTCAGCCGATTTCTTGTTATAGGTTTCAAGATTTTTCTCCTGTACCTTTTGTTTATCTGTTATAGATGAAAGCACAGAAAGTTTAAGTTGTTTTTCCCAACGTAACTTTAGTTCTTCTTTAGATTTAGCATATGGCTTATGCTCATAATCAGCATCAAAAGTTTCATCAATACTATAATCAAAAGGCTTATCCAGTATATCTTTATAGATATCTTCAGACTCTTTTAATCGTTGTACCAGTTTAGTATAAGTAAGATCAAAAAAAGCAAGATTCTGAGTATTGATCATATCATCAATCTGAGTTTCATATTTCGAAAACTCATCAATATCTGACTGTAGGAAAAAACGTTTAGAAGGATCAAGTCCTTCTATGTAATCTTTATATACTCCTTTAGAGAAATCGTCGTTTATAGCAGCCGGATCATAGTGTCCTTTCTCAATAACAAATGTTATAAGTTCCAGTAATAGCTTGTCCTTATCTGGATCTGATTCTTTTTTCCCGGGGATAAAACTAAGTAGTGCCACCGCAAGTACGGCAACAAACATCAGTATTTTATAGTTTCTTTTCATAAATTCCAAAATAGCTTTCATTATGTAATCTGTATAAAAAAGCGTGCCAAAAATTCAAACGGCATGAGTTAACTTCAATAAAAATAAAGGGCACGAAAGCAAAAATGCTTATTTTAGCTAACGTAAAAGTACAATACTTATTTTGATTTTACTAAAAGCATGAAGAAAAAACCGCTAATACTGGTTACCAACGACGACGGTATTTCCGCACCGGGAATAAGAGCATTAATATCGGTAATGAAAACTATAGGTGATGTTGTGGTAGTGGCGCCTGACAGTCCACAATCGGCCACAGGTCACGCCATAACCATAAACAGCACACTATCTATCAATAAAATAAACATTGATCCCGATGTTGACAGCGAA
>Ga0079224_100010607_pt1 | contig 12654 bp, 9 predicted proteins | sample Stecom2015_FD_80414 | JGI IMG/M metagenome (GOLD analysis project Ga0079224, IMG submission 80414) | Agricultural soil microbial communities from Utah to study Nitrogen management - Steer compost 2015 | ecosystem: Environmental > Terrestrial > Soil > Agricultural land | place: USA: Utah...
CGGCGACCGTCCAGTCGCTCTACCACTACTTCCCGAGCCGCGAGCACCTGATCACCGCGCTCGTCACCGACGCGTACCACGCTCTGGCGGAGGCGATCGACGACGCCCGGCGTTCGTCCGACGGCCTTCCGACCGCACCACGCATCGTGCGGGTCGGCCTCGCCTACCGGGAGTGGGCGATCGCGAACCGGGCCCGGTTCCTGCTGATCTACGGGACGCCGGTGCCCGGTTACCAGGCTCCGGCGGACGGTTCGACCACGCCGGCCGCGCGCCGGCTCGGGGCCGCCCTCGCCGGCGCCGTCTTCGGTGACTAAAGCGCCGAGGAACTCGGCCGGATCGCGCAGCAAACCGACGACCCCGGCCGCCACGCGGCGCTCGCCGCCGGCGCCGGCGCGGTCGCCCCTGGCCTTCCTGCCCCGGCCTTCGGGCTCGGCGTGGAACTGTGGGCCCGGCTGCACGGACTGGTCATGCTGGAGGTCCTCGGGCATCTGCCCTGGTTGGGCGAGCACGCGGCCACGGCGTACCGGGAGGCTGTGCGCCGTGCCGGGCAGGAGATCGAGCGTCTCCGCCGGCCCGACCCGGGCGGTCGCCGCTAGCCGCCGCACGCCGGCCCGCGCGCCATACTGGCCAGACCGGTTTGGTAACGAGGTTTGGGGAGGAAATGCGCGCACAGTTGCTCACCGGCTTCGGCGGTCCGGAGATGCTCCAGTACCGGGAGGACGTGCCGGATCCGGTCCCGGCGACCGGGGAGGTCCGGGTCCGGGTCGCCGCCACCGCGCTCAACAACACCGACATCTGGACCCGGGAGGGGCGGTACGGCTCGGGTGACGACCCGGAGGCGGTCACCGGCTGGCGGCGCGAGCCGCTGCGCTTCCCCCGGATCCAGGGCGCCGACGTGGTCGGCTACCTTGACCAGCTCGGCCCGGGCGTGACCACCGAGCAGGTCGGCGCGCTGGGCGAGCGGGTGCTGATCGACCCGATGCTCTACGACGGTGACGAGACCGCGCTGGCCCACACCGACTACCTCGGCAGCGAGCGGGACGGTGGGTTCGCCGACTACGTCACGGTCCCGGCCGCCAACGTGCACCGGATCGAGAGCCCGCTCACCGACCCGGAGCTCGCCTCCTTCCCGACCGCGTACGCGACCGCGCTGCGGATGCTGAACCGGGCCGGGGTGGTGGCGGGCGAGACCGTGCTGATCACCGGCGCCTCCGGCGGCGTCGGGTCGGCGCTGATCCAGCTCGCCGCGGTCCGGGGCGCCCGGCCGGTGGCGCTGGTGGGCAGCGGGAAGGCCGGCGCCGCCGTCGAACTCGGCGCGGCGCTCGCGGTCGAACGGGACACCCCGGACCTGGCCGGCGCGCTCGAACCGGCCGGCCCGATCGATGTGGTGGCCGACGTGGTCGGTGGGCCCCGGTTCCGGGACCTGCTCAACGTGCTGCGCCCGTTCGGGCGGTATGTGACCGCGGGCGGGATCGCCGGGCCGGTGGTCGAGACCGACCTGCGTACGGTCTACCTGAAGCAGCTCACCCTGGTCGGCTCCTCGTTCGCCACCCATGCGGAGTTCGCCGACCTGGTCGGGCTGATCCGCGCCGGCCGCCTGCGGCCGCTGGTCGCCGGGGTGTACCCGCTGCGGGACCTGGCCCGGGCCCAGGCGGACTTCGTCGCCAAGCGGTTCTTCGGCAAGCTGGTCGTCACCACCGGCTGAGCTGAGCAGGGCGCCCCTGATCAGGCTCCAGCCTGATCAGGGGCGCCCTGCTCAGAACGGGCCGGTCAGCCTACGGTCCCGGTGACCGAGCCACCGGACTTGATGATGGAGTAGGTCAGGGTCTCGCCACTCCAGAAGTGGAAGGTCAGGTTCACCTCCCGGTTGTCGTTGACTTCGGCGAAGAACTCAGGCGTCAGGGTGATGGTGTTGCTGCTGTAGTTCGGCGAGAACGTTCGGCCGAACTCCTTGAACGAGGTCCAGTTCTGCGGCCCGGCGATACCGCCGTCCACATACACCGCCTCCATGGTGGCCAGCAGGTCACCGCGGAATTGCGCCGGGATGTTGAACGACCCGGTGCTCCCGCTCGCGTTCTGCAGGATCGGCGTGTCGTAGGTGGTCACGCTGATCCGCCACGGTACGCCCTGCGAGAACTCCGCGTGCAGGTCGGCGTTGACGCCGTACTGCTGGGAACCGACCAGGTCGGTGAGTGCCGACGCGGTGATGGTGAGCTGGTTGCCGGAGACGGTGTAGTCCGAGCCCTGCGTCAGCGGGGTGCTGCCGTGACGCAACCCCTGGAACGAGGTGCCGTTCAGGTTCAGCGTGAGCGTCTTCGCCGTGATCGGGCTGGAGCGCTCCACGAAGATCCGGTCCGATGAGGCCGTACCGGACCGCCCGGTCCAACTCGACTTGATCTGCGCGATCAGCTCCGGGTCGCTCCACTGGAAGGAGGTACGCCCGAAGTGCTGGCCGTTGTCCCACAGTTGGGTGGTGATGCCCCGGGTCCGGGCGGCGTTACCGAAGTACTCGAAGTACTTCAGCTTCTCGCCCTGCTCGACGGTTCCGGTGTGGACATCGAAGCCCAGCAGGCCGTACTCGCCGATGATGACCGGGATGCCGCGCGAGAGGAACGAATTCTGCATCCGGTTGAACGCGTTGTCCAGCTCCTGCTGTACCTGCTGGTTGAAGGTGGTGAAGCCGGCGATGTTCACGCTGAACGGCCAGAACCCGTAGTAGTGCACGGTCGCGATCAGGTTCGGGTCGTCCAGCGAGTCGATCGTGCTGTTCAACTGGTCCAGATAGGCCTGCTCGTCGGACGAGGTGAACAGGGTCGGCAGCAGCAGCGGTCGGGTCGCGTTGTTGCCGCCGGAGTCCCGGACAATCTCGTGGAAGGACGTGTTGAGCTCGTGCAGGAGTTGGAAGTCCTGCGCCTGACCGGAGCTGTTGTCGAACCGCGGCTCGTTGATGCTCTCGAAGATCAGCTCATGGGGCTTGTCGCGGAACTTGTCGGCGATCTGGGTCCAGGTCGCGTTGAAGCGGTTGAGCACGTTGTTGTGGTTGGTGGGCATGCTGGAGACCCACAGCCACGAGTCGTGGTGTATGTCGAGCACCACGTAGAGGTCAGCCGCCAGGGCCCAGTCGACAACCTCCTCGACCCGGTCCAGCCACGCCGCTTCGATGGTGTAGGACGGCGCGGGACCCTGGTGCTCGTTCCAGGTCACCGGGATCCGGATGCTGTTGAAGCCCTCCGCCGCGACGTTCTGGATCAGCGCCTGGGTGACGACGGGGTTGCCCCAGGCCGTCTCATCTGGACCGACCGCGTCGAACGAGTTGCCGAGGTTCCAGCCCGGCTGCATATCCTCCACGATCTCCATGACATCACTGGTCGGTGGCGGGTCCGTCGTGGGTGGCGTGGTAGGTGGCGTGGTGGGCGGTGTGGTCGGGGGCTCGGTCGGGGGCTCGGTGGGCGGCTGGCCGTCGCACGGTACGCCGTTGAGGGTGACGGAGGTGGGCGCACCCGCGAACCCGGTGCCGTTGAACCCGATCTGGGTCTGGCCCAGGTTGGCGTTCCAGCCCAGGTTGGTGGCGGTGACGGTCTGCCCGTCCTGGTCCCAGTCGGCGCTCCACCCCTGAGTCAGGCTGGCGCTGCCAGGCAGCGTGAACTCCAGCGTCCACCCGCTGATCGGATCACCCAGGTTGGTGACCGTCAGGTGGGCGGTGAACCCGCCGTTGCCGTCGCCCCACTCGCCGATGCTGAAGTCCACGTCACATCCGGCCTGGGCGTGGGCTGGTGTCATGACCATCCCGACTAACCCGGCGGCCGCCAGCGCACATGCGCTGGCCACCGCCAGGGCGCGTAGCCGAGCGGTCCGCGTCATACTCCGAAATCCGGTCATGTCGCTCCCCTGCTCGCGTGCTTGAACACATCACTGACATGGCCCGGACAAGCGCCACGATAGTTTAATCGGTAAACTTTGTCAATCGCCGACCCGCGATCAAACCGGGCCCGGAGCATCCTATGTAGCCACTCGTGAGCAGGGCGCCCCGATAACGGCTCAAGCCTGATCAGGGGCGCCCTGCTCAGAGCCGGCCGACCGTCTACGACGCGGCGTAGTAGACTGCTACCCGTGGCCAGACTCGGAGACCTGGAACGGGCGGTCATGGAGGCGCTGTGGGCCGGTTGCGAGCCGGGCGGCGCCGGCATGACCGGGCGGGAGGTGCTGGCCGCCCTGGCCGGCCGTGATCTTGCGTACACCACCGTGATGACCGTGCTGGACCGGCTCGCCGGCAAGCGGATGGCGCTCCGGGAGCGGGACGGCCAGGCCTGGCGGTACCGGCCGGCCGCGCCCCGGGAGGCCTACGTCGCCCAACTCATGCTGGAGGCGCTCGACCTGGCCGAGCCGGCCGGGCAGGCCGGGCAGGCCGGGCAGGCCGGCATCGGACCGGCCGGCGACGGGCGGGGCGGCGACGGGCGGGGCGGCGACGGGCGGGGCGGGCGCGGCGCCGCCCTGGTCCGGTTCGCCCGATCGGTCACCGGGGAGGACGCCGAACTGCTGCGCCAGGCACTGATCGAGCAGGCCCGCCGCACCAGCGACGCCGGGCCGGGGAGCTGACACCATGCTCGCCGCCGGGTACGCCGCGGTGCTCGTCGCCTGCGCCGCCGCCATCGGGTGGCTGTACCGCAGCCGCTGGACCTGGCGGCTGCCCCGGGTCGGGATCGCCAGTTGGCAGGCGCTCGGGCTCGCCCTTGGGCTGGCGCTGATCGGCCTGCCGCTGGCGATCGGCCTCGCGCCCTACCAGGCCCCGCCCGGCGCCGCCATGGTCCGGCTCGCCTCCGACCTGTGGCACGGCACGCTTCCCGCCGCCCTCGGGCCACCGCACCTGGTGTCGGTGGCCGCCGGGCTGCTGATCGGTGCCTGGCTGCTGTGGGTCACCGCCGCCTGCCTGGTGCGCACCTGGCGCACCCAGCGCCGGCACCGGCGACTGCTGTCGCTGGTGGGCCGGCCGGACCCGGACGCGCCCGGAGCACTGGTGCTGGACCACCCGCGCGCCGCCGCGTACTGCCTGCCCGGCTTGCGCCCGACCATCGTGGTCAGCGCCGGCACCCTGGACCTGCTGCGCGGGGACGAGTTGCCGGCGGTGCTGTGCCACGAGCGCAGCCACGCCATCGAGCGGCACGACCTGGTGCTGCTGCCGTTCGCCGCGCTGCGGCAGGCCCTGCCGCCCGCGCGCTGGCTGCGGGCGGTGGGCGAGTCGGTGGCTGACTCGGTGGCGCTGCTGGTGGAGATGCGCGCCGACGACCGCGCCCGGCGAGACTACCCGGACGGGCTGGCGGCGGCGTTGCGCCGGTTCGCCAGCGCCGGGCCGGCCGCCGCACCGGCCGGCGCGCTCGGAGTGGCCGACCACGCGGTCACGATCCGGGTACGCCGGCTGCATGAGCACGGCCGCCCGCCGCTGCTCCGCGCCGCCGCGGCCCTGATCGGGACGCTGGCGCTGGCTATCGCCCCTGCCGCCCTGTTCCTGCTGGGAGCATGACTACCCGCCCGTTCGATCCCAGGCTGCCGCGCCAGGTACCCGCGGTCCGCGCGCACCTGGCCGTGCTCGGTCTGCTCGGGGGCGGCGCCGCGGCGGTCATTGTCGCGCAGGCCGTGGCCCTGGCCGCCACCCTGGCGGCGGCGGCGCAGGGAAGGCTCGCCACCGGGGCGCTGGTGGCGTTCGTCGCCGCGGTGGCCGGCCGCGCCGGCTGGGTGTGGCTGTCCGGGCTGGTGGCCGCGCGGACCGCGGCCCGGGTGAAGCAGGACCTGCGCGGTCAACTCGCCGAGGCGGTGACCCGGCGCGGACCGGGTTGGCTCGCCGGCCAGCGGGCCGGGGAGTTGGCCACGCTGATCGGGCGCGGGCTGGACGGCCTGGACAACTACCTCACCGGGTACCTGTCCCAGTTGGTGCTGTCGGTGACCGTACCGGTGGCGGTGCTGGCGCAACTGGTGCTGGCGGACTGGTCCTCGGCGGTGATCGTGGCGGTGACCCTGCCGCTGGTGCCGGTGTTCGGGATGCTGGTCGGGTGGCAGACCCGGACGGCGACCGAGCGGCAGTGGCGGCGGTTGTCCCGGCTCGGCGGCCACTTCCTCGACCTGGTGACCGGGCTGGCGACGCTGCGCGCGTTCGGCCGCGCCGGCACCCAGGCGGTGGCGGTACGCCGGATGGCCGAAGCGCACCGCCGCGCCACCATGCGTACGCTGCGGATCGCGTTCCTCTCCGCCCTGGTGCTGGAGTTGCTGGCCGCGGTGGCGGTGGCGCTGGTGGCGGTGCCGGTCGGGCTGCGGCTGCTGGCCGGCGGGCTGGACCTCTACACCGCGCTGCTGGTGCTGTTCCTGGTGCCGGAGGCGTTCCTGCCGCTGCGTACCGCGGGCTCGCGGTTCCACGCCAGTGTGGAAGGGCTGACCGCCCTCGACCATGCCTTCACCACCCTCGCCGACCCGCCGGCTGACCCTCCCGCAACCGCGGTCGAGCGCACGGGGCCACCGGATGCGGTGCCACCGGGCCCGGTGCCGACGGGCCCGGTGCCGACGGGCCCGGTGCCGACGGGCCCGGTGCCGACGGGCCCGGTGCCGACCGACCCGGTGATCGAGTTCCAGGACGTGACGGTCGCGTTCCCCCGCGGGGTGGCGCTGCACCGGTTTTCGCTGCGGATAGCGCCCGGCACCAAGCTGGCGGTGATCGGCCCCAGCGGCGCCGGTAAGAGCACCCTGCTGCACCTGCTACTAGGTTTCGTCACCCCGACCGAGGGCCGGATCCTGGTGGCCGGCACGGATCTGACCACTTTGGATGTCGAGCGGTGGCGGCGGCGGCTGGCGTGGGTGCCGCAGCGACCGCACCTGTTCGCCGCGTCGCTGCGGGAAAACCTGCGGCTGGGCGCACCGCACGCCCCAGACCGCGCGGTACGCGAGGCGGTGGCCGCCGCCGGCCTGACCGCGACCGTCGACGGGTTGCCGGCCGGGTTGGACACGGTGCTGGGTGAGCGGGGCCAAGGACTCTCCGGCGGGCAGCGACGGCGGTTGGCGCTGGCCCGGGCATGGCTGCGGGACGCGCCGGTGGTGCTGCTGGACGAGCCCACCGCCGGGCTGGACAGCGCCACCGAGGCGGCGGTGTGCGCCGCTGCCGCCAAGCTGGTGGCCGGGCGGACAGCGCTGCTGGTGGCGCACCGCCCGGCCATGCTGGAGCTGGCCGACCGGGTGATCCGGCTGGAGGGCGGCCGGCTGGTCGCGGACCAGCCCGGCCCGGCCGCAACCCCGCAGGCGGTGGTGCCGGCATGAGCTGGCTGTGGTACGCCGTGCGCGGGTACCTGCCGCGGTTGATCGCGGCCGGGCTGCTGGCCGCGGCGGCCGAACTCGCCGCCCTGGGTCTGCTGGCCACGGCTACCTGGCTGCTGGTCAGTGCCGCCGGGCAACCACCGCTGGCGGCGCTGACCGTGGCCATTGTCTCGGTCCGGGCGCTGGCGATCGGCCGTGGCACCCTGCGCTACGCGGAGCGGCTCACCGGTCACGACGCGGTGCTGCGGATCCTCGCCGTGGTGCGCCAGCGCCTGTTCGCGGCTCTCGCCGCCGCTAGCTCCGCTCGCATGACCGGCCCCGCCGCTGCCGGCCTGGCCGGCGAGGGCCTGGCTCGCTCCGCTCGCTCGACCGGCCGCGCCTCGGGTGGCGACCTGCTGAGCCGGATGGTCTCCGATGTGGAGGCCGTACAGGACCTGCTGCTGCGGGTGCTGATACCGGCCGCGACGGCGGCCGTGGTGGCGGTCGTGGCGGTGGGCACCACCGCGGTGCTGGCCCCGCCGGCGACCGCGGTGGTGGCGGCCGGGTTGCTGGTGGCCGGGGTGGGGTTGCCGGCGGTCGCGCTCGCCGGCGCCGGCCAGGCAGCCCGGCTGGTGGCGCCGCTGCGGGCGCGGGTCGCCACCGAGGCGGTGGACCTCAGCCACGGCGCGGCCGACCTGGCGGCGTTTGGCGCCACCCAGGCGGCCACCGGCCGGCTCCGGCAGGCCGCGGCGGAGTTGGCGCGGCAGGAGCGCCGGCTGGCGACGGCGGCGGCGGCCGTGGCCGCGGCCGGTACGCTCACCGCCGGGCTCACCGCGGCCGGTGCGGTGCTGCTGGCGGTGCGCGGCGGGGTGGATCCGGTGGTGGTGGCCGTGGTCGGCGTGGGCGCGCTGGTGGCGGTGGAGAGCTGCCTGGAACTGCCGGCGGCTGCCCGCCGGTGGGCGGAGGTCCGGGCGCCGCTGGCCCGGCTGGCCGCGGTGGTCGAGACCGGCGGCCCGGCCCCGCCCGGCGCGGCAGGCGGCGCGGCCCCGCCCAGGGCTGGGGCGGGCGACCTGGCGGCGCCCGCGGCCGGCGGGTCGAGCACCGGCGCGACCCCCGACGCGGCGCCGGACCCGGTGCCGGCCGGAGCGGTGGCGGTGTCCGCGCGCGGGCTGCGGGTGCGCTATCCCGGCCGGGCGGAGCCGGCACTGGCCGGGGTGGACCTGGACATCCGGCCCGGCGCCCGGGTGGCGGTGGTCGGGCCCAGCGGTGCCGGCAAGAGCACGCTGCTGGCGGTGCTGGCCGGCCTGCAACCGCCGAGCGCGGGCACGCTCACGGTCGCCGGTGCGCCGCTGCCGGCGTACCCGGAAGGAAAGCGGCACCGGCTGGTCGGCGGCCTGCTCGCGGACGCCCATGTCTTCCACACCACGGTCCGGTCCAACCTGAAGCTGGCCGATCCGGAGGCGAGCGACCAGGCGCTGGCCGATGCCTGCCGGGTCGCCGGGTTGGGCGACTGGCTGGCGGCTCAGCCGGCCGGGCTGGACACCATGGTGGGCGAGGACGGGGCGCGGATGTCCGGCGGTGAACGGCAGCGGTTGGCGTTGGCCCGGGCGGTGCTGGCGGGACCGGCCGTCCTGTTGCTGGACGAGCCCACCGAAGGGCTGGCGCCGGAGGCCGCCGACCGGGTGCTGCGGGACGTGCTCGCCGCCGCCGGGCCGGATCGTTCGGTGGTGCTGGTCACGCACCACCTGCGGGACTTGTCGGCGTTCGACGAGATCCTGGTGGTGGAGGATGGCCAGGTCCGGCAGTGGGGGACCCACGCCGAGTTGATCGCCGCCGACGGGTGGTACCGCGACCAGTACCGCGCGCAGCAGTTGGCGTACGAGGGGTACCTGCGCGCCGCGTGACCTCGACCACCACCCCGGGACACTCTACTACGAGTCGTAGTAACCTATCCTACGACAACCTGTCGTAGGTGAGGAGAACGCATGGACGCGCTCGAACTGGCGCGCTGGCAGTTCGGGGTCACCACCGTCTACCACTTCCTGTTCGTGCCGCTCACTATCGGCCTGGCGTTCCTGGTCGCCGGCATGCAGACCATCTGGCACCTCACCGGTGACCAGCGCTGGCTGCGCCTGACCAAGCTGTTCGGCAAGCTCTTTCTGATCAACTTCGCGATGGGCGTGGTGACCGGGATCGTGCAGGAGTTCCAGTTCGGCATGAACTGGAGCGCGTACTCGCGGTTCGTCGGTGACGTGTTCGGTGCCCCACTGGCGATGGAGGCCCTGCTCGCCTTCTTCCTGGAGTCCACGTTCATCGGGCTGTGGCTGTTCGGCTGGGACCGGTTGCCGCGCCGGGTCCACCTGGCGTGCATCTGGGCCGCCGCGATCGGCACCGGGCTGAGCGCGTACTTCATCCTGGCCGCCAACTCATGGATGCAGAACCCGGTCGGGTTCCAGATCAACGAGGCGGCCGGCCGGGCGGAACTGACCGACATCGGCGCGGTACTGACCAACAAGGTCACCCTGGTCACCTTCCCGCACGTGCTCGCCGGCTGCTTCCTGGTCGCGGGCGCCTTCGTGGTGGCGGTGGCGCTCTGGCACCTGATCCGCCGCTCCGGCCCGGACACCGACCCGGCCTGGCGCTCGGCCCTGCGGTTGGGCGGGGTCACCGCGATGATCGCCGCCGCGGTGCTGGCGGTCACCGGGGACCTCCATGCCAAGGCCGTGGCGGAGACCCAGCCGATGAAGCTGGCCGCGGCCGAGGCCCTGTTCGACACCGAAGCGCCGGCGGCGTTCTCGCTGTTCACCGTGGGCACCCTGGACGGCACCGAGGAGGTGTTCTCGCTGCGGGTGCCGGGCCTGCTGTCCTGGCTGGCCACGGGGGACACCGGCGGCGAGGTACGCGGGATCGACGAGATCCAGGTCAGCTACGCGGAGATGTTCGGCCCGGGCTCGTACGCGCCCTACCTGCCGGTCACCTACTGGAGCTTCCGGCTGATGATGGGGCTGGGCATACTCACCACGCTGATCGTGCTGTGGGCCTGGTGGGCACAGCGCCGGGGGCGTACCCCGCGGTCGCGCTGGCTGCTGCGGGCCGGGCTGGTGCTGCCGGTGCTGCCGGTGGCGGCCAACAGCTTCGGCTGGATCCTGCGCGAGATGGGTCGCCAGCCGTGGGTGGTGTTCGGGCAGATGCTCACCGCCGAGGGCGTCTCCCCGAACGTCTCGGCCGGCGACGTGGCGCTCTCGTTCGCCAGCTTCACCCTGATCTACGGCGTGCTGGCGGTGATCGAGATCAAGCTCTTGCTCACGTACGCGCGGCGCGGGCTGCCGGACCTGAGGGCTCCCGCGGATGACCAGGACGAGCAGGAGGAGCCGGGTGAGCGGGTGCTGGACTTCGCCTACTGACGCCGATCTAGGAATAGATCACGCCTAGAACCGGCATTTCGGGCGGGATTTCTCCTTGATCGGCGAGAAAGGGGGAGGCACTGTGGAGTTGACGACGTTCTGGTTCATCGCCATCGCGGTGCTGTTCGTGGGCTACTTCGTGCTGGAAGGGTTCGACTTCGGGGTCGGGATCCTGCTGCCGGTGCTGGGCCGCGACGACACCCGGCGGCGGGTGCTGATCAACACCATCGGGCCGGTGTGGGACGGCAACGAGGTGTGGCTGATCGCCGCGGGCGGGGCGATGTTCGCGGCGTTCCCCGAGTGGTACGCCACCGTGTTCTCCGGCTTCTACCTGCCGTTGCTGCTGATCCTGCTGGCGCTGATCGGGCGCGGCGTGGCGTTCGAGTACCGCGGCAAGCGGGAGCATCCACAGTGGCGGCGGCGGTGGGACCGCACGATCGTGGCCGGGTCGCTGGTGCCCGCGGTGCTGTGGGGTGTAGCGTTCGCCAACATCGTCCGGGGAGTACCGGTGGACGCCGCCGGCGAGTACGCCGGCACCCTGTGGACGCTGCTGAACCCGTACGCGCTGCTGGGCGGGGCGACCACGCTGGCGCTGTTCGCGCTGCACGGCGCGGTCTTCCTGGCGCTGAAGACCAGCGGCGAGATCCGCGACGACGCCAACCGGTTGGCCCGCCGGCTCGGGCCGGTGGCAGTGGTGCTGGCGGCGGGGTTCCTGGCCGCCACCCTCGCGGTCACCGGGGCCACCGGGCCGGTCCTGGGGCTAGCCGGCGCCGCCGCCGCGGCGCTGGTCGGCGCCCTGGTCGCCAACCGGCGCCGCCGGGAGGGCTGGGCGTTCGCCGGCACCGCGGTAGCGATCGGGCTGGCGGTGGTGGCGTTGTTCACCGCCCTGTTCCCGGACGTACTACCGTCTACCTTGGACCCTGCTTACACCCTCACCACCAGCAACGCTTCCTCCAGCCCGTACACCTTGCGGATCATGACCTGGGTGGCGCTGGTGTTCCTGTCGCTGGTGGTGGGCTACCAGGCCTGGAGCTACTGGGTGTTCCGCCGTCGGATCGGTACACGGGACATCCCCCGCGGGTGAGCCACCCGCACCGGCGTCCCGGCCGCGTTGTTCCCCCCGGGCGTGGCCGGGACGCCTCAATCCGGCGTGCCTGGAGGCCGGCTGTTGCCCGGAGGAGGGCGCGTCAGCGGCGCTCAGCGACCACCTGGCGACTTGCTGCGGGATCTGCGACCAGCGCGGCCCGGATTGCGCCGGGGGCGAACTGGGCCGCCGTCTGGGCCTGGCCGGCACGTTCGACGCGGTCTGCCCGCCGATGCCGCGGGCGGAACTCCTCACTCAGGTCGCCGCCGGCGTGGGTGCCCGGCCCACCCTGACCTGGGTCGGGCAGGAGTTCCTCCAGGCGCACGGCGTCCAACCGTGGAGCGGCGAGCGCTCCCTGCCGCTGTGGGTGCCGCTGCCGGACCTGGCGGGCCTGCTGACCCGCGACGCCAGCCCGGCGCTCGCCGCCGGGCTGACCATCCGGCCGCCGGCCGAGACCGCCGCGGCGACGCGGGAGTGGCTGGCCACCGCGGGGGAGGCGGCGGTGCTGACCGGGCTCACGGCGGCGGAGGAGGCGGCTCTGCTCCGCGCCTGGGACGGCGGTACGCGCTGACCCGCGCCCGTTCGCCGCCCTACCGTTGCTGAGCAGGGGCGCCCGGTAACGGCCAGAGCCTGATCAGGGGCGCCCTGCTCAGCGTAAGGCTCCCAACAGGGGCGCCCTGCTCAACTCGAGGTGCCGGCGGTCTCTGGGCGCAGGTCGACCCGGCGGAGAAGTTGCGCGTTCGCCGCTACCACGATGGTGGAGGCGCTCATCAGTACCGCCCCGACCGCCATCGGCAGCGTGAACCCGACCGCGGCCAGCACCCCCGCGGCGAGCGGGATGGCGACGAGGTTGTAGCCGGCCGCCCACCAGAGGTTCTGCAGCATCTTGCGGTA
>Ga0079224_100010608_pt1 | contig 12654 bp, 10 predicted proteins | sample Stecom2015_FD_80414 | JGI IMG/M metagenome (GOLD analysis project Ga0079224, IMG submission 80414) | Agricultural soil microbial communities from Utah to study Nitrogen management - Steer compost 2015 | ecosystem: Environmental > Terrestrial > Soil > Agricultural land | place: USA: Utah...
GGGTCCGGCCTGGTCCTCGCGATCCTGGGTTTCGCCATCCGCAACGCGCTGGCCGACGTCCTGTCCGGCATCGCGCTCGGCCTCGAGGCGCCCTACCGCATCGGCGACTGGGTGGAGATCGACAGCACGATCCGCGGCCGCATCGTCGAGATCGGCTGGCGCACCACGCGCCTGCTGTCGCGCGACGATACCTACACCATTCTGCCCAACAGCCAGATCGCCCGGCAGCGGCTGACCAACTACAGCGCGCCGCGCCGCCATTACCGCACCAAGGTGCAGATCCTGCTCAATCACGACGTGCCGGTGGCCACCGCAAAGGCGCTGCTGGCCGAGGCGGCCGCGCGGCCCTCGATCATCCTGACCACGCCGGCGCCGGACGTGCGGGTGATTTCCTACGATGCCGACGGGATCCGCTATGCGGTCCGGTTCTGGGTGCCGAGTTTCGCGGAAGACGTCGATTGCCGCGATGCCGTGCTCACGGCGATCGATGCCGCGATCCGCGAACGCGGCCTGGCGCCGCCGCATTCGCGCCTGCGTCTGGTCGGCGATACGCCGCATCCGGCACAGGTGGAAGCACCGGTTGAAATGCGGCCTCAGTTGCGCACGGCTTCGTCAGCTTGACAAAGCGGCAGAAGGGGGCAGATTGACCTCATGGAACAGATCGGCGCCACGTCCCTGATCCAGCCGACCCTGCGGTCGAACCGACTCATCGCAGGCGTCTAGCCCCTGGCGCGGCGTCAAGGAGACGCACGCCGGGGCCAGGGGAACTTCTCCAAACAAGCGGATCCTGCCTCTTGGCGCCGTGCGCATCGCGCGGCGCGGCGGAGATGTGCCATGTCCAAGCCCCGTTGCCAGCTGACAACGAAGGATTTCAGCATCCTCCAGGAACTGCTCGAGAAGGATACGCGTCACGACGATGCCTTCCTTCGCCTGCTGCGGCAGAAGCTGTCCTCGGCCACCGTCGTGTTCCAGGAGGATATCGATCCCCAGGTCGCGACGATCAACAGCCGCGTGGAGTTCACGGTCGACGGCGTCGCCGACCGGCGCACCCTGGTCTATGGCGGCGTGAACGTGTTTTCGGAGCGCACCCTGCCGGTCACCACCCTGCGCGGCCTCGCATTGCTCGGCCTGCCTTCGGGCGAATCGATCACCGTCGAGCGCTCCGACGGCCGCGAGGAATTCATCCGCCTCGACTGGGTGTCCAGCCAGCCGGAAGCGGTGATCCGCAAGCGGATGCAGTTCGCGATGATGCCCGGCGCGACGGAGGAAGCGCCGTCCAGCGTCGTCGCGTTCAGCCCCCGCAGCAAACCGTCGGCGGCGCGCATGGCTGCGACACCGCCGGGCCCCGATGATGACGATCCCGGTCCGCGCGCGGCCTAGCGGTTGGCCTGCCAGATCAGCGCATTGAGCAGTCCGGCATAGCTGACCCAGGCGAGATAGGGCAGCAGCAGCCAGGCTGCCCGGCGATCATGGCGGCGGAAGGCAAGCGCGGTGGCGGCGATCGCCAGCCAGAGCAGCACCAGCTCCGCCAGCGCCCAGCCGATCTGCCGCGCGCCGAAGAACAGCGCCGACCAGCCGAGATTGAGTATCAGCTGCAGGGCGAAGAGCAGCAGCGCGCCGCGTGCGCCCTGCAGCCCGTTGGCGCGCCAGACCAGCCAGGCGGCGATCGCCATCAGGGCGAACAGGGTCGTCCAGACGATCGGAAAGGCGATGGCGGGCGGCGTGATGGCGGGCTTGGCGAGCGTCGGATACCAGGTTGCCACCGAGTCCGACGTGATCGCGCCGCCGATGGTGGCGACGCCGAAACAGAGAACCAGGAATGCGCCGAGCGCGGCGAGGCTCGGCATGGCGAAGGCGGGGACGGGAGCTGTGCGCATGCAGACGAGATAGATGCCGGACGCGACGCGCCCAGCCGGTTCGCCGGTCACAAGGAAACTGGTTTTCCGGAGGAAATGGAGCGGGCGATGAGATTCGAACTCACGACCCCAACCTTGGCAAGGTTGTGCTCTACCCCTGAGCTACGCCCGCTCAACAGATCCGGGCGGCCCCGAAGGAGCGCCGGGCAACCGGAGGGGCCCGGTTGCAGGCGCGCAATATACCCAGCCGCTTTCCCGATGCAAGCGTCTCGTGGCACAAAATCCGGCCGCCATGCGCGCCACGGTTCCGGGCAAGGTATTTTCCTGCCTATGAGATTCCGGCGGGCTCCGACGGCCCTTGCGCCGGCCCCGGCTTACCTGTATTGGGTTGCGCCTCGCACCGGGCTACGGTTTTTCCGCCCGCCCGGCTGCCATATGGGTCCCCATCGTCTAGAGGCCTAGGACGGCGCCCTCTCACGGCGCAAACCGGGGTTCGAATCCCCGTGGGGACGCCATTTTCCGGCATTCCATCCCGATATGGCTGAAGTTCGTCCGCGCATCTGACAGCGCGATGCCGGTGTCGTGACCGCGATGCTTCCGGAAACCTGATCTTCGACACCGCCGCCTTGATCGCCTCGCCGCTGGGCGGGCTTCTGCCAGCAATCCTCGACGCTGGCGGTGGCGGCCGGCTTTACCGCGATTTTCGTGATCGGCAGCCTCGACGGGGGCTTCAGTCCGCCGCATCCTGTTCGGCCGGCATGTCGACCGGCACCCCCGGCTCCATCTTGGAGCTGCGGATGGTGAGCGCCGTCTTCACATGGGCGACGTTGGGCAGGGCGGTCAGTTCGCGGGTCAGGAAGGTCTGATAGGCGTCCCAGTCGCGGGCGACGATCTTCAGGATGAAATCGTTCTCGCCGGCCAGCATGTAGCATTCGCGCACCTGCGGCCAGTTGGCCACGGTCTGCTCGAAGGCCACCAGGTCATGCTCGGCCTGGCTGTTCAGCCCGACCATGGCGAAAACGGTAACGCCGTAGCCGAGCAGCTGCGGATTCAGCTCGGCATGGTAGCCCTTGATGTAGCCGGCCTCCTCGAGGGCGCGGACCCGGCGCAGGCAGGGCGGTGCCGAAATGCCGACCCGCTGGGCAAGCTCCACATTGGTCATCCGCCCGTCGGCCTGCAGGTCGGCAAGGATCTTGCGATCGATCAGGTCGAGCTTGACTCGTTGCATGGAATTTCTCGCCAGTGGAGATTTGCGTAATAATATTATAAGCAATAATATTATAAGCCGCAGCCGATTTCCAAGGGGCGGCGCCGATTTGTTTGTGCTGCCCGGGGCGTGCAGGCCAGGCCGGACCGCCAACGGCAGGTTGACGCCCGCCCTATATGGAAGGGGTAAGTGCAGCCGGCGCGGGCGCTTTCGGTTATCTACAGCGCCGGAGGCTGCCGAGTCGCGGCTTTGCAGGTCGCGACCCGGCTGCCATAATTTAAAATCGTTTTCAGCGCCGCCTGGACAGCGGCTGGAGTTGATGTGACATGGCCACCACCCACCGCACCAAGGTTCTGATACTGGGCTCCGGCCCCGCCGGCGCGACCGCCGCGATCTATGCCGCGCGCGCTTCGCTCAAGCCGATCATGGTGCATGGGCTGCAGCCGGGCGGCCAGCTCACCATCACCACCGACGTGGAGAACTATCCGGGCTTCGCCGAGGTCATCCAGGGACCCTGGCTGATGCAGCAGATGGAGGCGCAGGCGCAGCATGTCGGCACCACCATCATCCATGACTACATCGTCTCGGTGGATCTCTCGAAGCGGCCCTTCGTGGCCAGGGGCGATTCCGGTGACACCTATGTCGCCGACACGCTGATCATCGCCACCGGCGCCCAGGCGCGCTGGCTCGGCCTGCCGAGCGAGCAGACCTTCCAGGGCTTCGGCGTCTCGGCCTGCGCCACCTGCGACGGCTTCTTCTTCCGCGGCAAGAAGGTAGTCGTGGTCGGCGGCGGCAACACGGCCGTGGAAGAGGCGCTGTATCTGACCAACCACGCCAGTGAAGTCACCGTGGTGCACCGGCGCGACAGCTTCCGCGCCGAGAAGATCCTGCAGGAGCGGCTGTTCGCCAATCCGAAGATCAAGGTGGTCTGGGATCATGTCATCGACGAGATTCTCGGCGACGAGGAGCCCAGGGGCGTCACCGGCGTGCGGCTGAAGAACGTGAAGACCGGCGCCACGCAGGAACTCGCCACCGACGGCGTCTTCATCGCCATCGGCCATACGCCCAATACCGAGCTGTTCAAGGGCCAGCTGCCGCTCGATGCGGAAGGCTACATCACCACCAAGCCGGGCACGACGCAGACTGCGATCCCGGGCGTCTTCGCCGCCGGCGACGTGCAGGACAAGATCTACCGTCAGGCGGTGACCGCAGCGGGCACCGGATGCATGGCCGCACTGGAAGCCGAGAAGTTCCTCGCGCATCACCTGCAGCCGGCGGCCGAAGCGGCCGACTGACGCCGGCCATATCGGCCGGGGGGCCGGGGGGAGTACTATGTCCGCGCTGGACTGGGACAAGCTGCGCATCTTCCACGCCGTTGCCGAAGCCGGCAGCCTCACCCATGCCGGTGAGACGCTGGGCCTCAGCCAGTCGGCCGTGAGCCGCCAGATCGGCGCGCTGGAAGCACAGCTCAATGTGACGCTGTTTCACCGGCATGCCCGCGGCCTGATTCTCACCGAACAGGGCGAACTGCTGTTCCGCACCGCGCGCGAGATCTTCTCGCGGCTGGCGGTGGCCGAGGCGATGATCGCCGATTCCAAGGACAAGCCGACCGGCGAGCTCTGTGTCACCACCACGGTCGCCTTCGGCACGATCTGGCTGGCGCCGCGGCTGAAGGAATTCATCGAGCTCTATCCCGACCTGCGCATCGAGATGGTGGTGGACGACCGCGAACTCGATCTCTCCATGCGCGAGGCCGATGTGGCGATCCGCATGTGGAAGCCGACCCAGGCGGATCTCGTCTACCGCAAGCTGATCACCGTGCATAACCATGTCTACGCTTCGGTGGATTACGTCACCCGCCATGGCGCCCCGCAGACCATCGAGGATCTCGATAACCATGCGCTGATCGTCTACGGCGAGGAGGCGCCGGCGCATTTCAACAACATCAACTGGCTGCTCGAGATCGGCAGCCCGGACCGCCCGCGCGCGCCGGTGCTGACGGTGAACAACGTGTACGGCGTGATGCAGGCGGTGGCCAGCGGCCTGGGTATCGCGGCGCTGCCCGATTACATGGTGGAAGGCAATCCGCGCATCGTGCGCGTGCTGCCGAACATCGACGGGCCCAGCTTCGACACGTTCCTCGTCTATCCGGAGGAATTGCGCAATACCAAGCGGCTGGCCGTGTTCCGCGACTTCCTGCTGCGCAAGGTTGCCGACTGGCATTACTGAGATGGTGGTGCCAGCAGCGTCCTCGCCCGGAACCGTGTCCCGCCGCAACGAACTGCTGGCCAGGATACGCCGCCCCTGGGACATGGTGGCGCAATTCGTTGCGGCCGCCGGGATAGCGTATCTTCTCGACGGCTATATCGCGGATGTCTGGCGCTGGGGATATCTCGCAGCGACCGTTGTCGCCCTGCTGCTGCAATATGTGACCCACCGGAGCCTGCTGGCTGACCGCAGCCGGCGGGAGAGGGCGCGGCTGTGGTGGGTTCGGCTCTATGCCGTCTATTTCCTCAACGGCGCGCTGCTCGGCGCGATGTGCGGCGTCATCGCCACGCTTCCGCCCGAACCGGGGCCGATGCTGGCGCTCGTCTGTCTTGCGGGCGTCGCCATTGCCGTGACGCTGACCACGGCGGTGCAGCTGACGATTGCGGTGACCGTTGCCCTGCTGGCCGGGGGGCCGGGGATCGTCATCCTGCTGGCCGGCACGCCGGAGATGCAGGTCTTCGGCGCCTGCATTGCCATGGCGCTGATGGTGCTGGTCACCTTCGCCATCCGCCTCAACCGCTACTTCCGCCGCAGCACCGAACTGGTGGAGCGCCTGCGGGTGACGCTGCGGGACCGCACGCGCAGCGGCGCCGATGCCGAGCGGGCGCAGCTCCGCCTGCGCTCGATCCTCGACACGGCGCCCTTTCCGATCGTCGTGATCCGCCGCAGCGACGGCGCCTTTCTCTACAGCAACCGGCCGGCGGCGGAGCTGTTCGGTATCGATGCCGCCTCGGCCGAAGGCGCGCCGCGCTATGTGCTGGACCCGGCGCATCGCGACCGCATTTTCGGCACCGAGCTTCTGCGCCCCGAGGAAGAGCTGCAGATCGCGACCGCGCAGGGCCGGGCGATCTGGGCCACCATCGCCGCGGTGCCGATGCGCTACGGCGACGACGACGGCGCCCTTGTCGTGGTCAATGACGTCACCGCCAAACGCGCCTCGGAAGAGCGCCTGCGCGTGGCCGAGCAGCGCCTGAGCGACGCGCTGGCCGTGGCGCCCGACGGCGTCGCGCTGTTCGATGCGGAAGAGCGGATGGTGATCTGCAACAAGGCCTATGCCGATATCATCGGCATGCCGCTTTCCGCCAGCACCGGCATGACCCATGACGAGGTCTGCCTGCGCTCGGTGACCTCCCGGCCGGCGCCGGAGCGCGCCGGGGTGCGGACCGACTATCCCGACTGGCTGGCGACGCGCAAACGCATCTTCAAGGCGGCCCTCGGCGAGCCGCATATCTTCTATGATACCCGCGACCGCCGCTGGCTGCAGATACGCGATTTCCGCCTGACCTCGGGCGGCACGGCATCGCTGATCACCGATATCAGCGAGCTGAAGCAGCGCGAGCGGGAGCTGCGCGAGGCGAACGAGAATCTGGCCGCGCAGGCGGAAGCGCTGGCCGCCCGCGGCGAGACGCTGGAAGCCGCGCGCCAGGCCGCGATCAAGGCACACCAGGAGGCCGAATACGCCAACCGCGCCAAGTCCCAGTTCCTCGCCCATATGAGCCATGAGCTGCGCACGCCGCTCAACGCGATCAACGGTTTTTCCGAGATCATGGCGCTGCAGCTGCTCGGCCCGTCCGGCGTGCCCCAATACGACCGTTATGCCAAGGACATCCTGGCCGCGGGCAGGCATCTGCTCTCGGTGATCGACGACATCCTCGACCTTTCCAAGGTCGAGGCGGGCAAGATGAAGCTGACGCCCGAGCCGGTGGTCTGGTCGAAGCTGGCCTCGGACTGCCTGACCCTGCTGCGCCCGCTGGCGGCCGACCGCATGGTGACCCTGCAGGTCGAGCCGGGCGCCGAGGACGCCACACTGTTTGCCGACGAGCGGCTGGCCAAGCAGATGCTGGTCAACCTGCTCTCCAATGCGGTCAAGTACACCCCGTCCGGCGGCAGCGCCGGCATCCGCTTTCTGCCGGACGGCTGCGGCGGCGGGGTGGTGGAGGTGACCGATACGGGCGTCGGCATGAGCGATGCCGACCTGGAAAAGGCGCTGGAGCCCTTCGGCCGTATCGATTCGGCGCTGGTTTCGCAGATGCGTGGGACCGGCCTGGGGCTGCCCCTGGTGAAGGCCCTGATCGAATTGCACCAGGGGCGGCTGGAAATCGACAGCGTGGTGGGCCGCGGCACCACCGTCCGGCTCCATTTCCCGGCCGCCCCCGAAATGGCACTCCCCGGCAAGCTGCTGTAATAGCTGCGAAATAAATCACCGGTCAGTTATGCAACAGCCGCATGGCTGGCTTGACTATTCGCGGATTCTCAAAAGGCGGCGCAGGGCTTACATCACTTCCTGTCAGATGTTGCGTCGCAGCATCTTCTACGAGTTTTTGGCCCCGGCCAGAAACTTCGGCCGCGATAGCTCCCCCGCTATTTCGGCCTTCCGCGCGTCTCGCGCGGAGCCTCCCTGTTAAGACTTGCCGGCCTGGTTTCCAGGCCGGCTTTTTTTTGCCCGCCGCCCTCAGGCCAGCAGCGGCGCGAGGTCGCCCAGGCGGCGGACGATGCGGCAGCCGAGATCGCGGAAAGCCGCCTCGTGGCGATCCGGCTGTTCCGGCCGGAAGGCGAAAACCGTCATGCCGGCACGGATTCCCGCCGTTGCCCCAGGCAGGCTGTCTTCCACTACGGCGCAGCGCGCCGGCGCGGCGCCCATCTCTCCGGCGGCGAACAGGAACAGGTCCGGTTCCGGCTTGCCCCGGGCGACCTGCCGGGCGGAGAACCGGTGCGGGAAATGCCCCGCCAGCCCGCAGAGCTCCAGACTCAGGGCGATCTTGTCCAGATCGGAGGAGGAGGCGATGCATTTCGGCCTGTGCACCTGCTCCAGCAGCTCGGCGGCCCCCTCGATCGCCCTCAGTTCGGCCCCGAAGCGCCGGAAAGTCTCGGCCTGCAGGTCGGCCTCGAAATCCCCCGGCAGGGCCAGCCCGTAGCGCTCCCGCACCAGCCGGAAACAGCTCGGCAGGCTCAGTCCGGTGAGATCATGGGCGACCTGGGCCTCGTCGAAGCGCGGATCCAGCCCCAGCGCCACAAGCTTTTCGTAGAAAACGCGATTCGCGATCGGCTCGCTGTCCACCAGCGTGCCGTCCATGTCGAAAATGACGAGGTCGAAGGCCATGAAGGGCTGCATAGCGGATCGGGCCGGCCTCCGTCACCCGGCCCGGGCGGATCTGCGACCAAAGACTGCGACAATTCCGCGCAAAGGGGTGGGGGCGTCGCTGTTGCACCGCCTATACCCTTATGCTAGGTAAACGCGGCTTTCGCGCCAGGGGTCGCGGAGACGCGGCCAATGCGTGCCAATTCCCCAGGTTAGTCAAAGCCTTACGCGATGCGCCGGGGCGCGTTGGGGACAGGGCGGAGGATTACCGTCCGTCTCCGGTCCGATGTGCCGGCGGTAATAAGAAGAAGGGTCGTTCGTGGCTCAGGAAACCATCGTCTCCGGCATCGCCGGCCGCTATGCGACTGCGCTGTTTGATCTGGCGCGCGAGGCCGGCCAGCTCGATGCCGTCGCCAAGGATCTCGACACATTGTCGGCCATGCTGGCCGAATCCGCCGATCTGACCCGCCTCGTGCGGTCGCCGGCCTTCAGCCGCGAGGAGCAGGCCCGGGCGATCGCCGCCGTGGCCGAGCGCGCCGGGCTGCAGGACCTGGTCCGCCGCTTCCTCGGGGTGACGGCGCAGAACCGCCGGCTTTTCGCGCTCAGCGACATCATCCGAGACTTCCGCAGCCTGCTCAGTCACCATCGTGGCGAGGCGCTGGCCGAGGTCACGTCTGCGGTGCCGCTCAATGACGAGCAGCTGCAGCAGCTCAAGTCTTCGTTGTCGTCGGTTGCCGCCGGCAATGTCGTGATCAACGCCAAGGTCGATCCCGGCCTGATTGGCGGCCTGGTCGTCAAACTCGGTTCGCGCATGATCGATGCCTCGATCCGCACGAAGCTCAATAACCTCAAGTCCGCCATGAAAGGTGTTGCGTGATGGACATCCGCGCCGCAGAAATTTCGGAAATCCTGAAGACGCAGATCAAGAATTTCGGCGCCGAAGCCGAAGTCTCGGAAGTCGGCCAGGTGCTCAGCGTCGGTGACGGCATCGCCCGCGTCTACGGCCTCGACAAGGTCCAAGCCGGCGAGATGGTCGAGTTCCCGGGTGGCGTCAAGGGCATGGCCCTGAACCTCGAATCCGACAACGTCGGCGTCGTGATCTTCGGTGACGACAGCGGCATCAAGGAAGGCGACACCGTCAAGCGCACCGGCGCCATCGTCGACGTTCCGGTCGGCAAGGGCCTGCTCGGCCGCGTGGTCGACGCGCTCGGCAATCCGATCGACGGCAAGGGCCCGCTGACCGACGTGACCCGCGCCCGCGTGGAAGTGAAGGCGCCGGGCATCATCCCGCGCAAGTCGGTGCACGAGCCGATGCAGACCGGCCTGAAGGCGCTCGACGCGCTGGTGCCCGTCGGCCGCGGCCAGCGCGAGCTGATCATCGGCGACCGCCAGACCGGCAAGACCGCCGTCGCCGTCGATACCATCCTGAACCAGAAGCCGATCAACGCCTCGGGCGACGAGAAGAAGAAGCTGTACTGCATCTATGTCGCGGTCGGCCAGAAGCGCTCGACCGTCGCGCAGGTGGTGAAGACGCTGGAAGAGGCCGGCGCGATGGAATACTCCATCGTCGTGGCCGCCACCGCGTCGGAGCCGGCGCCGCTGCAGTTCCTGGCGCCCTATGCCGGCTGCGCCATGGGCGAATACTTCCGCGACAACGGCATGCATGCCCTGATCATCTATGATGATCTGTCCAAGCAGGCCGTCGCCTACCGCCAGATGTCGCTGCTGCTGCGCCGTCCGCCGGGCCGCGAAGCCTATCCGGGCGACGTCTTCTACATCCATTCGCGCCTGCTGGAACGCGCCGCGAAGATGAACGACAAGAACGGCGCCGGTTCGCTGACCGCGCTGCCGGTCATCGAGACCCAGGCCGGCGACGTCTCGGCCTACATCCCGACCAACGTGATCTCGATCACCGACGGCCAGATCTTCCTCGAGACCGACCTGTTCTACCGCGGCATCCGCCCGGCGATTAACGTCGGCCTCTCGGTCAGCCGCGTCGGCTCGGCCGCGCAGATCAAGGCGATGAAGCAGGTGGCCGGCACGATCAAGCTGGAGCTGGCGCAGTACCGCGAGATGGCGGCCTTCGCCCAGTTCGGTTCCGACCTCGACCCCGCCACCCAGCGCCTGCTGAACCGCGGTGCCCGCCTGACCGAACTGCTGAAGCAGCCGCAGTACCAGCCGCTGCCGGTGGAAGAGCAGGTGGTGTCGATTTTCGCCGGCGTGCGCGGCTATCTCGACAAGATCCCGGTCGGCGATGTCGGCCGCTTCGAGCAGAGCCTGCTCGGCCTGGTGCGCGGCAAGCATGCCGACATCCTGGAGGACATCCGCAACGCCCAGGCGATCACGCCGGAGATCGAGACCAAGCTGAAGGCCGTGCTCGACGAGCTCGCCAAGACCTTCGCCTGATCGCAAACGAAGGGTAGCGCGTTATGCCTAGCCTCAAGTCCCTGCGCATTCGGATCAACTCGGTCAAATCGACCCAGAAGATCACGAAGGCGATGAAGATGGTGGCAGCCAGCAAGCTGCGCCGCGCCCAGGAGGCGGCCGAACAGGCCCGTCCTTACGCCGAGCGCATGGCGCAGATCCTGTCCTCGCTGGCCGCCGGCCAGGCGGGCGCCGAGAACGCGCCGAAGCTGCTGGTGGGCACCGGCAGCGACCAGGTGCATCTGCTGGTCGTTGCCACCGCCGAACGCGGCCTCTGCGGCGCTTTCAACTCCTCGATCGTCAAGCTCGCGCGGCGCAAGATCGAAGAGCTGACCGCCCAGGGCAAGACGGTGAAGATCCTCTGCGTCGGCAAGAAGGGCCGCGACCAGCTGCGTCGCGACCATGCCGCGAAGATCGTCGATACCCTCGACCTCTCCAAGGTCAAGAGGGTCGGTTTCGCGGAAGCGCAGGAGATCGCCGACCGCCTGCTGGCGCTCTACGACGAGGGCCAGTTCGACGTCGCCCATATCTTCTTCAACAACTTCAAGTCGGTGATCAGCCAGGTTCCGACCGTGCAACAGATCATTCCCGCCATGGTTGGCGGCAATGACAATGTCGAGCCCGGTCCGGATCTCGGCGGCGCGATCTACGAGTACGAGCCGGACGAGGAAGCCATTCTGCTGCAGCTGCTGCCGCGGAACCTGTCGGTGCAGGTCTACCGGGCGCTGCTGGAGAATGCGGCTTCCGAGCAGGGCGCCCGCATGACCGCGATGGACAATGCGACGCGCAATGCCGGCGAAATGATCAAGAAGCTGACGACGGTCTACAACCGGTCGCGTCAGGCGCAGATCACCAAGGAACTGATTGAAATCATCTCCGGCGCCGAGGCCGTCTAAGCGGCGCGTACCGGACAGAAGGAACAGAGAGAGCGGAGCAGCATCATGGCTACCAACAAGACGGGTCGCATCACCCAGGTCATCGGCGCGGTCGTCGACGTGCAGTTCGAGGGCACGCTGCCGGCGATCCTGAACGCGCTGCATTGCACCAACCAGGGCAACCATCTGGTCCTCGAGGTGGCGCAGCATCTGGGCGAGAACACCGTCCGCACCATCGCCATGGATTCGACCGACGGTCTGGTGCGCGGCATGGAAGTCACCGATACCGGTGCGCCGATCTCGGTGCCGGTGGGCCCGGAGACGCTCGGCCGCATCATCAACGTGATCGGCCAGCCGATCGACGAGCGCGGCCCGATCAACGCCAAGCAGGCCGCTCCGATCCATGCGCCGGCGCCGGAATACGTCGACCAGTCGACCGAGCAGAAGGTGCTGGTCACCGGCATCAAGGTCGTCGACCTGCTCGCGCCCTACGCCAAGGGCGGCAAGATCGGCCTGTTCGGCGGCGCGGGCGTCGGCAAGACCGTGCTGATCATGGAGCTGATCAACAACATCGCGAAGACCCACGGCGGCTACTCGGTGTTCGCCGGCGTCGGCGAGCGTACCCGCGAGGGTAACGACCTCTACCACGAGATGATGGAATCGGGCGTCATCAAGACCGACGGCCCGGGCTCGAAGGTGGCGCTGGTGTACGGCCAGATGAACGAACCGCCGGGTGCCCGCGCCCGCGTCGCGCTGACCGGCCTGACGCTGGCGGAATACTTCCGCGACCAGGAAGGCCAGGACGTGCTGTTCTTCGTCGACAACATCTTCCGCTTCACCCAGGCGGGTTCGGAAATGTCGGCGCTGCTCGGCCGCATCCCCTCGGCGGTGGGTTACCAGCCGACGCTGGCCACCGACATGGGCGCCCTGCAGGAGCGCATCACC
>Ga0079224_100010609_pt1 | contig 12652 bp, 9 predicted proteins | sample Stecom2015_FD_80414 | JGI IMG/M metagenome (GOLD analysis project Ga0079224, IMG submission 80414) | Agricultural soil microbial communities from Utah to study Nitrogen management - Steer compost 2015 | ecosystem: Environmental > Terrestrial > Soil > Agricultural land | place: USA: Utah...
GCCGAGGCTCGCGAGGGAGTCGACGAAAGAGGAAGAATTCGCCACGTCGTACCGGGTGATAACCCCGGTGAAGTCGATCGTGATCGGGATAGCGTGCGCCGCAGGCGCCGCCAAACCGGCGAGAAGCAGGCTCGGAATCACAAGACGCATTTCAAGCTTCCTTGATGGTGTATGTTCCGCGAGGCTTTGCGGAGAAGGCAGGACCCCCCTCTTTCGGACTAGGCAAGGTTTGTGCCAGGAAGAAAAATCATTAACTTAACGCCATTCCCGACCGCCGATTGTCAAGCGGTTCGACAATCGAGAAGTCTGCATATCCGGCATCACCGCCGCGGACCACCGCGAGCAGGTGTCAACCCGGGACGACGATGCGCGGCTTCTTGGGGTGGCGGCGGTAAAGGATGGCGGTGTGCCCGATCCGACCGACCATCTCGCTGTCGGTTCGAGCCGCGAGCGATGCGAGCGCCGCGTCCCGCTCGGCGCGTTCCATGTCGGCGACTCGTACCTTGATCAATTCGTGCGCCTCGAGCGCCCGAGACGTTTCCGCGACGACGGCGTCGCTGACGCCGGCCTGGCCGACGCGAATGACGGGCTTCAGCCCGTGGGCAAGGCCCCGAAGATGACGGCGTTGCTTATCGGTAAGGCTCACCGGGCGCATTCTATCGCGCGGATGCCCGCTCCATCGACCACCCGCGGTCCCTGCGTTGCTACCGACTCGAGATCCTCGAGTCGGGGCCCCGATTGACGAGCATCGCCGCCTGCACGCGGACTAGCCGATCACCGTCAATGCCATGCCCCAGCACGCGGCCATCACGCCGAGCCGAGGAACCCATCGAGGCCGGAAGGACGCCACCACGATCAGCAGGATCGCGCCAAGCCCGGCGGCGATCGTCCACTCGACCGCACCGATGCCGGGCCCTTGCTCGAATACCGCCTCGCATAACGCCGCGGCGAGCAGGATCCACGCCGCGATTTTCAGCAGCAGGCGCCGCATTGGCGAAGGCGGGTTGCCGAAAACTTCGATGTGGCGGCGCTCGATCGACAGGCAACCGGCGGCGGCCGCAGCGAAAGCGAGCAGGTAGAGACTCGCCTCGATCATTCGTGGGATCTCCACGTCGACGAGTCAAGCGCCGAAGGCACCGCCGTTCCCTCGGCTGCGGAGGCTCTCGTGCGGCCGGCGACCTTCACTGCGCACCACGCGAACAGCAGGCCGATGGCGGCCATCGTCGAATCGAACCCGGCCATCAGCCAATCGCCTTGCACGACGGACGCAACGAGATGGCGATCCGTCGTCAGCGCGTTCAGCAACGGAATCGCGCCGAATGCGAAAGCGGCGCTTCCGAGCACCTCGGCCCATGCTCGATCCGCCGGCCGCAACATCGCGACCACGAGCGTGGACAGCCAGACCAGGAAGAACGTGCGAACCTCCAGCTGCGCCCGCGCGGCGACGTCGAGCGGCAGCAAGCGGTTCGCCCAGAAGTACGCAGCCATTGCGATCGGCAAGCCGACGATCGCGGCGATATTGAGCCGTTCCACGAGCCAGTGGCCGAACGGTATCCGAGTCTGGTCCGTGAACCGGCGACGGCGCTTGATGATCCAGAGCGTCAGACCCGTGGCGATCATCGCGCTCGAAGCGAGCCCCGCCGCGAAGTACGCCCACCGCAGCATCGGATCGGCGAAACGCGCCATGTGCATGCCGTAAAGCGCGGCCTGAATTTTCGCTACCGGGCTCGGCGACGTCGTGACCGGCAGCGGATCGCCCGTCGACCCGTCGAACAGGAGACGCGCAGGGCGGTTCGACAGCGCACCGCCGGGGCGGCGCACGACCTCGACGACGGCGTTGGCATCGTTGGGGTTGCGCACGCTGATCGAGCCGACGGGGCCGCCGAGCTGCTGCGCCGCCTGCTCCGCGATCGATCGCAGCGCGACCGTCGGTGAAGGCACATGAGCGGGCGGACGCTGCGCAGCGGGATCGGCACGGCGGTCGCTCGAATAGGCGCGTCGTGCCGCGTCCAAGTCGGCGAGCTGCTCGAGCAGCGGCCGCTCGTCTCCGTAGTTCGCGATCATGCCCCACGGCATCACTGTCGTCATGATCGGGACGAGGCCGGTATAGGCGATCATCAGATGGAAGGGCAGCAGAGGCACCGCGAGAAGGAGGTGCGCGTCGAGCCACGTGCGCTGCGTCGCGGCACGCGGCCGGAACGTGAAGAAGTCTCTGAAGATCCGCTTGTGCGTCAAAACGCCGGTCATGATCGCGACCAGCATGAACATCGTCGCGGCGCCCGAGATCCACCAGCCCCGCCGCACCGGATTCGAGATCTCGAAGCGATAGTGGAGCCGATAGAAGAGATCGCCGCCGCGCGTCTCCCGCGCTGCGACGACTCGTCCGCTTCCCGCGTCGAGCATCTCGCTCTCGGTGACGGACGCATCGCGCGCTCGCCAGGTAATCCGCGTCGCCGGGCTGCGCTCGCTCGGCAGCCTGATGCTCCAGCGCTCGGCGTCGGGTGCAACCGCGTTGAGCCGCGCTTCGGCCGCCTCGAGGGCGTCCATCGCATCGATGCCGGGACCGAGCTCGGGGCTCATCCAGGCCGTGATCTCCTCCTTGAAGACCGACGCGGTGCCGGCGAGAAACATCATGAAGAGCGCCCAGCCGGCGACGAGCCCGGCCCATGCGTGCAGCCATGCGAGCGACTTTCGAATCGAGGTGCTCACCTCACTTCCCGAAGACGAGCAGGGCGGTCGCGAGCGCCGCCGTCGCGAACGAAATCCGAAGCCAGGCCGCAAGCGAGGAGGGTGCGGTGAAAGACCCGATGGCGATGACCGTGTAGACGACGAACGAGAACAGCGTCGCCGCCGCTGTGGCATCGCTGCGCGGCAGCGGCAGCAGGCGGGCGAGGGCAGCGGTCGCGACCGCAGCCACGGCGTAGCCGCCTACGATTGCGGCCGCGGCTCGCGCGGCGACGTCCGCTCGGCGCCGGACGAGGGACGGTCGCGGGCCCTCGACGCCTCGACGCCGCCCGCGCCGCGCCGCTCGCGTGCCCGGTCCGATCGCCTCGCTCCTCATCGCCCGGGTCTCCACCTGTGTGCGCGGCTCAGAAGCCGGACGTCCAGCTGATCTCGGCCGTGCGCCCAGGCGCTGGGCTCCATGCGGTCGCGTTCGCGCCTCGCGGCACGTAGAAGAGATCGCGGGCGTTGAAGACTCTGAGATCGAGCCTCGATCGGTCGGTCGCGTTCCAGCCCAGGCTGCCGTCGATGACCGTGAACGAGTCGAGCGTCGCCGAGTTCGCGTTGTCGGCGTACCGCTCCCCGACGTAACGAATGCCGGCGCGCGCGTGCCAGCGCGGCAGGAAGCTCCAGTCGATCCAGAGATTCGCCGTGCGCTCCGGAACGTTCGGCGGCGTGTTGCCGTTTCGCGAGATGTAGACCCCGCCGACGTTCTCGGCGAAATCGTCGAAGCGCGCATCCAGCACCGTTCCATTCACGTGGACGCGGACGCGCTCGGCGACGGATATCGAAGCGGAGACCTCGACGCCGCGCGAGGATTGCTCGCCGACCTGCTGCCTCTCGCCGGGCTCGTCGGGCACGGGGACCTGGAGATCGTTCTTGACGATCCGATAGAGCGCGACGGTCCATTCTCCCCGGCCGCCGGCGAATGCCTGCTTGAGCCCGATCTCGATCTGCTCGCCGTCCATCATCTCCATCTGCTGCGCGGCGGCGCTCATGTTGCCGATACTTCCGGACGGATCGGTCGCCGTGGAGTAGTTGCCGTACAGCGTGATTCCGGGTGTGATTCGGCCCAGCAGGCCGATTCGCCAGCTGCTCGGATCGAAAGAGGCGGCGGAGCCGACGCCGGTCAGACGCTCGAATCGTTTCACGTCATAGCGGTCCTTGCGGATCCCGGCAAGAAGCGACAGGCGCGGTGTTACTTCCAGGTGGTTCTCGACGAAGAACGCATGCTGGTCCGCGTGGAAACGGTTGATGTAGTTGTAGCCGCCGGGAAAGTACGAGAACGTCCCCACATCGGGCTCGTAGGGGTCGAGGAACGTCGTCGCCTGCGAGACCCAATAGACATGATCGAAGCGGAGGCGATTCAAATCGAATCCCACGGCGAGCGTATTCGGTCTGCCCGCAAGCGCGCTCGTCCAGGTCGCCATCGTCGTGTTGCCGGACTGGCGCAGATCATGGCTCAGATCAGAGCCGCCGGCGCGCTCGATCAGCCCCGTAGCCTCGTCGTAGCTGACCCTGCCTGCACCGAACCACAACCGCTCGGCCTTCAGGTAGTGCGTGCGGCTGCGAATGGTGATCGAGTCGCTCGGCGCCCAATCGATCTTCACTTGCGTCCAGCTGTCCTCGTAGCGGCGCTCGGCGTCGAGCACGTTGTAGTTCTTCCGCTCCAGCGACTCGTCGAATCGACCGTCGATCAGCGGAATCGCGCTGTTCGTCGCCGGCCGCTGATCGCCGTAGTCTTCCGATAGGGTGATGGTCAGCTTCGGCGAGACCTCGAAGCGCATGGACGCGGACACCGCCCAGCTTTCCGAGTCCGCGCGTTCCGCCCAGCCGTCGGAGGCCTGTCTGCTCGCGCTCACCCGGTACGACCACCGGTCGGCGATCGGGCCGGTCGTGTCGATCCCCGCCCGATAGGTGCCGTTCGAGCCCGCGGTCAATCGGTATCGGCTGGAACGCTCCCGGCTCGGCTGACGGGGAATGACGTTGACGACTCCGCCGATGGCGCCCGTGCCGTACATCGACGAGCTCGGACCGCCGAGAACCTCGATCCGCTCCACCGTCCACGTATCGAATGGGAAGGTCATCGTGCCGGCGGCGACGAACATCTGCACGCCGTCGTAGAGCCGCATCACGGAGTTGAGGCCGTTGAAGCCGCGGGCGCTGACGCTCGTGCCGCCGTTTCCTGAGGAGCCCTGATCCGCGACGCCGACGATGCGGCTGAGCGCATCCTGGAGCGAGAAGTCGCCGCGCTCGAGGATCGTTTCCCCGCTCAGCACGTGGATGCTCGCCGGAGTCTCGAAAGGCGTGAGGCCCACCCGGCTCGAGGTCGAAGCCGCCGAGTCTAGGCCGGACGACCTGACTACGACCTCCTCCATTGCCCGTTCTGCATCGGCCACGGTCGCTTCCGCGCATACGAGCGCACAGAGAGCAACCGCCGTCATCTTCGTCGTGACAGACATCCTTCCCCTTTGTCGGCTGGTTCGCGTCCCCGGTGTCGCGGTCACGCGAGGGAATCGAAGGCTATATGGGTCGACGGACGAGGAACCAGTTATTAACGGTTGGGTCCCCGAACGCGGCACGTATGAGCCGATGTCTCGGCGGCGCGGCGCGAGAGGGAGAGGACGACGTTCTTTAACGGTTAACGAGCTGAAAACCGCTCTTACCGGACGGGAAGCAGGCGCGCCGGCAGAGCGCAGGCTGCCGCGCCGAGGCTCGCGAGCAGCGCCGTGGCCGCGAGCAGCGTGCAGGACGGCCTGGAACCGCTCGCGGCCGATCGACTCGTGCTCGATCTGCTCGAGCGACGCGTCGCATCATCGCCGGGTCGCACGAGGTTCGGCGGCACGGCAGATTGAGCATCCGAGCTTCGGAGCGCTCTTGCGTGCCGTTCGCGTTCTGGCGGCCGGGGCGCTACTTCATCGTCGTGCCGTCCGCGCTGATGCTTCATCCCGGCGACCTTGCGCTCGCGATCCGGCACGAAGCGCAGCATCATCGTCAGCAGGACACGAAGTGGCTCTACTTCTACCAGCTCCTCAAAGCGCTGTTCTTCTGGAATCCCTGCATTCATCTCCTCGAAAGGCACGTGCGCGCCGTTCAGGAGCTCGCATGCGACGAAGCGCTGAGGACTCGACGCAAGGTCCGCGCGCCGGAGTACTGCGGCTGTCTCCTGCGGCTCGCGGAGGCCGCCGCCGTGCCGCGCCCGTTCGAGGTCCGTGCGGGCATGAGCGGCAACGGGGCGGCACGGCTCCTCGCGCGGAGGATCGAAGCCCTGCTGCGGCCGGAGCGGCCTCAGCGCGGGCCGGCCGTCGCGGCCGCTGCGATGATCGCGGTCGCCGTGCTCGCGGCGACCGCCGGGCTGTTCGACTCGACGATCCACGATCGTCGAGTCTCGGCGGCGGATGCGGCGGCGATGGCGGCGGCAGCGCGCACCGGGAGCGTCTTTCCGATCGTCGTCAATGACGGAGTCCTGCGCCAGCTCAACCTGCTGCTCGCGACGCCCGACGGCCGCGCGTATGTCGAAGCCAGCCTCGCTCGCATGCGGAGCTACGAGGCGTTGATATCCGCCGAGCTCGGAGCGCACGCCCTGCCCGCGGAGCTCCTCGTGCTGCCGCTGGTCGAATCCGGATATCGCAATCTTCCGCAGGAAGGGCGGCACGGCGCGGGTCTCTGGCAGCTCGTCCCGCCGACGGCGAGACAATGGGGGTTGGCGGTCGATGCCGATCGCGACGAGCGGCTCGACGTGCTCGCCGAGACGCGGGCGGCAACGCGGTATCTCACCGACCTGCACCGTCGGTTCGGCGACTGGGGACTCGCGCTTCTCGCCTATAACGCCGGCAGCGCGAGAGTGGAGGACGGCAGCCGTGAGACCGGCTCGCGCGACGTCTGGGAGATCATCGCCGCAGGCTACGAGAACGACCCCGATTACGTCGCTCGAGTGATTGCCGCCGTCCTCATCATGAGGAACCCGTCGCTGCTCGAGTAGCGCGCAGGGCGCCACGCTTGCGGCGAGCGATTCCGATCTCATCGATCTCGCTTGCTCTCGATCAGGCCAAGCCCGATGAATGGAGATTCGACGATGACGCACGCTTTCACGCGCCGACGCTTCGTTTCGACCGGTTTCGCGATCAGCGCGCTCGGCCCTTCACCATGCGTGTCGTACGCGCAGTCGGCGCGACGCCCGCCGGAGGCGCCGCGGAGCCCGTTCGGCCGCGAGTCCACGGCCGAGGAAGTCACGGCGGGGCTCGATCTCGCGGGGAAGATTGCCGTCGTCACCGGCTGCAGTTCGGGAATAGGGTACGAGACGATGCGCGTGCTGGCGCTGCGCGGCGCGCACGTGATCGGCACGGCGCGAACGAAGGAGAAGGGCGAGGCCGCTTGCGCGTCGATCCAGGGCCGGGCGACGCCCGTCGTGCTCGAGCTGTCGGATTTCGATTCCGTCGCGGCATGCGCGGACGCGATCGGCGCGATGGGCGTCCCGATCGACATGCTGATCTGCAATGCCGGCGTCCTCTTCGGCGAGCTCCGGCAGGCGAGGGGGCTCGAGATGCATTTCGTCGTCAACCACCTCGGGCACTTCATTCTCGTGAATCGGCTGCTCCATCGGGTGCTCGAGGCGCCTCAGGGCCGAGTCGTCGTCGTCGGCAGCAACAATCACAAGCAGGCGCCGGAAGGCGGGATCCAGTTCGATCGACTCTCGGGTGAAGGCTGGGGCAATTACTATCATCACTCGAAGCTCGCGAACGGGCTTTTCTCGCTGCACCTCTCCGCGAGGCTCGAAGGTACTCGGGCGACCTCCAATTGCCTGACGCGCGGACCCGTCCGCGGGACGAATATCCTCCGCCACATCGCGGCGAGCTCCGACGACTATCCGAAGTCGCCGGCGCAGGGCGCCGCGACGCAATGCTACGTCGCGACGTATCCGGCGCTCGCCGGCGTCTCCGGGCACTATTTCGCCGACTGCAACCCGGCCGAGCAGAGCGAGCACCAGCAGGACGAGGCGATGGCCGCGCGTCTATGGGCCGTATCCGAGGAGCTCACACGCGAATACCTCTGACGTCATTCGCAGCGCAGCGTCTCGACGAGGTGCATGCGCGCCGCGCGCCGCGCGGGCACCCAGCACGCGAGCAGCGCGGCGGCGAGCATGATGGCCGCGACCGTCGCGAGGGTCGCGGGATCGCCGGGGACGACCGCGTACAAGAGGCTCGACAGGAAGCGGCCGCACACGAGGGCGACGACGATGCCGGCGGCTAGCCCTATGAGCACGGGCCGCATGCCTCGACGGAGCACGAGCCTGCGAATCGCCGCGGCGGGTGCGCCGAGCGCGAGGCGAACGGCGAGCTCGGACGCGCGGGCGGCGACGCCGTAAGACAGCATCGCATAGGTGCCGAGCGCCGCGATCAGCAGTGAAGCCCCGCCGAACGCGATCGCGAGCACGAGCTGGAAGCGCCGCTCGCCGAGCGTCTCCGCCTCGACCTCGCGCATCGTGCGCACGCTCGCGAGCGCAAGGCTCGGGTCGAGCGTTCGGACGATCTCGCGCAGGAAGCCCACCGCGGCGATCGGGTCTCCGATCGTTCGCACGCTGATCGATGCGGTCGGGAAGACGAGGCCCGGCGTTGCGGCCAACGGCACGTACACGAGCGGCACGGGAACGGCCGCGAGATCTTCCGACGGGACGTCCGGCACGATGCCGATGACCTCGTACGAATGCTCGTCCGAATCGCCCATATGGAAACGGCGGCCGATCGGCCGCGGCTCGCCCCAGACCGCGAGGGCCGTGCGCTCGGAGATCACGGCGACGTAGTCGCCGTACTCGCGCGGCTCGAACGAACGTCCCGCGAGAATCGGGATGCCCATCGCCTCGAGATAGCCCGGCGAGATGAAGCGGTACTGGACGAACGGACGCTCCTCCGCGGGCAGGTTCACGCCGAGCGGCATCGCGGTCGAGCCCCAGTTGTTGCCGGTCAGCGGCAGCGCGCTCGTCACGCCCGCGGCGACGACGCCCGGCGCCTGCTCGAGACGCCCGAGCAGAGACTCGTAGAACGCGAGGCGTGCGTCGTCGTTCGGATAGCGCGCGAACGGCAGGCTGACGCCGGCCGTAAGGACGTTGTCGGCGGAGAATCCCCGCTCGACGCCTTCGAGGCGAACGAAGCTCGTCAGGAGGAGGCCCGCGATGACCAGCAGGCTCGTGCTCAACGCGACCTCGAGCGACACGAGGGCCTGACTGGCACGGCCGCGCTCCGCCGTATCGGTGAACGAGCGGCCGCCGGCACGAAGCGTGCGCTGAGGATCGATTCGCGTCGCTCGCAGCGCGGGCAGCAGCCCGAACGCGACGGTCGAGCCGAGGGCGAGCAGAGCGATGAGCGAGAGCACGGATCCGTCGAGCTCGATCGCCCGAGCGCGCGGCAGGCTCGCACTGATGATGGACACGAACGTTCCGATGCCGACGAGCGCGACGATCACGCCGCCGATCGCGCCGCCCGCGCCGAGCAGGGCGCTCTCGATCAGCGCGCCGCGGAAGATTGCGATTCGGGGGGCGCCCAGGGCGCCGCGGACGGCGGCTTCGCGAGCGCGCCTCGTCCCGCGGGCGAGCATCAGGTTCGCGATGTTGAAGCACGCGACGAGCAGCGCGGCAAAGACGCCCGCGAGGAGCATCAGGAGCCCCTGCCGGCTTTCGCCCGTCACCCATTCGTGCAACGGGATCAGCACGGCCTCGAGGCGCACGGCGCTCCAGTCCGTGTTGCGGAAGTGCTCGTCCGCGATCGCGGCTTGCACCGCGTTCAGCCGCTCGAGCGCCTCGGACGGCGACATCCCGTCCTCGAGCCGTGCGACGGCGCCATAGCTGTAGTTGTTCGTCCAGCTCCACCAGGGGAGCGGCGCCACGTCCCACGTCCGGAACACGTCGACCTGCTCGCCGTCGCGGCTCAACGGATACTCGAAGCTTTCGGGCAGCACGCCGACGATCACGAACGGGACCGCGTCGAGATGGATGGTCCGGCCGAGGACGCCCGGATCCGCGCCGAAGCGCCGCCGCCACAGGCCGTCGCTGATCACGATCGGCGGCGACTCGCCGGTCTCGTTGTCGTCGGGCACCAGGGTTCGGCCGAGCTGCGCCGAGACGCCGAGCACGGAGAACAGGTTCGGCGTCAGGCGCACGGCCGAAACCCGCTCCGGCTCGTCGACGCCCGTGAGATTCATCAGCTGGACGAACTCGGCGAGCGCGATGTCGTCGAAGCAGCCGCACGAGCGCCGCCATTCGTGATAGTGGAGCGCGTTGACCGAGCTGGTCGCGCCGTCGCGGTGGCTCACCCGCTCTCGCACCACGAAGAGCCGCTCGGGCTCCCGGTAGGGAAGGGGCTCGAGCAGGACGGCGTCGACGATCGAGAAGACCGCGGCGTTCGCGCCGATACCGAGCGACAGCAGCGCGAGAACGCCGACCGTGAAGCCGAGGTCGCGCCGCAGCGTGCGCAGTGCTTGCCAAGTCTCGCGGACGAGGTCGTCGAGCAGCGCGACGCCCCACGCGTCGCGGCACTCGTCCTTGCGCCGCTCGACGCGGCCGAGCTCGCGCAGCGCCGCGCGGCGGGCCTCGTCCGGAGGCATCCCCGACGCGATGTAGGCCTCGGTCTGCCGCTCGATGTGGTAGCGCAGCTCCTCGTCGAGCTCCTTCTCGACGTCGCCGCGCCGAAGCAGCGTGCGCAGCCGCATGCGCACGACGTAGGGCCACTGCTCGAGACGCATCGGCTAGGCCTCCTTCAACGCCACCACGTGCGAGATCGCTGCCGAGAGGCGCAGCCAGTGCTCGGTCTCCTTGCCCAAGGCTTTCTTGCCGAGCCTCGTCAGCGAATAGAACTTCGCGCGGCGGTTGTTCTCGGTCTGCCGCCACTCGGCTTTGATCCACCCGCCGTGCTCGAGCTTGTGCAGCGCGGGGTAGAGCGAGCCGTCGCTGACCTGGAGCACGTCGCCGGAGAGCTGTTTGAGGCGCCGGCTGATCATCCAGCCGTTCATCGGCTCGAGATCGAGCATCTTCAGGACGAGCAGGTCGAGCGTGCCTTGGACGAGGTCGTTGGGTCGGCTCACGGTTTCCTCCCTTCGAGGCTCCTCTTGGTTACCGAGAGTACTCCTCGTCCTCTCGGTAAACAAGGGGAAGGTCGCGGGCGCACCGTGGTTACCCTCCGGCGACATTCACGGGGCGTCGAGAGTTCCGTCCCGCAATCGGACGCGAGATCCCGCGTTCGGAACCCGTTCCGGTCGCGAGCCTCAAGTGCCGGGTTATAACCGGCTATAACCGAGTGCCCCTTTGCTTCCCGAGCCGCCCACATGGAAAGCTTGCGCTTCCGACGCACGCCGCGAGCGCGTGGCGCGGTCGCTTATCCGATACACTAAAATCATTCCAGAGTGGATCTCGGCAGCGGGAACGAATGACAATCAAAACTTTCTGCAAACGGGCCCTCGGGCACGGCGCGACGGCGTTCGCCGTCGCGATCGCGGTCGTCTCCTCGGCAGGCGCGCAGGAGCCGTCGGACGGCCGGCGGCCGAACATTCTGCTGATCATCTCCGACGATATCGGCACCGACGTGACGTCGAACATGTATCCGGGTCTGATCGAGAGCCTCGTCGAGCAATACGGGCCTTCGGGGCACGGGCATCCGGACTACGAGCTGATCGACGGACGGCCCGCGTCGACGCCGACTCTCGATGCGCTGGCGCGCGACGGGATGAGCTTTACTCACGCGTGGGTGCAGCCGTTCTGCTCCCCGTCGCGTGCGTCGATGCTGACCGGCCTGTTCGCCGCGAAGACGGGCGTCCTCGACTACACGAACTGGCTGTCCCAGAGCCATCATTCGTTCGTGCAGGACCTCAAGGATAAGGGCGGCTATAGCACGGCCGTCTTCGGCAAGTGGCACATGGCCGGGCTCGGCAGATATCCCGGCATGAAGCCGAAGGAAGCCGGTTTCGATCTTTACAAGGGCAATCTCAATGGCGGCATCGCGACGTACTGGGACTACGACTATCACGTCCAGGACGAGACGACGCCGCCGCACGAATGGCGCACCGAGCGGCCGCCGGTCAAGTCGCTGCCCGGCATCGCGCCGACGACCTATGCGCCCGTCGTGAAGGCTGCGGACACGATCGAATGGATCACCGCCCAGGAGGAAGAGAATCCCGTCAAGCCGGGGTTCGCATGGCTCGCCTTCAATCTGTCGCACATCACCGGCAGGCAGCAGCCCAATCCGATGGCTGTGCCGAACGCCGACACGCTGGACGAGGTCTCGCGAGCCGAGATGGAAGCCTGCGGCGGCACGTTCGGGTCGGCGAACGTCGGCTCGTGCTCGGACAAGGCGCTCATGCGAGCGATGACGAACTCGATGGACACCATCATCGCCAAGGTGCTCGACGTGGTCGACTCGCTCGACCCGAACACCTATGTGATCTACATCGGCGACAACGGCACGTGGATGTTCGGCGAAAGGCGCGAGTTCATCGACAACATGTACATCACGCGCAGGAATCGCAGCAAAGGCACGGCCTACGAAAGCGGCGTTCGGGTGCCGCTCGTGATTCGCGGGCCGGGCATCGAGCCGGGCAGCCGCAGTGACGAGTACGTTCACGGCGTCGATCTGTTCGCGACGATCCTGAACCTCGCGGGCCTCGACGTCCCGGAGACGGTCCCCGACCGGCACGGCAAAGGCGTCGTCGAGCTCGACTCGGTCTCCCTTACGCCGATACTTTTCGACGGCGCGTCGGGTCTGCGCGATCCGAACGAGGGATACCTGCTCGCGGAAACCGTCAACCCGGTGAGAAACAATCTCCGGCACGTCGGAGCGCGGAACGGCACCTACAAGATCGTCTGCGCGGAAAACGCGACGGCGGAGAGCTGCGAGTTCTACAACCTGCTCGACGATCCGCTCGAGGAGTATCCGCTCGCGAAGCCGGA
>Ga0079224_100010610_pt1 | contig 12651 bp, 7 predicted proteins | sample Stecom2015_FD_80414 | JGI IMG/M metagenome (GOLD analysis project Ga0079224, IMG submission 80414) | Agricultural soil microbial communities from Utah to study Nitrogen management - Steer compost 2015 | ecosystem: Environmental > Terrestrial > Soil > Agricultural land | place: USA: Utah...
AAGCGCGTGCATGAAGCATGCTTCCATCCATCTTGTCGATCTTGAAATCCGGATTTTGGCGGAAATTCAGACTGTTTCTACCCTCGATAGCTGTATTTTCATGCACATCGACTACCTCCCAGGTTGCCAATTGTTGGCAATTTTCTAACTCCATGCGCTTCCTATTCATCAAATGAAGGGGGAATCCCTTATCTCTTGGCTCTTTTCATAAAGTCTGGTCATATAGTGCCGTAAAGCAATAAAGAGGAGCGATCAGGGGAAGGCCGATTACCTGGCCTTTACCTTTCATCAAGATAATAAGTATGGAGAGCGATATGGAAGTAGTGTCATCTGCTGCCGGATGCGGGCGTCCCGGTAAAGCGCAGGAATTGTCGGCTTGGTGTCGTGAGCCAGAAGAGTGCGGTGTCGACGGATTCTTCTCACCATCGAAACCTTTGAACATCCGGAGATAACGCTTTCGCAATGAATGCGTTATGCGCTTGAAATGAAGCGCCTACTTTCACATCCCATTACCAAGAAATAAAAGATGAAACTTACTAATTTAAGAATTGGTGCACGGCTCGCTATTGCATTCGCATTTGTGCTGATTTTGACAGCGTCCATGGCTGCTATAGGCGGATGGCGTCTATTAGAGGTAGATGATGCGACTGCCGTCATGGGAGAGGCGGCGAACAAGGAACGGTTATCGCAATCCTGGTATTTAGGGAATGTCGCCAATGCAATTCGTACGACTGCGCGCCTCAAAATCACTGACCCTGAGGATGAAAAGTTCTACGTGGCACAAATGACTGCGCAAAGTCAGGAGATCAGCAAGATACAAGAGGAGCTAACCCCTCTGATCACCAGCGAAAAAGGAAAGCAGTTGCTGGCCATTGTTGCGGAGCGGCGCAAAGAGTACATGGGTATAAGAAACGATGTATTCAAACTCAAAGCGGAAGGCAATCAGGCAGAAATGAGAAATCTGATTGCTTCCAAAATGGATCCATCTATGGATGCATACAATGACTCTGTACTGGAGGTCGTCAAATTCCAGAGAAGCATATTTGAAAATGCGCACGACGAAGTAAACGCGATCAATCAATCGGGCCGCAATGCACTGCTCTCGCTAGGCCTGCTTGCTATATTGATTGGCGCCGTGATGGCCTGGATACTGTCACGCAGTATTACCAAACCTCTTAACTACGCAGTATCTGTTGCACGCACTGTCGCTTCTGGCGATCTGTCGAGCAAGATTGACGGCTCTTCTAAAGATGAAACAGGACAGTTGCTGCAATCCTTGAGAGATATGAACAGTAGTCTGGCGAGCATCGTCGGCCAGGTGAGAAACGGTGCACAGGAAATTGCTACCGCTTCTAATCAAATCGCTTCCGGCAATATGGACCTCTCTTCGCGTACCGAAGAGCAGGCATCCTCCCTGGAAGAAACAGCATCGTCGATGGAAGAACTGACTTCGACCGTCAAGCAGAATGCTGACAATGCACGTCAGGCGAATCAATTGGCAGTGACTGCGTCCGAAGTCGCCGTCAAAGGCGGCAGCGTGGTGTCGGAAGTGGTGCAGACCATGGAAGAGATCAATGCATCCTCGAAGAAGATTGTCGACATCATCAGCGTGATTGACGGCATCGCCTTCCAGACAAATATCCTGGCGCTGAATGCCGCCGTCGAAGCTGCTCGTGCTGGCGAGCAAGGCCGCGGCTTTGCGGTGGTGGCAAGCGAAGTGCGCAGTCTGGCACAACGATCGGCTTCCGCCGCCAAGGAAATCAAAGACCTGATCAGCACCTCCGTTGACAAAGTGGAGAGCGGCAGCAAGCTGGTTGTGGAAGCGGGCTCTACCATGGATGAAGTGGTGAATAGTGTCAGACGCGTGACCGACATCATGGCCGAAATTACCGCAGCCGGTCAGGAGCAAAGTACTGGTATTGAGCAGATTAATCAGGCCATTACACAGATGGATCAGGTGACTCAGCAGAATGCTGCTCTGGTGGAAGAAGCCGCTGCCGCTGCGCAATCGCTACAGCATCAAGCTGAAGTGCTGGCGAACCGTGTGAGCACTTTCAAACTGGATACACATACCGCCTCCATGGCACCTGCCTTACCTCATAAAAAAGCCGCCGTTGGCTCTGGCCAGACAGCCAATGCTGCTCCGTCACAGCAGCATTTACCAGCATCGGCCCCAACCGCAGCCGAAGTCAAAAATGCAAAGCCTCTTCCCACTAAATCTGAAGATGACTGGGAAGAGTTCTGATGAAGAAAAACTAAGCAAAAAAGAACAGAGTCCATGTGACTCTGTTTTTTTTGTATCGTTTGTAAGCAGCTCCAACTCATGACAAGGGCATGATGAGCTCAGAAACGTAATGACTGACGTCTAACGAAACGCCAAGAGATCAAACACGATCTTTGCAAAATCAGCCGCTTTTTTGGGATCGGATAATAGCTGCATCATCTGATTTTGATGTGCTTCACTGCTATCCATAATGGCGTCATCGACCGCCTTGGAAAAATCTCCCAGCATGGCTTGTTCGGCGGTGTTGTTTGCTATCTCCTGCATCACCTTCTTGTTCTCGCCTATCTTGTCGCGTATGGTGTGCGCGTAATTCACCATATCTTTGTCTGTCAGCTGGTCGGTGATAAAGACATCGTTCAGGCGACTAATAATCTGCGATAGAAACTCTTCTTTTTTATCTTGCGGTTTAGCTGTACCTAATCCTTCGCTAGGCTCCAGTTTGTATTCATCGGTATTTTGCTGAAGTTGCAAATCCTGCTGGCGTATCTTGGCAACGCGATAATGGCTGAGTGTGACGTTATCCAAATCAATCTCGTCTTCATCCAGCAAGGTTTCGCGCAACATGGGGCGTAGATTCCGCGCGTAGAGGCTCAGCTTTTCTAAATCGGTATCGTCGTAATCGACAATCTGCGACATGAACTCGTAGAAGCGTACAAAGGTGCCGAGGTCTTTCTTGAAGATTTCCAGGGCGTCTTTTTCCTTTTGGCACTCTTTCAGACTCTTCTCAGCATTCGCGATCAATACGGCATCGCCCGTCTTCTTGGTACGTTCAAACATCTCTTTGGATTGCTTGAACGCTTCGACAGCGGACTTGTAACGTAGCTGCCAGCGTTGCACAGCTGGCTTGCAGATATTCGCAATCGCCGCATTGCTCTTGTTCTTTACGTAAAAGGCGACGCAGAATTGCTCGACTTCCTGTCCGGTAAAAATACCTGCTGCCTTCAGCTTGTCATACAGCATGAAGATCAGGTTGGGATCAGAGACATCCAGCAATTCAGCAGTTTGGAAATAAGGCTGAAATGCATCGAGGATGTCTTGTGGCTCATTGAAGAAATCCAGCACAAAAGTGCCAGTCTCTGCCTTGTTCGGATAGGTGCGATTCAGGCGCGACAGTGTTTGCACGCACTCCACCCCGGCCAGCTTTTTGTCCACATACATCGCGCATAGCTTGGGCTGGTCAAAGCCGGTCTGGAACTTGTTGGCGACGATCATGACTTGATAGTCATCCGAATCAAACGCTTTGCGCATGTCGCGGCCTTTGAGCTTCGGATTCATATTGGTTTCGGTGAATTTTTCACCGATCAATCCGGCAACGTTGGGGTCTTTGTCGGTAAATGTCACTTCACCAGAAAACGCCACCATGGCATGGATTTTCTGATAGCCCTTTTCCTGAATGTAGCTATCGAAACATTGCTTGTAGCGCACCGCTTCCTTGCGCGAGCTGGTGACCACCATCGCTTTGGCTTGTCCGCCCAGCAAGCCCATGATGTTGTCTTTGAAGTGCTCCACAATCACTTTCACTTTTTGAGCGATATTGTGATCGTGCAGGCGCACCCATTGGTTGAGCTTCACCTTGGCACGCTTGCTTTCCACTTCCTCATCGGCTTCCTGCACCTTGAGTGCCAGCTTGTACGCCACCTTGTAGTTGGTGTAGTTCTTCAGTACATCGAGGATGAAACCCTCCTCAATCGCTTGACGCATGCTGTACACATGGAATGCGACAGGTTTGTTCGTCGCGGAAGCGACTTCATCGGGGCGCGGCAGGCGGCCAAACAGTTCTAGCGTCTTGGCTTTCGGTGTGGCGGTAAAAGCAAAGTAACTCAAATTGCCCGAGGCGCGACGCGAAGCGACGGTAGCGGCGATGATGTCATCGCTATCCATTTCCTCTTCCGCAGTGTTGTCACTGGCGGCTTCCTTCATCAATACTTCTTTAAGCTGTCGCGCCGTCGAACCACTTTGTGAGGAATGCGCCTCATCGGCAATGATGGCGTAACAACGTTCTTTCAAACTCACGCTGTTTTCTATCGCCTTCAGCACAAACGGGAAAGTCTGGATGGTGACGATGATGATAGGTTGAGCGGCTTCCAAAGCCGCCGCCAGCTTTTCAGATTTTGAGCCGTCGCCTTCCTTGTTGTTGATGCGCCCGACTACGCCGTCGGTGTGCTCAAACTGGTAAATCGTGTCTTGCAACTGCGCGTCGAGCACGGTGCGGTCAGTGACGACGATCACCGAATGAAACTGTTTTTTGCCATCGGCTTTATACAGCGACGAAAGCTGGTGCGCGACCCAAGCAATCGAGTTGGATTTGCCCGAACCGGCGCTGTGCTGAATCAGATAACGTTGCCCCGGCCCTTCGCTGCGTGCTGCCGCCAGCAACTTGCCCACCACATCCCACTGGTGATAGCGCGGAAAGATCATGCTTTCCTTCTTGTACTTGCGGCCCTCCCAATCTTCCTTGTCCTCGATCTGCAAATGCACAAAGCGGGCGAGGATGTTGAGCAGATTGTCCGGCAGCAGCACCTCGTTCCACAGGTAATCGGTGGCATAGCGGTTGATGTCGTCAGGCACATCGTTGCCTGCACCGCCGTCGTGCGTGCCCTTGTTGAAAGGCAGAAAATAAGTGTTTTCACCTTCCAGCCGTGTCGCCATATGCACTTCGTACTGGCTCACCGCAAAATGCACCAGCGCTCCACGCTTGAAGGTCAGCAGCGGTTCTGCTTTCTTGGCAATCGAGTCTATCGGTAGCCGCGTGGTTTTGTATTGTTTGACCGCGCGATCAACCGCTTGTTTGAATTCGCTTTTCAACTCCAGCGTGGCCACCGGCAGACCATTGACGAACAGCACCAGATCAATGCGCCAGGCTTTTGCTTTGGTTCCTGTCTCCGCGAAACAGGCATCGGTGCACCACGGGCTATACACCAGCTCCGGCACCACGCGCAGACGGTTCTTGGCGTAGCGCGCCAGCGTGTCCGGATTCAAGTCGTGTTCGGGTTTGAACTGGCACAGTGAAAAACGCGCATTGCGGTCGCGCAGTTCATGGCGCAGCACGCCCAGCGTGCCAAAGGTGCGGCTGTCCTTGTGCGTAGCGTTAGGGTCGGCCTTGCCCAGTTGCGCGGCGATCAACTCCAGAAACTTCTGCTCCGCATCCCTGGGATGGTTGGCGCAGAACTTCTGCCATTGCGCGTCTTGCGTCTCCTGCACAAAACCCAGCGCATCCTCGGAATACAAGGCCAGTTCGCGGTTGTACTTGTCCGCCGTGCCGAGCAGCCAGCCATTCGCCACAAGCTGGCGAATGATGTCGTCTTGAAAGATGCGTTCGGTGGCTTGGTCGCTCATGATAGGCCTTGCATTTTGTTCTTGTACCAACTCGTCAGGCTTTCGTCCTCAAGTGCGTAGTCACCATAGGCTGCACGCCAGACCAAACCCTTTTCACGCAGAGCATCCAAAGCCGCCTGAACCGAGGGAGTCGAAACCTTCTCTTGCTGCAAAAGGCTGGCATAAGCGCGCATCGAAGCTTCCGAAAAGGGAACATAATTTCTGCCCTGGGCGATGATCGTTTCCAGCACTGCGCGCTGAATGTCGGGCAATCCGGCGAACTCGCTTTCCATCGCGCCCCACATTCTTTCCTTGATTTCTTCTGCCCCACCCTTCAGCGCCTCGCCAAGATGGTGTGCTCCCACATTCAGGGCAATCTCGCCAACAATACTGCGCAGCATCTCAGGACGGTGCCCCACCAGCTTGAAGGCCTCAAACATCTCCTCGCCAGTGAATTGGTTGTTATCTGCCAGCAAGGGGTTCACAAAATTTGTGTACGCATCCGTAAAGTCCCTGTCCAGCAAAGGGAATCGCGTCACTTGCGAGCCAAAGAATGGCTGCGTGCGCTTCAGCACCAAATGCGCCAGCTTGTCACGGTTTGATCCTGTCAAAACGATAAACAGCCTTTGTTGCCCACTGCCCTGATTCAAGTGGTCGCGCGCAGCCTTGAGTGCAAACATGGCATCCACCCCGGCTTGGGTTGAAAGTGCATGTTGCGCCTCATCGATAACGATGGCGACGGGCGCGCCCCCTGCCTCGACAAGGGCCTCCAGCGCATCAGCCAGCGTCAGCCCCTGCGGCAGCTCAAGGGACCCAAGACTCAGGCTCAAGGCACCAAATATGTTTACCTTTTCCAGCCCGGCGGCTTTGGCCATCTTGGTGATAACGCCGGCAAAAGCACCGATTTTCGTTTTCACGGCGCTGGTCATGAGTAAGGCCGGGTCTTTTGACTTATCCGCCCACAGATCTACATAGATCGTGGTCCAGTTTCGCTTCTGCATCGCAGGGAGCAAGTCTTCGCGCAGAAAAGTGCTTTTTCCCGTGCGTCTTGGTGCGGCCAGAAACAAACCAGAGCGACTATCCGCCAAGCCCTTGCCCTCAAGACTGTCGCAATAACTCTCCGCCAGATTAGGGCGGTGGAAGGTGAACGTATTGGCTACACTCATCCTGCACTCCTACTTAGGGTCACTTATGGCGAAAAGTATAACTTATGTTTGTTTGCATAAGTCAGGATAAGTTGACGTAAACCTACGTTTGCCGCGTGTGTTTCCTGCACAAAACCCAGCGCATCCTCGGGGTACAAGGCGAGTTCGCGGTTGTATTTTCCGCCGAGCCCAGCAGCCAGCCGTTCGCTTGCAACTGGCGAATGATGTCGTCTTGAAAAATGCGTTCGGTGGCTAGATCGCTCATGGTTGTGGCTTGGTTAGTTAAAGAATGTCAGGCGGCGGCTTGCCAGTCGCGCACGTCTATCTTGCCGGTGACGGCGGCGGAGATTAGGGCGGTGCGGCGTTCTTTAATAAGGGCAATAGCAGAATCCGCATTGTCGATTAGCTTCCGAAACTTTCCAGAAACGGCATGTACATATTCAATTATTTTCTGCTGCTCTTCTCTTGGAGGGATTAGTAATAGAACACGCCCGAGAGTTTCTGTATTCAAGTTATCCATCGTAGAGCCCTTTGACTCTAGCGATAGTTCAGCGACGACACCCTCAGAGGTGATGAGTAGATACGAATACGCAGGCTCTAAGCGATCATTGAGTTTTGCTTTTAAGCTGCCCGTTCCACATAGCCAGCCTTCTTGTTCTTTAGTAACAACAGCACAGCGACCTAACTCACCTCGCCTGGCAAAAATGAGATCGCCAGACTTAAGCTGATGACGGCTTAATCTTTGCCAAGTCTTTTCATCGACAGTTACTTGTCGATCGGGAACGATTCGTCCATCAATCATGTGTGCTGGGTTTACGAGAGGGATGCCATCCTCAACATAATCTTCAGCATGCAACTGGCTTCCAAAAGGGCCTGTTTGCATTTCGAGCGTATTGAATTTCAATTGCGTAATAACCCAATGCGCGGGCACTTCGCCTAGCCTCTCTACGCTGGAGACTTTCATAGTGGCGTTGGGGTTGAGGCCTTTGGTGACCGCGTGGCTGATGACGGCTTGTCGCTTTTCCTTGAGCTACTCAATCAGCCGCTGCTGCTTCTCGATCAAGGCATCAATCTTCGCCGTTTCGTGGGCGAGGAATGCGGCGATCTTTTCTTGCTCAATCTTAGGCGGTAGGACTACACGAATATTTCCGAGCAATCCTCTACTAATTCGCTGCATGGTTGCGCCACGAGCTAGATTAGCGGTGTGATCGAAGTAGGCTGGACTTGAAAATAAGCGAACTAGATATTCTTTTGAGTAAAGTTGGTCGGGGCGGAAAACAACGTTATCAACAGATGTGACAACTCTTGAATCAAGATCAGGCACAACACACGCTCGCCCGACTGGTGCATTTAATCTTGATATTAAAACATCGCCAGGAAAAACCTCGGTGCAATTTAGTGCACTGAATGTTTCCTCGCTAATAAATCCAGAACCTTGTTCCTTGTATGTGCCTTCGCCAACATTTCCTGTTGTAATGTATTTGACTCCTTCGGTTGAAATGTCTTTACTTTCAATCCAGTCGCCATCTAAAAATAGGGAACCTTCTTCAAGCGCCATATATTTAATAGCGACACTCGACCAATGCGCTGGAACGGTATCAAGCCACTCCACCCCCGAGTCCTTGTACTCCGGATAAGCCTTGTACCGACTCATTCCGCATCCCCCTCGCCCAGATTCGCCAAATAAAACTCATGCAGTTTGGCCTGCAGCAGTTTCTTGTCCGGCAACTGGGTCTGGTACTGGGCGACCAGGGCTGGGGAAAGGCTGCGGCTCAGCGCGTACTCCACCACTTCGTCGTCCTTGCTGGCGCACAGCAGCAGGCCGATGGCGGGGTTTTCGTGGGGCTTTTTGTGGTCGCGGTCCAGGGCTTCCAGGTAGAAGTTGAGCTGGCCCAGGTGCTCGGGCGAGAAGCGGGTGGTTTTGAGTTCGATGGCGATCAGGCAGTTGAGGCCACGGTGGAAGAACAGCAGGTCCAGCGCAAAATCCTGCTTGCCCACTTGCAGCGGGTATTCGCTGCCGACAAAACAAAAGTCGCGCCCGAGTTCAAGCAGAAACTGCCGAAGCTGCGCCAGCAGGCCCCGTTGCAGGTCGCTCTCCAGGTGGGCGGCGGGCAGGTCGAGAAATTCGACCAGGTAGCTGTCCTTGAACACGTTAGCGGCGTCGGGGTGAGTTTGTGCCACCAGTGGTGACACTTTTGCCGGGCTGAGGGCGACGCGCTCAAAAAGGGCTGTGTCGAACTGCCGCTCCAGCTCTCGCTTGCTCCACTTTTCCTGTGCCGCCATCTTGAGGTAGAACTCGCGCTCTTCGGGGCGCTGGCTGCGACTGAGGATGATGAGGTTGTGCGTCCAGGGTAATTGTGTCAGCAGTGCTGTCACCAATTGCTGATCTGGATAAGCCTCGTAAAACTGCCGCATGCGGAACAGGTTGCGGCGGGTAAAGCCTTTCAACCCCGGCTGCGTGCTGGCAAGGTGCTGGGCCAGTTGCTCGACGACACCTTCGCCCCATTCGGCGGCTTTGATCTTGGCGCTGAGATGGGCGCCCACCTGCCAGTACAGCTCGATCAGCGCGGTGTTGATGGCTTGGTAGGCCTGCTTTCGGGCGCTTTCGATCAGCCGGGTGATTTCGGCGAAGTCGGGCGTCTTTGTCGTGGGTGTCAAGTTGCTCATGAATGCACCTCGCGCAGCAGGGCCATGATTTCGGCGCTCACGGCATCCAGATCTGCATCGATCTCTTCCAACGGCCGTGGCGGCTGGTATTGGTAGAAGTGGCGGTTAAACGGAATTTCATAGCCGACGATGCCAATCTCGCCATCCTTGGCATCGCGCTTACTGGCGTCCATCCACGCATCCGGCACATGCGGCTGCACTTCGGTAGTGAAGTAGGCTTCTACGCTGGCGCTCACGCTGCGGCTAGTGTCCAGCGCCACGTTTTCAAAATCGCGCAGTTCGCCATCGGCTTGGTATTCGATGATGTCTTTGCCCACTTCGAACAAGCCGTACAGCGGGTTTGCTTTCTTGTCCTTGTGCGTTTTCTTGATCACCTTTTCTGCTTCTGGGTTCTTCCAGCTCACGGCATCGGCGATCTGCTTTTTCTCTTTGGTGTCTAAGCTGATGCCAGCCTGCTTGCTGGCGGCTTTGAGCGTGTCGTCCCAGGTATTGAAATCGTCGCACTGTGCGCTGCCGATGGCGGCTTGCAGAGCGCGGGCTTTGAGCAGCACGCGTTTTTGCGTCAGCCAGGTGCTGGCGTCGAGCAAGTCCTTGATCTGCTTTTCCTTGAGCTCGGCGAAATGGCTTTTGAGATAGGTACGGATTTCAGTCTGGTGCTCGTCTAGTTGACCGTAGCGCGGACAGTCGGCGGTATCTTCCCAGTCAGCACCGTATTCCTTGTATATCCACTGCATGGCACTGCCGAGCGCGCCGGATTCAAAGCGCAGGCTGGCGATGCGTTCGTCGCTGAACTGATAAGACAAACGCAGCGGCCGTTCGATGGTGATGCGGCGATAGCCGAATTCGTGGGCGGCGAATATCTTGCTGGCAAACGTTTTGGGCGCTTCGGTTTTTGGATTGGCGGCTAGTCTGCCACGGTTACTCTTTTGCTCGGCGGGTTTGTCGAGTGCACGGGCATCGACTACCTCGAAGTTGCCAAAGCAGCGCGTGATGGTGGCAATGTCATCTTCATCCATGACATTGCGCTTGCTGCCCAGCGATTTGCGCATTTTGCTGTACAGGTTGGTGCCGTTGATGAGCTGCACCTTGCCTTTGCGCTCGGCAGTTTTCTTATTCGACAATATCCATACGTAGGTAGCGATGCCGGTGTTGTAGAACATATCGGTGGGCAGCGCGACGATGGCTTCGAGCAGATCACTTTCCAGGATGTAGCGGCGGATTTCGGATTCGCCTGAGCCTGCGCCGCCGGTGAACAGTGGTGAGCCGTTGAGAATAATGCCTATACGTGAACCACCTTCTTTGACATCGCGCAGCTTGCTGATCAGGTGCAGCAGAAATAGCAATGAGCCATCAGACACGCGTGGCAGGCCGGGACCAAAGCGGCCGTCGTAGCCCTTGATCGTGTGCTCATCGCTAATGTCACCTTCGATCTTTTTCCAATCCACGCCAAACGGTGGATTGGACAGCATGTAGTCGAACTTGTCGGCGTAGAGGTGATCGTTGGAGAGCGTATTGCCTAGCTTGATCTGATTGACTTCCTGCCCTTTGATCAGCATGTCGGCCTTGCAGATGGCGTAGCTCTCGGGATTGAGTTCTTGGCCGTAGGTCAGCACCTTGGCTTCGGGGTTCAGCTCGTTCACATATTCCATACCGGCCGAGAGAAAGCCGCCCGTCCCTGCGGTTGGATCGTAAATCGTGCGAATGATGCCGGGTTTGGTGAGGACTTCGTCATCTTCCATAAACACCAGCGACGTGGTGAGGCGCACGATGTCGCGCGGGGTGAAGTGCTCGCCGGCGGTTTCATTCGAGCTTTCTGCAAAGCGGCGGATCAGCTCTTCGAACACCAAACCCATTTCGTAGTTGGAAACGGCCTTGGGGTGCAGGTCCATGGTGCGAACCTTTTGCACGATCTTGTAGAGCAGATTGGCGTCGTTCAGCAGGCCAATGAATTCAGCAAATTTAAAATGATCGAAAATCTCGCGTGCATCCTTGGAGAAGCACTGAAGATAACGTTCAAGATTCGCTTTGATGCTGGCTTCGCCCAAGGTGCTCAAATCCATGGGCGAAGTGTTGAAGAAGCTCAGGCCCCCTGTAGCACGCAGCAGCAACTTTTCCTTTGCCTCTTCGGCAATCGCCATTTTTTCTACCTTGGCAGCCTCCGCCAATACATGGTCTTTACTGCTTTCCAGCACACATTCCAGACGACGCAGCAAAGCGAAAGGAAGGATGATGCGGCCGTACTGACTTTGCTTAAAGTCGCCGCGCAGCAAATCAGCAAGTGCACAAAGATCGGCGGCTAGGTTGTTATTGGTATGCATCAAACGAATTTCTAAAATGTTGCAGAGTGGCTATATGGTAAATAAAAAGGGCTCACATGGAGCCCTTTTTGCTAAAAGAAAATGGTGTGCGTTAAATATCAATATTCCCCGCCGCCAGCGCATTCGATTCGATGAAAGCACGGCGTGGTTCTACATCGTCGCCCATCAGTGTTGTGAAGATTTGATCGGCGGCGATGGCGTCTTCGATCTGTACTTTCAGCAGGCGGCGCACGCTTGGGTCCATGGTGGTTTCCCACAGCTGTTCCGGGTTCATTTCTCCCAGCCCTTTGTAGCGTTGTTTGCCGACGCTGCGTTCTGCTTCGCTGCGCAGCCAGTTCATGGCTTGATGGAAGTCGGTGACGACACTGACTTTGGCTTTGTCGCCAGCACCGCGTTGTACGGTGGCACCAGGGCCGATCAAGCCTTTGAAGGTGGCGGCGGCATGGGCGAGCGCAACATAGTCGGGGCCGGCCACAAAGTCGGCATCGAAGCCAGTGACTTTCACGTTGCCGTGGTACATGCGTTCAATGCGTAGCGCGTATTTGTCGGCCAGCTCGTCATGCACCACGCTGACTTTTACGCCGGGTTCGTTAATGCCGGCTTGCAGTTGTGCAGCAGATTGCTCGGTTGCTTGCTGCGAGCTGAGGTCGAGTGTGACGCCGGTCATGATGGCAGTCAGTGCGGCACTATCGACTACGCGTGTCAGGCGGTTGATGATGGCGTTGGCGGTGTTGTATTGGCGTGCCAGTTCTGCCAATGCTTCGCCGCTGATCGGCTCGGCACCTTCGCTGGGGATCAGAACGGCATCGTTCAGGGCGACTTGCATCATGTAGACGGCCTCTTCGAGATCGTCCTTCAGATAGCGTTCGTCCTTGCCGTGTTTGACTTTGTACAGCGGTGGTTGTGCGATGTAGACGTGGCC
>Ga0079224_100010612_pt1 | contig 12649 bp, 11 predicted proteins | sample Stecom2015_FD_80414 | JGI IMG/M metagenome (GOLD analysis project Ga0079224, IMG submission 80414) | Agricultural soil microbial communities from Utah to study Nitrogen management - Steer compost 2015 | ecosystem: Environmental > Terrestrial > Soil > Agricultural land | place: USA: Utah...
AAATAATTTAGTTCAACCTTCCTCACTTAGAGTGGGGAAGGTTTTTATTTATGTTCTGAAAGTATTCAATCCCTTCGCTAGGTAATCCATCAAAGACAATTTTCGCTCTATCAAGAATGACCATTCTATTGCATGTTTTTTCGATCTGACTCATTGAGTGTGAAACAAAAAGAACCGCTCCTGAATTCTCAATCATTTTAAGAACTCGTTTAGAAATCTTTTCCTGGAAGAAAATATCCGCTCCATCATAAACTTCATCCAGAATTAAAAGATCACATCCCTTGGCCGAAACAAGTGATAAACTCAGTCGTGTCTGCATCCCTTTGCTATATTTAAGATAAGGGACATTTTCAAATTCACCGAGATCACTAAATTCAAGAGATTCATTAATAATTTGCTCTCGCTCGCTTTGACTGATCTCAGGGTAAATAAGAGCACTGATAACTTCAGCGTTTTCTCTTCCTGTAAGCTCGGGGACAATGCCGACACTTGTATCAAAAATGGCCCTTACTTTTCCATTAATTTCAATAGAGCCCATGTTGGGAGTGATCATTCCAGCTATACAGCGACACAAACTCGTTTTTCCTGCACCATTAATACCTACGAGTCCGACTCGATCACCTTCGTAAATATCAAGATTAATATTATGGAGAACATGGTAATACTGATTATTTCCTCTTAAGGTTTTAAGAGGTGATTCAACAACTTTGATGAGAAAGTCTTTCACCGATTTATTAGTATAATGATCTATCTGATAAAAGAGGTTTAAATCTTTTATCGAAATAACTTTCTTAGAGTTTGAGGAAAAGCTCATTTTTCTTATTATTCCATATTTTAATAAATAGCACGGCAAGTACTACGGTTAGAGACAAAGATTTAAGAAGCATAATAGAAATTTCATAGGATGTTCCTCCATAGAGACTTGCGCGAAATGGAGCAATCACCATGTAAAGGGGATTCAAATCAACAATCCATTGATAGCGAGCAGGAATGAAAGTCACGGGATAAAAAATAGGAGTAAGGAAGAAGAGCAAACTCATAGTGAAATTAGTCACATATTTTATATCTCGGTAGAAGACATGGAGAGTGGCAAGGATCGCAGTTGATATTAGAGTGAAGCTCATGAGGAGAATGAGTGCAATCGGTAGAAATAAAAGATTCAAAGTATAGTTCTGGGAAATGATGAGAGTAGGAATCACAATAATCGTAAAAGCTGTAAGGAAATTAATAAAATTATCGAGAATAGCAGAAGAAAGAATAATCAATGGCGATATTTGAAAACTTTTAAGAATATTGGAAGAACTTACTATTGATGGGGTAGAGGAATCCCAAGATGATGTAATAAAAATCCAGGGAAGAAGTCCCCCAAGTAGGAATAGGTAATAATTATGGAGATCAATCTTAAGGAATCTCTGAAAAACAAAGGCCTGAACTGAATACATAATGATTGGGTTGAGTACCACCCAAAAAAAACCGATGATAGTTTTTCTATATCTTGCTTTCATATTAGCAAGTGTAAGAATTTTAATTTGTTGCCAGTTAAATCCGTTCTTCGTCATTACAAGTTTTTCAGCCATATTTTTATTTTAATGTGTATTGGAATTGTGGCATCTACCTTACCTAGCAGTAAACCTTCTTTTAAAGGGATATCAATCTCGGTTGGGTTCTCAATTGATTTAGTGATTAGTTCTACTTGCCCCTCACTACCTGTTTGAACTGACCAGAGAAAGTGGCACATTATTATTTCATTCTGCAAAAAAACGAGAATATCGAACTTCTTAAGGTTAGCAATCTCAGCTCTTTTGACTGAGATGATTTGGCCTGTTTTAAGCACTGGAACCATCGAGTTAGAGGCAACCCTTAGTGATAGAGAGCCCTCTCGATTTAACTTGCTTTTGAGAGTTCTAAATTTGAGTAGATCCATATCCATGATCATAGTATAATTGCAATGAATGGAATTCTTGTATGATATTTTTGGCCATCACTGGATGTTTATCCTTTTTAGCATCCTGTATATTGGGCTAGAACTCTTATTTCCTATAGTTAAGAATCAAAAATTTTTAAGAGAAGAATTTGGTCAGGATATATTCTGGTATATCTTCAATAACGTTTATATCGATCGTTGGTTCTATTACTTTGTCTCTTACCTTTCTTTAAATCTTCTCCCCTTGTGGGGTAGATATGTCCTTCATCACATCACTCCAGAGACTTGGTCTTTTATTGAGTTATTCCCATACAAAATCGATAACACTTTTCTGTTGGCCTTTATACTATTTGTGGTTATTGATTTCATGGCCTATTGGCTTCATTACTTAAATCACAGAATCCCATTTTTATGGAGAATGCATATTCTTCATCATAGTCCCCGTAAGCTTGATTGGTTTTCTGGGACTAGGTCGTACTGGGTTGATGGACTGCTTTCAAGTTTAATTCCATCCTTTGTGCTTATCTTTTTGGATGTAAGTGAAGAGGGACTGACCCTTCTTGCATTATGGGACACTCAAGTTCAATTTTTTACTCATTCAAATATTAGACTTCGACTAGGCCCATTCGAGAAAGTTTTAAACAACACACATGCTCATTGGTGGCATCATGATGTGAAATGTCATCATCCTTATGGACAAAATTTTGGTCAATATACATTGATCTGGGACAAGTTGTTTAAGACCTATTACGTAGAGGAAAAGTATCCTGAAAAATTAGGATTAGCTGAAGAGGTGAAATATCCCCAATCCATAATTGGAAGGTTTTTTTATCCCTTCTTACCAGTGTTCCCTCGCCAAATTGAGATAGAGGACGATACACTCAATCATAATGAGTAGAGTGAGCAAATGCTGAAACTGATGAACTGGTTATTCGATACTTCCACAAATTGGTGGGGATTTTGTTCCCAGTATCTTGCTTTGCCCCCATTAGTTCTTAGAGTCAGGATCACTAATCGCTGTAATCTCAGCTGCCATTATTGCTATGTGGGACAAAGTCTCAATAAGAAAACAGACTCTCTTCTCAATTTAGATGAATGGTTTAAAATTTTAGATAAGACTCCAAGGAATACGCTTATTGACATTACAGGTGGTGAGCCTTTGCTGGCACCACATATTGATAAAATTTTAGGATCTATACTTGATCGTAAAATGAAAGTGTCTCTCATAACCAATGGTACTATTCATAAAGATGATATTTTTTCTATTATGGTAGAAAAAAAACTTATGCATCTCATGTTTTCTTTAGATGGCCCTGAAGAAATCAATGATAGCATTAGAGGGAAGGGAAGCTTCCAAAAAACAATGATGGCCGTTAAGCGCATAAACGATCTTAAGGCTCAAAGTAAGAGTCGCTATCCTAAAACTGTAGCCAAGGTTACTCTGACAGTTGACTCGGTAAAGAATGTAGAAGAGTTTTGCGATTACCTTCTTAGAGAAGGATTTGATGGAGTTACGCTTAATTTACTTTTCCAGAATGCTGCCCGCGATGGTTTTGCAGATGAGGATAGCATTATGGGCAAAAAATTTTTTCAAGGTAATCTGGTAGAGTTTCCATCACAAGATGTTCCCCTCTTTGTAGAGAGTATTAAAAAAGTAAGAAGTATCTATGGTCATAGAATCCAAATCAGACCTGATATAGCAATGAATGATTTAGAGTCATACTTTACAAAACCTCAGTCCATGATGCCGCAGAACTGTTTTAAGTTTAATAGTGTTGTAACTCTTTACCACAATGGAACTCTTTCTCCCTGTGACTTGGGATTGAACGTTGGCAATGTACGGGACATTGATTTTGATATCGGAAGAATATTCAAAGAAGAGAGAATGAAATCGTTTCTAAGATTCATGAGAAGAAACTCTTCGCAGAAACTTCCTGGGTGCGGAGGATGCTGCCTTAAAAAACATGAGAGAGTATCATGAAGAAAGCAGTCATTATTCGTACACCTTTCATACACCCGCTTAAACATCTCTCAAGCATTTCCGCTGTCCCAGATATTGGAACCGCCTATATTAATGGAACACTACGTAAGCTTGGATACAATTCAAGAATTATCGATGCCACTGGCGAAGGCATCGGACGAAAGATTCACTTGCTAGGTACTGATCTTGCCATTGGTGGAATCCCCGCCAATGAGATAATTGAAAAAATTGAAGACGATATAGATATCTTCGGTCTTCAGGCAATGCACAGTAATCGCTGGCTCTATGATTCATTTATTCTTAAAAAGCTCTATGAGCGTTTTCCCGATGCTAAAGTTTTTGTGGGAGGAGAACATGCTAGTGCTTGTTACGATAAAGTCTTGGCCCAGTTTCCTCAGATAACGGCCGTTGTAATAGGTGAGGGAGAGGAGACTGTAATAGAGCTCGTTGAGGCCCTTGAAAAAGGTGGTCCCCTTGATCATATAGCTGGTCTTGCTTTCGTGAAGAATGGACAATTAGTAGTGACACCTAGAAGGCGAAGAAGAACTGATCTTGCCAATCTACCCCGTCCGAATTGGGAAGGTGTCCCGATAAAAAAATATTTGGATAATAATTGCGGGGTGAACTCACTTTCACGTCGCTCAATCACTATGGTTGCTACCAGAGGTTGTCCCCACACTTGTACTTTCTGTACTGTTCCCAACATGTGGGAATCAAAATGGTTTGCAAGGCCTCCTGAAGATGTCATTGATGAGATGAAATTTAATATGATCCATCTTGGTGCCAACCATATCGACTTTGTCGATCTTACTTTAGTAATCAATAAAAAATGGATGCATGAGTTTTGTGATCTTTTGATCAAAGAAAATCTAGACCTCACTTGGGCCATCCCTATTGGTACTAGAACCGAGAGTCTTGATTCTGATCTATTAAAGAAGATGAAAGATTCAGGCTTGAGTAGAGTTCTTTATTCAGCAGAAAGCGGCGATGATCAAACTTTGGACCGAATTAAGAAAAAGTTGAATATTAATCATTTCAATAAAATTGTTCGTGAAACGGTCAAACTTGATATTGCTGTAAAAGTGGCCCTCATTTTTGGATTTCCTGGTCAGACTCTTAAAGAGGTTTGGACGACCTTTCTTTTGGTTAATAAACTTGCCTGGCTTGGTGTAAACGATATTGTTTGCCTTTCATTCGTTCCTTATCCTAAGACTGAACTATTTGATCAGCTCAAAATTGATTACGACTATAACTCTCTTGATAATAATATTCGCCTTAATAATGATATCCCTAATATGAAGTCTTGGTCGGAGCATTTTGGGGATAGCGCTTTAAGATTTTTTGTAGTGAGTTTCACTCTTTATTTTTACGCTCTTCAAGGTCTACTAAGACCTCATCGAGTTATAGCAGGATTATTTAGAGTTTTTATTAAAAGAACACCTTTAACAAATTTTGAATCACTTGTTTTTAATTTTCTCTCTAAGCAAAAGCAAACTTTGGAGACCGAGGATATTGGCCTTAAGTAAAATTTGAATGGCTTCTTGAAATTGAATCATAAAATGTTGATAACCCCGAATTTTAAAAACTCTTTTTAATATATAGCTTGGCCTAGCATAGAACCCCTGAACTGCGGAGTTTCTTAATTCTATTATTTCTTCCTCACTGAGATTTGAAACTGATACCACAGCATTTTTTCCAAGAGAGTCAAACTGGTCATCTTCTTTCATCTTTCCCATGCTGATCGCAAGCTTTCGAATATCGCTTCCTGCCAAAGGTGTGGCCACATTAAAAGAAGCAAAGTCGATACCTATCTTTTGTGAGTAACGGATGGTTTCTTCTACTGACTTTCTATCATCATGGGGAAGTCCGATTATAAAATCACCACAAACTTCTATACCGATTCTTTTAGCGTGTTCAAGAAGTGAAGACATCTGATCTTGCCTCACGTGACGAGAATAATCCTTTAGGCTTGTCTGATCTTTCGACTCAATCCCAATAATGATGGTATGACAGCCACTTTGTTTCATTTTATCGAGTAGTTCTGGACGATATTGATTGGGGTGAAAGTAAGTTGACCAAGAAAAGTGAAATTTCTTTTCAATCATTTTATCTAAGAGCGCAACAACATTGTTGTATGGAAGACCAAAAGATCTATCTCCTATATAAATTTCTCTAATGCCCAATTTTTTAACTTGTTCCATCTCTTCAATGATTTCTTGAGAGTCTCTCCAATAATTTGGGAATTTACTCATAATGCAATAAGAGCAAGAGTAAGGACAACCCCAGGCCGTAAAAATAGTGGTGTATTGATAGTAGCGTGCAAATGGCCAGCGGTAGGCCTTGTGGATAAAAGTATCATGACGAATATTTTTGAGTTCAATTTTTTGAGGAGCTTTAAGGTTCACTCTTTCATAGAACTCATCACTTCGAAGACCCTCCTGAGGAACTTCAAAATCAATGATGACAGGTGAGGTGAGGATTCCATTAACAAATTTCTGAATAATCTCAGCAGGGCCCTTCTCAATTAAAATATCTCCAAAAACATAGAGTGTGCTCTTGGGAAACTCTTCCCTTAGTGTCTTAACAAAGTTTAAATCTTGCTGCCAATTAGTTGCGGCAACGGCACAAACGATGATATCGGGTTTAAAGTTTGAGATTTGTTTTAAGCACTCTTCTTCATTTATCTTTAAAGCAATGGCATCACAGAAGTGAAGGGGCCAGGAAGCCGGCAACCTTGCGCTAAGCAAAAGAAAATCATACGGTTGATAGAGATAATTACCTTTAGATTCTGTTGCACAATCAAAATTGCGCATAATCTTTCGGTAAGGAAAGATGGGAGGATTGATAAAGCTCACTCTCATAAAAAATCCTGCTCTCTGAGTAGTTTACATGATATTATGATTCTTAATTATATTCAAATGGAAGCAGGATATGAGAGAGGCCCGTAAGTTTCACATCGTGACCACCACTGAAGGATGCGCCACCAACCTATTAGAAAATGCTACTTATAGAGAGCATCTCCATTCTTCTGGATTAGTTAATTGTAAAAATGCAGAAGAAGCAGAAGTCATAATCGTCAACACCTGTGGCTACACGACAGAACGTGAAAACTATACTCAATCCGTCATTCAAAATCTTAAAGAACGATTTCCTAATAAAGAGATTATTGTTGGTGGATGTCTTCCTAAAATAAATGCAGAGAAGCTTTCAACTGTTTACCAAGGCCCGACCTTCTCTCCTGGGGACCTTAATGGACTAAGTTCAATTCTTGATCTCAAAAAAGATGAGAGTGTTGAGACCAATGCTAACTTTTTTGATGAACAAGACTTCGATGATCTATCCAATACTCATCAATTGGCCTTGAATCTTAGACCCTATTATTTCAAAGCAGAAGAACTTCTCCGTCATAAGTTCCAACCTCTTCATAATATTTTAGAGACAACTATTGTTAACAACGAGTATTTCTCGATTGTGGTCTCTCAAGGCTGTACAGGTAAATGTACATTCTGCGCTATCAAGGCTGCCAAGGGAGAAGTTAAGAGTCGCTCTATTGACGTCATTCTCTCCGAGTTTAAAAAAGGTCTCTCTTTTGGGCATAAGAAGTTTTGGCTAGTGGGAGATGATATCGGTTGTTATGGATATGATATCGGACTAGATTTTGCTGATCTCCTAGAAAGAATCCTTGCCCTTCCAGATGATTTTGAATTGGTGATTAATTATTTTGAGCCTATGTGGTTTGTAAAACTTTTTGATCGGATGGAGAACCTTCTCAATGATAGAAGAATTCTTAACATTAATTTCCCGATTCAATCTGGCTCATATCGAATTGTGAGAAGAATGGGACGAGAATATGATCCTGCCATTGTTATGGAAAGGATTGCTCGCGTAAAAAAATCTAATCCAGACTTAGTTATTAAAACAAATATCATTGTCGGATTCCCTGGAGAGCGCTTCAAAGATTATCTGGCTTCTCTTAAAACCATTAGCGGCTTTGATGCCATTCTCCCTTTAAAATACACGCCTCGACCAGGGACAGGTGCAATGAAGTACCGAGACCCTGTTCCGGAGCCTATTCAAGAAATGAGAATCAAGCTAATGAGAGTTGTCGTCTTTTTTAGACATGCATGGGTTGCTATAAGGTCGCTACTGAATCCAACTCGTTTATAAATGTCTTTTAATTATTCCAAATACTTTTTTCACTGAAGGAAACCTTCCATCCTGAAACATGAGGTTTCCCATAATAAGTGGAGTGCAGTTACATTCCTTACATTCTATTTTCTTTTGATACTTTCCATCAAAGCTTTCAATATCCGAAAAACGGGCCTCTGGTCTGTCAGTCACATTGATACAGGGGTATATACCGTGATCAACATCTACATAGATGGCATAGGACATGGATTTACAAACAAAAGGCTTAGGGGTCACAAGATAATCAAGAAGCATCGCTGGAACTTCTTTGAACGATTTTTGATGTCGAAGAATATAATTTCGAAAGTTTTTTAGTTCTTGATGAGGAACTGCTGATGATTCCGAAAAGTCATCACTATTGATACGTCCATTTGAGGTGACGGGATTAATACCAACACTGGCACCATAATCTAACTTCAATTTTCTAATATATTCATAAACCTCTTCGTTGGAATTGTATTTAGTTAACACCACAGAAAGAGTGATCTTCTTTTTAAGTTGTTTTAAAAAATCTAAAGTTTGAATGACTTTCTTATGAGTCCCCTTGCCACGATGAAGATCGTTAAATTCCTCAGGCCCATCAATACTTATAAGTATTTCATCGGCCTTCTGGAGGAATTGAGAGTACTCTGTTTGGTTAATGAGTTTCCCATTTGTATTGATAACGAGATAAACTCCCTTGCCCTTAAACCACTCCATTAACTTTTCTCGGTCCTTGTAGAGAAAAGCCTCTCCTCCGGTGAGGATCATAAAACGACAACCTTTCTGATAAATCTTATCTAGGAAGGTAAGGAGAGAATTAATTTCAATGGATTTTGTAAGTTTGTAAGAGTCACAATAGCTACAAGTCATATTGCAGGCGTCATTTAATCTTAGAACGGACACAAAGGGATAGTTCTTTCCTAAAAGATAGGAAAACCCGAGCTTAATAAAAGAAGTAAAATTCTTTTTTATAAAGGACATGTTTCCTCTAAGGTTGAGTATAATTTATCTAAGTCTTGTCCTTCCAGGTAAGACTCTCTAAGTTCACCCTGGTTCAATTGATCCACAAAGCCTATGGGATCGTGAACAATTTCTTTTTTTACAACTTTGATAAACTCATTTTTGATCTCTATCAATCTTAGCACAGTTGAGCAGTCGTTTCGCATTAAATGCCATCTTAGGGCCTTATGATGTGTTTCGATGAAATCATCGTAAAAAGTTGCAGCATTGCCCGAAGTTATAACTTTAGTCTGATAGATGCCTTCAAGACGATATTTACTAACATTTCTAGGGTTATTAAAGATATTTAGTTGAGTGAACAGAAAGTAAAAGCTTACTCCCCAAAGAATAAAATAATAACAAAACTTTAAATAGTTTCTTTGAGAGAGGCGTTCAAAAAAATAGGTGGCAACAGATAATATTAAAATTAAAGGAATAAACTTCGGCACATCTTTTAAGTTAGCAAGCGGATTAAGTAAGTGACTCATGCCAGAGAGTTGCTCTTTTAGATACTCTGGAGAAACAAAATAGGAGAACTGCCATTCGGGCCAATTAGTGTTATCCACATAAAAGTAGGCCAGATGAGTTCTCAGGTTCCAAATAATAGAAACAATAATGAGAGACCAGAGGGAATAATAAACCTTCATATTTTCTTTTGCCCAATCCAGGGCAAAGGCGATGATCAAGGCGTAAACAAAGAAGTAATCAAGTTGATGTCTCCCTGCGAGACTATCCATCAAGGGCCACTGGGTACTGTAATATAGAAATAGAAAAGTAGGAGGAACAATAAGGCTTAGATAGAGCTTCTTATGTTCGTGTTTTCTATAAAGTAAAATTAGGCCTTGGATCAAGATAATGAAGTAAATTGGAGAAAGAACAAAATAACCATTAGGTCCAAAGAGAGCATAGTACAAGGTGCTATTCCAAAATTCCCCAAGTTTTGTCCAAGATGTGTAAACATGGTGGGGGTGGATGAAAGAGCCACTTCGTAAGTAGAGATTACATAAAAGTAGGGTTAGAGGAATGATGGCCCCTGAGCCGTAGGAAAGAACTTTATGGTAAGAGCGATTTTTGTCGATTGAGTATAGATAAAGAAAAAGACTAAAAATCCAAAACTGCTGAATCCGAATAGCAAAACCTAAGGTCGTAGCAATTCCTAAAAAAAAATAGAAACTTCGAGTATTTTTATGTTCATTGAAACAAAAAGCACTTAAGACGATCACTGAGTAAACGAGAGAAAAGATATTACTACTGGTTGATGCCATGAAAGTGAACCAGAGAAAGGGGGTACTTAAGGCTATGATCCCAATTGATTCCTTACTATGTTTAAGTCCAAGATGATCCAGAACCTGTTTTAAAAGAATAAGACCCAACATCAGATAAAAAATAGTGGCGAGAATATGGGCCTGAGTAAAAGACTGCTCTCCTGAAAATAATTTTTGATAGCCAATAAAAGGAAAGAGATAAATGGCAATGGCCGGATGCTCATAATTGGGGTGGTTCCCAGTTTGAGTGGCAAGCCAGTTTCTGCCAGGATCTTTTGTCTGATTTATTAAGTTAAAATCCCCATCTTCCATTATACTTAGCGTAAAGCTCGTATAAGTCCCGTCCTCGAACGGATTCTTTTCTTGTAGTATAATAGCTAGCGAGAAGAGGGCCGTGAGGCAAAGTAAGTGGATAAGATATGACATATAAAAATGATTATATACTAACTCTGGATTTGTGAAAGAGGGATTGATGACAAGAAAGAGAGTTTTACTCTTAAGCCCACCTACAGCAAATGGCTCGATGATTATCAAAGATCAGTACTGTTCTAATACATCAAAGGCCGGTTACTATTGGATACCCGTTGACCTCTTAGTCTTGAGTGGGGATTTGGCGGATCATTTTGATCTTAAGGTACTAGACGCTATTATTGAAAAAAAAGATCGGGATGAAGTTGAGAAAGAAATTCTTCATTTTGATCCACACCATATCGTAGTTCTTTCATCTATCCTCACTCATCATACAGATCGTTCACTCATTGCGCGCTTGAAAGAAAAGCTGTCCTTTAAGACTACTTTTATTGGTGACGTGTTTTATTTCTCACCCAAGCAAATGATTGTTTATCCAGAAGTTGATTCAATTATTTATGAATATCCTTGTTCTCAGCTTGTCTCTTTTATCAAAGAAGGAAGGGCGGAGGATAACATCGTTTATAAAGACGAAGGTCAAATCTTCCACACGCCTCCAGTAAAAGAAATAGAAGTTAAATACTCAATACCCCGCCATGATCTCTTCCAGGTAAAAAGGTACTCCGTACCTTTTATGATGGAAAAGCTTTGCACTTCGGTTCTTACAAACTTTGGATGCAAGTTCTCTTGCAATTATTGTCCTGGAAGCTCTGTAAACTACAGAGAACGCAGTATTGCTGATATCATCAGTGAATTGAAATATATAAAATCCTTGGGCATTAATAATTTATGGATTAGAGATTTTACTTTTGCTTTAAATAAAGAAAGATCAAAAAAACTTCTTACAGAAATGTCCTCTCTTAATTTGAATTGGTTCTGCTTAAGTCGTTCAGAAATTCTTGAGGAGAGTCTTCTTCAACAAATGAAAGAGACAGGCTGCTACCTCATAATGGTTGGAGTTGATACGATTAACGAAGTCTCAATGAAGCAGATTAAAAGACAGCAAAGTGCGAGTGAATTAAAAACGAAAATAAAACAGATCGAAAGCAAAGGCATTTTCGTTCTCTCTCATATGATCATAGGGCTTCCGGGCGACACCTATAGAGACATGTTGCGTACGATTCATTATCTTAATTCATCGAAAGCAAGTTTTCTTTCTATCAATCTCTTTGCTCCTAGAACAGGTTCAGCATACTTCAATGAAATAAATATTCATTCTGAAGAGACGAGTAAATTAGACTCATACTTTGGAGAACAACAGAGTAGGAAACAGAGAATACTTTTCTTGATGATAAAAAATTATGGAATGCTTTTGTTTTACAGTAATCCAAGAAGACTTATCGGTATCATCGCAAGGATTAAAACCGTGACTCAACTTAAGCTTCTCTTGAGTACTGGTTTTAAAATGTTCATCCCCCGGCCTAGGGCCTAGGTAAAACTTGCCGGTATATATCTATATATAGATGTAGATTCGGGTTTTTCCCTAGAGCCGCAAAAAAAATTAAGTTTGCGACTTTTTTCCTTTGACATAATGTTTCGACTCTCTTAGATTTGTGTCTCGCGATTTTGTCAAGTTGGGGGTGTAGCTCAGTTGGGAGAGCGGTAGCTTTGCAAGCTATAGGTCGCAGGTTCGATTCCTGTCATCTCCACCAACTTTTTCAAAATCAGGCTTTAAAAATTTTTGAAAAAAATATTTAAAAAAGCTTGACGATGAAAAAACAGATTGATAAAAAAGCAACCTCTTTGAAAACTGAATAAATGATTAAGATTTTGAGGCCCTCGGGCTTCGAAATGAGATGAGAAAGGAACCCGTTCAATTGCCTAGTTTGCGTAAGATTAACTTCTTTCGGGAAGCAGCAAACGGCAAACATGAGTTTTAACTTATGATTGTATTAATCAATT
>Ga0079224_100010613_pt1 | contig 12648 bp, 11 predicted proteins | sample Stecom2015_FD_80414 | JGI IMG/M metagenome (GOLD analysis project Ga0079224, IMG submission 80414) | Agricultural soil microbial communities from Utah to study Nitrogen management - Steer compost 2015 | ecosystem: Environmental > Terrestrial > Soil > Agricultural land | place: USA: Utah...
GTTTTTGAGTCGTGGATGTGCTTTGAACACGGACTGCAGTGCGTTCATCTGGCCCCTGTCCACATCGACAAACAAAATGTGCTTGCCGTGCTCGAGGACTTTCTCAAAGCGCTTGAAATGGTGATTGGGTTCCTGGATTCCCCACAGGCCCCCTTCCCAGGTGCAAAAGCCGAGGACAATGATGGCAAGGAAGGCAAAGGGTACCCAGGTGAAGGTTTCAGGCCAGCCGCTCAACCAGGCCCCCACCAGGACCAAGAGTGATAGGCAGACGCCAATTGCCGCACCGATAATGGTGGAGCGGACGATGTCCTTTTTCATGATCGAGGTGACTGCGTGCAGCTTGTGCTGGGCTACCGCGAGATCGTCCTGGCTGAGCACGTGGATCTGCTCGGTGGCGATACCGTTGCTTTCGAGCTCCCGCTCGACCACTTCCAATTCGTCGAGATTGTCGCCTATGTAGTAGTACCTTTCCATAATGAAGCACACTCCTACTCTTTGGTTGACGTTGATTTATAGTTTTGGGACACCGCAAAAAGTAACATTTGCACTGTTCAGTATAGATGTTGATTTGTCAAATAAAAGCCGGAATTCTCTCCGCTAGCGGTTCGCCAAGGGGTGAATTTGGGATGGGGAGATAAAGTCGGCTGGGCAGCTCGCTTTACCTGCTTGTGGTCGCTTCGATAAAGAATTGCGATTCTTGCGTCCGCCGGGGGGATATGTCGGCTATAATGACTCGGTATACCTGGGCATTAGGCGCCCGAGGTTATGGGTTTGGTGTCAATGCTGACACCGGATTCGATCATTTTGATCAGCAATCTATAGAGGTTTTTATGAGTAAGGGTACGGTAAAGTGGTTCAATGCAGACAAGGGTTTTGGTTTTATCACTCCTGAAGACGGTGGCAAGGATCTGTTTGTGCACCACTCCGAAATCAAGAGCGGTGGCGGTTATGCAACCCTCAACGACGGCCAGGCGGTGGAGTTTGAAGTCGGCCAGGGCCAAAAAGGTCCCTGTGCAAACAAGGTTGTACCCCTCTGATAAGCGCAGGTTGTCGACAGCAGTTTCGATGATCGACTGAACAAGTCCTGTGCAGGGCTGCTAGCGCACCCTGCATGGCGATTCCAGCCAACAGCGCTCCCCATGCCCCCTGGTGACTGTAGGCGTTAGCGCTTCCCACCAAAGATCGACCCCATAATCCCCCGGATGATTTGCCGCCCCAGCTGGCTGCCTACCGCGCGCGCCGCGCTTTTCACCATGGCCTCACCCACACTCTGACGATTGCTGGTTCGCGGTGCCCGTGCGGTAACTGCTGCACTTGGCTGTGGGGTCTGCACCTCCAGCGCTTTCTGCTTGAGCATCTCATAGGCAGACTCCCGGTCAATTGGGGTGTGGTACCTGCTGGCAAGGGGGGAGCGAGAAATCCGTTCCTGGCGCTCCGCCTGGCCAAGGGGGCCGATCTGTGACTCCGGTGGTCGGATCAGTGTGCGCTGTACGGGGAGAGGGTTGGCCTTGTCGCCGAGCACGGACACCAAAGCTTCGCCAATACCCAGGTCGGTAAGGGCGGCTTCGGTGTCGATGGCGGGATTGGTGGCAAAAGACTGGGCCACACTCTTGATGACTTTCCTGTCCTTGGGGCTGAAGGCGCGCAGGGCGTGCTGAACCTTCAGCCCCAACTGGCCGAGAACCTCGTCGGGTATGTCCAGTGGGCTCTGGGTAATGAAATAGATGCCCACCCCCTTGGAGCGTATCAGGCGAACCACTTGGCCGATCTTGTCCACCAGCGCCTTGGGGGCCTGGTCGAACAGCAAGTGGGCTTCGTCAAAGAAAAAGACCAACTTCGGCTTGTCGATATCTCCCACTTCCGGGAGTTGTTCAAAGAGTTCAGACAGCAACCAAAGCATAAAAGAGGCGTAGACCCTCGGGGAGAGGGAGGCCAGGGTGGTGGCATCGAGGATGCTGATAACCCCGTTGCCGGAAAAATCCACCTGCATCAGATCGCTCAATTGTACCGCCGGCTCGGCAAAAAAATGTTCTGCGCCCTGCTCTTCGAGAATCAGCAATTTGCGCTGTACGGCGCCGATACTGGCGCTGGAGATATTGCCGTAGGTGGCGCGCAGCTCGTTGGCGCTGTCCGCCATCCACGACAACAGGGCGCGGAGGTCCTTGAGATCCAACAGCAGCAGTCCCTGATCGTCAGCCAGTTTAAAGCAGCCGTAGAGGATGCCCGTTTGGGTGTCGTTCAGGTCCAGCAGATTGGCCAGCAGGAGTGGGCCCATTTCCGAAATGGTGGTCCGGATCGGGTGGCCGTTGACGCCAAAAATATCCCAGAACAACACGGGATAGGCGCGCTGCTGATAGCCCGGCAGGGGGATTTTTGCCAGCCGCTCGTCGATCTTGGGATGCGGCCTCCCCGCCGCAGCCAGGCCGGACAGGTCGCCTTTGATATCCGCGGCAAATACAGGTACGCCGAGGCGGGAAAATGCCTCCGCCAACACCTGCAGGGTCACGGTTTTGCCGGTGCCGGTGGCGCCGGCGATCAGGCCGTGGCGGTTGCTCATTCTGGCCAGCTGGGCAACCGGGATCCCCTCTGCTGCGCCGATGGTGAATTGGGTGGTCTGGTTCATGACTGGTCTGCCCCCGGGCGGGTCAAAGTTGGGCTTCGCCGCCGTCCACGGCGTAGTCTGCTCCGGTGACAAAGCTGGCCTGGCCGGAGAGCAGGAACATGGCCACCGCTGCAGCCTCTTCCGGGGTGCCCATGCGGCCCAGGGGGTTGGTTGCCTTGATGTGGTTGGTGATTTTTTCCAGCATCTCGGGGGGGCGCCCGAGGCGTTCGAAAAAGGGCGTGGCTATTGGTCCTGGGGTAAGGGTATTGACCCGAATATTGCGGGGCGCCAGCTCCCGGGCCAGGGCCTTGGTCATGGAGCGCACGGCGCCCTTGGTGGCGGAGTACACCGCAGCCCCCGCCATGCCCTTGTCCTTGGCGGCGGAGGAGGTAATCAGCAGGGCGCCGCCATCCTTGACCAGCGGCGCCAGGGCCTGAGCGCCAAACAGCACGCCCCCCACATTGAGGTTCATCAGGCTGTGAAAGAGTTCCGGGGTTATCTGGCCCAGGGGGGCGCCACTGCCCATCCCGGCATTGAGGAACACCCCGTCGATGTTGCCGAACAGGTGTTTGGCGGCCTCCGCCAGCTTGTCCGCATCGGCAAAATCCGCAGCGTCGTTGATCAGGCTGTGAATGTTGGGATGGGCGGCCTCGGCAGCCTTGAGTTTGTCGCTGTTGGTGCCGGTAACCAGCACCCGGCCACCCTCGCCGGCAATGCCCAGCGCGGTGTAAAGCCCGATACCACTGGAGCCCCCGGTAATCACAAAAGTCTGGTTTTCAAAACGTGACATAACTAACCCTTGGTGTTGGTTGTAAGATTGGCTTCCCAGCCCGACAATGGGAGGCACTGATTTCGGCTCAGTGACGAGTGCGAATACGATCAGGCCATTTGAGCCTAAAATCCACTGCCGCGCAATTCCCGTCACCGCGTCCAGGCCCCCAGGCAGCAACAGACCCCCAGGCAGCAACAGAGAAGACGCCATGACCAAAACCCGCGCCGTGATCAAGGTCCCACCCCCGGATGCGCAATGCGCCATCGAGATCCTCCTCAATGCCTTTGCCGCCGACCCCATCGCCCGCTGGATGTTTCCCGATGACTGGGACTACCGCCACGGCTGGGGCCAACTGCTGGGAGACTTCTGCGCCGCGGCCCTGGCCACTAACAGTGCCTACCTGACGGGGGACTACGCCAGCGGCGCCGCGCTTTGGCACCCGCTGACCGCCAAACCCAATAACGAAGCCACCAACAAGTTGATGCAGGAGCTGGTGGCCAGCGAGAAACTGACCGTATTTGCCCGGGTCCGGGAGCGCATGAAGGGGTTTGAACCCCGGGACCAACACAGCTGCTGGTACCTGGCCACCATTGGCGTGGACCCGGGATGTCAGGGCACCGGCATGGGCTCGATCCTGCTTGGCCACAACCTCGCTGAATTTGACAAGCGGGGCCTGTCAACCTACCTTCACTCCTCAAACTCGGTAAACATACCCTTCTACCAGAAGTTCGGCTTTGAGCTCCTGGGGGAGATTCAGGAGGGGGACGCGCCGCCGCTGTTTCCCATGTATCGGCCCGGCCGCGGGACGACCTCAACCACACAACCCGTTCTATAAGGAAGTCCATGACCTTGCTCAATCGACAGTGGCTATTGGCCAGGCGTCCCGGGGGCCACATTGTGCCCGAGGACTTTGAATACCGCGAACAGGCCATGGCCATGCCCGAGCTCAAGCCCGGCGAGCTGCTGGTCAAGAGCCTGCTGTTTCGTTGTACTCCGGCGATGCGGACTTGGATGAAGGAAACCAGCCAGATCGCCCCGCCGATGGCCATTGGCAAACCGGTTACCGGGTCGTCCGCGGCCCAGGTGATTGCCTCCGCCAACCGGGATTATCCCGTGGGCACAGTGGTTTCCGCCTCCACCGGCTGGCAGGATTACGCGGTAATCAGGCCCCCGGCCAAGGCCGATCCACTGTTCAAAAAGCCGGACGGTATTTCGGTAGTGGATTTTCAGGGGGTGTACGGCGTGAACAGTATCACCGCCTATTTCGGCCTTCTCAAGGTGGGCGAGCCCAAGGCCGGGGAGACCCTGGTGGTGTCCGGGGCTGCGGGCTCCACCGGCGCTGTGGCTGCACAAATCGGCAAGATCGCGGGCTGCCGGGTGATAGGCATCGCCGGAGGTGCCAAGAAATGCCAGTGGCTGCTGGATGACTGCAAACTGGACGGGGTCATCGACTACAAGGTGGAGTCCATCGAGGACCGTCTCAAAGCCTTGTGTCCCGAGGGCGTCAATGTCTTCTTTGACAATGTGGGTGGCGAGACCCTGGACGCGGTGATTGAAAACATGGCCCGCTTCGGCCGGATTGCCCTCTGCGGCCAGATTTCCAGCTACGACGAAGGCAATGCCCTGGCTCCGGGGCCGCGCAATATGATGCGGGTTATCTACTGGCGGCTGAAGCTGCAGGGGTTTCTGGCCTTTGACTACCCGGATCAGCTGAACAAGGCGATGGCGGATCTGCGGCAGTGGCGGGAGCGGGGGCTGTTGGTCACCCGAGACGACATCCACCACGGTTTCGCGCTGTTGCCGCGCACCTTTATGCGCCTGTTTGACGGCTCAAATTTTGGCACCTTGCTGGTGCGCAACGATGACGCCGAGGTGTCGTAGCGGGTTGTCAGGTGTCATAACCCCGCCACAGCATGTTCTTGAGGTCCCCCGAGCGTCGCCCCGGATTTTGGCGGCGGTCCTTTTTGCCGGGTTCAAAGCGGATTTCCTCCCGTTGGTCGTACTTCACCCGGCGCACCTCCTTGCGGCGCTCCGGGCCCTTGTAGATGTCCTCGTTCACTGGCGGCCACCTCCCGTGGTGTCTGGCATTGAGTCTGGTCCAAGGGCGCGGATTATTCAATGCCGCAGCCCACCGCCGGGGGGCGCAGGCCATCCCCGAGGTGAGTCCAAACCGCGACGTTAAAGGCCCGATTGCCGGAAATGCTTACATTTGATCCATTATGGGAGTAGATTGGCTGCCTCGGGGTAAGGCGCCTGAAACCCGCAGCCCCCCGCCGCTCTGAGTGTTGTCAACGAGATCCACCACGGGGCGTTATAAGAGTATTGGTTATCGGTCGCTGGTCACCCAGGTGACGGGCGACTGCCAACGTCAAGTCAGGAGACAGTCATGAATAAATCCACAGTCGCAGGTGTTGTCATCGGTGTCGTCATTGCGTCCGCGGGGGCGGTGGTGGCCAACTACAGCTTCAAGGACAAGGCCCCGCCAGAGCCCACCTTTGCTGAGGTGTTGGCGGTCAAGCCGATCACCGAAACCATCAGCACCCCCCGCGAGCAGTGTGAACAGGTTGCGGTAACCCACCAGGCTCCGGTGAAGGACGAGCACCAGCTTGTGGGTACCGTGGCCGGCGCCCTGATCGGCGGAGCCCTCGGCAACCAGGTTGGCGGCGGTTCGGGCAAGAAGGTGGCCACGGTCGCAGGCGCTGCGGCAGGTGGCTACGCCGGCAAGAAAACCCAGGAAAACATGCAAAACAAGAATACGGTAACCAGCTACGAAACCCGCTGCGAAACCGTCTACGACAGCCGGGAAGAGGTGCGTGGCTATGAGGTCTCCTATCTCCTGGGGGATGAGGAGGGTCAGGTAAGGCTGGACTACGATCCCGGCCGGCAAATCCCCGTCGCAAACGGCGAATTGGTGATCGATCGCTGACAGCGGTGCCCTGGCTCCGCTCCCGGGGGCGGCGCCAGGATTTGCGCCAGGGCGGGGCTCAACCCGCCACCACATTGACCAGAATGATCAAGCCGGCGATCACCAGCGCGAAATACAGCACCGCAACGGCGAACACGTGAACGCCGTTGGCGCGCTCGAAATCCTCCTTCCGCTTGTGGGCCGGCCGGACGCCGAGGTGTCCCGACAGCACGATGATCATGGTGCGCCACAAGCCGTAGGGTTGCCTGGCGGGCGGTGTGGGGTCTTGGCTTTGGTGACTGTCGCTGGTCAAGTGGATATCCTTCAATGATCGTTGTTGGGCTGCCGGGTCTCGGGGGGAGCGAATCGGCAGGCCTTGTCAAGGCTTGAGCCCTTCCCGCTACAGAGTCAGAGCCATCTCCATCTCCCACCCCCACGCCATGTTAACGCCAATCAGCAGCGTTGAAACAGTCGGCGAAAGCCCGTCCCCTGCGCAGATCCAGGTTTGCACCGTCCACCCCTTGTATAGATTGCCAGGCAAGGAAAAGGGTGCTTGAATGTAGTCATCCTCGGCCGCTGTACGCCCGCTTATGGACATGAGGTCCGCCCTATGAAAACCCCTTCCAGGCACGCCTTGAACCGGTTTTTGCCTTGGTTGCTGGCCGCTTTCGTGTTTGTCAGCGGTAGCGGCTTCACCCTGGTGTACTGGAGCCAGACCCACCGCCAGGAGCAAGCCGCGCTCGACATACTCTTTCGCAGCGAAAGCGAGCGGGTGGCAGCCAGTATCGTCGATCAGCTGGAGACCTATCAGACGGTAATGCGGGGAATTCAGGGGTTTTTTCGGGGCTCCGAGCGGGTCCACTACCGGGAGTTCGCCAACTATATCGCGGCCCTCGAGGTGCCCCGGGAGTTGAGAGGGGTGAAGGGGGTGGCCTTTGTCGTTCCCGTGGCGGGGAGTGAGCGCCGCCAGCACCTGGAGGAGATTCGCGCGGAACTGCCGGTGCCCTATGAGCTTCACCCGTCGGGCGAGCGCGAGCATCTCGCTCCCATCGTCTATATTGAACCCCTTACCGGCAGCAACCTTGCCGCTCTGGGCTTCGACATCTTCGCCAACCCGGTGGCGCGCAGGGCCGCGGAGCAGGCGCGGGATAGCGGCGACGTCGTCATCACCGGCCCCACCGCCCTGGTTCAGGACGCCAATGGCGATGAGCCCGTGTCCTTCGTGATGTACATGCCGGTGTATGCCCTCGACGTCGAGCTGACCACGGTTGCCGACCGCCGCCGGGCGCTGCTGGGCTGGGTGGATATTCCCTTCCGCATGGGGGATCTGATGGCCGGGTTGGCGGATCAGATCAATCCCAGGATCGATATTGAAATTCGCGATGCCGACACCCCGGGGGCGACGGGCCAGCTCTATCATTCGGATCGTATTCCCCACCGCCAGCGGGCTGAGGAGGGGGAGTTGCAGGTGGCCCACAGGATCAGCGTCGGCACCCGGGAGTGGACCCTGGACTTCAGCAGCACCCCCGAATTCCGGGCCAGCGCGGCGCTGGTGGGACGATCTTCTCTGATTCCCCTCACCGGCGGCTCCCTCAGTCTGGCGCTGGCGCTGCTGGTGTTCACCATCGCCCGGGGCCGCGATCAGAGTGAGCGCCGGGCGGCCCGTCTGAGCCACCTCTACCACGCCCTCAGCGAAGTCAACCAGGCCATTGTCAGAATGGATCGGGAGGCCGATCTGTTCCCCCTGGTGTGTCGCATGGCGGTGGACTACGGGGAGATGAAAATGGCCTGGATTGGGCGGCTGGAGCCTGCAACCGGGCGCATCGTCCCGGTGGCCAGTCACGGCGAAGGGGTGGATTACCTCACCCAGGTGACGGTTTCATCCCGGGAGGATGTGCCGGAGGGCAGGGGGCCCACCGGCAGCGCAGTGCGGCAAAACCACCATGTGATTGTCAACGATTATCTCCACGATACCACCACTGCACCCTGGCACAGTAAGGCCAGTCGCTACGGCTGGAAGGCGGGGGCGGCCTTCCCGATACAGCGCAACGGCGAGCCGTTTGCCGTGCTCAATGTCTACCACGGCAAAGTTGGTGCTTTCGACGGTGACGTCATTACCCTGCTCCGGGAGATGAGCTCAGACATCGGCTTTGCCCTGGACAACTTTGACCGGGAAGCCCAGCGCCTGGCCTACGAGCGGGCCCTGGCGGAGAGCGAGGCCAGGTTGTCCGCCATCATGGACAATGTGGGTGCCTGCATCTACCTCAAGGACACCAGGGGCTGCTACACCTATGTCAACCGCCAGGTGCTGGAGTTGTGGGGAATGACCAGAGACGAAGTCCTCGGCTGTGACGACACCAGGTTCTTCGATGAGCACACGGTGGCCAGGGTCAGGGCCAACGACCGGCGGGTATTCGAGGGCGGGGAGATTGTTACCGAGGAGGAAGTCGACACCGTCAAGGCCACCGGAGTCACCAAGACCTTCTGGTCGGTAAAGATTCCCCTGCGGGATGCCCATGGCGACATTTACGCCCTGTGTGGCATCTCCACGGATATCAGCGACAAGAAAGCCAGCCAGGACAGGATCCGTTACCTGAGCAACTACGATGTGCTCACCGGCCTTCCCAACCGGGTGCTGTTGCAGGAGCGGGCCAAAATCGCCATCACCGCGGCCAAGGCGGTGGATGGCCCGGTGGCGCTGCTCTATCTGGATCTCGACCGCTTCAAGATCATCAACGACTCCCTCGGCCACAGCGTGGGGGACCGGGTGATCAAGGCGTTGTCCCAGCGTCTCACCGCCTACCTGCACCTGGATGCCACCCTCAGCAGGGTTGGCGGCGATGAATTTTTCCTCTTGTTACCCGGTGTCCCCCAGGCTCAGGTCTTCCAGAGTGCCGAGCAGGTGTTGGAGATAATCGCCGGTCCCCTAACCATCGAGGGGCGGCGCCTGGCACTTACCGCCAGTATCGGGGTGGCCTTTTTTCCGGAGCACGGGCGCAACCTCGAGGAGTTAACCCAGTCCGCCGACGCCGCACTCGCCCAGGCCAAGCTCAAGGGCCGCAACAGGATCGAGGTGTTTGCCGAACACATGCTGGCCCGGGCCAAGGAAACCCTGCTGGTGGAAAGTGAGCTGCGGGAGGCGCTGCAGCGGCGGCAACTGGTGTTGCACTATCAGCCCCAGGTGGATATGAACACCGGCTTGATTACCGGGGTCGAGGCCCTGGTGCGCTGGCAGCACCCGACAAAGGGCTTGATTCCCCCCGCGCGCTTTATCCCGGTGGCGGAAGAGAGCGGCTTGATTGCCGACATCGGCACCTGGGTGCTGCAGACCGCCGCCGCCCAGCAGGCCGCCTGGCAGGCGGAGGGGCTGGCGGTGGCCTCGGTGGCCGTCAACCTCTCGGTGGTGCAGCTGTACAAAACCAATTTCTGCGAACTGGTGGCGACCATCCTGCGGGACAACAAACTGTCCCATGCCATGCTCGAGCTGGAACTCACCGAGGGTATCGCCATGGAGCATTCCAGCCGCACCCTGGCGACCCTGCGCCAACTGCAGGCCATGGGTGTCAGTTTGGCTATCGATGACTTTGGCACGGGTTACTCCTCCCTCAGCTACCTCAAGCGCTATCCGGTAAACAGACTCAAAATCGACAAGTCCTTTGTCAACGGCCTGGCGGACGATGCCGAAGACCAGGCCATAGTGCTGGCCATTATCGGCATCGCCCGGGGGCTGGGTTTCAGAACCGTCGCCGAAGGCGTGGAAACCCGCGAGCAGTGGGAGTTTTTGCGCAATCACGGCTGCGACGAATACCAGGGCTACTTTTTCAGCAAGCCAGTCCCCGCCGAGGAGATTGCCGGACTGTTGCGCTCGCCACCTGTATAGTGTCCTGGCAGGCCGCAGGGGATAGATACTGTAATGCCATTTTCCATGAATACCGACAAGACACTCTCCGAACTGATCGAGATAATCCCCGACGCCGCGCTGGTGGTCGACGCCGCCGGCACCATTGTCCTGGTCAATACCCTGTTTGCCGAGATGTTCGGTTATCGGCGCAAGGAGCTCCTCGGAGCCCACCTGGACAGCCTCCTGCCCGAGGCCGCCCGGGGGGCGCACCGGGGCCATGTCGGGGGCTTTTTTGTCAAGGGCGAAAACCGTGAGATGGGCCGCGGCTTCCAGTTTCTGGGACAGCGCAAATCCGGCGAAAACTTTCATGTGGATATCAAGCTCAGCCATGTGGTCCTCGACGGCCAGCCCTACGCCATCGCCTTCGTGCGGGACGCTACCCGGGCCAAAAAAACGGAGGACAAAATCCGGCGGGAATTGGCCCAAGAGCGCGCCCTGGCGTTGACAGACCATCTCACCGGGCTCGGCAATCGCCGGGCCTTCACCCAGGAACTGGAGCAGGATATCGTCGAGCTGAAGGCCTATGGCTGGCAGTTTGCGGTGTGCTTTATCGATCTCGACAATTTCAAGCAGATCAACGACAGCCACGGTCACCACATTGGCGACCAGGTGTTGCAGGAGATCGCCAACCTGATCCGCTCCGGCTGTCGCGGCAGTGATTTTGTCGCCCGCATCGGCGGTGACGAGTTTGCCAGCATTCATCCCGGCGCCACCCTGGAAGATGCCCTCCATGTGCTGGAGCGGGTGCGCGGTATTATTGTTGCCGAGATGCAGGCCAAGCAGTGGCCGGTGACCCTCTCCATGGGGGTGTGTCACTGCCACCAGCGTCAGGGCAACTACAGCGTTCCCCAAATTCTCAGCGCCGCGGACAGCGCCATGTATGAGGCCAAGCAACAGGGCAAAAACCAGATCAAGGTGGCCGCCCTGGCATAGGGCTCAGGATCCCTGTGCTTGCCCTGCGGCTCAGGACAACCCGATCGACCGTAATGGCAGGCTGCATAGAGTGCTCGATGTGAAATTGTCCATTGTTCTACTGTTGTTGGTGGTGGTCGCCGCCACCGCCACCTGGCAACTGCTGAAGCCCCTGCCCCCCGGACTCAGCTTCCGCGGCCAGGTGCATCCCCTGTGGTCCGCCAGAGTGTTGCACGATGTCACCTGGCAGGATGCCAGTGGCGAGCAGCAGCTGGACCACGAGATCTTCGACGAGGTCCTGCGCCTGATCGGCCAGGCCCGCCAGTTGGTGGTGGTGGATATGTTCCTGTTCAACGACAGCGCTCCCCCGGGGGGCGACTATCGGCCCCTGGCCCAGCAGCTTACCCAGGCTTTGGTGGCCCGCAAGCAGGCCTTGGAAAATATCGCCATCGTGGTCATCAGTGACCCCTTCAACACCCTCTACGGTGGCACTCCCTCAGTGCATTTTGATCAGTTGCGGGAGGCGGGTATCGCGGTGGTGGAAACCCCCCTGTCCCCGCTGCGGGACTCCAATCCCCTGTGGTCTGGTCCCTGGCGCCTGTGCTGCCAATGGCTGGGCAACTCTGCCGATGGCGGCTGGTTGCCCAGCTTTATTGGCAGTGACCAAGTCACCCTGCGCAGCTACCTCAGCCTGCTCAACTTCAAGGCCAACCACCGCAAGACCCTGGTGGTGGACGAGGGGGAGGGGCTACGGGGGTTGATCACCTCCGCCAACCCCCACGCCGGCAGCAGCCGGCACAGCAATATCGGCATCAGTTTTGCCGGTCCCGCCGTCCTCGAGCTGTTGCAGTCGGAGCTGGCGGTGCTGGCCATGGCCGGCGTGAAGGTCGAGTTGCCTGCCCTGAGCCCGGGACCGCCGCCAGCCACAGAGAGCCCCGAGCAGGGTCAGATTCTCAGCGAGGGAAAAATCCGCACCGCCGTGTTGGCGATGATCGACGGCGCACCCGCCGGCAGTCGCCTCGATCTGTCCATGTTTTATCTGTCCCACCGGGAGGTGGTGGCAGCCTTCAAGCGTGCCCACCGCCGTGGGGTAGGGGTGCGGGTGCTGCTGGATGCCAACAAGGATGCCTTCGGGCGGAAGAAAAACGGCATCCCCAACCGCCAGGTGGCCCTGGAGCTGCACCGGGCGGGGATCCCGGTGCGCTGGTGCAACACCCATGGCGAGCAGTGCCACAGCAAAGTGTTGATCCGCCGAGATCCGCAGGGGGCTTGGCAGTTTTTGCTGGGCTCGGCGAACTTGACCCGCCGCAACCTGGATGACTTCAATCTGGAAACCAATATCCGGGTATGGGGCGGCAGTGAAACCGCGCTGAGCCGGGCAATTGCCGCCAATTTCGACGCCTACTGGGGCCTGGGCGCCGCCGAGTCCCGCGACCTCAGCCTGCCCTACCAGGCCTATGCCGACCCGTCGCCGTGGCGCTATTGGCGCTACCGGGTGATGGAGGGCACTGGCCTGTCGACGTTCTAATGTACTGCGTCGAAATTAACGGTTCTTA
>Ga0079224_100010615_pt1 | contig 12647 bp, 4 predicted proteins | sample Stecom2015_FD_80414 | JGI IMG/M metagenome (GOLD analysis project Ga0079224, IMG submission 80414) | Agricultural soil microbial communities from Utah to study Nitrogen management - Steer compost 2015 | ecosystem: Environmental > Terrestrial > Soil > Agricultural land | place: USA: Utah...
CGTGTCGGACCAGGCGAAGGTAGCCGGGTTGGTTTCCACGGTAAGCGCATTGGTTACCCTGGCGCGGTAAACGCCGGCGTCGCTGATGGCTACGGACGCCAGGATGAATGTGGTGTCGTTGATGGTGGGAGCGGCGGTTACGGCGGTATTTCCCTTGAACCATTGATACCTCAGGGGCGCTTCGCCGGTCGCCTTGGTTTTGAGGATGGTGCGCTGGCCTGCGGTTACCGTCTGCGCGGTGGGGCCGCTTCCGGGGACGATCCGGATGGGAACGGGAAGCGGAGTGACCGCCAGACGCGCGACCCTGCTGATTTTTTCGGGACCGGCTCCGTTTCTCACGATTACCCGATAAAATCCGGCGGCCCCCAAAGTGGCGGGATTGATGGTCAGGGTGTTGGATGTGGAGGCTCCGGTATTCCCCAGGTTGTTCCTGCCGGAACCGACCTGCCATTGATAGGTCGGCGCAGGGAATCCCGTGGCGTTGACCCTGAGCGTCACCGAGCCGTTTTCAATGACCGTGTATAGCGTGTCCAAATCGACCGTGATGACCGGGTCGGCCGTCACCGCCAGCGAAAGAATCTTGGAATCGGCGCCGTAGGTGTTGGTGGCGGATAGGTTCAACGAGAAATTTCCGGGGGTGGCGGGCGTACCTTGAATGGTGCCGGTGCCGGGCGTAAAGCTGAAACCCGCGGGCAGGGATGTCGCCCCGAATGTGATCGGGGTCGTTCCATTGGCCGAGATCACGTAGGAAAACGGGGTTCCCACCTTGACCGAAGCGGTGAGAGGGCTGGTAATGGCAGGCTTGGTCAGGGCCCCGCCGATGGAAATGACCAGCGTTTTGGAACTGCTGCCGGCCAGATTGGAAGCGGTCATGTTCACGGAAAAGTTTCCGGTGGAGGTTGGGGTGCCGGACAGGATGCAGGTGGGCGTGTGACTGCACGCCGAAGCGTTCCATGTAAGCCAAGCCGGCAGGGATGCGAAACTCATGGTCGGAGCCGGCGACGCCGATGCGGCCATAACATAGGAAAAGGCTGTGTTGAGGTTTCCGGAAGCCGTCGTGGCGCTGGTGATGACCGGTACGGTACGGACGATGACGATGACGGTATCGGAATGGCTGAGGGTTGGCTTTCCCGCGTCCGTGACTTTAAGCACGATCTGCTGGGATCCGGTGTTGGTGAATTGCAGAGTCGGAGTCGGTGAGGTGGCTCCCGAACCGAGTATCGCAACGCCCTGAGGGACGGTCCATAGGTAACTGAGAGGACCTCCTTCGGGATCGCTGGAGGCCATCCCGTTCAGGGGGACGTTGACGGTACCGGCGGTCAGGATCACTATTGTGTCATTTCCGGCCCGGGCGGTGGGAGCGGCATTGGCGGCGACGGTGATGGAAATGGGAGCGGAGGTTGCAATGGCTCCTTCATCGTCATAGGCCCTGGCAGTCAATGAATAGGTGCCGGCGGCCAGACCTGTGCCCGTGGGAGTGAAGGAGTAAACGCTTCCTGAGACAGTGCCTACGCCCAAGCGGGTCGCCCCATTGAAGAATACCACGGAATCGACACCATTATCGTCGCTGGCGGTGGCGCGGATGGCATCGTTGAAGGGGGCGTAATGAGTGCTGTTGTCGGCCGGGGAGGTGATCGCCGTGGTGGGCGCCTGGTTCGATGCGCTGATGGTGATGGTAAGGGTTTTTGAATCCGCCCCGTATGCGTTAGTGGCGGTGATCGTGACATCCTTGGGACCTGCCGCAGTGGGCGTGCCCGTGATGGCGCCGGTTGTGGCGTTAATGGCCAAACCCACGGGCAAGCCGGTTGCGCTATAGGTGAGGGGGGCTGTGCCGGTGGCGGTTACGGTATGGGTAAAGGCCGTGCCCACGGTCCCCGAAGCGGCCGCGCCGCTGGTGATGGCCGGCTTCTGGAACACCTGCACCACGACCTGGTCGGTTGCGGACTTTACCGGTGTACCTGCATCCGTAACCGTGAGAGTGAAGGTGTAGGCTTTTGCTGTGTTGAAGGTAACGCTCGGGGTGGCCGTGTTCGCGCCGGTGAGCGTGTATCCGCCGCCGGCGGGACCGGTCCAAAGGTAAGTCAAAGTCGTTCCATCGGGGTCGCTGGAGGCGGTTCCGTCCAGTTCAATGGCGGGCGCGCCGACGGTGGTGGTGGTGTCGCTTCCCGCGCGGGCGGTAGGCGCCTGATTGGGAGGTGGAGGCGTTGTTACAGTGATGGAAATGGGAGCGGAGGTCCCGATGGCCCCGTCCCCGTCATAGGCCTTGGTCGTCAAGGTGTATGTGCCTGCCGCCAGACCGTCCCCGGCCGGAGTAAAGGAGTACACATCGGTAGCGGCGGTACCCTTGCCCAAGCGGGTGGCTCCATTGAAGAACACCACGGAATCGACGCCTTCATCGTCGCTGACTGTGGCGGTGATGGCGGCGGTATAAGGCGCGATGTGGGATGAGTTGTCGGCCGGGGAGGTGATCTCCGTGGTCGGCGCCTGGTTCAAAGAGGCGATGGTGATGGTAAGGGTTTTGGAATCCGCCCCGTATGCGTTAGTGGCGGTGATCGTAACATCCTTTGGGCCTGCCGCGGTGGGCGTGCCGCTGATGACCGCGCCGGTCAGGGAAAGCCCGGTGCCTGTCAGGCCGGTTGCGCTATAGGTGAGGGGGGCTGTGCCGGTGGCGGTTACGGTATGGGTAAAGGCCGTGCCCACGGTCCCCGAAGCGGCCGCGCCGCTGGTGATGGACGGCTTGATGCCTACTTGAACCACGACCTGGTCGGTTGCGGACTTTGCCGGTGAGCCTGCATCCGTAACCGTGAGAGTGAAGGTGTAGCTTCCCGCCGCGGTGAAGGAAACGCCGGGGGTGGACGTGGCCGCGCCGGTGATTGTGTATCCAAGGCCGCCGGCGGGACCGGTCCATAGGTAAGTCAAAGTCGTTCCATCGGGGTCGCTGGAGGCGGTTCCGTCCAGTTCAATGGCCGGCGCGCCGACGGTGGTGGTGGCGTTTGCCCCAGCGTCCGCGATCGGAGCGGCGTTGGCGGCGGTCACCGTGATGGAAATGGAAGCGGAGGTCCCGACGGCGCCCTCCCCGTCATAGGCCTTGGTGGTCAATGTGTAGATACCTGCCGCCAAACCGGCCCCGGCCGGAGTGAAGGAGTAAACGCCGGCGGTGGCGGTGCCTTTGCCCAAGCGGGTGGCTCCATTGAAGAAGACCACGGAATCGACGCCCTCGTCGTCGCTGGCGGTGGCCGTGATGGCGGCGGCATAAGGCGCGATGTGGGATGAATTATTGGCCGGAGAGGTGATCGCCGTGGTCGGCGCCAGATTCGCTGCGCTGATGTTTATGGTGAGGGTTTTGGAATCCGCCCCGTATGCGTTAGTGGCGGTGATCGTAACATCCTTTGGGCCTGCCGCGGTCGGCGTGCCCGTGATGGCGCCGGTTGTGGCGTTAATGGCCAAACCCACGGGCACGCCGGTTGCGCTATAGGTGAGGGGGGCTGTGCCGGTGGCGGTTACGGTATGGGTAAAGGCCGTGCCCACGGTCCCCGAAGCGGCCGCGCCGCTGGTGATGGACGGCTTGATGCCTACTTGCACCACGACCTGGTCGGTTGCGGATTTAGCCGGTGAACCAGCATCCGTGACCGTGAGTGTGAAGGTGAAGGATTTTGCTGTGGTGAAGGAAACCTCGGGGGTGGACGTGGCCTCGTCGGTGAGCGTGTATCCACCGCCGGCGGGACCGGTCCATAGGTAAGTCAAAGTCGTTCCATCGGGGTCGCTGGAACCGGTTCCGTCCAGTTCAATGGCCGGCGCGCCGACTGTGGTGGTGTCGTTGGCCCCGGCGTCCGCGATCGGAGCGGCATTGGCGGCGGTCACGGTGACGGAAATGGGAGTAGAGGTTTTCGAGCCTCCGTTTTCGTCCACGGCCACGGCGGTCAGGGAGTGGGTTCCGGCCGGTGCATTGGTCCAATTGAAAATCCAATTGGGAGAATTGGTGCCCGAGCCCACCAATGTCGTTCCTCCCCGGTAATAGCGGACTTCGGTTATGCTGTCGCCCGAATCAGGATCGGTTGCCTCCGCCCTCAATTGGATTGATTCTCCAACCAGAAAAGCATCGCCCGCCTCTGGTCTGGTGATGGAAACCGTAGGCAAGGTGTTTTTCTCGTATTCGAAAACCGCTACGGCGCTGCTATCATAAATCGGAAGCTCCAAATCGTCGATTCCGACCGATTCGCGCGCAAAGGCTGCGATTGTAGTGGTGCCGGTCAGGGTGATGGGAGTGGTGTACAATACATTCGGGTTGCCATTCAAGGAATAGAAGATCTGGGCGCCTGCTGATGCGGAAAGTGTGACTTCAAGAACGTTTGTTGTATGGACGATCGTGCCCGTGGCAGGGGATGCAGTCGGTGGTTCCACGGCATGCGAAGCCGTGGCACCCAAGCTCAGAAAGGCCAGGCAGATTACGAGCAGTATTTTTTTCAAAGCGGATTCACCTATCCGTATTTCGACATTCAAAATATTCTTCGCGACATTGGACGTTCCTATGCCAGACGGGGCTACCGTTTGTTTTGTCTTTTTTTGATAGCGCGAAAATACACCTTCAAATATAGCAGATTCAGGCCCGCTTTCACATATTCCGGCCGAGCGCTTTAGACCGTGAATCTAGGTATTTGGGTTGCCGGGAGGGTAGGAGAAAATGGCCAAAATGGCCTTTTTGGGAGGTTTTTTAGCGAAGTTTACCAGAGCAGGGGTTTGGAAAAATTGTGGACCGTCTTTTCACCTGTCACCCGAAGGCGTAAAACACCCATTTGAGAGCCGTCGCCCTTCCCCAGGGGTAACCGGTAAACCCCTTGCCCCAAATGCTTTGCGGGGATTTTCGCGAGCAATCGGCCGGCAAGCGAGCGGATTTCGGCTTCTACGCGGGCGGAATGGGGCAGAGATAGGGATAAAAGCATTCCTTGATGGCCCGATTGCAGGGAGAATGCGAATTTCTCAATTGCAGTAGTGGCGCTATTCAACTCCATTACTGTCGATATTTTTGACAACGGCCCCGCGAATATCATCAAAGTATCCTCCGCCAAGCCGGAAACGGGGAATTGGGCATCCTCTTCCAGCCGGAATTTCAATTTTCGGGAAGGAGAATAGGCCCAGGCCTGATAGCCCGGCGGCAGGGAGCCCTCCACGATACGTACGTTCCGGGACTGCGAACGGGAGGGGTCCGAGTCCGCCAGCAACACCTTCCATTGCAGCAACCCATCGGGGGCGAAGCGGACCACATCGGTTTTCAACCGCCGGGATCCTCTTTGGGACCAGACCGCGAAGGAGTTCTTCCAGGCGGGCAGATCGGGCTCATCCTCGCCGGCTATGCCGTCCTGGGCCTGGGCGCGGGCATAAAGCCGCAATGGAATCAATCTCCCGAAATCCAGGGATATCCGCACCCCATCGCCGGCATGCCCAAGGGCTTGGGAACCCGATGCCTTCGCTGCCGGCCGTTTCACTGGTTCGCTGAGCAAAGCAATGACCGTATCCCTCATGCCGTAGTAATAGACAAAATACCCTTTCCAGGGTTCCAGGGAATCGGATTCGGCATAATCGATCCGCTCCGGAACGAATGCATGCAGGCCCTTGAGCGGGGATTGGGAAAATCCCGGATCAGTGCGGGAAACGGGCCAGTACATTTTATCCAAGGAGGGACTGGTCACTTGGTTCCAACCATGGCGAATGACCAATAGATTGGAACCATCGGCCCGGGATTCGCCGGAACGGAAAGGCGAAAGGGTGAGGGAGGACCGCCGGGACGAACTGGCAATCCAGAATCCCATTCCGGGCGCCATGGCGCTGCTGTCCTGCAAGGGGACGTAGTCCTCTTGTGCGTCGCTCCAGACCAGGGCTTGCAGGCCTGCATCGGGATTGGCTTTCCGCACCTGGCCCCAGGTCCCGGGTGAAGCGGAGCCCACGGGAAAGCCTCCCAAATCCCAGGGATATTCCTCCCTGCCCAGATTCAAGACCGGAGGGATTTTCAATTGGCTCCAATCCTGGGCCAGGTAGAATTTACCGGCCGGATCTTCGGGCAGGCGGCTGGTGTTGTAAAAGTCCTTGGCTGCGGCCCGGAACCAAAGTCCCTTGACCTCGGTGGCGGGATTTTTGAGTCCCACGGTCACATTGCCCCGGGCATCCGGAATCCGGATGAGGCGGCCTTCCGGCAGGCCGGGTGAGCGGATGTCGCAGGACGGAGTGGCGACATTGTCTTTGATGGAAAGGGTGATGAGAGTGGAGTCCCCGGTTTTCGCCGCTTGGGATACCAAGGTGAGGGCGGGCGGCATGATGTCGATACCGACAAAATAAATGCCGGGCACGGAAAGGTCGGCAACGTTGTCGGCGGTGATGAATTCCGGTTGGCCGCCTTCCGGCAGGCGATAAAGCGATCCAGCCTGATCGCCGGGCTTGGCGTAGGCCACCTTTAAAGGGGAGCCCGCAATTACCGGCGTCAGGGTGACCGCGACTTCGGCATCTTTGAAGCCGATCAACTTCAATCCCTCCGCGGACGACATTTTCGCCACTATGGGAGAGGCTCCGGAATTGGTGAAGACGAGGTTCCCGGGCAGCTTTTGGGTTCCTCCGGGGCGGAGCGTGTCGCTTTGCGCTCCCGCCAGGACCTCGTAATGCGCCGTCATCGTGTTGCTGACCCGTTGCTCCGGACCGGATCCCAGCACCGTCACAGCCTGTATCATGGATGAGCGGAAAAGCAGGATGGGTTTGCCCGGAACATAAATGGGGGAGGCCGCGGGATTGAGAATGTCGTCGCCGACGGCGTACCGGATCACTCCTCCTTTGGTATTGGTCCTCAATTCCACCGGAACGCTATCGATATAACTCAGGCCGGGGGTCGGATGCGCGATGGGCGCCGACGGAGTGAGAACATATCGCTCCATACGATCGGGACCGGCCTCCAATCCGCCGGATCCTTCGGAAGGGAAGGACCTGGCCCGCACGACCGCGGTGGAGTCGAGGGTGAGGGGATCTTCGTACCTGGGGCTCGCGGCCGAGGGCATGGAGCTGTCCAAAGTGTACCGGATGACGCTTCCGGTTTCCGCCGTGCGCATGGTGATGCGCAAGGTGTCGAGGAATTCGCGCGAAGACGGTTCCATGATGGGGGCGGGCAGCTTCAGGATTTGGGAGGTCTTGACGTAAATCTCCTTGCTGGGATCGCTTTGGACCAGGCCTTTCACGGCGATTACGGTCAAGGTGGTGGAATCCTGTTCCGAAATGACGATGGTGTCGATCTGGCTGGCCTGGGCGCTTTGCGTCGTGGGCGTGGTCCCGTCCAGGGTGTAAAACAGGGTCGCTCCGGAATTGTTCGAACTGATCCGTACCGGCAGCGAATCTTTATATTGCCGGGAGGAAAGGCTGATCTGCGGCCTTTCCAGCCGCAAGTCGTATTTGCCCGCGTACTCCGCGCTTTGCGGTTGGGGCGCCTTCGCCGCATAAGCCCGTATGGTTGTCGTTCCGGAAAGATTTATGGGCCCGGTGTACTCCCTGGAATTGGCCTGAGTGGGCGCGGTTCCGTCCAGGGTATAGCGGATTACGGCTCCCGAAGTGGCGCTGCCCAGGGAAACGATGGCGCTGTCGTAGAAAAACCCCGGGGCCCGCGAGGCGACCGGGGCCTCCACGGGCGGCAGGTAGGTGTATTTCTCCGTCATCACCGCGCTCGCGGGATGCCCCGATTTGAAGGCCTGGGCCCTGAGGACGAGGGTATCGCCGACCTTTCCGGCGCGGAGGGTCAGGACGGAATCCCCTCCCAGCAAGGTGGCGGTATCCAGCTTGGCCGAGGGATCGATGGACCAACGGACGAGGGCTCCCGCCGTCGCCGATTTCAATTTTACGGCGAGGGAGGCCGTAGCGAAGTTCTGGGACGCGGGGGTCGCGACGGGGGCGGCCGGTGGTTCGGTCAGCGTGAATACGACCCGGATCGGTTCCCCATCGTCGTATCCGGCGGCCGTGGCATAGGCGGAAAGGGTTGTGGTGGCAGTGAAGGAAAGGGGCGCCGAATACCGGGAGCTGGACGATCCCGGAGCCGTGCCGTTGACCGTATAACGAATGACGGCCGAGGGCGCGCCGGTCACCGAGAGGGTGCATGCCACGGACGGGTAAAAAGAGGTTTTTCCGCCATAGGCGGCCTTGGGCGCGGGCAGTTTGGCCCGCACGAATTCCGCCGTAGCCACGGAGCTGGAAATTCCCAGTTGGCGGCGGATGGCTTTCAGGGTCAAGGTGCGATCGACGACGATGCCGTCGCGATCCCCTGGATCGAATTCTTCGCTGCTGGCCGTCGGGGTGGACCCGTCCAGAGTGTAGTGGATGGTTCCGTTGCGGGGACCCGGGAAAGTCACTTTTACGGTCCCGACGAATCCGGTGGAACCCTTTGGTTCAATCACCGGAGCGGAAATGAGCGAGATTTGAGCCCAGGACGTTCCGGGAATCGCCAGGAGGAGCCATGCGCGCAGGAAAAAAGCGATAAACGGCCCTGATTTCATCGGCACTACCCTGCTTACTTGTGAAACCGGGACGGGACGGCCTTTCCGGGCCCGGCGGCTTCCGGAAATATCCCCGACCTCGGTCCTGTCTAAGGTAGGCCTAAACGTGGCGCCCCGCAGGATTATTTACGCGCGCTTAGGGAGATTTCCGCGTCTATCCGTACCGCCTGGGCCCCGCATAGGGCGGGCAGGGGCGTTCTTGCCGCGGGGTTTGCTATTTTCAAACCAAAGGCCGCGAACCAGCGTCCTTTGGCAAGGAATAACGTGTCTCAGAATGGATTAGAGGGAATGACGGCGAGATGCTGGGTGTTCGGAAGCTCGGACCCCATTTCGGCATCGGACCCTGTCCTAAGCGCTGGATTGAATGGGTTTTTTTCCCAGTGGAATTCCCATGGGGCCTCGGTGTCGGGCCGCTGGAAGGTCCTGGAGGACCGGTTCCTGGTGGTGGCTCGCGACCCGGAAGGCGCCGAGGTTTCCGGATGCAGCATCGATGCGATGATGGGAGAGGTGAAGCGCCTGGAAAAAGCGATGGGAGCCCGGTTCCTCGATTCCAGCCGGATATTCTACCGCGGCCAGGACGGTACCGTGCAGGTGGCCACCCGTCCCGAATTCAAAGCGCTGGCCACTGCGGGAAAAATCACTCCCGAAACCGAGGTATTCGATACGACCGTGGTCGATTTGTCCGATTTGCGTCCGGGAGTCTTCGTCAGGCCCCTCAAGGATTCCTGGCATGCCCGGCTTTTGGGGCCCGCCTTGGCCTGAAGCCGCCGGCGGGGAAAATCCTCAGGGCTGCGCGTCGAAATTCAGCGGGCCTTTCCCGCTTCCCAGGCCCGGGTTGGTTTCTATGGCCCGCCGTACATAGGCGCGGGCTTGGGCCACGGCCTCCGGAAGGTCCAGCCCCAAGGCCAGGTTGGCCGCCATCGCCGAGGCCAGCGCGCATCCCGTACCGTGCGTATGAGGCGTATGGATGCGCGGCGAAGTGAAATTCTTCACCGTTTGCCGGTGGAAAAGGAAATCCACCGGATCCCCGGCGAAATGGCCCCCCTTAAGGTAAATGGCATAAGGCTTGTCGCGGCCGAATACCAACAGGTGCGCGGCGGCATTCGCTTCGGAAGTGGCCTTGCCGGTCAGCAGGTCGAATTCGGGCACATTAGGCGTGACCACATGGGCATGCGGCAATAGACGATCGATGAAATCGGCCAGGCCGCGCATGTCGAACAAGCTGGCCCCCGAGGTCGAGCTAAGGACTGTGTCCACGACCACCTTGAATCCTTCGGCGCGATGGCGGGAAAGGATGCGTATGATCGCCTGCAGCATGCGCCTGTCGCCGATGGCTCCGATCTTGATCACGTCCGGCGGCAAGTCCTCCAACAGGAACTCGACCTGTTCCTCGAAGAAGTCCGGCTCCAGGGTCTTCACCTTGCGCACTCCCGTGGTGTTCTGAACCGTAAGCAAGGTGGGCACGGCCATTCCATAGACGCCATGCCGGTGCAGGGTCTTGAGATCGGCCTCCAGTCCGGCTCCTCCGCTGGGGTCGGACCCGGAAAGCGCGAGCACGACGGGCTGGGTCCGGGAAGGGGGGCGCGACGGGCCGGAAGCGGAATCGGACAAAGGGGAATCTCCCGGTTTCATTCCGGAATGAAGCGCGAGGCCCAGGCCCGCACTTGCTTCCCGTTCAGGATGTGGAATTTGCGCAGCTTCCGCAAAGTCTCGGCGCTGAAGGCCGTCATGGGCACCCATACCAGGCGTCGCCGGAAACCGGCCGCCATGCGCTTCATGCGCAATCCGGGTTTCCGATGGCTTACGTAGGCTACGGATTTCTCACGGCTGTTGAGCAGGGCCCCGTACACAAGCTGTTCCGAGAGACCGTGCAGGCCGTGCACCTCCAAAGGCAGATCGAACACGTTCCCGACCGGCCGGGGAGGAAAAAGCAGGCTAAGCCCTCCGTATTCGGATTCGGCGATGCCGGGCCCGATCATTTTCGCCAGGGGGTCGGTGGCGAAAAACGTGAGAGTGGATTCTTCCTGATGCTCGGCGTACCAAGTGGTCCGGGAGGTATAGCGATCGTCATGGTCCTCGTCGAACAGGATCACGACCGTGTCCACCCGGCCTTTGGCGGGGGGGATCTCCTTCACGTAGATGCCGCCCGTGGTCCAGTTCCGCAGGGTTTCCCGCATGTCGATGCCGTCCTTGAGGCTGGTCGCCATTTTCTCCGTGCGGGCGGACCCCAGCACGTCCATGTCCCGGGAACGCCTGCGGACGGCGCGGTTGAAGCCTTCGATGCGCTCGTCCTCGGGGGTGTGGGAGCACATGCCGCGCGGATCCCAGGAGTAACGGTAACGCTTTTGTTTCTCCCGGTCGGGCTCCTTCTTCAGTCGGATGATTTTCCAACTCTTGGGTTCGTCTTCGAGCAGATTGAAAGCGGGAACGGGTTCCGCTCCGCCGGGCTCCTGGATATGATCGCGGCCCACTTCCAGTTGATCGTCCGCGGATTCCAGGGGATCGAAAAAGGGATAATACCGCGCCGATTCCAGCACCTTGGCCGCGAACCCATTGCCGAAAACCCCTTTGGCCGCCGTGACTATGTCCAAAAGATCGGGAGTGAGCCGCCCCTGCTGCACGGCCAGGTTGCGCAGAAAGACCAGGGCGGACTGGATGCGCTTCACCGAAACGGCGCCGGCTTCGCCCGGCTCGGAAATGAAACGGTTGCGGGTTTCCACGAAGATTTTCTTGACCAGCTCCAGATAGTCCATGGGCTCGGCCAGGGGGTTTTGCCTTTCCTTCTCCATTTCCCCGGCGTAAAAAGGCAATTCACCCAGGGCGAAATAGAGCAGGCCGGGCTTTATGGGATGGGTGCTGATCTCGACGGCATCCTCAGCGGGCCTTGAGCGCGGCCCCGGGCCGGGGGCATGCTCCGGAGCTGCGTTCGGGGGCATGCGGTTTTCCGTTTCCGCCAGCAGTGCGGCGATGGACCCCTCCTGGAACAGGTCCTGCAGGCGGCCCAGCAAGGGGAAGTCGCACAGCAGCAATATCCGGCCATGCCGCTCCTCCATCCGGCGCAGTCCCGCATAGACCAGGGACGCGCGCCGGTCCAGCCGCGCATCGGGTTCCAGGCCCGCCAGGACTTTTCCAGCCAGTCCGTAGTACCGTTCCATGCCGATTCCCCGCGCCAGGTACGCATCGGGAAGAGGCTGCAAAAGGGGCCCCTCGAGCAGGGAATTGTCTTCCAGGAATTCCACGGCCGCGCGCCGCTGCAGCGACTGCCGCAAGGCCTCCACATAGGCGTCGCAGGGGTCGCAGGGCAAATACGCCCGGATGGTTCCGTCCACGCGGATGACCAGGGCGCGCAGAGAGGGGAGAGCTTCCACCGCCTCAAGCGCGTCCTCGCGCAAGCAGGCGGGAAGTGCGAAGGCGAAGGCGTCGAATCCGGCCCGGCCCTTTTTTCCGGTTCCGCCTGGGTTCCAAAGCAGTTTCCGCAGCTCCATGGCGAAGGGCGCGCGGCCATGGCGGACCGGAAAAGCCGTGATTTTGTCGGTAAGTCGGATTCCCATGGTTCGGGGCCGGCGGCGGCGATCAGCCCCGATCGGGATTGAGGGGATCGTCCTCGTCGAAGAAGAAGTCGCCCAGTTGCATGTCGGGCAGGCGCCCTTCGCGCTTGCGCCGCTCCGCGAGGCTTTCCATGTCCAGCGCCTCGTCGCCCAGAATTTGCCGGATGGCCTGGGCGAACAGGGCGTCCCAAGGGCCTGGCCGCAATTCGTTGAGCTTGCGGGCGAAACGGATAGCGTTGAGCCCATCGCGAATGGAATAGGGGAGATCGAGCCCATGGGCCCGCTGCAGAAAGCCCATGCATATGCGGATGAGTTCTTCCGGCGCCTGGGGCAGGTTATAGCGGAGGATGCGCAGTTCCTCCTCGGCAGGAGGGAAGGGCAGCTCGATGGCGGGCTGGATCCGGGACATGATGTAGTCGGGGATTTCGAAGGTGGAATCGTCCTCGTTCATGGTCACCACGCAGCGGAAATCCTTGTGGGCCTTGATGCTTATGCCCGCGACCAGGGAATCCACCGACTTGCGATCGTCCAGCAAGGGGGCGAGGGAGGCCCACGATTTCTCCGACATGCGGTTGCCCTCGTC
>Ga0079224_100010616_pt1 | contig 12647 bp, 9 predicted proteins | sample Stecom2015_FD_80414 | JGI IMG/M metagenome (GOLD analysis project Ga0079224, IMG submission 80414) | Agricultural soil microbial communities from Utah to study Nitrogen management - Steer compost 2015 | ecosystem: Environmental > Terrestrial > Soil > Agricultural land | place: USA: Utah...
CGGAGCTCCGGCTCATCCGGTCGGCGATGGACGTCGGCGACCTCCTGCACGCCGGGTTCACGACGGTGCGCCACGTCGGCGGCATGGACGGGATCTTCGTGAGGGACGCCATCGAGGAGGGGACGATCCCCGGACCGCGGATCCAGGCGGCCGGCCTGCCCGTGTCCCAGACCGGCGGCCACGGAGACATCCACTTCGTGCCGCTCGAGTGGATCAGCCACGATCGCATCCGCTCCGGCGTCATCGCCGACGGCCCCGACGAGTGCCGGCGGGCCGTCCGGCTCAACCTTCGGGAGAGCGCTGACCTGATCAAGGTGATGGCGTCGGGCGGGGTGGTGACCCGCCGGGACCATCCCCGGCACGCCCAGTTCACGGAGGAGGAACTCCGGGCCATCGTGTCGGAGGCCAACCGGTGGGAACGCCGTGTCGCGGCCCACGCCGGTGGCGCGGGAATCGAGCCCGCCGTCCGGGCCGGTGTGACCACCATCGAGCATGGCTACTTCCTGACGCGGCCGGTCGCCGAGAGGATGGCGGAGAAGGGGACTGTCTTCGTCCCGACCCTGCTCCGTCTGCACCGTGGCGTCACCCGGGGCCCGGAGGTGGGTGTGTCACCGTGGATCAACGCCAAGTTCACCGAGACGTGGGATGCGGCCGTGGAGGGCGTCGCCATGGCGCGCGAGGCGGGCGTCCGCATCGGCCTCGGCACCGACCTGGGGCTGCGTCCACACACCCGACACGGATGGAACTGGCAGGAGATCCCGCTCCTCGTCCAGGCAGGCCTCAGCCCGATGGAGGCCATCCGGGCGGGGACGAGCGTCGCGGCCGAGGCGATGGGTCTCGAGGAGTCGATCGGGCGTGTCGCCCCCGGGTACCTGGCCGACCTGATCGCCGTGGACGGCGACCCGCTCGCCGACCCCGAGGGGGTGGGCAATGTCGCCTGGGTCATGAAGGGTGGCGTCGTGGAGAAGGCGGCGTGACCACGATCCTGGTCGATCGGCTCGACCAGGTCGCGTTGATTACCCTCAACCGGCCGGAGCGCATGAACGCATGGGATGCGTCCATGCGCTCCCTGCTCATCGACGCCTTGGAGGAGGTCGGGTCGGACGGGAGCGTCCGCTCCGTCGTCCTGACCGGCGCCGGCGAGCGGGCCTTCTCCGCAGGACAGGATCTCAACGAGTCGGCCTCGTTCCGTCCCGAGCAGTCGGACTGGTGGGTCGAAGAGTGGCGTCGTCTCTACGGGACGGTGCGACAACTGGACAAGCCCATCGTGGCCGCGATCCGGGGAGTGGCGGCCGGGTCGGCGTTCCAGGTTGCGCTGCTCACCGACGTTAGGGTGGCGTCCCCGGACTCCCGCCTCGGCCAGCCGGAGATCAACTCCGGTCTTCCCAGCCCTCTCGGCCTCTGGCTGCTCGAGCAGCACGTCGGCATCTCCCGGGCCACCGAGATGATCCTGTCGGGGAGGATGATGTCCGGGACCGAGGCTCATTCCCTGGGACTCGTCCATCACCTCGTGCCCTCCGGGGAGGTCGTACCCACCGCCCTGGCTCTGGCGCGGGAGCTGGCGGACAAGCCGCCGGTGGCCATGCGGCTCAACAAACGGATCCTCAGGGAGCGGTCCGAGCCCGGCTTCCAGGATGCGCTCAAAGCCGGCCACCGCTGGCATGCCCTCGCCTACGCGTCGGGTGAGCCGCAGCGGCGAATGGCGGAGTTCCTCGAGCAACGGAAGGCCCGGCGCCCCGCTCCTTGACAGGTCGTAAGCGCTACGGCCTCCAAACCAGCACCTTGAGCGTTGCCGGGTCGGGTGGCGCGGGGCAGAGTCGGTGATTGGACAAATCCGACTCGTTTTCCGCGGAGGCGACCCATGTCACGACGCATCACGCACTGGATCGACGGTCAGCTCTTCACCGGGCCGCCCGACCGGACGGCGGAGGTCTACGACCCGGCCACCGGTGAGGTGACTGGTCTCGTAGATCTCGCCGACGAGTCCGTCGTCGACCGGGCGGTGGAATCCGCCACCGCGGCGGCTGACGGCTGGAAACGGTTGTCCCTCAGCAAGCGGACCGAGATCCTTTTCGCCTTCCAGCGCATCCTCTCCGACAGGGCAGGAGAGTTGGCCGAGATCATCACCTCCGAGCACGGCAAGGTCCTTTCGGACGCCGCCGGCGAAGTGGCCCGCGGTCGAGAGGTGGTCGAGTTCGCCTGCGGCATCCCGCATCTGCTCAAGGGAAGCTTCTCCGAGGCGGTGTCCACCGGGGTCGACTCCTACTCGATCCGCCAGCCGCTCGGCGTGTCGGCGATCATCAGCCCCTTCAACTTCCCGGCGATGGTCCCGATGTGGTTCTTCCCGATCGCGATCGCCTGTGGCAACGCCGTGATCCTCAAGCCGAGTGAGAAGGACCCGTCGGCGTCACTCTGGATGGCCGAGGCCTGGGCTGAAGCAGGGTTGCCTCCCGGTGTCTTCAACGTGGTCCAGGGTGACAAGGTGGCGGTCGACGCGATTCTCGATCACCCCGGCATCCGATCCGTGTCCTTCGTCGGCTCGACTCCCATCGCCAAGTACGTGTACGAGCGCGCCAGCTCCGCGGGCAAGCGAGTGCAGGCACTCGGCGGTGCGAAGAACCACATGCTGGTCCTCCCCGACGCCGACCTGGACCTGGCGGCGGATGCCGCCGTGTCGGCCGGGTTCGGCTCCGCCGGCGAACGCTGCATGGCCATCTCGGTGGTCGTGGCCGTCGACCCGATCGGCGACGAGCTCGTCTCCAAGATCGTCGAGCGGATGGAGAAGCTCCGCACCGGTGATGGTCGGCGGGGCTGCGACATGGGGCCGCTCGTCACCAGGCAGCACCGTGACAAGGTCTCCAGCTACATCGACGCCGGCGTGGAGGCAGGGGCGCGCCTGGTCGTGGACGGCCGCGACCTGTCCGGCATCGATGGCGAGGGTGGTGGCTTCTGGCTGAAGCCGACCCTGTTCGACCACGTGCAGCCGGACATGTCCATCTATACCGATGAGATCTTTGGCCCCGTCCTCAGCGTGGTCCGGGTTCCGTCCTACGACGCAGGTCTCGGACTCATCAACGCGAACCCCTACGGGAACGGCACGGCGATCTTCACCAATGACGGTGGGGCCGCCCGTCGCTTCCAGAACGAGGTGGAGGTGGGGATGGTCGGCGTCAACGTCCCGATCCCCGTGCCCATGGCGTACTACTCGTTCGGTGGGTGGAAGTCTTCGCTCTTCGGTGACACCCATGCCCACGGGACCGAGGGTGTCCACTTCTTCACCAGGGCGAAGGTGGTCACCTCCCGCTGGCCCGATCCGAGCCATCGCGGCGTGAATCTCGGCTTCCCGAGGAGCAACTGACGTGCCGGTACCCAACTCCCCTGAAGGGCGGCGGGCCTACGAACTCGACCGCGCTCACGTCTTCCACTCATGGTCGGCCCAGGCCACGCTCGACCCGCTCGTCATCGAAGGGGCATACGGGTCGGAAGTGTGGGATGCCGACGGCAGGCGTCTGCTCGACTTCTCGTCGCAGCTCGTCTACACGAACATCGGGCACCAGCACCCGGCCGTGGTCGCGGCGATCCAAGAGCAGGCGGCACGTCTCTGCGTGATTGCCCCGCAGCATGCGGTGGGAATCCGTGGCGAGGCTGCCGAGCGGATCGCCCGCATCGCCCCGGATGGCTTCGAGAAGGTGTTCTTCACCAACGGTGGGGCCGACGCCATAGAGCACGCGGTGCGCATGGCCCGGCTTCACACCGGGCGCCCGAAGATCCTCTCCCGCTACCGGTCATATCACGGCGGGACCCACATGGCAGTCAACGTCACCGGCGATCAGCGGCGGTGGCCCAGCGACACCGCTGCCGCGGGCGTGGTGCACTTCTTCGGCCCGTTCCTCTACCGCTCGCAGTTCAACGCCCGGACCGAGGAGGAGGAGTGTGAGCGGGCCCTCGCCCACCTGGAAAGCGTGATCCAGTTCGAGGGCCCGGGAACGGTCGCGGGCATCGTTCTCGAGACCGTGCCGGGCACCGCCGGGATCATGCCGCCGCCTCCTGGGTATCTGGCCGGGGTGCGTGCACTGTGCGACCGCTACGGCATCGTGATGATCCTCGATGAGGTGATGGCCGGCTTCGGCCGCACCGGGAAGTGGTTCGCGCTCGACCACTGGGGAGTCACTCCTGATCTCATCACGTTCGCCAAGGGCGTCACCTCGGGATACGTGCCCCTGGGCGGCGTGATCATCTCCGATCCGATCGCGTCGACATTCGACGAGCGGGCCTATCCGGGTGGCCTCACCTACTCCGGTCACCCGCTGGCCTGCGCCGCGGCCGTGGCGACGATCGATGTGATGGAGCGTGAGGACATCGTCGGTCAGGCTGCCCATGTGGGGCGGGAGGTCTTCCAGCCCGGTCTCGCCGAGCTGAAGGCAGCCCACCCGAGCGTCGGTGACGTTCGCGGCCTCGGCGCCTTCTGGGCCGTGGAGCTCGTCCGGGATCCCGAGACGAAGGAGCCCCTGGCCCCGTATGGCGGCTCGTCGCCTGCGATGGCCGAGACCGTTGCCGCCTGCATGGTCGAAGGCCTGCTGCCGTTCGTCAGCAACAACAGGCTCCACCTGACCCCTCCCTGCAACATCGACCCCGACGACGCACGGCGCGGGCTCGAGATGCTGGACCGTGCGCTGGACGTTGCAGACCGTCATGTTGTCGGCTGAGCGCTCCTTCCTTACACGGTGTAACGCGGTGCGGGTCGCGTCCATCAGTCTGCGCGTTGCGGGGGTCGTCCGTCTCCGCGAATACTCGCCACAGGTGCCTGGAGTCGATTCGGAGGCCAAGTGGTGACCGGTGGTGTTTCAGGGCGTGGCGCAGTGGATGCCCACGGCCGTCCGTACAAGGACGTGAGCTTCTGGCTCGAAGACGCAGGTGATCTGGATCCGCGGCCACCCCTCGAAGGCGACATCGACGTCGACGTGGCCATCCTCGGCGCCGGGTACACCGGCCTGTGGGCCGCCTACTACCTCCAGGAGCTGGACCCGAGCCTTCGCATCGCCATCATCGAGAAGGAGATCGCCGGCTACGGGCCGAGCGGCCGCAATGGCGGCTGGTGCAACTCCTCGATGATCGGTGTCAGCGCCAGCGAGCTGGGACGCCGGTATGGCAAGGAGGCCACCCAGCGGATGTTCAAGGTCCTTCGTGACACCGTGGACGAGATCGGTGCAGTCGCCCAGCGCGAGGGGATCGACATCAACTGGCGCAAGGCCGGCGTCCTCCGCGTGGCGGTCGGTGAGGCCGAAGTACCCTCGCTCCACTCCCGCTGGGAGGCTCTGAAGGAGCTTGGCCTGGACGACGGCTGTTACCTGCTCGACGAGGCTGAGACCAAGAAGCGGATCGCCGTCAACGGGGCCAAAGGCTCCGTGTTCGACCCGCACGTCGCCTTCCACCAGCCCGCGAAGCTGGTACGTGGCCTGGCCCGTGTCGTCGAGGCCCGAGGTGCGCGGATCTACGAGCAGACCGAGGTCCTCGACGTGGTCACCGGAAGCTCGGCCAAGTTCCGCACGGATCGTGGCGATGTACGCGCCCGGACCCTCGTGCTCGCCGGTGAGGCTTACATGACCTCTCTTCGCGGGTGGCGACGGAAGATCCTCCCGGTCTACTCCCTGATCGCCCTCACCGAGCCCCTCACCGACGAGCAATGGGAGCGAGTCGGTTGGGAGAACGGCGAGTGCTTCTCATCGCACTCGCTCTCGGTGGACTACCTCTCCAAGACCCACGATGGCCGCATCGTGTTCGGTGGCCGCGGGGCCCCGTACCGGTTCGGGTCCAAGGTCGCCCCGGAGTTCGACCGGCACGAGCAGACACATGACCTGCTGCGGAGCCGGCTCAAGTCCTGGTTCCCCCAGATCTCCGAGGTGCGCTTCACCCATGCCTGGGGCGGTCCCCTCGCCGTCACCCGGGACTGGATGCCCAGCTTCATCGACGACCCCGCCGCCGGCGTCGTAGCTCTCTACGGGTATGCCGGGCAGGGCGTCGCCCCGAGCAACCTCGCCGGCCGGATGATCGCCCAGTCGATCACCGGGCAGAAGGACTCGGAACTGTTCTCGCTGCCGCTTGCCAAGCACAAGGCACGTTCCTGGGAGCCGGAGCCGTTCCGGTGGATCGGGGTCCGTTACGTGCAGAGCGCGCTGGCGAAGCTCGACCGCAGGTCTGCGGCAACAGGTCGTCCTCCGACAGGCAAATCCCTCGCGGAGCGCTTGTCGAGGCATTAGGGGCAACAACGCGGGTTAGCGAGGAGGAGGAGCGCCACGAGATGAACCCCACGTGTAAGGCAACGGACCAGACGGAAAGGATCGGTTGATATGGCCGAGACAAGGCAAAGGCCAGTGAGCAGGAGACTCTCCGCTCTGGCGCTGTTGATGGCCCTGCTCGTGGTCATCTCGGCGTGCGGTGGCGGGAGCACCTCCAGCACGACTGCCGGCGGTTCCGGCGGCACGACCACGACCTCAGGCGGTGGTTCCGGTGACGGCGGCAACGATGAGCCGATCATCATCACGGTCGCGCAGGGCGTGGATACCGAGAGCGGCGACGCCGCCCACCTGAACGCGACGCCGTCGATCAACGTCGGCATGGCGATCTACGACCGGCTCGTCGACCGGGATGCCGAGGGCAACTTCGTCCCCGGCCTGGCGGTCGAGTGGGGCCCGGTCGACGACACCACCTGGGAGTTCAAGCTCCGTCAGGACGCCAAGTTCCACGATGGCACCCCGGTGACCGCAGACGACGTCGTGTTCACGTTCGAGCGCCTCTTCACCGGCAACTACGGGGCGAGCAACAACATCAACCCAATCAACGGTGTCGAGAAGGTCGACGACTACACCGTGCGCCTGAGCACGGATGAGCCGTACGCGGCCATGCTCGCCCGGACGATGTACGCCCACATCGTTCCCAAGCACTATGTGGAGGCGGTCGGCGACGAGGAGTTCTCCCTCAAGCCGATGGGCTCGGGTCCGTTCAAGTTCGTCGAATGGAGCCGTGACGAGAAGTTCGTCGTCGAGGCCTTCGACGACTACTGGGGCGGCCGCCCGCTCGCCGACCGGATCATCTTCCGGCCGATCTCGGAGAACTCGACCCGTGTCGCCGCCATGCGGACGGGCGAAGTCGACATCATCGTCAACGTCCCGCCGGACATGGTCGGTGAGGTCGAGAACGACTCCTGTTGCGTCATGGCCCCGGTGCCCAGCGTGCGGGTGATGTTCGTTGGCATGAACACGTTCACCCCGCCGCTGGACGACCCGAAGGTCCGTCAGGCGCTCAACTACGCGGTCGACAAGAAGACGCTGATGCAGACCGTGGTCAACGGCATGGCCTATGACCATGACGGCAAGCACCTGCTCTTCGGCCCGAGCATCTTCGGATACAAGAACCCCGAGGAGATCGACGACTACGAGTACGACCCGGAGAAGGCCCGCCAGCTGCTCGCTGAGGCCGGCTACCCCGACGGGATCACCCTCAAGTTCGAGGGCCCGCGCGGCCGGTACATGGCCGACGCCGAGCTGACCGAGGCGATCGCCGGCATGCTCGCCGAGGTCGGTGTCAAGACCGAGATCACGATCTCGGAGTGGGGCACCTTCTGGCCCAAGACGGTCAACGGCGAGCAGGAGCACCTGTGGTTCCTGGGCCTGGGCAACACGACCCTCGACGCCGAGTACTACTACAACCTGTACCTGTCGTCGGCAGGTCGCGGCTACTACCACAAGCCGGAGATCGATGAGCTGATCCGCAAGAGCGGTCAGATCCTCGACCTCGAGGAGCGTCGCGAAGCCCTCCACCAGCTCCACAAGAAGCTGGTCGAGGAGGAGGCGCCGTGGATCTTCCTCTGGGACCAGGCAGATCTGTACGCCCATCGTGCCGACATCGTCGGTTGGGAGCCTCGCAGCGACGAGCGTCTCGACCTGCGGTTCGTGACACGACAGCGCTGAATCCAGCAGCAGGCAGCAGTTCCGGGGGTGGGCCTTGTGCCCACCCCCGGAACACAAAGAACTTCCGAGGCAGGCGACAACTGGGGAGGACGAGATGTCAGTAGGAGCCGAGGTGACCGTATCCGAGAAGGCGGACCAGCTCCATCGGCAGGCCATCGTCATCGATGGCCTCATCGGGACGATGCAGAACCTTGATCCGGTATTGGCCGGTGGGATCACGGCCGGCAACGTGACCCTCGCCAGTTCGTCGACCCAGGACCCGATCGAGGTGTTCCGCAAGGCGACCGAGTACCACGACCTGGCCCGGGTCTACCCGGACAAGTTCCTGGTCGTGGACCGCGCCGAGGACATCGAGCGCGCCAAGGCGGAAGGCAAGACCGCCGCGATCCTCGGTGTCCAGGGCTGTGACTTCATCGGCAAGGACATCGACCTCATCCAGATCGCCTACCTCTGCGGGCTCCGCATCATGCAGCCCACCTACAACGAGGAGAATGCCCTCGGCTACGGCTGTCTGGAGAACGACCAGGGGCTGAAGGCGTTCGGCCGCATCTGTGTCCGCGAGTTCAATCGGCTCGGAATGGTCCCCGACCTCTCGCACGTCGGTCAGCGGACCGCCCTCGACGTGATCGAGGCGTCCGAGACCGTGAGCATCATCTCCCACGGGAATCCTCGTGCGCTGAACGACAACCCGAGGTGCATCTCCGATGACGTGATCCGGGCCATCGCCGGCGTCGGCGGGGTCATGGGCATCTCCACATACTCGTCCTTCTGCGAGACGACCTTCGGGGTACGGCCGACCCTGAAGGACGTCCTTGACCACATCTCCTACGTTGCCGAGCTGGTCGGCGTAGACCACGTCGGTCTCGGCACCGACAAGTTCGAAGGCAGGACGGAGCTCAGCTTCCTCCGTGCCATGGTCCGCAAGTACCCCGAGGTCCTGAGGGACTACATGGACGCCACCAGCCGGCACGCCGAAGGGCTCACCTCGAGCCGGGACCTCCCGAAGATCACGCAGGGTCTCATCGACCGTGGCTTCAGCGACGAGGAGATCCTCAAGATCCTCGGCGGCAACTTCATGCGTGTGTTCAAGGAGGTGTTCGGGGAAGGGGCTCGGTGACTGGAGTCCCTGGAAACCGGACTGAGGAGCAGGATACGCCTTGATTCGCTTCATCCTCCGGCGTCTCGGGCAGGGCCTGATCGTGGTGTTCTGCGTCTCGATCGTGGTCTTCAGCTTGAGCTGGGTGACCGGTGACCCGGCGGCGCTGATCCTGCCTCCCGAGGCGACTCCCGCACAGATCGAGGAGTTCCGGAAGGCGATGGGCTTCGACCGGCCGATCCTGGTGCAGTACTGGGACTTCCTGACGGGCGCGATCACCCTGGACTTCGGTAAGTCGCTGATGCAGGGGACCGACGCCATGCAACTCGTGCTGGAGCGTCTCTGGCCGAGCCTGAAGCTGGCTCTGGTGGCCCTCACCGCGTCGATCGTGATCGCGGTGCCCCTGGGCATGATCTCGGCGCTGAAGCGAGGGACGATCTTCGACCAGGTCGCCCGGGTGCTGGCGTTGATCGGGCAGTGTGCTCCGAACTTCTACGTCGGCATCGTCCTGATTCTCGTGTTCGCCGTGAACCTGCGGATGTTCCCGGCCATCGGCGACCCGAGCCTCAAGGGCATCGTGCTTCCGGCCGTGACGCTGGGGCTCTACGCCGCCGCGGAGACCATGCGTCTTCTCAGGTCGGGGATGCTCGAGGTCCTCGGTGAGGACTACGTCCGCACGGCCCGTGCCAAGGGCGTGGCCGAGCGGTGGGTCCTTCTGAAGCATGCGCTGCGCAACGCGGCCATCCCGGTCATCACCGTGATGGGCTTGCAGCTCAACACGATGATGGGACGTGCCGTCGTGACCGAGACGGTCTTCGGCTACCCCGGCATGGGGATGCTCGCCGTCCGGGCGATCAACAACCGGGACTTCATCGTCATCCAGGCCTTCGTCATCGTCATGGCCGTCGTGGTCGTTGCCCTCAACCTGATCGTCGACCTCATCTACTCCAGACTCGACCCGAGGATCAGTGTCAGTGACTGACCAGAACACGACCGTGCCCGCGAACCCCGAGCGCAGGGAGCGCTCCGCCGTGCCGAGCCGGTGGCGCCAGCTGGTGACCAGCCCGGCCTCCCTGTTCTCCCTGCTGGTGCTCCTGGCGGTGGGGCTGTCGGCGATCTTCGCTCCGCTCCTCGCCCCGCACGACCCGCTGGCCCAGAACCTTTTAGAGCGGAACATGCCGCCGTTCTGGCTGGAGGGAGGGTCGACGGCCCATCTCCTGGGCACCGACGCCTTGGGCCGGGACCTCCTGTCGCGGATCATCTACGGCGCCCGCATCTCGATGATCGTTGGTGTCGCCACGGTGGTCATCCAGACGGGACTCGGCGTCACCATCGGTCTGATCGCCGGCTACCGCCGGGGATGGGTCGACACGATCTTCATGCGGATCGCCGACGTCTGGCTCGCCATCCCGTTCCTGGTGCTCGCCATAGCCGTGGCGGTTCTCTTCGGGCCGGGCCTGATAAACACCGTTCTGGTGCTGGGCCTGGTCGGTTGGGTGACCTATGCCCGGGTGGTTCGGGCCGAAGTGCTGAGCGTCCGGGAGCGGGAGTTCGTGCTCGCCGCCCGGACCATGGGCGTCAAGGCGATGCCGACCATCTGGCGCCACATCCTGCCCAATGTCATGGCGTCGATCCTGGTGGTGGCGACGCTGCAGGTGTCCCGGATGATCATCGCCGAAGCGTCCCTCAGCTTCCTCGGCCTGGGCATCCAGCCGCCCGAGGCTGCCTGGGGCAGCATGATCGCCGACGGACGCGACCGGCTCAGCCAGCAGTGGTGGCTGGCGACCATGCCGGGTATCGCCCTCCTGATGACGACGCTGGCGATCAACCTGCTCGGTGACACCCTCCGCGACATCCTCGATCCCAAGCTCGGAAAGAGAGGGGCCCGTCCATGAGCGTGAACACGGAACCCGTTCTCTCGGTCCGCGATCTCACCATCGAGTTCGTCGTGCCCGGTGGTGTGATCCGTGCCGTGGACGGAGTCAGCTACGACCTCTACCCGGGTGATGTGCTCGGCGTCGTGGGGGAGTCCGGCTCCGGCAAGTCCGTCGGCGTCATGTCGATGCTGGGCCTCCTCCCCTCGCCGCCGGCCCGGATCGTGGGTGGCAGCGTCATCTTCGAGGGGCAGGATCTGCTCAAGCTCAACCGCCGGCAGCTGCGGAAGATCAGGGGCAAGCGGATCGCGATGGTCTTCCAGGACCCGATGGCCGCCCTCAACCCGGTGTTCAAGATCGGGGCCCAGCTCGCCGAAGCGATCCGTATCCACAACCCGAGTGCGACTCGTGCCGAGGTCCGTCGCCGGGGAATCGAGATCCTCGAGATGGTGGGCATCCCGGAGCCTGCCGCCCGTTACGACCAGTACCCGCATCAGTTCTCGGGTGGCATGCGCCAGCGGGCGATGATCGCCATGGCTATCGCCAACCGGCCCGCCGTGCTCATCGCCGACGAGCCGACGACCGCCCTGGACGTGACGATCCAGGCGCAGGTCCTCGACGTGTTGAAGACCGCTCAGGAAGAGACGGGGGCGGCGGCCATCTTGATCACCCATGATCTGGGACTGGTGGCCGAGATGGCCAACCGCCTTCTCGTCATGTATGCGGGCCGGGTGGTGGAGACCGGTTCGATCGACCGAATCTTCGGCCGGCCCTGCCACCCTTACACGGTCGGCTTGCTCGGGAGCGTCCCGAGGCTCGACGCCGACATGAACCGGCTTGTCCCGATCGAGGGCCAGCCGCCGAACATGGCCGAGCCGCCGTCCGGCTGTCGCTTCCACCCCCGCTGCTCACTGATGCAGGGGCGGGAGATCTGCGCCGCCCAGGTGCCGCAACTGCTCCAGATCGGCCCGTCGCACTCGACCGCCTGCCACTTTGCCGAGGAGGTGGACGGTCTCGTCGACAGAGTCAACCGCGAGATGGGTGTCACGATCACCTCGGGAGACCTGGCATGACCCTCGACACTCAGAGCCCCGCGCCGGGAGCCGGCGTGCCCGAGACGGCCCCGGTCATCCTCGAGGTTCAGAACCTGAAGAAGTACTTCGCCCAGCGTCACGGGATGTTCGTCCGGCACTCGATCCGGGCCGTCGACGACGTCAGCTTCACGCTCGAGGCAGGTGAAACGATCGGCCTTGTAGGCGAGTCCGGGTCGGGCAAGACCACGGTCGGCCGGACCATCGTTCGCCTGTACGAGCCGACGGACGGGAAGATCATCTTCCGGGGCCAGGACATCGCCCACGCCTCGGAGAAGGAGCTCACCGGGGTCCGGCGGGAGATGCAGATGGTCTTCCAGGACCCGTATGCGTCGCTCAATCCCCGGATGCGCGTACGCGACCTGGTGCGTGAGCCGCTCATCACCCACGGCCTGTGGGACGAGATGGGTGGATCGCAGCGGATCGACGAGCTGCTGGAGATGGTGGGCCTCAGCCCCCGCTACGCCAACCGGTACCCGCACGAGTTCTCCGGCGGACAGAGGCAGCGGATCGGCATCGCCCGGGCCCTGGCGCTGAAGCCTCAGGTGCTCATCCTCGACGAGCCGGTCTCCGCCCTCGACGTGTCCATCCAGGCGCAGATCGTGAACCTGCTCGAGGA
>Ga0079224_100010617_pt1 | contig 12647 bp, 15 predicted proteins | sample Stecom2015_FD_80414 | JGI IMG/M metagenome (GOLD analysis project Ga0079224, IMG submission 80414) | Agricultural soil microbial communities from Utah to study Nitrogen management - Steer compost 2015 | ecosystem: Environmental > Terrestrial > Soil > Agricultural land | place: USA: Utah...
TCAACAAAAATTCGTAGAGAATTTTAAGGATGTGAAACCGTGAAGCTATGTTTTCCGATAAACGAAATACTCTAAAGTGGGTTCTCATTTTCGGAGCTTTTTTGGTGGTAACTCTTATTGTGTGGAACACATATCAGTTTTTCCAAATAGTAAAAGAAGAAGAACGCACCAAAATGGAACTCTATGCAGAGGCTCAAAAAACGCTCAATTCGTCTGAAATCGGAGCAGATTTACCTTTGGTTCTTGAGATTTTTTCGAAAAACACCACTATTCCGCTCATCCTTACGGATATGCACGGAAACATTATTGATAAAGGAAACATTGACGAAGATGAGTTCAAAAAAAATAAAGAAAAACTCTTAGAAAGATTCAAAAATCAAAACGACCCGATTGTTATTGAATATGATACCGGAAAATATCAATATTTGTATTACGGAAATTCTCCCCTATTGGTAAAACTCACTTATTATCCGTTTGCTCTTTTACTTATTATCTTCTTATTTTTAGCTCTGATTGCCAGTTATTTTAAGACTAATAAAGTTTCTGCTCAAAACAAGCTTTGGGCAGGAATGGCAAAAGAAACGGCTCATCAAATCGGAACTCCTCTTTCTTCTCTTTTAGGATGGATAGAGATTTTGCGTTCTGACAATGTAGATGAAACCACTGTATCTGAAATAGAAAAAGATGTAATCCGCTTACAAACCATAGCTGACCGTTTTTCCAAAATAGGTTCAGAACCTGCATTGGAAAAAGTTAATGTAGTCGAAGTAACTAAAAACTCTTATGAGTATCTGAAATCGCGTTTTTCCAACAATATAGAGTTCACCATCTCAACTCCTGATTATCCGATTTATCTGATGTTGAACCCTGTTTTACACAGCTGGACTATCGAAAATTTGATAAAAAATTCGGTGGATGCGATGAAAGGAAAAGGGAAAATTCATGTAAGCATAGAAGACGAACCGAAGTTCATCAAAATAAAAGTGGAAGACAACGGAAAAGGCATTCCGAAAAACGAGTTTAAACGTATTTTTGACCCGGGATTTACAACCAAAAAACGAGGCTGGGGATTAGGTCTCTCACTTACCAAACGAATAGTTGAAGAATATCACAACGGAAAAATAAAAGTTCTATATTCCGAAAGCGGAAAAGGAACTACTATGCAGATTTCATGGGAACAAGAAAAATAAAAAGAACTAAACTTTAAATAATTCACTGGCAATTCCGTCACTTAAAAACTTTCCTTGCGGGGTTACAATAAGTTTATGGTTTTTATTTTCCAAAAGTCCGTTGACAAGAAGTTTGTCTGAAGCTTTTATTAAATAATCATAATATTCCTGCCCGAAATCAACCTTTATTTTATCTAACGAAACTCCCCAGATCGTCCGAAGTCCTGTCATTACATACTCATTATATCGGTCAGAAACTGTCAACTCTTCTGATTCACTCGGAAGATTTCCGTTATTGATTTCTTTGATGTAGATAGAATTATTTGTTATATTCCAACTTCTGTGTGTTCCGTTATAACTATGAGCAGAAGGACCAATGCCGATATATTTTTTGCCTAACCAATAACCGGTGTTGTTTTTAGAAAAATATCCTTCCTTGCCAAAATTTGACAATTCATAATGTACAAAACCCTTTTTTGTAAGCGTTTCAACCAGTAGAAAGAAATGTCTCTCAGCGAATTCTTCTTTAGGTTGAGGGATTTCTCCTTTTTCTATAAGCCTTTTGAGTGCTGTTTTGGGTTCAACTGTCAAAGCATAACTCGAAATGTGAGGAATATCAAAACTCAAAGTCGTTTCAATATTTTTAAGCCACCTCTCATCCGACATATTAGGAATTCCGTAAATCAAATCTATGGTAATATTGTCAAAATACTTAATGGCTTCTTCCAAACATTGTTTAGCTTGAGTTGCATTATGAGCCCGATTCATCAACTGTAAATCTTCTTCAAAAAAAGATTGTATTCCTATACTCAACCGATTGATAGGCAAACTTGCAAGCTCTCTAATTTTGTGTACAGATAAATCATCCGGATTGGCTTCGAGGGTAATTTCAGGTTGTGTTATAACTCTATAATTTTTATAAACCAACTCAATCAAAAAACGAAGCTCTTCTGTTGACAATACCGAAGGTGTTCCTCCTCCAAAATAGATAGTTTCTACTTCATCTTGAACTTCATCCTTACGCATAACAATTTCTTTTGCCAAAGCTTGAATCATCTCGTCTTTCTTTTTCAGAGAAGTCGAAAAATGAAAGTCGCAGTAATGACAAGCTTGTCTGCAAAAGGGAATATGAATGTAAAAGCTACTCATATCAAAAGAGTAAAACAAAGTTAGGATTCCGGTAAATATCCTAAGCACTACTGTTCAAAAACCAAAGAAGTCTAAAACTTAAATTTCAATCCCCAAATAATTCTGTGGAGTGATTCGCAACAATTCTTCTTTGACTTTATCTGAAACCTGAAGTCCTTTTATAAATTTATGAATAGCATTTTTATCTATTGTTGTATTTGTTCGTGTAAGTTCTTTTAGAGCTTCGTACGGATTCGGATAATTTTCTCTACGTAAAATGGTTTGAATGGCTTCTGCTACCACAGCCCAGTTTTTCTCTAAATCTTCATTGAATTTATCTGCATTTAACAGAAGTTTATCCAGACCTTTAAGTGTAGCTTCAAAGCCAATGAGTGTATGTCCGAAAGGCACACCAACATTTCGTAAAACGGTACTATCTGTCAAATCTCTTTGAAGTCGAGATATAGGTAGTTTAGCCGATAAATGCTCAAAAATAGCATTGGCTATACCTAAATTTCCTTCAGAATTCTCAAAATCAATAGGATTCACTTTATGAGGCATGGCCGAACTTCCGACTTCACCGGCTTTTATTTTTTGCTTAAAGTAATCCATTGAAATATAAGTCCAAATATCTCGGTTCAGGTCAATGATTATGGTGTTTATGCGTTTCAGAGCATCGCAAAAAGCTGCAAAATGATCATAATGTTCTATTTGGGTTGTCGGGAAAGAATGATGAAGCCCTAATTTTTTCTCTACAAAATCCTGTCCGAAAGCTCTCCAATCTATGTCCGGATAAGCAACTTTATGAGCATTATAATTTCCTGTTGCTCCTCCGAATTTTGCAGCAAAAGGAATGTTGAAGAGTAAACGCATTTGTTCTTCCAATCGTTCTACAAATACTCCGATTTCTTTCCCTAAACGAGTTGGAGAAGCCGGTTGTCCGTGAGTTCTGGCAAGCATCGGAACATCTTTCCACTCAATGCTCAACTCTTTCAGTCGAGCAACTAACCGTACAAGAGTTTTCAGATACACATCCTGAAAAGCCTCTCGAGTTGAAAGAGGAATAGCTGTATTGTTAATATCCTGAGAGGTTAATCCGAAATGGATAAATTCTTTATACTGTGACAATGCCAATCGATCAAAAGCATTTTTAATAAAATACTCCACTGCTTTGACATCATGATTGGTTGTTTTTTCAATTTCTTTAATTTGAAGGGCATCCTGACTCGAAAAGTTCTTGTAAATATTTCGCAACTCTTCAAAAAGATTTGGATTTACCTCTTTGAGTTGCGGAAGCGGAAGCTCACAAAGTGCAATAAAATATTCAACTTCTACTAAAACCCTGTATCGAATAAGAGCTTCTTCCGAAAAATACGGTGCAAGATTTTCGGTTTTATTTCTGTATCTCCCATCAATTGGGGAAATTGCTGTTAGTTCGGTTAACTGTTGCATTATAATTTTCTCTAAAAAAACAAAGGTAATCCTTAGAAATCAAATAATAAAAAAGTTCTGTAAATTTACGCATAAAATCTGCAAACAACAATCGTCAATCTTAAATCATAAATTATATCTTTGCAACTTTAAATTTAAAAGAATGATTTTACCCATAATTGGATACGGAGATGCGGTATTGCGCAAGAAAGGAGTAGAAATCTCCAAAGATTATCCCGAATTGAACCAACTTATCACCAACATGTTTGACACCATGTATAATGCACATGGGGTAGGTTTGGCGGCACCTCAAATCGGGCTTTCTATCCGTTTGTTTGTTATTGATACTACACCTTTTTCAGAAAATGATGATTTGTCAAAACAAGAACAAGAAGAGCTCAAAGGTTTCAAAAAAGTATTTATCAACGCTAAAATGCTCAAAGAAGAAGGCGGACTTTGGGCTTTTAATGAAGGATGTTTAAGTATTCCCGGAATACATGAAGATGTAACTCGTCATGATAAAATAACGATTGAGTATTATGACGAAAATTTCCAGAAACATACCGAAGAATATGACGGACTTCGTGCTCGTGTTATTCAACACGAATACGACCATATTGAAGGAATTTTGTTTACCGATAAAATTTCTTCTTTCAAAAAACGTTTAAACGAAAAGAAACTCAAAAACATAATGGAAGGCAAAACCAGTGTAGATTACAGAATGAAATTTGCCGTTAAAAAAGGAAGATAACCCTCCTCCTCTATTTTTAATCAACAATTAGACAAGTAACTTATTAACTATTAACTAAATAAAAATGAGTTTAGAAAAGATTTTAGCCATTTCCGGAAAACCGGGACTTTATGAATTAAAAGTGCAAACCCGCTCAGGATTTTTAGCAGAATCATTAGCTGACGGAAAAAAGATAAATGTAGGATTACAAAGTAATGTGAGTTTGCTGTCTGAAATTTCTGTTTACACTTATGACGGTGAAAAACCGCTTGCAGAAATCCTAAAAGCTATTGCAGAAAAAGAAGATAACAAACCAACTATCTCTCATAAAGAAGACAAAGAAAAATTAGAAGCTTATTTTGCAGAAGTAGTTCCGAATTACGACACAGAAAGGGTTTACGCTTCTGACATCAAAAAAATAATCAATTGGTACAATATGCTTGTTGCCAAAGGTGTGGTTTCTAAAGATATGGAAATCAAACAAAGAGGTCAAAAACAAGAAGAAACACAAGAATAATATTTCTTTTAAAAAAAACTGTCTAAAATTCTCTTTTTCCAAATTCGTCTGAATAGCTAAAAAAGTATTTTAGACAGTTTTTTTATTGAAAAGCCACCTTCTATCTTTTACGATAAAGATACTTTTATCCCCTCATTAATACGATTCAGTAATTCAAAAGCCAAAGTACTCTGAAACTCTTTTTTACGGTATTTGGTAATCGGCTGAATTCCCGTTATAACATTAGTGATAAAAAGTTCATCTGCCTTTTGTAAGTCAAAAGGAGAGATAGGTTGTTCTATCACTTGTATATCTTCCATTTTTTTAGCTTCGGCAAGAATTTGTTTACGGAAGATTCCCGCAATACATCCTTCAGAAACAGGAGGGGTAATAAGCTTTCCTCCCAACAACATAAATACATTGCTGTTTAAAGCTTCTACTATATTTTTAGTATCATTTAACAGTAAACAGTTTTGCAATCCGTTTTCATGAGCAAAAATACTCCCCGTAATATTCAAAACTCTGTTGGTCGATTTTATGGTAGAAAGAAGTTGTTTAGAAACATAAAAATCTTTGTATAAATCCACTTCGTACATTTGTTCCGAAATAGTATACAATGAGTTCTCCAGCAAATTAACCTTAATCAAATAACCAACATCATTAGTGTTTGGAAGATATAACCCTTCTGAATCGCGAAAAACCGTGAAACGAACTCGATATGCAGAGGCTTTTTCTGTTTGTGAAATAAGTGAGAGTATTTGCTCTTCCAGGAATTCCATAGTGAAGTTCATCGGAATTTCCATTCTGAGAATTCGCATTGAAGACATCAGCCTAAAATAATGGTCTTCAAAAAACAAAATTTTATTACCTACAACCTTTAAAGTTTCAAAAACAGCATCACCAAACAAAAAAGCCCTATTATTATGTAGTTGATTAAGGTTTGAATTTATTATATTACCGTTAAAGTTTATCATTTTAAAAAAATAAAAAAAGCACCCATAAAGAAGGTGCTGCAAAGATACCAAATAAATGAGTTTTAAGAAGACCCCAAAACCAATTTTAAATCTGCAATCTGAGACTCCCATAATTGTTTGGCTTCTTCAATCTCGTCTTCTTCGGCAAAGTCTGTTACAACCAACGAAACGTCTTTTGTGAGTTCGTCTTCCTGAATTCTGAACTCAAAAAAATAGTTAGTCTCGTTGTCGTTCTCGTCTATCCAACGGAACTTCACCCTTTCCGAAGATTTTTTGGTAGAAATTTTAGCCCTTTCAGCCTCTCCATCCCAAATAAAAGTGAATATCTCTCCTCTCGAATTTACATTATCCGCAAACCATTCTGCTAAGCCCGAAGATGTTGAAATATATTGATATAACAATTGTGGAGACGCTGTAATAGGGAACTCCATTTCGTATTTAATTTTCTCCGACATAGTTTCATAAAATAATTTCCGAAATATATAGAATATGAACCGTAAAAAAAAATCATTTTTTAAAAAACTTTTATTTTTTGTTTTGCGTACTTCAAAAAAACAACTTAAATTTGCAACCCAATTGAAGATAGCTCTTCAAATATGGCGAGGTAGCTCAGTCGGTTAGAGCGCAGGATTCATAACCCTGAGGTCACGGGTTCAACTCCCGTCTTCGCTACTATAACGGCTCAATCCTTTGAAATATAAGTGTTTGAGCCGTTTTTTATTTAAACTTCTTAAACTTTTCTTTTCAAAAAGAATTTGGAGGTTGAAATAATATCGGTTATTTTTGGTTTAAGGTTTTAACCAACTCAAATTACATTATCTGCTCTAAAACATAACCGATGCTAAAAAACTTTCTTGTTGTTTGCGGTTTTTTCTTTTCTGTTTTGACTATGGCTCAAAACACCCAAACTGTTTTTGTAGATTCGATTCGGATAAAGGCAGACCAATACTTCGGGAAAGACATTTTAGGGTATGATTATTACTCCAAAAACAATGTTTTATACAAACAAAAAAACTCCGAAAAATGGGAATATAAAAACCTGTCTTTAGGAGAAATCCATTCTGTTGATTTGATAAATCCTTTGAAAATTCTGGTCTTTTACAAAGAATTTAATCAGGTTATTTTACTTGACAACCAACTTTCGGAAATTGCAAAAATCAACCTGAATGAATTTAATTTAGTGGCTCAAACCTGTTCCGTCGCTTCACAAAACCGCTTTTGGATTTATGATAACTTGAGCAATCAGTTGATTTTATTTGACTACTTGAACCGAAAAACAAATCCGATAAATCAGCCTTTTAAAAACACTTTTAAATATCATCAATCTCATTATAATTATTGGACACAAATTTCTGAAGATAATCAGATGTTTACGTATGACAATTACGGAAAAGTAACACTATCGGGAAAAATTCCTGAATTTGAAAAAATATTGATAACCGATTCGGGAAAAATACTTTTGACCTCAAACGGAAATTTGTATCTTTACCAAGCTGATAAAAACAAAACTGAACACCTTTTTTCTTTTGAGAAAAGGGTTGAAAAATTCGATTTTAAAAACGGGCTTTTGACTTTTTTCGCAGAAAATGTTTTATATAATTACAAAATAAATTTACCATAATGCATATAGCTGTTGCAGGAAATATCGGAGCAGGAAAAACCACACTTACAGGACTTTTAGCCAAACACTTCAAATGGGAACCACACTATGAAGATGTGGTAGACAATCCGTATTTAGATGATTTTTATCATCAGATGGATCGTTGGAGTTTTAATCTCCAGATTTACTTTCTGAACAGTCGTTTTAGACAAATCTTGCAAATCAGACAAAGCGGAAAAAAAATAATTCAGGACAGAACCATTTATGAAGATGCTCATATTTTTGCTCCTAACCTTCACGATATGGGGCTTATGACACATCGAGATTTCCAAAATTACGTTTCGCTTTTCGAGCTTATGGAAACTATGGTAAAAGCTCCCGATTTATTGATTTACTTAAGAAGTTCCGTTCCTAACTTAGTAGGGCAAATCCACAAAAGAGGAAGAGAATACGAAAATTCTATTTCAATTGACTATCTGTCAAGACTTAACGAAAGATATGAAGCTTGGATTCAGGGGTACAACAAGGGGAAACTCTTAATTATAGATGTAGATCACATCAACTTTGTAGATAATCCGGAAGATTTAGGAACTATAATCAATAAAATAGATGCTGAGCTCAACGGACTTTTTTAAAATTTTAGAATATTTGCGCCACTACAAGAAACCTACGAAACGGCCTTTAACCCAATAATCGAAGCAATTAGAGTGGAAATAAAAAACACTCTCCAAAATGTAGCGGGTTCTTTAAAAACAAATATCCCGATAAGCACCGTTCCCACAGCTCCTATACCTGTCCACACCGCATAAGCCGTACCTATTGGGAGTGTTTGAGTGGCTTTGTACAGAAGTGTCATACTCACCGACAAACAAGCTAAAAAACCTATAAACCAATACGTCGATTCTGCTCCGGAGGTTTCTTTTGCTTTCCCTAAACAGGATGCAAAAGCAACTTCAAACAGTCCTGCTATGATGAGTAAAATCCAAGCCATTTTACGTTGAATTATTAAGCTCTCGGCAAGAATACTTCTGCCATCATACATCTGGCACTCCCTCCTCCGCAAGCTTCAATTACATCAAGAGAAGAAGATAAAATCTCTGAATACTTTTCGATTTTGGAAATCTGATCTTTTGTTAGGCTCTGATGAGCTGATTTGCTCATTACCAAATAACTCTTATTGTCTTTGCCTTTTACCTCAAGCATATTTCCGGCAAAATTGTTTACTTGGTCTTCTGTGATGAGAATAACTTCTTTTCCGTCTGATTTTAAAGATTCCAAAACCAATTTTCTTTCTTGCTTATCATCAATACAATCCGCACAAATTACCGCAAACTTCTCTCCTACACACATCATTACATTAGTGTGATAAATCAACTCTCTTTTTCCGTTTACGGTTTGATAAGCATGAAAAATGATAGGCGCCAAATCTTGATCTTCACAAAACTCAATAAACAATTCTTCGTCTGCTCTCGGAGATAAAGCACAATATGCCTTAGCATTCACTCTGTCCAATACTATACTTCCGGTACCTTCTAAAAACTTATCAGCTTCTTCAGCAGAAGTATAATCAGCTACATTTTCGATTAAAAAACCTTGTTCTTCAATAATATCCAATATATCTTCTCTGCGTTCTGCTCGTCTGTTTTCGGCAAACATCGGATACAGAATTACATCTCCGTTTTGGTGAAATGAAATCCAGTTGTTCGGAAAAATACTATCCGGAGTATCAGGAATATGTGTGTCTTCTACAACAATTACATTAACTCCAACCGAACGAAGTTTCTCTACAAAAGCATCAAATTCTTCCTGTGCTCTCTTATTGGCATCTTTCGGAGAAAGATTGTCTAAAACCTTTTGGTAATAGTTATTTACAGCCGTTTGTTCGTTCATACGGAAAGCTACCGGACGAATCATCAATATAGTATTTGTAGTCTGGTTCATTTTAATTTAATTTCAGAGTGATTTGAAGCTTAGTTTTGGTATGTTCAACAGAAATGAACTTGAAGTGAAGAAAAGTTTTGCTTTTCATAGAGTCTGAAAAGCAAAACTCAGTTAGTTTAGGTATTAAAACATTTCTCTTCCTGAAAAATGGAAAGCGGCTTCGATAGCTGCATTTTCATCGCTATCCGAACCATGTACAGCATTTTCTCCTACAGAAGTAGCGTATTTTTTACGAATAGTTCCTTCTGCTGCTTCAGCAGGGTTAGTAGCTCCAATTAATTTACGAAAGTCCTCAACCGCATTTTCTTTTTCTAAGATAGCAGCTACAATAGGTCCTCTTGACATAAATTCAACCAATTCTCCATAAAAAGGACGATCTTTATGAACCTCATAAAACTTTTTTGCATCAGCCACAGTAAGTTGAGTCAACTTCATTGCCACGATTCTGAAACCCGCTTCAGTAATCATATTTAAAATTCCTCCGATATACCCTTTTTCTACTGCATCGGGTTTAATCATTGTAAAAGTTCTGTTTGTTGCCATTTTTTCATTTTTTTATGTCGTGCAAAAGTAGGTCTTTTAATCGAAATCAGAAAATAAATCTATAATCTCATTTTCATATACATTTATTACTTGTTACTTTCTTTTTCGCAATATTATAATGTTATTTTGTCATAAAACCCCAAAACTCTATCTTTGTTACAAGAACCATAAAAAGATGCTCGAAAAAATCAACTTACAGAATATTCTTTTTTTGGATATTGAAACTGTTCCGGAAGAGGAGCATTTCAATATGCTTTCGGACGAAAGAAAAGAACTTTTTGATGCAAAAACCAAATATCAAAGAAAGGAAGAACAAACTGCTGAAGAATTTTACGAAAAAGCCGGAATTTGGGCTGAATTCGGCAAAATAATTTGTATTTCTGTCGGATATTTTACTTTTAAGAATGACATCCGAAATTTTAGAGTTACATCTTTTTTCGGAGATGAACCTAAAATCCTGAAAGATTTTTCTAACCTGCTTAATAATTATTTCAACAAACCTGAACATTTACTGTGCGGACATAATTCCAAAGAATTTGACTTTCCGTTTATTGCAAGACGAATGATTATTCACGGATTACCAATTCCGAACAAGCTGAATCTGTTTGGCAAAAAACCTTGGGAAATTCCGCATTTGGATACTATGGAGCTATGGAAGTTCGGGGATTACAAAAATTTTACTTCTTTAAGACTATTAGCAAATGTTTTAAATATTCCTTCACCTAAAGACGATATTGACGGTAGTCAGGTAGCCTACGTTTACTACGTGGAAAAGGATATTGACAGAATAATTACCTACTGCGAAAAAGATGTGGTTACCGTAGCTCAAATCCTGCTAAGATTACGCAGAGAAGAAATTTTACACGAATCAGAAATCATTAGTGTTTAAGATTTTGTTCGTTTGTCAGTGTGGGAAAAAATCAATACTTTTGACAAGTATATCTCTCTAACCCCTTATTATGATATTTTCACCTGGAAAAATTATCTTTTTTTTTGTTTTTACTTTGTTTCTGAGCTCTTGCAAACAGAATTCTGTTTCTGATGCTTTTCAGAAAATAATCCAAAAAACAGATGAACAGTCTCTTGTTTTAAAACACGAAGTAAAAAATAAAATCGGTGAAATTCAAAACGATTCTCTAAAGTCTGTCGCCTTAGAGTATGACAAATTGACAAAAGACTTTTATGATAATCTAAATCAGATAATTCACGAACTACCTCTATCAGAAAATGACAATTTTTCAGAAATTGATGAAGTAAACAGTCTTTTGTTTGAGCACGGAAAAGGCAAACGATTGGTTGAAACCATCAACACTTATCGAGAAAATATTTTGACTCTAACCGAAAGCAATCGCCTAAAAGAAAAAATAAAATCAGACTTAAATACTGAAACTGTTATAGATAAAAACGGGGTAAAAGCAGATTGGTTAGAGTATTATTTTAAAGATTTTCCTGCAATTGCCACAATTGCCAAATTAAAACAGTTTCAAAACGACGCTCTTAATTTAGAGAACAAATTTATAGACGATTTGACAAGCAAAAGCAAATAAAAATTAGCCCTCACAAACAAACATTTCTCTTAATAATCACGATTCAGTAATCAATGAAAGGAGTCCTTTTAGTCAATCTCGGTTCACCTGACAGCCCCACACCTAAAGATGTAAAGCCTTATTTAGATGAATTTTTAATGGATAAATACGTAATTGATGTTCCGTATTTGTTGCGTGTTTTTTTAGTTCGGGGAATTATTATCGGATTGAGAAATAGAGCTGAAAAATCGGCTGAAGCTTATCAGCAAATTTGGTGGAACGAAGGTTCTCCGCTTATTGTTCTGTCTGAAAGAGTACAGAAAAAAATACAGGCTAAAACAGATATTCCTATTGCTTTAGCTATGCGTTACGGAAAACCGAGCATCCAAACAGGACTTTCGGAATTACATCAAAAAGGAGTTACTGATGTTTTGGTTATGCCTTTGTATCCGCAATATGCTATGGCAACAACCTTAACCATTACTGAATTGGCAGACACCATCCAAAAAAAGCTCTTTAAAGAAATGAAGTTCACTCATTTCCCTGCTTTTTATAATCGAAAAGAATATGTAAAAGCCTTATCGGAATCCATAAAAAAACATTTAGGGAATTTTGATTTTGAAAAGTTGATTTTCTCTTATCACGGAGTACCTGAAAGACATATCCGAAAAACCGGAAAACCGGGGACTCACAAAAAGTTTGAAAAGGATGTTTATTGCTGTCAACCCAACTCTTCTGATTCAGAATTTTGCTATCGTACACATTGTTTTGAAACTACAAGACAAGTCAGAGAATACTTGAATATAGACCCAAACAAAGTGCTTATTACTTTTCAGTCCCGACTTTCGGGGGACAAATGGCTTGACCCTTATACTGATGAAGAAATTAATAATTTAGCTAAAAACGGAATTAAAAAAATTGCTGTAGTAACTCCTGCTTTCGTTTCGGATTGCTTAGAAACTCTCGAAGAAATCGGGATGAGAGCCAAAGAAGATTTTCTAACTAACGGAGGAAAAGAATTTCTTACCATTCCTTGTTTAAATGAAGACGAACTTTGGATTGATGCTCTTCATACATGGATTGAAGAATGGAAAAACTCTTAAAAAAAA
>Ga0079224_100010620_pt1 | contig 12644 bp, 12 predicted proteins | sample Stecom2015_FD_80414 | JGI IMG/M metagenome (GOLD analysis project Ga0079224, IMG submission 80414) | Agricultural soil microbial communities from Utah to study Nitrogen management - Steer compost 2015 | ecosystem: Environmental > Terrestrial > Soil > Agricultural land | place: USA: Utah...
AAGGAAAACTATATTCACTACTTCAACATGACAGTACCCCTTATGAATAAAGGCGGAATCATACATTCTGACAATGTACTTTGGAGCGGTAACGTACTGGCAGAGCTAAAACCGAATGATATTAGCACTAAGGTATTCTTGGAATACAATAAATTACTTAAAGACGACCCTAGGGTAGAAACCGTGCTTTTACCGATAAGGGACGGATTAACCGTTAGCAGGGTTATTTAATCCCTGCTTATTTTCGGGCAATAATTTTCGTAAAGAACGGTATAGAATCAGCAATAGTGAAGAGGTAAATATACCCCAAACAAAACCTGAAAGTATATCTCCGGGGTAATGCAATGCCAAATAAATTCTGCTGTAAGCAAATATTAACGGCCACAGGAAAATAATCCACATGTGCTTAACATGAGGCTTTAAAACATGATATAAAAAGAAAGCACATGCCATGGAGTTAGATGCATGACCCGAGAAAAAACTATAGGATGAACTGTACTTAAAGCCTCTTACAAATCCTGCTATATCAGGGTTATTAAGAGGTCTTAATCTTTGTACTGTATTTTTAAACAAATTGGTAGTCTGATCTGTAAGAGTAATTAATAACGACAGCATTATTATTACCAAAACAGTGTTTCTCCAACCCAGATTTTTAAAAGTAAGATATAAAAGGAAAAGAAATACCGGAATCCAGTTTAACTGCTTTGTTATAAAAAGCCAAAAACCATCAAAAGCCGGTGTTCCAAGTGAATTGAGGTAAATTAATAGATTTTTGTCTAATTCGATAAGAGAATCAAGCATTATCTCATACGTTTTATAGGCCCCGAAGCATCTTCAATATTCTCCTTAACCTGATTTATTTCTTCATTAATATTATTACCTAAATTCTTGGTGTGCGAAGTAACATCAGAACGAACATCGTTAAATGTATTCTTGATATCATTAAAATCGGCATTCTTATTAATCTCCGACTTAATTTCGTTAGTTGCGTTCTTTAACTGCTTCATTCCTTTACCTAATGAACGGGCAATTTCAGGGATCTTATCAGACCCAAAAAGCATGAGTACCACAAGTATAACGAAGAAAAGTTCTCCTCCTCCTATTCCAAACATAATATGAGATTTTATACTACAAATGTAATTATAAATACGTAGCCAAAGCTTTTCCAGATGTTTAAATCTGGTTTTTTTTTCGTATTTTAACTATTATTTACCCTCAAACTGATCGAACTTGGACTGCACTTCTTCCTTAGGCCAGCTGTTATTAGTAACATCAATATCAGCAGTTAAAAGCTCAGGGTCAACCTCTATTTTCTTAACCTGTTTTTCTGTAGCAAATACACGGGCAGCCGTTTGATTATTTTTACGCCAAATTTGTACTGGGAATTTATAATCTTCGGTAGTACCGTCTTCAAAAGTAAGTCTTACCAATATTGGCATGAGCATATCACCTGGCTTATTGAAAGTCACTTCATAAAAATAACTGGGCTTTTTAAGCTGAGCTTTCTCGGCAGCCGTAAAATTGTCATCAATATAGTTTTTAAGCAACTTAATATCTTCTGCCTTTTTTGTTTTTTTAGACTTCTCGTCAACCATGTAAACAAACGGACCATTATCTCTGCCAAATCTTCCTTTTCTAACAGAATAATCTTCCATTCCTTCAGGTTTGTCATCGGTTACATAAAACTCTTTTACATCTTCAATACCTATATCCACATAATCTGTTGAATAGAACCATCCTCTCCAAAACCAGTCAAGATCTACTGCCGAGGCGTCTTCCATTGTCCTGAAGAAATCCTCAGGGGTAGGGTGCTTAAACTTCCAGCGGTTGGCATAGGTTTTAAAAGCATAATCAAACAGCTCATGCCCCATAACCACTTCCCTAAGCATATTAAGTCCTGTTGCCGGCTTAGCATAGGCATTAGAGCCAAACTGGTAAATAAGCTCTGAATTGGTCATGATAGGTACTAAAAAGTTTTGATCTCCACTCATGTAAGGAACAATTTTAGCCGCAGGCCCTCTGTGCGAAGGATAATCCTTTTCAAATTCCTGCTCTGTTAAGTATTCCAGAAATGTATTTAGCCCTTCATCCATCCAGGTCCACTGCCTTTCATCAGAGTTCACAATCATAGGGAAAAAGTTATGCCCTACCTCGTGTATAATAACACTGGTCATTCCGTATTTAATCCTTTCGCTTACAAAACCATTAGCGTCCGGACGACCGTAATTCCAGCAAATCATTGGATATTCCATTCCCTGATCTTCAGCCGATACCGAAACCGCTTTAGGGTAAGGATAATCAAACGTATATTTTGAATAGGTTTTAATAGTATGTGCTACCACTCTTGTAGACCTGTCACCCCACAAGGGGTTACTCTCCTTAGGGTAAAGAGATACCGCCATTGCTGTTTTACCCGACAGTTGTACTGCCATAGCATCATAAATAAACTTTCTTGAGGTAGAAAAGGCAAAGTCCCTTACATTAACTGCCTTGTACTTCCATGTTTTCTTTTTATCGCTAAAGCCTTTTTCAGCTGCTTCGGCTTCCTGTTGTGTTACTATAACCACAGGTTTATCAAAGCTTTTTGTAGCCTGCTCATATCGTTTAACCTGCTCACGGGTAAACACATCTTCCCTGTTACTAAGCTCTCCTGTAGCTTCCATAACGTGATCTGCAGGTACTGTAATGTTTACCTCAAAGTTTCCGAAAGGTAGTGCAAACTCTCCTGCTCCCCAAAACTGCATGTTTTGCCATCCTTCCACATCGTTATAAACCGCCATTCTTGGATAAAACTGCGCTATTACATAAAGGTTATTACCATCTTTATCAAAATGTTCGTAACCTGAACGCCCTCCAATTTTTCTGTAATTATTAATATTATACCACCATTTAATGGAGAACGATACCGTTTCACCCGACTTTAAGGGCTGAGGCAAATCTATCCTCATCATGGTTTCGTTTACCACATACCTTAACGGCTTACCAGACGCGTCTTTTACATACTCTATTTTAAAGCCTCCGTCAAAACCTTCTTCCATAAAACTACGGGAAAAGTTATCTGCTTTATAAGCTTTTCCTATATGCTGATTCTCTGCAAGAGGTGATTGTGATGTTCTCGACCTCCTGTTTTGATCCAACTGAACCCACAAATATTCCAAATCTTCGGGCGCATTGTTATGATAAGTTATGGTTTCTGCACCATAAAGCTTAGTGTTTTTATCATCAAGCTCAATATCCATTTTATAATCAGCCTGCTGCTGATAGTAATCAGGGCCTGGCGCACCCGATGCGGTACGGTAGCCATTTGGGGTAGCCATTAAATCATACATCTGGCTAAACCTGTTAGTATCATAATGTCCTTTTTCTTTTTTAGGAGCATCCTGTGCAGATAGCTGTGCCGTAGCCAATACAGCCAACAGATATAGTATTTTTTTCATAATCTAAAATTGTAAATTCCCCGTAGGACTATCATTAGTAAGCAAAAGACTCTTTTTGTTACTGTTAATATTAGTGTTTATGATATTTTGCTGATCGGGGAACGATTCAAACAAGAGTGTATTCTTAATTTCAAGATCTTTTAATTTACCTTTCGCCTCTACAGTAAAATAGCCTATAAGTACATCATCTTCTATTTCGTGGCCTAAAAAGCTAATTGCTTTTTCACTCCCGTTTACCTTAATTTTTATTTTTTCGGAAAAATAAGCGGCAAGGTAATCATCAATACCCGAAGCTTCTTTTTTAGTTGCCAAATATAACTCCCTATCATATTTTTTTGAAAGTGCAGCATCAAGATCATCCACAAAAACACGGGCTGTAATTTGAAGTTGTTTTTTAGCAGGCGCATGCTCCACTAAAAAAACAGCCACATAGTATTTATGTGCCATAGCAGCAGTAAGCAGCCCGGCAAGCATAAAAAGGAACATATATCGGGTTATAACCTTCACGTTCCAAATGTAATAAAACTTATTTTATTTCTCCCTGTTATGGTAGTCGTTGCTCTTGTTAATTAAATAATCAGTAAGTTCAAACTCCTTATCAGGAGCCAAAAGCAATGCCGATTCTTTACCGTTATCGGCATAAGCAAGAAATAAGTTTATTTCCTCATGCTTTAATTTCAGGGTTTCGGTAAAAAAGTAATAGGTATATTTTTCCTGTACAAGTTCGCTAAAGGTTCTGCCCTGCAGGTACTCTTTAGTCATATCTTTCTGCTTCTTTTTAGGTTTAAAAATCAAATCATAAACCTTAACAAAATCTATACCCGGTAACCGCCTTTCATTGCTTGGAAAAGCCGGGTTAACCGGAACCTGATCTTCAACATTAAGCCCTTCGGTAAGTACTTTAGAATTTAAATCAGATGTAAACTGACGTGTTTCTATATCCTTACTATCTTCTTCAAGATTACCGGTAAGCGGAATAATCAGTATCTCATCCAATACGGTTACATTAGGCTCCATCCTCATAACCAGTTTTTTCTCCACAAAATGAGTCTTATCTAAAATCAACATTGCAGGCCTAAAGTTAATACTCGAAAAATAAAGTGTGTCTGCAGGCTGGGCATAAATGGTAAAATAGCCGTTATCGTCGGTTATAGCCTTAATATTCGTGTTTTTATTAAGTACTGTTATATACTCTACTTTAATGGAATCGGCTACCATTTGCCCACGGAGTATCTTCCTCCCCTCATCCTGGGAAAAAACAACAGCAGGTAACAAGACAATTAGCAGCAAGAAGAAAAACTTTTTCATAGTCAGGATTTTTAATTGGGGTAGCTTATATATAAAGATACAAAAATTAGGTGTTAAATAATATTAAGGTTTTGTTTACTCTTCCTCTTTTTCCTTTAGTATTTCAAGGTATTTAAAAGCAAGATTCCCCAATAGGAATTTCGCTTTTTCATCATTATTTTCACTGATAGCCATTAGCACATCACTATCTTCTGCAGCATAATAAACAAAACCACCCACATACTCTTTAGGCACTCCCAGTTTAGTATTAATATCCTCTTCAGTATACAACGAGTAAATTTGGGTTATAGCTGTAGATTTTGTTTCATACTCCAGTTCTTTCCTGAGCACTTTAGTCCTTCCCGTAATGGCATTTATTATTGCATCCAGGGATGCCATCCCTAAAACCATAGCCACCACATCCCAAACCGATTTTATCTCACCGGCAGTAAAAAGTTTTTTCTCTGCACGGGTATATTGTTTTTGCCCTTCAGGCACAAGCCCTAAACTTTCGGCATTAATATCTCCATATTTATCAATAATTACTTCTTCAAGCTCAAAAGATCCTAAGTCTACAACAAGAATTTGTTTTAAATTGTTTTCTCTTACTATAACACGCTTTGTATAGTAGCTATTACTTTGTACCACTATAGTATCGTTTACCATAGCCATTATGGTAAAATTGCCCAGATTGTCAGTCTTAGCATCTGTTCTGGAATTAAGATTAACGACTCCTCTTTCAGGTATAGGAATACCTCCTGCTACTACCCTGCCTTTTATAGGCTGCCTCTCTTGGGCATGGCTAACAAGAGTGAATAAAAAAGAAATGAACAGAAGTTTAATTTTCATCTTTTTTAATATTGGTATTAGGTTTAGCCTGCTGTAAGGTATCTGTCTCAATTAAAGCACCGTTTTCATCAATTACCCCATCCTGCCTTAATAACGAAACATATTTAACTGCCAGTTGTGTCATCAAAAACTTTGCCTGAATATCGTTCTTTTCATTTATAGCTTTTGCGAAATACTTATCTTCAACAGCATAATAAATAAACCCGCCCACATAATCCTCCGGCACTTTAAATTCCTTAATAATATCTTCTTCGGTATAAATGTAATTAATTTTAGACATGAGGCTTTCTTTTTTCTCATACTCGACAGCCTTCTTAAGCGCTTTCTTTTTACCGTTTAATGAGTTTATGAGTCCGTCTATACCATTACTTGCCGCAAAAAGTTTTTTCTCGGCAGGAGTATAACGTTTTTGCCCCTTTGGCACCAAACCTAAAGATTCTGAAGTGATATTACCATAATTCTCTATAATCAGCTCGTCCAGTTCGGTAACCATTGCCTCGAGTTCAATTATAAAAAGTTCGGCATCGATATTTTCCTGCTGTACCTCGTACTCCCTGCCTACAATTTGTAAAGCCGAAAAAATAAGGGTATCCTTTGGCTTAACCATAAGTGAGAAGTATCCGCCACTGGCAGTGGTAACATAGGCACCACTGGTTTTATTTACCACATAAATCCCTTCCAAATCATCTGTAGTCGATTTTATTTTACCCTTTAACTGTTTGATTTCGGTCTCCTGAGCAAAAGTAGGCAATGCGGAAATAATAAGCGTAAACAAAAAAATTATCCTTTTCAATAGTATAGTATAATAAGGTGATGATAAGAAAAAGACAGAACCACAAAATTAAAAGCCACTTTATTAGCTTAAAAATCTTTGTAACTTTACCTTTTGTTACAACAGATAAACGAATGAAAAAAATAATTATTGCAAGTACCTCCACTTTACATGGCGGCACTTATCTTGAATATCTTACCGATACACTTAAAGAACATTTTAAAAACTGCAGTACCTTACTGTTTATACCTTATGCAAGGCCGGGCGGTATAACTCACGATGAGTACACACAAAAGGCTGCTGAGTTTTTTGAAAAACTGAGCATTAAAGTTAAGGGAATACACGAGTTTGAAAATCCAGTAACAGCAGTACAAAATGCAGAGGCTATTTTTACAGGCGGCGGAAACACTTTTTTACTGGTAACACAGCTTTACCAAAACAAGGTTATAGAAACCGTTAAAACAGCCGTTGAAAACGGAACGCCTTATTTAGGCACCAGTGCAGGCAGTAATATTTGCGGACTTACTATGGAAACCACAAACGACATGCCTATTATCTATCCGCCAAGTTTTGATACCCTGGCACTGGTTCCGTTTAATATCAATCCGCATTACCTTGATCCTGTAGACGGCTCAACACACATGGGAGAAACACGCGAAACACGTATTAATGAGTTTCACCACTTTAACCCACAGCCGGTATTAGGACTTAGGGAAGGTAGCTGGCTGGAAGTAAAAGGTAGTACCATAACACTAAGAGGTAAACTTGACGCACGTCTTTTCAGGCAAAACACACCACCGGAAGAAATAGCCACCGGAACCGATTTATCATGGCTTAAATAAAAAAATGGCACAAAAATTAGACAAGATACTGGTAGTAGATATTGAAGCTACCTGCTGGAATGGCCCTATACCAGAGGGCATGACAAATGATATTATAGAAATAGGCATTTGCCTCTTAGACACAGTTACCGGTGAAATTACCGATAACAGAGGCATAATTGTAAAACCCGAACGCAGCACTGTTAGTCCGTTTTGTACCGAACTAACCACCATAACTCAGGAAATGGTAGACGAAGAAGGTATACCGTTTAGTGAAGCCTGTAAAATTTTACGTAAAGAATACCTGTCACAAAGCCGTGCATGGGCAAGTTTTGGAGCTTACGACCTAAAACAGTTCCAAAAGCAATGCTCTGCCCTTAACATAGGATATCCGTTTGGACCTTCGCATATTAATGTAAAAACATTATTTGCCCTTAAACACCAACTACAACACGAGCAGGGAATGGCAGGAGCATTATCCTTACTCAACATACCGCTGGAAGGCACACATCACCGAGGTGTAGACGATGCCAAAAATATCGCTAAAATACTTAACAGCATATTAAAAAAATAAAGCAGCCAAAAGGCTGCTTTATTTTTTTACAAACTTCTATAAACAAAAAACCCGGTCTTTTCAGATCGGGTTTTGGTTTTGAGCGGAAGACGAGGCTCGAACTCGCGACAACCAGCTTGGAAGGCTGGAGCTCTACCAACTGAGCTACTTCCGCATTATTGTGGTGCAAATATACGTAATAAGATTTGACAGATGCAAGCTTTTTTTAAAAAAAATTTTATCCTCAACCCGCATTATTACTTAAAATATTTATTATTAATTTGTTACCGTAAAAAAAAATTAATGTATTCTGTAAAACAAATTAGTTCCCAGGAAACTTATCCTGTAAGACAACCGGTTTTAAGACCCGGTAAACCTATTGAATCGTGTATTTTTGCCGGAGATGATCTCCCTTCTACTACTCACTTTGGTGTTTTTGATGATAATAACCTTGTTGGAATTGCTTCTTTATTCCTCTCAACATCTCCGGATATTAAAGGGAACCTGCAGTACCAACTGCGCGGCATGGCTGTTTTGTCAACCCATCAGAAAAAAGGATTGGGCGATATGTTACTGTCTGCTGCCGAAAAACATGCTGTAAATCTCAATGCCGATGTTATTTGGTTTAATGCCCGTGAGGTTGCTGTTGGTTTTTATCAAAAAGCCGGTTATGAAATTGCCGGAAATATTTTTACAATACCCGACGTAGGGCCGCATTATGTAATGTTTAAATATGTGTAGCTGATATTTAAATAAAATCAGTAATTATTTAACTAAAACGTTATAGTTATATAGCTTAATTTTGTAATTTTATTACAAACCTCAACCCCATGATTTCAAAAGTCTTAATAACAGGCTTTACGCTTTTGCTGTTAGGGTGTGCTAAAGACCCTAACACCGGCAAGAATTTGCCCGCTGCAAAAGCCGAAGTGGTAACACTTCACCCCAACAATAAAATCTTTACTATAGACACTAGTTACTTTAGTAAAGAGACGGCAGAGATAAAAATTTATTATAAAAACAAAAACTATAGCAGCTTGTGGGCTAATGAAAACGACAGAAAAACCCTGTTGCTTTGTATAGCTGCTGCAAAACAGGATGGCCTGCTGCCAAACGACTATAACTATGACACGCTTACTGCTTTCGAAAAAAGTAAAAAACTCTCGGGTAAAGAGAGTATGGTATACGATTTATTGTTAACACAGTCGTTTTACAAACTGGCACTACACTTATTTAAGGGTAAAACAGAAGCAACCGGAATTTATGAAGACTGGGCATTACAGCAAAAAAAGCTGGACATAAACCCGCTGCTTGAAGAGGCTCTTAATAATCACACAGTTGATAAAATCATGGATCGCTGCAGGCCTCCTCATAAAATGTATGAGAGTTTGCGTAAAAGCCTGGTTTACCTTAACAGCCTTCCGGGTGATAGTAATCTGGAAGAAATAATTATTGAAGAATCAATTAAGGAAAATGATTCACTACCTCAGGTCGCATTAATAAAAAAGAGATTAACTTACTGGAAAGACCTTGAGCTTAGCGACAGTATTACCTACGTGTATGACTCCAAAGCCATTGAGGCGGTTAAAAAATTTCAGAAAAGACACGGCTTTTATCCTGATGGTGTTGTAGGCAAAAAAACTGCCGAAGCATTAAATATTTCTCTTGAAGAACGAAAAGAACAGGTCATTGTAAACCTGGAACGATGGAGATGGTTTACTCATGATTTCGGGCAGAGTGCCGTTATAATCAACATACCTGATTATACCCTGGCTCTGGTTAACAACAATGATACCATAGCCACCCATAAAGTAGTGGTTGGAAAGCCCGACAGACCTACACCTGTACTCGATTCAAAAATGAACTATCTGGTAATTAACCCTACATGGACCGTACCCCCTACTATACTAAAAAAAGACCTCACTCCTAAAGCTAAAGCCGACCTTAATTATTTTGCAGAAAATAATATGCGAATTTTTGACAGGGAGAATAACGAGGTATTACCGGAGGAATGGAACCCAAAACTGGCTGACACATACAAATATGTACAAAACCCGGGGAATAGTAATGCATTAGGCAATATCAAGTTTAATTACTACAATCGTTTTTCGGTATACCTGCATGACACCAACCATAGAGAAATGTTCAGCATGTCGCACCGGGCTTTAAGCTCAGGCTGTATAAGAGTACAAAACCCGTTAGAACTGGCTGAAAAAATCCTATCTAAAGAAGATAGTGAGTGGAATTCGGATAAATTAAACGAAATGATAGCCGAAGGTGAAACCGAAAAGATTTACCTTAAAAACACTAACAATGTGCATCAGCTATACTGGACCGCCTGGATGGATAAGAACGGCCTGCAGTTTAGGAACGATATTTATAATCTGGATAAAGTGCTTTATCAAAAATTAAGAAACTAATTTTGAAGTCGAAACATATTTTTTAGACGGGTGATAAATAAACAGGCATGATTTCCCTTTGATAAGATCAATCACCTCTTTAGATATCCTGTTAGGAAGCGCAGGGCATCCTAAGCTTCTTCCCAGTCTTTTATGTTGCTTGATAAAACCTTCGCTTACATAATCAGCACCGTGAATCACTACAGCTCTGCTACGCGCATTACTGTTTATTCCTTTTTCAAGTCCGTCAAGACGAAGTGAGGTTCCGTGCTTACCTATGTAAACTTCTCCTGTAGCATAAAAACCCAGACTACTTTTATTAGAGTTAGCAGCGTTAGAGAAAGCTGTAGCAAACTCATTACCACTGTTTCTTCCGTGAGCCACCAGGGTGTTATACAATACGGTTTTGGTACTCATATCAATAATCCAAAGTCTTTTGGTATTAGATGACTTGCTGAAATCAACAAGCGTAAGTAAGTCTTTTTTAATTTTACCCTGCTCCTTTAAAAGTACATAGCCTTCAAAAGCTCTTTCAAACGATTCATAATCTGGTAAGGAAAGGGAGTTAGCATCAAGCTGGTTATATACTCCGCTTGCAGTTGCTACTGTAGTAGCTTCGGCAACAAGTGGTGTAGCTTTGGTTTCAGAAACGGTTTTAGTATTGGTGGTAATAGTAACAGGTGAGTTTACAGCTGACAGTAAAAATAAAATAGAGGTAAAAAAGTTGTAAATCATCTTAATTAATAGTTTTGTGTTTCTAACAGGTTGGCTAAAATAAATTAAAGTTTTCTAAACAAAAAACACCAACAGTGTTAAAATCAGTTATTTAACATTTTCATACGTAGCGAGCAAAAATATCACTACTTCCTTCACACACAATAACGTTTTAACAGCAAATCTATTATATTTTTAATAATAAAAAGTTAATTATTGCGATTTTCCTAATATTATACAAAGACCTTACCAAAAACCAAAATAATTCAAATTTTATAAAAATATACTCAAATTTAACATTTATATACCCACCTACCTCAACACATTTTAATTGAAAATAGTACTTTTAACGAAATTTAATTTAATCCGCAGAAATTATAATAAGTCATGAATAAAAAAGTAATCCTCATGATACTTGACGGTTGGGGTAAATCTCCAGACCCAAAAGTATCTGCAATAGACAATGCAAACACCCCTTTTATAGACAGCCTTTATACCAAATACCCAAATGCAAGCCTTCGTACCGACGGACTTAACGTAGGCTTACCGGAAGGACAAATGGGAAACAGTGAAGTAGGACACATGAACCTGGGTGCAGGCCGTATTGTATACCAGGACCTCGCAAAAATTAATCTGGCAGTACAAAACAAAACCCTTAATACCGAAAAACCGCTTGTAGATGCGTTTAACTACGCCAAACAAAACAATAAAAAAGTACATTTTGTAGGATTGCTTTCTAATGGTGGTGTACACTCGCACATTGACCACCTTAAAGGACTGGTTGATGCTGCAAAAGAAGCCGGAGTTAGCCACTCTTACATCCATGCTTTTACAGACGGACGTGACGTTGACCCTAAATCAGGACTTGGTTTTGTTACCGATATTGAAAAATACATTAAAGATACCCCTACCCAACTGGCATCGATAGTAGGGCGTTACTATGCCATGGACCGCGATAAGCGCTGGGAAAGGGTAAAACTGGCTTACGACCTGTTAGTACATGGTTTAGGAGTACCTAGCACCAATGCAGAACAAAGCATACAGCAAAGCTATAGCGAAGGTGTTACAGATGAGTTTATCAAACCGATTGTGATGACCGAAGACGGCACTAACCCTATTGCCATTATTGAGGAAAACGATGTGGTTATCTTCTTTAACTTCAGGACAGACAGGGGAAGACAGCTTACCGAAGCACTTACCCAAACTGATTTCCACGAGCAGAACATGCACAAAATGAACCTGTATTATGTTACCATGACCAACTATGATGACAATTACAAAAACGTTCATGTAATTTATGATAAGGACAACCTAACCGAAACTCTTGGCGAGGTAGTTTCCAAAAATGGCAAAAAACAAATACGTATTGCCGAGACAGAAAAGTATCCGCACGTAACCTTCTTCTTTTCGGGTGGCCGTGAAGAACCTTTTGAAGGCGAATCAAGAATACTTTGTGCATCTCCTAAAGTTGCAACTTATGACCTGCAGCCTGAAATGAGTGCCTACGATCTTACGAATGCCCTAGTACCTGAACTGAAGAAAAAAGAGGTAGATTTTGTTTGCCTTAACTTTGCTAACGGGGATATGGTAGGCCATACCGGTGTTATGGAAGCCGCTATTAAAGCTTGTGAAGCAGTAGACGCCTGTGTAAAACAGGTTATTGAAACAGCTTTAGAAAATGATTATACTACTATAGTAATTGCCGATCACGGTAACTGTGATACTATGGTTAACCCTGATGGCAGCCCTAACACGGCTCATACCACTAACCCGGTACCTATTATTTTAGTAGACAAAGACCTTAAGCACGTA
>Ga0079224_100010621_pt1 | contig 12644 bp, 5 predicted proteins | sample Stecom2015_FD_80414 | JGI IMG/M metagenome (GOLD analysis project Ga0079224, IMG submission 80414) | Agricultural soil microbial communities from Utah to study Nitrogen management - Steer compost 2015 | ecosystem: Environmental > Terrestrial > Soil > Agricultural land | place: USA: Utah...
AATGAATACTCGAGAGGTGTTGCATGCGCCAATTCGTTCCAGCGTCCTTCAATACGGGCTAACAAACCCGGCAGCTCTTCTGCCCGGTACCGAACCAGCAACAGACGTTGATATCCCCAGACTCGAGCTTTAAGATGATAGAACACAACGGGTTCAACATTTTCACGCATGCCCTGAAAATGTGCATCGCGAACAACGCCGACTACCGGCCGCGCTCCCACTCCGGGGTCTCCATAGACGATCTTCCTTCCTATTGCTTCCTCCGGCGTCCAGCCCAGCACCTTCGCTGCAGCTTCATTTATAACAAGATGAAATTCATCAGCGGGGTTTTCCTCGTCAAATCCGCGCCCGCTCACTAATGGGACGTGGGTTGTTTGAAGAAAGTGTTCATCGATCTTGTATTGCGCCAGCGTGAACTTGCGATCATCGCCCTCCATACTGAAGATATCTTCGGCACCGTATCTAAAGTCAGACGAAACCGCTGCATCAATAACACCGGGGTATTTCCTGATTTCATTTCGAAACGATTCCAGTTGTTCACCGAGTCGCGATGCACGATCAATAACGAGCAGATTCTCTTTTTCAAAACCCAGATCGGCATTCATGAAATAATTGATCTGCTCAAAAACAATTAACGTTCCTGCCATAAGCGCAATTGAAATTGCAAACTGAAAAACGACCAGGCTGTTTCGGATACGCGACGACTTAAACCCACTGGCAACCTTGCCTTTCAGGACTTCTGCAGGCCGGAACGCGGTCAGGTAGAATGAGGGATAAAGTCCGGCAAGAAAACCTGTGACCAGTGCAAATGTGAGCGTAATCACGGCGAACCAAAAGAAACTAAATTGGGCCATTGGTACTTCGATACCTAATGGAATCAATGCCAGCCGAAGGATTTCCATCACGCCCAACCCGAGCGCCATGGCTATGAAGGTTATAAATATATGTTCCAGCTGAAACTGATAAATCAGTGACGCACGTGTCACACCGAGTGCTTTTTTTACGCCTACCTCCTTCGACCGGTTGGCTGCCCTTGCCGTAGAAAGGTTGATAAAATTCACGACGGCAATAAGGAGAATAAACACACCGACAGAACCAAGGATAATAACGTACCGGATATCACCTGTCCGGCCAAGTCGGTTTCCGATAGCCATCGGATCGGACGGCGATCCCGAATACAAATGAATGTCGGAAACGGGTTGCAGGTATAAACTCCAGCTACCTTTCTCGCGAAGAAACTCTTCGTAATCCATACCCAGCATTTTGAACGTGGCGGGTGCATGGCGGTCACCAAAGTTTTTCAACTTTGCTTCCATTGCAGCGATATCTGTACCCGGGCGCAATTTGACATAAGTCACCACCTGCGTCCATATCCAGCTCCATTCAAATTGTTTCACCGCGGGATTTGTCTCCATCGACAGCAGGTAGTCGAAGTTAAAGTGCATGTTCCCTCGCTGTTCCTCAGTCACGCCTGTTACTTCAACAAGAATTCTTCCATTGGCATCCACATCGGTGACTTGTCCGTCCTCACCGATCTGCAACTGCTTTCCAAGTGCGGGTTCGTTGCCGAAGAATTTCGTGGCAGCGTCAGGAGATAAGACTACTTTGTTAGCCCCCACCAGCGCCGTCTTCGGGTTTCCTTCACGAAGGGGGAAGTTGAAGAATGAAAAGAAGTTTGAATCGGCGGCAAAGACGTTGTCGAATTGCTCATTGAAAGCGCGCGTTTCACCCGCGTCGGTAGTGTGCCGGATTGTCAAAGCTCCGGGTGTATTAATACGAACAATCTCTTCTATCTCCGGAAACTCTTCACGCAACGCAAATGCTACTGCCGGGCCGGTAGAGTGAAATATCCCGCCCCCTGGACGCCATATGTGGGTCATGTTAATGCGATACATCCTTTCTACGTCGGGGTGTTGTTTATCAAAGGAGAATTGATACTTGACGTATAGCAAAAGAATAAGGCTTGTACCCAGACCAAGAGCCAGTCCGCCAATCTTGATCAGCGAATAAATTCCGTCACGGCGGATATTACGAAGGGCCGAACTAAGAAAACGCAGGTTCATTGATAAATGTAATTTTAGTTTGGATTATTCATTGCGAAGTGTATCTGCCGGGTTAGCCGCTGCAGCGCGATAAGACCGGTAGCTGATTGTCACAACGGAGACGACTACCGTTGCCAGGAGACTGATCACGTAGACCGACCAATGAATCGATACGTGATAAGGAAAGTTTTCAAGCCATTGATTCATAAGCAGCCATGCGATGGGAGCTGCAATCACAAAGGAAACAAGGATCAGTTTGAGGAACCCCGTGGAGAACAACACGAGAATACTGCTTACTGTCGCACCCATTACCTTGCGGACACCAACTTCTTTGAGGCGCTGACTTGCCATAAAGGAGACCAGGCCGTAAAGACCAAGACATGCAACGAAGATCGATACACCGGAGAAGATCCGCATCAGCGTAAGCGTTCGCTGATCCTGTCGGTAAAGGCGTTCAAGGTTACGATCGAGGAACTCATACTCGAAGTAGTAATCGGGGTATGTATTCAGCCACTGCTCCTTTACATGGTCGATCACGCCGGAGAGGTCGCTCCCGTTCACCTTTATACCACCCTCGAAAAAGAAGTCAGGCAGATTCAATAGTACTACCGGACCAATGGCGTTGTGTAATGATGTAACATGAAAATCCTTCACCACACCAATTACCTCAGCGGTAATACGGTTCACCCCCGTTGTAATTCGCTGCCCCACGATGTCTTCCGCGTTTGCATATCCGAGCGATTTCGCACAGGCTTCGTTCACGATATACACAAAGTGTCTCTCATTGAACGGCAGCGAGGACTCTGCCATTTTTTCGTCACTCTCAGTGAACCATCTTCCGGCAACCAGGTCAAGTCCATACGTTTCAAGATAATCTATATCGACTGCTTTCACCTGAGTGGAGTACAGCTCGCCGTCAGGATCATCGGATCGAAACAGACTCGTTCCGAAATTGTTGTCGGAAGTGGGTGCGCCGATCGAAAACGAAGCTGACGTCACCGAAGGATGCTGAAGAAGTCGTTCCTTCAAGGGCTCCAGTTTTTGCTTGTCATTCCCGGGAAGCGGAAAGACAATTACGGCGTCTTTTTCAAACCCAAGCGGCTTATTCATGAAGAATTCCATTTGATCCGAGATAACCATCGTCCCGATAATCAACAGCTGGGCAATGAGGAACTGGCAGACCACAAGGAATCGCCTTACGGCAGCTCCGTCTCCGGAAGATGACGCATTCCTGCCTCGCAGCACGGATGCCGGGCTGTAACGCGAAAGAACAAATGCGGGATAACATCCGGCAAGCAGAGTCGTAATACCCACCAGTCCTGCCAGGAAAATCAGCAACGTATAGTTCGAAAACAGGTTGAGTTGAAAGTCTTTATCCATGAATGCGCTTAACCACGGCGCCACCCATTCGGCAATGCCCAGTGATATGATCACAGCAAACATTATGATGACACCGGTTTCCGCGAGGAAGTATCCTGCAAGCTGGCGTCTCGCGGCACCCAGTGTTTTGCGAATACCAACTTCACGCGACTTGCGTGTACCCATGGCGGTACTCAGGTTCACAAAATTGATGCATGCAATGGCCAGCATGAACACCGCGAGAAGCCCCATAACAGCAATCTCGCTAAACGACACATTGCGTGCGGGTCCCGGGTTTTCCGTGTAGACGGTACTGAAGTGTATTTCACTCAAAGGCTGCAGCAGAAAACTTCTGCGTTCGGCGTCTTCCTTTTTGAAGTACTTTTTGACAAGCGAAACGAGCCGAGTCTCAACTTCTGATTCAGTTACTTCCAGAGGAAGGCGGATGTATGTGTACCCTGCTGACGTCATCGTCCAGCTGTCGAGTGGAAACCCGCCGACGAAGCCCGGTGTAAGTGACTGCATAGAAATCACGAGGCTGAACCGAATATGGGAGTTGCCAGGCGCGTCGCGCAGTAGGCCTACAATTTCAATATCAACGTCGTTGTTAACCGTAAAGCGCGCAGGTAGCGCATCGGTTATGCCAAGCGTTGCAGCCAGCGATTCTGTTATGAAGGCTTTGCCAGGTTGTCCGAGCTCGACTTTCGGGTTTCCGGATATTACTTCAAAATCAAAAACTTCAAAGAAAAGTGAATCTGCAAAAACGATGTCTTCGACTTTGAACTTTTCGTCGTCGCGACGAACCTCGCCTTCACCTGCATAGTGCATTTGTGTTGCAAGAGGTATCTCCGGAAAGTCATTCCGAAAAGCCTTGATAAAAGGATAAGGCGTAAGTGAGCCTTCATTGTCACCCGTGCTGCTGCGATCATGACCAACGACGCGATATATGTTGGTGTAGTCATGATGCATGCGATCGAATGTCAGTTCAAACTCGATAACGAGAAAAATCAGAATGCAGGCGGTGAGCCCAATGGTCAAACCAAGAATATTAATGAGAAAGAATCCCCTGTTTCGGTAGAAGTTTCGAAGAGCAAGTAGTAAATAGTTTTTCAGCATCCTCAAGATTTTTGTTGCACCCTTTCCAACAACCCTGCCACTCCGTTAATTTACTGAATATGAATCGTTTATGTAAACCAGTAGTGTTTAGAGCCGAGCAATCTGTATCGTTTTTGATACACGTGCACGTTTGAATTTGATACAAAATCGGTACTTTCAAACCGATGACTCCAGCCAAAATCCTGATTATCGACGATGACCCTGACGTTCTTCAGAGTGCAAGAATGTTCCTCAAGCAGGAATTTGCAACTGTAACGATCGAAGAAAACCCCAAACGGCTCGTTGATGACATTCCTGTCCGCGACTACGATGCTATCCTGCTGGACATGAATTTCGGAAACGGCGTCAATGATGGCGAAGAAGGTTTTCGGTGGCTTGAGCACATCCGTACCGTTGATCCCGATGCGGTTGTGATACTCATCACGGCATACGGTGAAGTCGACCTGGCTGTGCGCGCAATGAAAAAGGGTGCTGTTGATTTTATTACCAAACCGTGGAAAAATCAAAAACTTCTTGGAACGATACACGCCGCACTGCAGCTTCGTGATTCACGGAGGCAGGTTGAAAAGCTGCGTCAGACGCAGCGGGCATTAACCGGCGAAATTGACGGCCAGTTCTCCGAATTCGTGGGCACCTCTCCGGCTATACGCAGAGTGCACGAACTCATCGATCGTGTCGCAGAAACCGATGCCGACGTACTCATACTCGGTGAAAACGGAACCGGCAAGGAAGTCGTCGCGCGCGCTGTTCACAGGAAATCTCTGAGAAAGAATAACGTCTTCATGAGTGTCGACCTCGGCGCGTTGACCGAGTCGCTTTTTGAAAGTGAACTCTTCGGATATGTTAAAGGAGCCTTCACAGATGCACGCCAGGACAAAGCAGGGCGCATCGAAGCTGCTGACGGCGGCACCCTGTTTCTTGACGAAATCGGAAACCTTTCACTTTCTCTGCAGGCGAAATTGCTCACTGTTTTGCAGCAACGCAGGATAACCCGGCTGGGGGCTACAAAAGAAACGCCTGTTGATTTCCGTTTGATTTGTGCCACCAACATGGACCTGCACGACATGGTGGTAAGGAAAACATTTCGGCAGGATTTATTGTACCGCATTAACACCGTTGAAATACGTGTTCCCCCTCTTCGCGAACGTCCCGAAGACATCGGTCCCCTTGTTGAATATTTCCTGAATCGCTACGCGCAAAAGTACCGGCGTACCGGTCTGCGACTCGAAAAGTCGCTCATCACAAAACTGCGCAAGTACTCCTGGCCGGGCAATATACGCGAGCTGCAGCACGCCGTTGAACGAGCAGTTATCCTGAACGAAGGAAAGCTTATCTCTTCGGCCGAGTTGTTTATTCACGGCGGACACCAACCGCGGAATTCCGTAACGGAACCACGTACGATGGATGAAATGGAAAAACAATTCATACGCGAATCCCTGAACCAGCACGACGGAAATGTGACGAACACGGCGCGAACACTCGGCATGACCAGGACCGCGTTATACCGGAGAATGAAAAAACACGGACTTTGATTTATGATCCTCAAAAATTTCTATATCGGAGTCGTTGTAAGAGTTCTCCTCCTCCTCGGTAACGTTTTGCTGATTGCATCAATTCTGGGAAACCCGGACCTGTTTTTTAATCAGCTCATCCTCATTGGCATTCTCGCTTTCCAAACCGTAGAACTTATTCGTTTTGTAAATCACACCAACCGCGAGGTTGCACGTTTCGTGTATGCACTTCGTCATGATGACTTCTCGGTGTCGTTTCAAAAAAGCCTTACAGGGAATTCGTTCAGGGAAATGCATCGCAGCTTCTCGGAATTGATAGATTTTTACAAACAAGTCAAGATCGAAAAAGAAGTCCAGTTCCAGTTCCTTCAAAAACTGGTCGATCAGCTCACCGTGGGAATCATTGCCCTCGAAGAAGATCAAATCGTTTTGATCAATCCGGCAGCACAAAGTATTCTTAAAGCACAAGGCAGCCGGGACTTGCGACTGATTCGGCAACGCAATCCATTACTTGCCGATGTAATTGATACCATTGGCGATCATGGAAGGAGGCTGCTGGAAGTTGTCGACTCAGGTGAAACGAAAACATTCGCGCTTGAAGTATCCACACTTACCATTCTCGAAAAACGAAACCGCCTGATCACTCTTCAGGATATCAATTCAGAAATCGAGCAAAAAGAAATCGAAGCGTGGCACAAATTGATCCGTATTCTCACGCATGAGATCATGAATTCGTTAACGCCTGTAACATCGCTCACTGAGACCATGCAGGGTATCCTCACTACGAAGGGTGAACCCAGGAGCGCTGCAGAACTCAGTGACGAAAGCATCCGGGACATCAGATTCTCACTCGATACCATTCATAAACGAAGTGAAGGATTGTTGCAGTTTGTTGAGAGCTACCGCCAACTTACGCGCGTTCCGAAACCGAGGCCACAACCGGTTCGAATCAGCGATCTCTATCGTCATATTGCAAACCTGTTTTCGGTACAAGTGAAGCATGAAGGAATTGACCTGACCATCCGGGTTGAACCCGAAGACCTGACCCTTGCACTGGACCGGAACCTGATTGAACAGGCAATGATCAACCTCGTTTCGAACAGTGCATATGCAATTGCATCGGTAGCAACAAAGTCAATCCTGCTTGCCGCTTACCGGAAAGATGGGGCAGTCGTTCTTGAAGTGACCGACACAGGTAAGGGCATCACCGAAAAGGAAATGAAAGAGATTTTTATTCCGTTCTTCACAACAAGAAAGAACGGTTCCGGTATTGGGTTGAGTCTGACAAAACAAATTGTGAGTCTGCACGGCGGAAGAATCAACGTTACATCTACCCCATCTTACGGGACGAGCTTCTTTCTTCGTTTTAAGGATCAGGGTGAAATTAAAACTCAAAGCAAATAAATGTAACACATGAGCATACAGACACGCGCTATTCCTTCTTCGGGAGAACAACTTCCTGTGATCGGTCTCGGAACATGGCAGACATTTGATACGGGTACATCTGAATCAGATACAGAGCAATTGTCAGCCGTGCTTTTGACTCTGATAGAAGGAGGTGGAAGCGTTGTTGACAGCTCGCCGATGTATGGGAGATCTGAAGAAACCGTCGGGAATCTTTCAGTGCAGGCAGAGGTCAACGACAAGCTGTTTATCGCCACAAAGGTTTGGTGCAATGGTAAGGAAGAAGGCGTCCGGCAGATGAAACAATCGATGCAGCGACTGCGTCGGGATACGCTCGATCTGATTCAGGTGCACAACCTGACTGACTGGAGAACACATCTTCCGACATTACAGCAATGGAAGGAAGCAGGAACAGTCCGATACACAGGTATTACCCATTATTCCGAAGGCGCATACGATGAGATTGAGCAAATCCTTCAAAAAGAAACAGTTGATTTTCTGCAAATAAACTATTCGGTTGATGCGCGTAAGGCGGAAGAGCGTCTTTTCCCGGTGGCACAGGAAAGGAACGTTGCAATAATTATCAACCGGCCGTTTCAGGAGGGTGCATTACTTCGTCGGCTATCCAGGCATCGCGTGCCGGAATGGGCTTCGGAATTCGGATGTGAGACGTGGAGTGAATTGCTATTGAAATTCATCATCTCTCATCCTGCCGTAACTTGCGTTATACCGGCAACGTCCAGTCCATATCACATGGAGAGCAACCTGCGCGTCGGTGCACAGCAACCGCCTGATAATGGGTTAAGGGAAGAGTTAGCACGGCGAATCATGGAGCAACTTTAGCGTGCCGACCCTTATTAATTCCTCCAATAAAATATTCTCCAAAAAAATCAATGACGCAGCAACGCCAATTGTTGGATTTTTGAATCAATTCCCTAATTTTAAAAACGTGTGTTACCCCGGTTGATGAGAAGTTGTTCCGAATTTCCCACCAGAAACAGAAAGTCCGGTTCCTCTTCGAACGATCTGCACGTGGTGCCGCCTAAACCTTATTGAATCAGTGCATGAGAAAATTTCTACTCGCAGGAACACTACTTCTGATTTCACTTTCATCAACATTCGGCCAGGAACCGGTTGTTACAGGCAAAGTAGTGTCTGCCAGGGACGGCGACGAACTTCCGGGTGTTAATATCAGGATCAAAAATACGAGCCGCGGAACGATTACGAGTATAGACGGAAGTTATTCCCTTTCCATTCGCGGCTCTTCTGATACGCTTGTCTTTTCCTTTATTGGTTTCATGCAAAAGGAAATCGTGGTCGGAAATCAAAATGTTATAAACGTACGCCTCGACCCCGAGACAAAAGAACTAGATGAAGTTGTAGTCACCGGATTTCAGGAGGTAGAACGCAAGCTATTTACGGGATCAGCCGCTACCGTCAAAATGGATGAACTGCGTATCGGTGGAATGTCGAATGCCACACAAATGCTCGAAGGGCGTGTTGCGGGTGTTACCGTTGACAACGTTTCCGGTACTTTCGGAACCAATCCAAAGATCCGAATTCGGGGAAACACATCCATCAACGGAGACACACAACCGCTATTCGTTGTCGATGGTGTAATCCTCGAAGACCTTAACCAGGTGAATGCGGATGATATCATCACCGGAAATGCCAACACACTTACTGCTTCATCGATTGCAGGTATAAATCCCGATGATATTGAATCGCAACAAATTTTAAAGGACGCCTCAGCGACAGCGCTTTATGGTACGCGTGCCAAAAACGGTGTGATTGTTATCACCACCAAAAAAGGTCGAAGCGGTCAGACGCGTGTAAACTATTCAGGTAACTTCTCATTCAATCTTCGACCCTCGTACAAGCAGTTTGATATTCTCAATTCAAAAGACGAGATGTCTGTTTACAGGGAAATGTACGAAAAGGGTCTGATCGACATCACCACATCGGTTAAGGCACAAAACTACGGTGTGCTCGGAAAGATGTTCAACGAAATTTCAGAGCATGAGCTGGACTGGGGGCCGTTCGGAACACTTAACGAAGAATTCTTAAACCAGTACGAGACTGCCAATACAGACTGGTTTGACGTATTGTTTCGCGATTATTCATTACAACAGCAACATTCCCTGAGCTTCACGGCAGGAAATGAAAAACACAATAGTTACTATTCCGTCAGTTACCTTCACGACAACGGACAGACTATCGCCGACAATGTGAAACGATACGCGGGTACGGCGAAGAACACGTTCTACTTCTCAGATAAACTTTCCCTCGATCTCAAAATCACCGGGAATTACCGTGAGCAACGCGCTCCCGGAACACAAAACCGCGACTTCGACCCGATTACGGGGCGGTTTCGTCGCGACTTCGATATTAACCCGCTGAGTTATGCACTGAACACGAGCCGTTCCATGCGCGCTTATGATGAAGATGGCAACCTTGAATACTTCCGGCGAAACTATGCGCCGTTCAATATCGTGGAAGAACTGGGATTGAATTACATCAACATCAACGTTGCCGACCTTTCCACACAGGTTGATCTCAACTACCGGTTTCGCGATAACCTAATTCTGCGTAGTACGGCGCAGGGAAGATATGCGACAACAAGCCGCGAGCATGTCATACGTGAGAGGTCAAATCAGGCGGAGGCATATCGCGCTGATGACACGCAATACATTCAGGATGCGAACCCCCTCCTCTTTCGCGACCCGGATGATCCCGGTGGCCAGCCCCGTGTTGTACTCCCCGAAGGCGGCTTCAACAACGTTTCTTCGGACGCGCTAAAATACTTCTACATAAGAAACAGCATTGACTGGTCGCATACAATCGGTGGCGTACACGACATCAACGTACTGGCTGGTCAGGAGATCAAATATACCAACCGCAACAGCAGACGAGTCGACGGAATCGGCGTCATCTATGACAACGGAGGGATCGTGAACCTCGACCCGCTGATGATCGACTTTCTCAACCGCCAGGGTATACGCACATACGCGATAGGATTTGACCGCGAGCGGTTCGCCGGCGCATTTATCAATGCCGGGTATGCTTACCGCGACAAATATATCTTTAACGGAACGATACGCTATGACGGTTCCAATCGACTTGGCAAGAGCAAGAATGCCCGTTACCTGCCTACCTGGAACGTCAGCGGTGCATGGAATGTGGACCAGGAACCATTCTTTGACTTCGAACTTATAGATTACCTCAAGCTGCGTTCAACGTATGGGCTGTCTGCGAACCTGGGACCGAATACAAGCGCGCTGCTGAATCTTCGTTCCGGGGTAACACTGCGCCCTACCGACGTGGAAACGTACCTCTACATCCAGGATCTTGAAAACCGCGACCTGACCTGGGAAAAACTGAAAGAATTTAACATCGGTCTGTACATCGGACTTCTTAAAGGAAAGATATCCAGCACGATTGACTTCTATACGCGCCGGTCATTTGACCTGATCGGTGTAATCCAGACCAGTGGTGTAGGTGGAAACGCTTACAAAACCGGAAACTATGCCGACATGAAGTCGCAGGGAATAGAATTTTCGATCAACACCACAAATGTAAAAGGGCCTGATTTTTCATGGCTGACCAGTTTCAATATAGGTTACACGCACGATCAGATCACGAAGCTGGAGTTCAACCCCCGCATCGGCGATGCCATTGTTCAGGGTGGTGCTGCGGTGCTCGGCGGCCCGCGCCGCGGACTGTTCTCCACGCGGTTCGCAGGTCTCGATTCACGGGGCATCCCTACATTCTATGACGAGAACAATGAGGTCGTCTACAACTACGACCTGCAGGATCGTGAAAACCTGAGCCGTATCCTCAAATATGAAGGATCTGCCGAACCACGGGGTGCCGGTGGTTTTGCCAACATCTTCAACTATAAGAACTTTTCGCTGAACGTATTCCTGTCGTTCAAGTTTGATTATAAAATCAGACTTGATGACGCGTTCAGACCCGTGTACAACGACTTTAATTCTTTGTCGCGCAGTTTCGTTGACCGATGGATGGTGCCCGGCGATGAAGCGGTTACCGATATTCCGGTAATACTTGATCAGGGTATTATTCAACGGGAGAATGCAGATTATCAAAACGCATACGACCTTTATAACAAGAGCACAGTACGGGTTGCTGATGGTACCTATGTGAGACTAAAAACAATACGCCTCAGTTATTCGATACCGGGACAGATTTACCGTCGTATCCGTGCCTCGAATGCACAGATATCTGTAGAGGCACAAAACCTGCTGCTCCTTTATTCTGACGACAAGCTTAATGGCCAGGATCCGGAATTCTTTTCCGCTGGCGGGGTTGCATTGCCGCAACCACGTTTGATCACAACCTCAATAATACTCGGCTTTTAGGATTGCATTATGAAACTAACATATCATAAAGTTCTTGTACTCATTCTTGCAATCGCACCGGTTGCATGTGATAACTTTCTCGAAGAGAATCCCGATAATCGGGTCGATCTCAATTCCACTGAGAAGGCTGCACAGCTGCTGACCAACGCATACACAAGCGCAGCATACAACTTCACGGAATGGATGAGTGACAACGTTTCTTTCACAACCGGAACTGTCAGGCTGCTGGAACACAACCAGGCGTATCAATGGGAAGACGTAACACCTGATAACCAGGATACTCCTACTTATTTCTGGACAGCTACGTATGATGCTATTGCACATGCAAACGAAGTACTTGCGGTTATCGATAATCTTCCGGGCGAGCGCTCCAGAAAACGCGCCGTCGAAGCTGAGGCGCTGCTAACACGGGCATACGGACACTTTATGCTCGTTAACCTGTTTGCAAAACACTACAACCCGGAAACCGCTGCATCTGACCCTGGCATACCATACGTGGAAGAACCCGAACGCGAATTCATCAAACAGTATGACAGGCATTCAGTAAAACAGGTGTACGACAAAATCGAAGACGATCTCCTCGATGGATTACGCCTGGTGAATGACAGTTATTACTCGAATTCAGGAAAGTATCACTTCACAAGAAATGCGGCCCTTGCCTTTGCTTCGCGATTCTTTTTATTCAAAGGTGATCTGGACAGATGCATTGAATACAGCAGCCAACTCCTCGGAAGCAATCCGGAAGTGTTCATTAAGGATATTGAAGGCCTGCTCCTGCAAACCGCGAACCCCAATGAATTTATTCAGGCTTTCGCATCGGCCGGTGATCAAAG
>Ga0079224_100010622_pt1 | contig 12643 bp, 7 predicted proteins | sample Stecom2015_FD_80414 | JGI IMG/M metagenome (GOLD analysis project Ga0079224, IMG submission 80414) | Agricultural soil microbial communities from Utah to study Nitrogen management - Steer compost 2015 | ecosystem: Environmental > Terrestrial > Soil > Agricultural land | place: USA: Utah...
GGGCAAGACCAATCGTTCCGTCGCCATCGGTAAGACCCTGGTAGCCCTGGGCCTGATCTTCACCGGCCTCGAGTTCATGAGTGGGGCCTTCGCGCCATTGCGCGAAGATGAAGGTTTCATCTCCTATTTACATCTGTTTGATGCGCAAACCCTGCCCAGTCTGCTCGCCTGCGTTGCCATCGGCTGTCTGCTGACTGTTGTCATCCAGAGCAGCTCGGCGATGCTCGGCATCACCATTACCCTGGCCTCCACCGGTATCATCGACTTCAATACGGCAGTGGCCCTGATCATCGGCGAGAACATCGGTACCACCATCACAGCACAGTTGGCCGTCATCGGTGCCAACACCTCTGCGGTGCGGGCGGCGCGAGCGCATGCTATCTTCAATGTGTTGGGTGCTCTCATCTTCGTGGCCATGTTCAAGTACTACGTCGTCTTCATCGACTGGCTGGTGGCGAATCCAGCCAATGCCCTGGAGGCGGACGGCAGCCGGCCGTATATCGCCTGGCACATTGCCATCGCCCATACCATGTTCAACATTCTCAACGTGGTGATCTGGATACCGCTGATCGGCTTCCTGGTGAAACTGGTGGAATGGCTGGTTCCCGGCAAGGGCGAGAAGGAAGTGCACAAGCTGCGCTATCTGGGCAGCCGCAGCACCATGGCGCCGGAAGTGGCGCTGCAACAGGCTGATCTGGAAATGGACAACATGGTGGAAATCGTTCGAGAGATGTTCAATCTCACCCACGACTATACGAAGGGCGACTCCAACGACAAGGCCATATTTGACGAGATCAACCATCTGGAAGACATCACGGACAATATCGAGGAGGAGATGATCAACTTCCTCACCAAGACGCTGACGGAATCGGTGACACCTGGTCAGTCCGCCCGCTCGTATGGACTCGTCCGCATGGCGGATGAGCTGGAAAGTATCGCTGACTCGCTGCAGTCGTTCAGCATCTATCGTGCGCGGCTCTACAAGCAGAAGGAATCGATCAGCGAAGAGGCCTGGGGCGACCTGCTGGAGTTCTACAAGGAAGTCGATACCTATGTGGGCCGTGTGGTCAGGGCCCGTCGCAAGAAGGCCGATGCCTCACGCATCAGCAGCCTGATGGAAGAGGGCAAACGCCTGAACAAGCTGGCCAATACCATGCGTGACCGCCACCTGGACCGCCTGAAAGATGGCGTCTGCCTGTCCATTCCCGCGCAGACTTACAGCGATATGTTCGTCTCCCTGCGCCACATCAAGAATCACGCCGTCAACATTCTCGAAACCTACATCAATTAGGTTTCCTGGTCCTGCTGTCCGTGCGCGGGCAGCATCCTCAGACTCAGTAGCGACAGCACCGCCGCCACCAGCATTAGGATCAGCATCGGATAGACCGTACCATTGAACAACTGGGCCACCAGTTGTGCGGCGAGCGCCGAGAATCCCATCTGCATGAATCCGGTCAGCCCTGACGCGCTGCCTGCCAGTTTTGGGGCGGCATTGATGGCGCCGGCCTGAGCGTTCGGTAGCGTGATACCGTTGCCGAAAATGGCCAGTGCGATGGGCAGGAAGAGCGCTGTGGGATGATTGAATCCAAGCATCGCCAGCACGATTGCCAGCACTACCCCGACGATGGAGATGCGTGTGCCATGGTCGATCATGCGCTGGATGCCAATCCTTGACCCAAAGTGCCGGGTCACATAGTTTCCCGCCATGAATCCCAGTGGAATGATGATGAAGTAATAGCCATATTCATTGGGAGGGCGGTTCAGCACACTCACCATGATCTCCGGTGCTGCAGAGATAAAACTGAAGAACACCACCGAGACAAAGGCCAGGCAGAAACCGTAGCCACAGAACTCCCTCTGCCTCATCAGACTGGCATAGGTGCGCAGCATATCGCCGACGCCGGAGAAGGGCTGTGGTTCGGCCAGCGTTTCCGGCAGGCTGCGCATCATCCACAGAATCAGGACGAAGCTGATGATGGCGACCAGGTAGAAGATCGCATGCCATTCCAGCCGCACCATCAGTTCGCCGCCGATGGCAGGCGACAGCATGGGCAGCACCACCATCACCATGACCAGCGTGGCAATAACAGAGGCGGACTCACGCGCGTCGTAGACATCCCGCACGATCGCCCTGGCCACAACTACGCCCACAGCGCCACCGGCGGCCTGCACGATACGCCCGATGATAAGTGTGTTGATGTCAGGTGCCACGATGCACATGATGGAGCCGACGATGGTGACCACCGTGCCGCCGATGAGCACGGGCTTGCGGCCATAGCGGTCGGACAGCGGCCCATAGGCGAGTGTGGCCAGGGCGATGGCCGCCATCGACAGGCTGAGGGTCAGCTGTGCCACGGCGGTGCTCACCTGAAAGCTGTCTCTCAAGACCGGAATGGCGGGTAGCAGTATCTGCATCGCCGCCGGGCCAAGAGCAGACACCATGGCCAGGAGGACTATCAGTCCCCTGGACAGGCTGGTAATGGGTGTAGACATAGGAATGGTTGCCTGGGCAGGCGGGATGCGTTGTTGCTTTGCCGGTATTGTACGCCTTATGGCAGGGGACAGGAACGTCGGGGTTGGCTATTGCTGTAGAACCGCGTCACGGTTTTGCCGTGTGCGCGGGTTATTGCCGGCGTCGAGAATGGCACTGGAGCCCATCAGGCGCATGCGCTGGGCCTGGCTGATGTCATAGCCAAGGCCGAAGGTCTGCTGGTGGAAGGTCTGTACCAGCTGTTGCTCCGGCGTCAGCTCAAGGGTGTCGTCGAGGGCTTCCAGTTGCGGGCAGGACAGGGCGTGGCCGGCCTGGGCTCGCAGGCAGACCATCAGGTCGGTGCCCGGATATACCTCCAGGGTCAGGCCCTGGGGATGGCTGCGGAAACGCGGTGAGTCTTCCAGGTAGTCGATCACCTGGCGCACGAAGGCGTCGTCCACTCCGGTAATGCGCACAGGTATGGAGAGCCCCAGTCGACGGAAGACGCCAGGATCGGTCTCCAGTGCCTGCTCGTAGTAGTCGAGTGCCAGATTCGTATCGCCCTCACGCCAGGCAGCCTCGGCAGAGCGCGCAGCCAGTCTGGCGCGCAGCATCACCTCCTGGGGAGGCAGCAACTGAGTGGCCATCTGCGCGGCTTCCAGTGTGCGGGAGTCCTGGCGCCTCTTTGCTGCGATCTCTGCATGGTAGGCGTGATAGTAGCCTTCGTTGAGGCGGAAGGCGCCTACCTCCAGGGTCTGTTCCAGAACGGAGGCGATGACCCCTTCCCCGAGCACCGTCACCATTTCCGGTTCGATCCACTCCGGGATATACACATCCAGCGGAGCATAGGGGCGCAGGCGGTTCTGCAGGGTTTCCCGGTCGGCGAACAGCGAGGCTGCGTGGCGGGCAGAACGCCAGGCCTTGAAGCGGAACTCCCAGCCATCCAGGCGTGCCTGCAGGGAGGCGGGAAAATCCAGCATGGCGGCTTCTTCCAGTTTCATCTGGTAGGCGCTGTAGTTGGCCATGTAGTTGATGAGCGCTGCAATCGAGTCCTTCTGTGCCTCGTCGGCACTGTAGGCACCGGTGCGGTCCGGTTGGTTGAGTGCGGTGCGGCTGAGGGTGGCGGCATCCTCGGGATAGCCTGCCAGCAGCAGGAATGTCGCACTGGCCAGGAAGTGTTCCGCGCGGTTCATCACGCCCACGATGGGGTCCTGCGCATCACGCCAGACGACCAGGTTGTCCAGGGCCGACCGGGCTTCATCGAAGCGCCCCTGGTTCATGTACAGGTAGAGCATGTTGATCCACGGATCACCCACGCTGCGCGGATCGATGTAGCGTGAGGCGCGGACCAGGTACTCTTCCGCCTCATCCATCCGCAGCATGCTCAGTGCCACCTCGGAGGCATTGAGCAGGTATACCGTATCCACCCGTCCGTTGCTGCTGGCCAGAGCCTCTTCGTCCTCGCTGATGGTCATGTCGCAGGCTTCCATGCTCTCGGGTGGGCGCAGTCCTGCCAGCTCCACGGCGCACAGCGTGTTCCATGCACGGCTTCGCTCCAGCGGATCATTGCTGTTTGCCAACACCCGGTTGGCGCTATCCCGTGCCTCGTCCCACTTTTTCATCTCGATCAACGGCCAGCCACGATAGGATTCCACGTCCTGCCCGAAGATGCTGGAAAGCTTGTCCAAGTAGTCCAGGGCAGACTGCTGGTTGCCCATCAACTGGTGCACATACGAGAGCTGCGCGATGGTGAGGTAATACCACTCGACATTACCGGAGGCCAGAGCCCGGCCCATGGACGCGTAGTTGGTCAGCTCTTCGGCGCGGTTCAGGTGGAACAGCGCACGTGCCAGGTTGCCCTCAACCTGGATGAGTACCTCGGCGAGCGAAAACTGGGCAGCGGCAGACTCCGGTTCATCGGCAATCCATTTTTGTGCCAGTTCCCTCGCACGCACATTCTGTTTCAGCGCCAGGGCATCGCAGATCTCCAGTGCCCGCGGGTTGGTGATGTCGGTCATGCCGAAGCACACCGTCGTGGAGGGTAGCTGGAAGCCGCCGAAATCATCGTCGAAGCTGTCCTGCGCAGGCAGAGGCATGGCCACTGCTCCGAGCAATGCCAGTCCACACAGTCGCGGGGCACAGCGCAGGACCAGCGTGGGCAATAGCCGACGAGTCCGGGAAGACAGGCTGGCTGCGATAGCGGTGGCGTTGCCCATCCTCACTCCTGACGCAGCGTCGCCCGGGCGAGATGTTCCATCGGTTCGCGCATGCAGGCCTGCAGCACCTTGCCCAGATCGGCGACCCCCGGAGCGAGTTCAATACGATGTCCAAGCACGGGAGGCAGCAGGGTCTCCATGTCGTCCGCGCTCACGTAGTCCCGCCCGCGCAGCGCCGCCAGCACCTGCAGGGCCGGGAGCAACAGCACCATGCTGCGGGTAGAGTTGCCCTGCAGGACGCGTTCGTCGGCGCGCAGGTTGCGGGAGATATCCACCAGTGCTGTCTTGATGGCTGGGGAAATGAAGACCTCGCTATCAATGACCTCGCGGGCCATCAGTACTTCGTGCCGGGTCACCCGCAATTGCGAATGGCCGTGTCCCCGGCGTTGGCGGTAGGTGTCCAGCACCTCTAGCTCCGATGCGCGGTCGATGTGCTGCATGGTGATCTTGAACAGGAAGCGGTCGAGCTGGGGCGTAGGCAGCGGATAGGTGCCCACCAGGTCCAGCGGGTTCTGGGTGGCTATCACAAAGAACAGGTCGTCCAGTGGATAGGTGGTGTTGTCCACCGTCACCTGTTTCTCGCCCATGGCCTCCAGCATGGCAGACTGCACCTTGGGCGAGGTACGGTTGATCTCGTCGGCGAGCACCACGTGGGCAAACAGCGGTCCATGACGGAAGTGGAAGCTGTTGCTGCTGGCATCGAATACCGAGCCGCCGGTGACATCCGCCGGCAGCAGGTCGGGGGTGAACTGGATGCGGCGGAAGGGCAGGATGGCGGCGTTAGCTCCCGCTGCCTGGTCCTCGGCGGTAGTGACGATGGCTTCACCCAGCGCCTTGGCCAGCGTGGTCTTGCCCGAGCCGGGAAAGTCCTCCAGCAATACGTGGCCGTCGGCAATCAGCGCAATGATGACCAGTTCGATAACGTCGTCGCGGCCCATCACCTGGGCGCTGACCGCCTGCTGCAGCCTCTGGAGGACAGCGATGGCTTCGCCGAGGCGTCGGCTGGTGACGGCCTGGGCCGGTTGTGCTGCGCCGTTCTCAACCCCTGTGCCGGGGATGTTCTGGGTCGGGCTGGCGTCAGTCGCTTCCAATGTCATATGTCCTCTCCGGTCCTGATTGAATGCTGTGTGCGTGTCTTGCATGCCGACAGTAGGTCGGAGTCGGTCAGTGTGTTCTCAGCCAGGAGAACGGATCGATGAATGCGAGCACCTGCCGCCACCACGGCGTGTGCCTGCCGATCTCCTGACGGACCTGCTGGTTCAGTTGGGCCCAGTCCATGGTCTGCGCGCTATCATCACGTCGACCGAGTGCAGTGCTGAGATGGTATCCCGTCAGTGTCCCAAACGCGGGCGCCATGGCACCGATACGGCGGGCAAAGGCTTCGCGACTCTCGCCATAGCGACGTCGCTGGCCCCGTGCTGCCAGGGTATCCAGCGCGGCGCGGTAGCTCAGCCGGTATTGCGTGGCGGGTCGGGCATGGTAGGGGGCGCGCAGTCGATAGATCTTGATTGCGTAACTGGCCAGCAACAGCCCCGCCACGACTCCAGCCAGTATCCGCAGGATCAGTGCGAGCGGGAAGCTGCGCTGGGTCTGCGAGGCCACGAATTCATCGAAGCTGGCTTCATCGCGCAACATGTCTCCCAGCAGCTGCTGCAGACTGTTCTGTGGATCGACCGACATGTCGACCAGGGTGCGTGAGGGCGCGGGATCGACGATGGTCCAGCCAATGCCGTCCAGGTAGATTTCGGGCCAGGCGTGGCCGTTGATGGCTTGAATCAGAAGTGCCGAGCCTCCAGCGCGATTGCTGGAAGGAACCGAATAACCGATGCCTACGCGAGCAGGGATGCCGATGCTGCGATACAGATAGGTGGCTGCGAATGAGAAATGCATGCAATAGCCGGTCAGATCGCCGAACAGGAACGAGGCGGCCGGGTCGTCCGCATAGGCATGTTCGTTCGCCAGGCTATAGATGCCGTTACGGTCCAGGTAGTCCTTGATGGCCAGCGCCTTGGCATAGGGGTCATCGGCGAACTCCGGCCGCAGGTCCGCAATGAGGCTCGTGGCAAGCTCACCGTAGCGAGGGTCATCCGGCAATTCCAGATAGGCCTGGCGCTGCTCGGCGCTCCAGTCCGGATTGCCGCTGCCGCGTCCGATCAGGTCGGGGAACTGAAACTGCGGCACCATCGACCAGGCATCGTAAGTATGCTTGAAGCGCAGGCTGTTGGGGTTAGGCGTATTTTCATATGCAATGGGGGTGTCCAGCGCGAAGGGCGTGCGGTGCGGGGTGAGCATGCCGATGGTAGTGCGAACGGTCATCCGCTTGTCGGGCTCCGGCAGTGGTTTGCTGATTTCTGCACGGGTGGAGGTGAAGTGATCGATCAGATCCTCGTCCATGTCGGGGCGGTCCGGGGTTACCAGCAGGCTGCCGTTGAACTCGGAGTAGGCGGATTCGCGGAAATAATAGGCACCGCCCTCGGGTTCGTAGTCGTCCCTGAACAGCACCACGGCCACGGGTGCCTGCATATCGTTGGTATCATTCTCGCCGTCGCGGAACGGATTCTCCTGCTGGGCCGCTCCCCCCGCCTCGCGTGCCTGTCCGGTGAGACCCAGGCTGTCGGTGTAGGCCGGCGAGGGCAGGCCGAAGAACTGTACGTAGATCAGCAGCGAGAAGCACAGCAGCCCCAGCACGGTAAAGTGATAGGGCAGCCGGCGCTGGTTGTGCTCCATCATCAGCAGGCCGGACAGCGCCAGCACGGCGCCGCAGCCGAAGGCCATCAGGATGGAACTTGGGTCAATGCCGCGGCTGAGCGCAAAGTCGCCGATGAAAAAGGGCCGATGGATCATCCCTTGGCGGTGCGCCGCCAGGGTGATGACGAAGGCGGTGGCTACAAACAGGATTTCGGCCACGCGACCGAAACCGGTGCGATGTGCCAGCAGGCGCAGTAAGGCGCTGATGGAGGCAGCACAGGCCAGCCACTGGATGATCTCGCTGAGTTCGTAAGTGTACAGGGGTGGAAGCAGGCGGCCGAGTGTAACACTGCCGCCAAGCCAGCTACTGACCGCGATTCCCAGCACCAGCACCGCCAGGGCGCCGATGGCAACGACACTGAGCCTGAGGTCACGCAGTGCCGTGCGCTGCCAGTAGGCATCAACCGCCAGACAACCCGCCAGGCAGCCGACGACGGCGGCCAGCGAGCCGGTAGCACTGGTCAGGGAGAGCGTCAGCACCCAATAGCTGCAGGCGATGATGAGCGCCCGCAGGGCGGAGGGAAGCAGAGGATTGACAGCGGTTTCCGATTTCATGTCATTGCTTGCCTGTACTCTTGAGTGTCCGGTATCGCTGGATACCGCTTATGTCGCTCTGGCGCGCCCCTCATGATCGGGCGTCGCGCAGCGGTTTCAGCTGCCCGGAGAATGTCTGGCCTGTGTGTCTGTCCACGACCAGCGTTGATTCTACAAGCTGACCCAGTTGCGTCAATAAAGTGCTCAGACGCCCCCGGGATGTACTGTCAGCGTTCATGGTCCCTGCCCTGTGGCGCAGCTTGCCGAACAGCAGCCTTTGCAGCAGCGGCGGTGGTCGATCATCCTGGAAGCCATCGGTGGCCAGGACGACAGAGAAACGTACCCGGAAGCGGGTGGTGGTGGCACGCAGCAGTGGCAGCCACGGCGCAGAATTGGCACCGGCAAAGACGATGCAGTGCAGGCTGCCCTGCCCGGCATGTTGCTGGAGGAACGCGTCCAAGCCGTAGGGCAAAGGGCCATCGAGCGCGCGGGACTGCGCAATCCGCTCCAGGGCGTCGCTCCTGACCGAGGTTGCGCCTTCGCTGCCGTCTGCGCCGAACAACCAGTCCTCGCCGAGCGCGCCTGACTCCACCGCCACTCTCGCCACCGCTGCAGCTGCTTCGTCGTCCGCGGACGACAACAGGTAGGCCAGCGTGCGGTTGCTGTGAAACACACTGCGTTCGGGCAGGCGCACGTTCAGGTGGCGATTGCGGGCATACACCTTCCACATGATGTCGCGAACGGAGTCGCCGGGCACATAGGGGCGGATCTCCATGCGGTCCCCTTCCGGGTTGCCACCGGGGTCCGGGATGCCATCTTCCGAGGTCAGCGAGCGCAGCAGTGGCAGCGCCTTGATGCGTCCGGCCTGGGGCAGCGCCAGCAGCTCACCCGGCTGGGTAAAGCGCCAAGAGAAGCGACTGAAGCCGAGAACGTCCCGCACCGTGAAACGGCGGGTGACGCGGTTGCTGCGGCCGCGACGCAAAGGGCGGATCTGTTCTTCCCATTCCTGCTCATCAGCGGATAACAGGTTACGGGTTTCGATGGCATCGGGATACATGACCTCCCAGCTGATGCCGATCAGGGGCAACCAGGGCATGGTGTGCAGGGCAAAGCCGGTGTCATTCGGATAGCCAGCCTCCACCTGAATGTGAGTCGGCTGGTTCCGTTGCAGGTCACGCATCTCCAGTTGGTGCATGAGCTGGTTGCGCAGGATGAGGCCGCCCAGCAGCACGATGATGGTGGAGAATGAGACGATGGCCAGGGCACAAACCGCCAGGGCGAAGACGACCAGATCCATGCGCCCGTAGCCAAAGCGCTGCAGTGCCAGAACGGCGATCAGGACCACGACCAGGCCCTGCATGGTCAGGGGAGAACGTTCGCGGATTGCTGTCATGAAGCCGCGCAGTCGCATCATCCCCCGTCAGGCCTCCGGCCATATGTAGTACAGGTAGGCCAGATAGCCGGCCACGAGAATAAGGCCCTCCATCCGGTCCAGCTTACGCCGGGTCATGCACATGGGCAGCAGGATGACGGCGAAGGCGACCATGACGGCAAAATCGATGTGGCTGAAGCCCACACTCGACAACGGCGTGATCATCGAGGCGATGCCCAGGATGCTGAGGATGTTGAAGATGTTGGAACCGACGATGTTGCCCAGGGCAATATCAGCCTGCTTGCGCAGGGCAGCGACTACCGACGTCGCCAGTTCCGGCATGCTGGTACCGAAGGCGACGACGGTCAGGCCGATGATGGTCTCGTCAACATTGAAGATTCGCGCCAGCTCGACCGCGGCATCAACGAGCATCATGCCTCCGCCAACCAGCGCCGCCAGGCCGAGCACAATCAGGACGATGCAGAACCAGACCTTGCTTTGTAGCGAGGTGACGTCCCCTGGCAGAATTTCCTCACTTTCTGTAGGGTCCTGGTGACGGGAGCTGCGATAGCTTGCATAAATATAGACGATCAGGCCAGTGAACATCAGCAAACCGTCGGCGAAGCTCAGGTTGTTGTCCAGCAACAGCAGCCAGAGCAGACAAGAGACCGCAATCATGAAGGGGATCTGCCCGACAATGAGGCTGCGCTGGACCAGCAGCGGCTGGATAAGCGCGGTGACACCTAGAATGAGAGCGATGTTGGCAATGTTGGAGCCGATTACGTTGCCCAGGGCGATCGAACTGCTGCCCCTGAGTGCGGAATCCACGCTGACCGCAAGCTCCGGGCTGCTGGTGCCGAACGCCACTACGGTGAGACCGACCACCAGCGGAGAGATGCCCAGCCGTAGCGCCAGTGCTGAACTGCCACGCACCAGGCTTTCCGCTCCCGCAACAAGAATGGCGAGGCCGGCGACGAATAAAACGAGGGTTATTAACATATCTGTGTTTGCCTGATGCTGCTTGTACTCACGGCACATGGGGTCCGGGGTCATTCGTGAGAGCGCCATCGTACCATGCCGGTGTGGGGTTCATGGAAGGTGTTTCTGGGCTCTCTTCAGGCAGGTGCGCATGGCGCGAATGTTGAAAGCGTGGACGATATGCTCATAGTTGAGCAATTGCGGCACCTCAATGATGGCGACAGCCAGGAGCAGGATGCCGGCGTAGGTGCGCGCATCCTGCGTAATCAGCAGGTACAGGGCGACGGCTGTGAGCGTTAGATTGCTCAGCCCGCGCAACCAGCGGTGTAAATAGAAGTGGTGTACGCCCAGCAGAAAGAGCCAGTTGAGCAGGGCATAGGTCGCCGGGCTCTTGAGAGAAGCGGCGGCAAGTTGGTGATAGCGTTCCTGGGCGGGGGCATCCAACCCGGCGATCTGCTGGCGGAGATCACTTTCCTCGAGGTTGAGTTCCTTTTCTGAAAACATGAATGGCCGTTACGTCTGACAATGGAAGTTACTAGTGAGCCGGCAAGTCTATACCATCGCGGCGGCTATGCCGAGACCCGGCAAAATGGCAGGCGCGCCAGCGCTGCGCCAGTGCTGAGAGCATCGCGGAGCTGAGAGCATCGCGGAATATTTCAGAATGACTCATTCACGCTTTGTAATTCCGAAATCAATCAGACTTATTTCTGAAATCAGGTAGATGTATGGAAATTATTTCGTGTAGTTTGCTCAGCAACAATCATAATAATAGTGAGACCTCCATGATGCTAACCTTGCAAGCACGTCGTCCTTCCTTTCCTGTCAAATTACTGAACTCTGCTATCACCCTGGCTCTTCTCGGAGCCGCCGCACCAACGCTGGCCCAGGCACCAGAACCAGAAGTTGAGGAGGTCCTGGTGACGGGATCCTTCATTCGTCGCTCGGAAGAGATTGCCGCCGCATCCCCCGTGACCCAGTTGAACGCCGAAGACCTGGAAGCCCAAGGCACGGTCAATATGGCTCAAGTGGTTCAGAACATGACCTTCAACAACGGCACTGCGATCACCAACTCCATTCAGGGGGTCACCAGTACCACGTCTAATTTCAACTTGCGCGGTCTCGGCGCAAGGGCCACTCTTGCGCTGGTCGATGGCAAGCGTGTTCCTTCCGATAATATCCAGACCATGCTACCCGGCTCTGCACTGCAGCGTATAGAAGTCGTCACGGATGGTGCTGCTGCCTTGTATGGCAGCGACGCGGTGGCAGGCGTTGTCAACCTGATCCCCTACCAGTCCTTTGACGGTTTCAAGATCGAGGCTTACGGCGAAGGCGATACCCGGCGGGATTTCGGCAGGAACGAGTTTTCGTTTCTGGGCGGCACCAGCGTAGGAGATGTTGACCTGGTTTTTGCAGGCTCTCATACCTCCCAGTCCACGCTGGGATGGGAGGAGCGTCCAGACTACGTTCGCGCCGGTCTCACCCATAACGGCGGGGGAAACCCCGGCAATTTCACTGTTCCCGTGCGCGATGTGAATGGAGACTTTACGGGAGCATCTGCGAGTCGCGCTGATCCCAATTGCGGATACGAGACTGAGAGCGACCAGACATCGCCGAATAACAACCCCTGGGGCAACCTGCTGGGCGGTCGCTGCTTCATGAGTTTTGGTGATACCCGGGACTTTCAGCCTGCTGCTGACACTTCCTCTCTTTATACGAATCTCAATTGGGACTTCAGCCCGGATGTGAGCTTCCACGCGCAGCTGATGTTCAATCGCCAGCGCTATCGCAATCGCAATAATGCGAGCAACCCCGGCGCAAGAACTGAAGCAATGGACGTTGTCCGGGGAGAACTGCCGGGCAATACGTTCAGAGCGACAACGTCCGATGGACGCGAATTGTTCGCGGAGCCCCTGCGCAATGCCAGTGGCGATATCGTACTCGATGGCTACGGTCGCCCGCTGCCCATGCGCGACGCGGCCGGCCAGGTCGTCTTTGCTAACGACCGCTTCTCTTCGATCGACAATAATCCTATGGGAGGTATCGCGTTCAACGAGGACGTGCAGATCAACGGGGCACAATGGGTGCCCTTCCACCGGCACGAAGTCAACACGATTCCGGTGGACATGCAGCAATACGGTCACTATCAGTTGAACCACGTCGACCGTCGGACCTATAGATTCTCAACAGGGCTCGATTTCCCGTTGCCGATGCTGGAAGGCTGGGAGGGCAGCGCAGATTACACATACGGGCTGTACAACGACGTCAGCAACAACTCCCAGCAGTATAGTATTGGTGCGCTGAACCAGGGCCTCAATTGCGATGTGA
>Ga0079224_100010623_pt1 | contig 12642 bp, 12 predicted proteins | sample Stecom2015_FD_80414 | JGI IMG/M metagenome (GOLD analysis project Ga0079224, IMG submission 80414) | Agricultural soil microbial communities from Utah to study Nitrogen management - Steer compost 2015 | ecosystem: Environmental > Terrestrial > Soil > Agricultural land | place: USA: Utah...
AGCGGGCCGCCCCCGGCCGCGGGGCGCGCCGACGCCAGCGCCGCATCGATCCAGGCCATGTCGCTCATGCACGCACCTCGTCCGTCCGCGTCACGTCGTTCGGCTTGAAGACCATCAGCGGCCGCACCTCGTAGGCGCCGGCCGAGCTCGAGGCCTGGCCCAGTTCCTTCGCCGTCTCGATGGCCTCGTCGAGCGAGGCGCAGTCGACGATGAAGAAGCCGAGCAGCTGTTCCTTGGTCTCGGCAAAGGGCCCGTCGATGATCATCGCCTCGCGCCCCTTGCGCACTGTGGTCGCCGCGGTGGTCGGCATCAGCCGGGCGACCGGCCCCAGCCGCCCCTGACGGGCGAGCTTCTCCTCGACGACTTCCAGCCGCTTGATGGCGGCCTCGTCCTCTTCCTTGGTCCAGGCGCCGACTACGTCCTCGGAGTCGTAGCAAAGGATGGCGTACAGCATCGTTCGGGGGCCTCTCGTGCTTAGGACGCGCCACTATGGGGCGTCCCGACAAAGCGTGCGAAATATCTCTGTTACGGCTGTAGGATGACGATCCGATGGAACATTTCGACGTGCTGATCGTCGGCGCCGGGCTCTCGGGGATCGGCGCCGCCCGCCACCTGCAACGCAAGTGTCCGAACCGCAGCTTCGCCATCCTGGAGGGGCGCGCGGCGATCGGCGGCACCTGGGACCTGTTCCGCTATCCGGGCATCCGCTCCGACAGCGACATGTACACCCTGGGCTACGCTTTCCGGCCGTGGACCGAGGCCAAGGCCATCGCCGACGGGCCGTCTATCCTGAACTACGTGCGCGAGACCGCGCGCGAGGCCGGGATCGACCGCCACATCCGCTTCCGCCACAAGGTCGTCCGCGCGAGCTGGTCCACCAGGGATGCGGCCTGGACCGTGGAGGCCGAGCGCACCGAAGGCGAGCGTAAGGTCCCGGTCCGTTTCACCTGCAACTTCCTGTTCCTGTGCGGCGGCTACTACAGCTACGCGGGCGGCTACACGCCCCACTGGGAAGGAACCGAGCGGTTCGAAGGCCGCATCGTTCATCCCCAGGCCTGGCCGGCGGATCTCGATTACGCCGGCAAGCGTGTGGTGGTGATCGGCTCGGGCGCGACCGCCGTCACTCTGGTCCCGGAAATGGCCAAGACCGCGGCTCACGTGACCATGCTGCAGCGCTCGCCGACCTATGTGGTCTCGCGCCCGGCCGAGGACGCCTTCGCCAACCGGCTGCGCGAGAAGCTGCCGGGCAAGCTGGCATACGACATCGTCCGTTGGCGCAACGTGCTGTTCGGGATGTGGTTTTTCCGTACGGCGCGGAAGAAGCCGGAGGCGGTGAAGAAGCGGATCATCGACATGGTCCGCGCCGAGCTCGGGTCCGGGTACGACGTCGAGACCCACTTCACGCCGCACTACAATCCTTGGGACCAGCGGCTGTGTCTTGTGCCGGACTCCGACCTCTTCAAGGCGATCCGCGCGGGCGCGGCCTCGGTGGTGACCGACCACATCGAGACCTTCACCGAGACCGGGTTGAAGCTGAAGTCGGGCGAAGAGCTCAGGGCCGATATCATCGTCACCGCCACCGGCCTGAAGCTCGAAGTCCTGAACGGCGTCGCAATCGCGGTCGACGGCGCGCCGGTCGAGCCGTCCCGGTTACTCGGCTACAAGGGCATGATGTACGAGGACGTGCCTAACCTCGCCTCGGCCTTCGGCTACACCAACGCCTCCTGGACGCTGAAGTGCGACCTGACGTGCGACTACGTCTGCCGCCTGCTGAACCACATGGAGCGCACCCGCATGCGGCAGGCGACGCCGCGTAACCTCGATCCCGAGATGCCGCGCCTGCCCTGGCTCGACTTCACCTCCGGCTATGTCCAGCGGGCCATCGACAGCTTTCCGAAGCAGGGCGCCCGCGGGCCCTGGAGGCTGCACCAGAACTACGCCCTGGACCTGATCACCCTGCGCTTCTCGCCCATCGACGACGGGGTGATGACCTTCTCCAACCCGCGCCCTGCCGCCGAGGCTGGAGCGGGCGCGGCAGCGGCGGCGCAGGCGGCCTGAGCCGCTACTGCGCCTGGCTGAGCGCGTCCCAATTGCGGGTCGCGGGCGCGCCGGTCCCGGCGACCGCCCGCAGATAGGCCATGTTGTTGGCCACCAGCTCGGGCGGCAGGTCCTGGCGGGCCAGCCGCTCGGCCTCGTCGAACCGGCCCTGCAGGCCGAGCACCAGAGCCAGGTTCTGGCGCACCCTGATGTCGGCGCCGGGCAGGGCGGCGGCCCTGCGCAGCAGTTGTTCGGCCTCAGCCGTCTGGCCGGAGGCGGCCAGGAACATGGCCAGGTTGGTCATCGCCGCGGGGTTCTGCGGGGCGAGCGCCAGCGCCCGCCGGTGGGCGGCCAGCGCCTCGTCCGGCCGCCGGGCCTGCTCGTAGGCGATGGCCAGCAGCGAGACCGGCCGCCAGTCCCTGGGCGCCAGCGCGGCGGCGGCCTCGGCGGGGGCGATGGCGTAGAAGCCCTGGCCGCGAGCGATGTGGGCCCGGGCCAGCTCGAGCTGACCCTCGACGTGGCTGGGCGTCAGGCTGACGAGCCGCTGGGCGGTGTTCGCCGCCTCGTCGTTGCGGCCCATGGCCCGAAGCGCCCTGGCCAGCGCGACGCCGGCCTCAGCGTCGGTCGGGTCGCGGTCGTACTCGCGGGCCCAGAAGGCGGCGCGGGCGAGGGGATCCATCCGCTCGATGGCGGCGCGCTCCTCGGGCGTCGCGCGCGGCGGCGCCTGGGGCGCGGCGCTCTGCACGGCGGCGGCCGGCCGGGCGGTCTCGGCCTTTTCGGCCTTGTCCTTCTTCCCGAACAAGCCGGCCTCGGCAGGTGCGGCCTGGAGGGCCAGCAGGGCGGCGAGGGCGGTTGCGGCGAACGCCGACATGCGACACATGACTGCCTCCGGACGGCGAGTTGGCCTACCCTCGGCTGCGTCGCTTAAAGGAACCGTTAAGCATAACCGGCGGCCTCCGCCGCGCCCCCGTCCCCCACGAGTGATCATGACCGAAGTCATCCTCTCCGCCGCCGAAGGCCCCACGGTCCCCGTCCACCTGCTGCACGAGACCGAGCTCGGCGCGCACTTCGACGCCGCGCCGGCTTTCGTCCGCGCCTTCGCCGAAACCGCCGAGTTCAAGGCCAAGGCCGGCCAGGCGCTGCTGGTCCCCGGCGAGGACGGCAAACTGCAGCACGTGGTGTTCGGCCTGGGGCCGGCGGACGCCCCGCTCGACCCGATGACCCTTCGCGCGCTGGCCGCCAGGCTGCCGGCTGGCGACTACCGGATCGCTCAGGCCCCCGCCGGTCTCGATCGCGAGCAGGCGGCTCTGGCCTTCGCGCTCGGGAGCTACCGGTTCGACCGCTACAAGAAGAAGCTAGGCGAGCGGGCGCGGCTTGTCGCCGAGGACTGCGACGCCGAGGAGGTGCGCCACCTGGCCCACGCCTGCGCCCTGGCGCGCGACATGATCAACACTCCGGCCAACGACATGGGCCCGCTGCAGGTGGAGACCATCGCCCGGGAGATCGCCGAGCAATACGGCGCCCGCATCACAGTCATCGTCGCCGAGGGGCTGCTGGAGGCCAACTATCCGGCCGTGCATGCGGTCGGACGGGCCGCCGTGGCCGAGCGCGCCCCGCGGATGATCGAGATCGACTGGGGCGAGGCCGGCGCGCCGCTGGTCGCCCTGGTCGGCAAGGGCGTGGTGTTCGACACCGGCGGCCTCGACATCAAGCCCTCGGCCGGCATGCGCCTTATGAAGAAGGACATGGGCGGGGCGGCCCACGTGCTGGCGCTCGCCCGCATGGTGATGGCCGCGCGCCTGCCGGTGCGGCTGGCGGTGCTGGTGCCGGTGGTCGAGAACGCCATCTCCGGCGACGCGATGCGTCCGGGCGACGTGCTGGCCTCGCGCAAGGGGCTGTCCATCGAGGTCGGCAACACCGACGCCGAGGGCCGGCTGATTCTGGCCGACGCCCTGGCCCGCGCCGCCGAGCTGGAGCCCGCGCTGACCATCGACATGGCGACCCTGACCGGTGCGGCGCGGGCGGCGCTCGGCCCGCAGTTGCCGCCCTTCTTCACCGATGACGAGGACCTTGCCGGCCAGATCGCGGCGGCGGCCACGGCGGTCGGCGACCCCCTGTGGCGGATGCCGCTTTGGAAGTCCTATGGAGATGCGCTGGAGTCCGATATCGCCGACCTGAAGAACGACGCCGACGGCTGGGCTCAGGCCGGTTCGGTGACCGCGGCGCTGTTCCTGCAGCGTTTCGCCCCACAGGGGCCGTGGGCGCACTTCGACATCATGGCCTGGAATCCGCGCGGCCGCCCCGGCTGGCCGGCGGGCGCCGAGGTGCAGGGGGCCCGCGCCCTCTACCGGATGCTCAAAGAGCGGTTCGGTTGACGGCCGACGCGCGCACGACCGCGGCCCGGCCGGACCTGGCCGCCCGCTGGCTCGAGGGGCTGGTCCCCGCCGCGCGCTACGTCGATCCGAATGCGATGGTCGGCGCCGTCCCGCTGGCGGCGATCCGCGCCAGACCCTCCGAGGCCGCCGAACAGCGCGACCAGCTGCTGTTCGGCGAGCGGTTCCTGGTCCTGGAGAGGGCGGACGGCTGGGCCTGGGGCCAAGCCCCGCGTGATGGCTATGTCGGCTGGGTCGATGTCTCGCAGCTCGCCCCCGAGGCCGCGCGGCCGACCCTCCGGATCGCCGTCCCCCTCGCGCATGCCTACGCCGAACCGGACGTTCGTTCGCCCGCGACGGGCCCCTTCGTGCTGGGCTCCCTGCTCTGTGAAGAGGGGCGGGACGGCCGTTTCCTGAAGGCGGCTGGGGCCGGCTGGTTCGTGGCCGGGGCGCTGGCCCCGCTCGGCTGGTTCGAGACCGACCCGGTCGCCGTGGCGGAGAGGATGGTCGGCGCGCCCTACCTGTGGGGCGGACGCTCGGTGCTGGGCGTCGATTGCTCGGGGCTGATCCTGCAGGCGCTGCAGGCCTGCGGCCGCGCCTGCCCGCGCGATTCCGATCAGCAGGCGGCGATGCTCGGCCGGCCCATCCCGCGCGAGGCGTTCGGCCGTGGCGACCTGGTGTTCTGGGAGGGGCACGTGGCCCTGGGGCTGTCCGCCGACTGCGTGCTGCACGCCAACTCGGCCGCCATGGCGGTCAGCGCCGACCCGCTGGAGTCGGCGCTGCAGAGAAATCGCCAGATCTATGGAGAGCCGACGGCCTGGCGCCGACTCTCTTAGAGGCCCTCAGGCCGCCGGGGCGGCTTCCGGCGCCGGCGCGGCCTCGCCTTCGGCAGGGGCGGCTTCGCCCTCGGCCGGAGCCGCTTCGCCCTCAGCCTCCTCGGTCGGCTCGGCTTCAGGCGGCTTCGGCGGCGGAACCGCCAGGGAGCCGCCCTGTTGCGCCATCCAGGCGATCAGGTTGACGCGGTCTTCCTGCTTCTTGACGCCGACGAAGGTCATCTTGGTGCCGGAGACGTGCTTCTGCGGCGCCTTGATGAAGGCGTCGAGCTCGTCCCAGCTCCAGACGCCGACGGCGTTGCCGTGGTCGACCATCGCCTGCGAGTAGGCGAAACCGGGGTGCATGCCGGGCTTGGCGCCGACCACGCCCCAGAGGTTCGGGCCGGTGCCGTTGGCGCCGCCCTGGGTGATGTTGTGGCAGCTGGTGCACTTGGCGAACACGGCCTGGCCGGCGGCCAGATCGGCGGCGGGGATCACCGTGCCCCAGTCCGGCGGCAGCTCGGCCTGGGCCGCACCCCCGCCGGTCTCTTCGGCGATCGCGATCGCGTAACCCGGCTTCTCCACCTCATGCGTGGCGAACACGCCGTTGGAGAGCTCGCGCAGGCCCACCAGGGCCAACCCCGTCGCGAGCACCGCGCCGGCGACCTTGTTGAACGTAAGGTCCATCGTCCTGAAACCCGACCCTCTGATCGGCCGGCGGCATGGCCGGCGCACGCGCGGGAATCCCCCGCCCCATGTTGCGTGGGCGTCTCTTACACGCTACCGGCCCAGGTGCAACCAGCCATGAATCCTATCGTCCTCATCCCGGCCCGTCTGGCGGCCACCCGACTGCCCGGAAAGCCCCTTGCGGATATCGAGGGTCTTCCGATGATCGTGCGCGTGCTACGCCGCGCCGAGGCTGCGGGCGTCGGCCCGGTGGCGGTGGCCGCGGGCGATCCCGAAATCGTCCAGGCCGTCGAGGCCGCGGGCGGCGCGGCGGTGCTGACCGACCCGGCGCTGCCCTCCGGCTCGGACCGCATCCTCGCGGCGCTCAAGACCCTCGATCCGGCGGGCCGGCACGACGTGGTGCTGAACCTGCAGGGCGACATCCCCTTCGTCGCGCGCGAGGCGGTCGCGGCCCCGGCGGAGCTGCTCGCCGCCCAGCCGGGGTGCGACATCTCGACCATCGTGGTGGCCCAGGCCGACCCGACCGAGCGCAGCAACCCGGACATTCCCAAGGCGGTGGTCTCCTGGGGCCCCGACGGGCGCACCGGCCGGGCGCTCTATTTCACCCGCTCGGTGCTCTACGGCGATGCGCCGGTGTGGCTGCACCACGGCATCTACGGCTACCGCCGCGAGGCGCTCGAGCGGTTCTGCGCCGCCGAGCCCTCGCCGCTGGAGAAGCTCGAGCGACTGGAGCAGCTGCGGGCGCTGGAGCTCGGCATGAACATCTGGGTCGCCAAGGTCGACGAGGCGCCGATCAGCGTCGACAACCCCTCCGATCTCGAACGGGCGCGGGCCCACGCAAGGGAGCTGGCATGAGCGCCAAGCGCATCGCCTTTCAGGGCGAACTCGGGGCCAACAGCCACGAGGCCTGCCTCGCCGCCTTCCCGGACTACGAGCCGGTTCCCTACGCCGCCTTCGACGACGCCTTCGAGGCGATCCGCACGGGCGAATGCCGGCTGGGCATGATCCCGGTGGAGAACTCGATCGCCGGCCGGGTGGCTGACGTGCATCACCTGCTGCCCAATTCGGGCCTGAAGATCATCGGTGAGCGGTTCAAGCCGATCCGCTTCCAGCTGATGGTCAACCCGGGTGTGAAGCTGGAGGACGTCAAGACCGTCCAGAGCATGGCCATCGCGCTGGCCCAGTGCCGCCGCACCATCCGCCGGCTGGGCCTGGAGACCGAGGCGGTGGGCGACACCGCCGGCGCTGCGCGCATGCTCGCCCAGCGGCCTGACCCGACCCGCGCGGCGATCGCCCCGGCGCTGGCGGCCGAGATCTACGGCCTCGAGATCCTGCTGCGCGACATCGAAGACGAGCGGCACAATACGACGCGCTTCCTGGTGATGACCGGCGAGAAGGATCCGCCGCCGCCGCCGTTCACCGCGCCCTGCATCACCAGCTTCGTGTTCCGGGTCCGCAACCTGCCGGCCGCCCTCTACAAGGCGCTGGGCGGGTTCGCGACCAACGGCGTGAACATGACCAAGCTCGAGAGCTACATGGAGAACGGCACCTTCACGGCGACCTTCTTCTACGCCGAGGTCGACGGCCGGCCGGAAGACCGCGGCGTCGCCCGCGCCTTCGAGGAGCTGCAGTTCTTCTCCGGCCGGTTCGAGATCCTGGGGGTCTATCCCGCCGACCCGTTCCGCACGCGGGGGTGACGGAGGAGGCCGACAGCTAGCGCTGCGCGCAACCCGTCACCGGCCGGCTTTGGCGACTGGTTGGCAGAAGGCCTACGTCACCGCTCTCGTCAGCTCTCCGCCCAGGCCTTGATCAGCTGGTGGGCGATGGCCATGCGGCCGGGCGCGGAGGCGCCTTCGTACTCGCCGGCCAGCAGGCGGCGGGCCTCCTCCTTGGTGAACCACTTCACTTCCGACAGCTCGGTCTGGTCGGGGGCGGCCTGATCGTCCTCGACCTCGGCGATCAGCCCGATCATCAGCGACGAGGGATAGGGCCAGGGCTGGGTCGAGTGGTACTTCACCTCCACCGCCTTCAGCCCGGCCTCCTCCATCAGCTCTCGGGCGCAGGCTTCCTCGATGGTCTCGCCGGGCTCCAGGAAGCCGGCCAGGGCCGAGTACATCCCGCGCGGCCACGCCGCCTGGCGGCCCAACATGCAGCGCTCGCCGTGGAAGGGCAGCATGATCACCACCGGGTCGGTGCGCGGGAAGTGCTCGGCCTCGCAGGCCGGACATCTGCGCTTCCAGCCGCCGTCCACCACCTCGCTGACCGTCCCGCAAGCCGAGCAGTGGCGGTGACGCCGGCGCCATTCGAACATCTGCTTGGCGGTGGCCGCGATGGCGGCCTCGGCCTCGGGCAGGCGCAGGGCGATCTGGCGCAGATCCTCGAACCGGCCCAGGCCCTGCAGCTCGCCCTCGGCCGGGTCGGTCCCGCCCTCCAGGTCGACGGCCCAGACGGCGGTCTCCTTCCACAGGCCCATGAACAGCAGCCGCTCCATGCCGCCGGTCATCTTGTCGGCCATCCGGGCGGGGATGTAGGCGAGCTGCAGCCCGCCGTCCTCGGCCTTCTCGACCAGCGGGCGGCCGTTCCATATCGCCACCGCCAGCGAGTCGGGCGAGTCCAGCTTCTCGGCCAGCCAGGCCTCGTCGCCGCGCCGCTCGCTCGCGCGGTTCAGCGGGTTGCCCGCGAAGGTGTTCATGAAGGCCTTGAGCGGCATGCGGTGCTCCGAACGATCGGGGACGAACGGTTAGCGGCAGCGGAGCTGCCTGGGAAGTCTCCGCCGCAGGCGCTGTTCGCACGGCGGTGCGCTGCCGCGCTTGCGATCCGACGGCCCAGCCGCGATATAGGAGGCGGAGATCGGCGACGGGCGGGGCCCTCGCCAACCCGGTCAGGTCCGGAAGGAAGCAGCCGTAACGAGTTCCGCTCCGGGTCGTCGTCCGGTCTCCACCCATTCTTTCCCTGTCCAAGATGGCCGAAGACGACCTCACGCTCGAACCCGAACAGCCCGAGCGTGATCCCAACACCACGGACATGTTCGGCGCGCCGCCGCCGGCCGCGCCGGCGCCTGCCGAGGCCGCCGCCTACACGGTTATCGCCCGCAAGTACCGGCCCAGGACCTTCGACGACCTGTTCGGCCAGGAGGCGATGGTCCGGACGCTGAAGAACGCCTTCGCGTCGGGACGCATCGCCCACGCCTTCATGCTCACCGGCGTGCGCGGGGTAGGGAAGACGACGACCGCCAGGCTGCTCGCCCGGGCGCTGAACTACGAGACCGACACCGTCCACGAGCCGTCGCTGGACCTGGCCCAGGAGGGTCGTCACTGCCGGGCGATCATCGAGGGGCGTCACATGGACGTGCTCGAACTCGACGCCGCCAGCCGCACCAAGGTGGACGAGATGCGCGATCTGCTCGACGGCGTGCGCTATGCGCCCGTCGAGGCGCGCTACAAGGTCTACATCATCGACGAAGTGCACATGCTCTCCACCGCGGCGTTCAACGCGCTGCTGAAGACGCTGGAAGAGCCGCCGCCGCACGCCAAGTTCATTTTCGCCACCACCGAGATCCGCAAGGTCCCGGTGACCATCCTCTCCCGCTGCCAGCGCTTCGACCTTCGCCGGGTCGAGCCGGAGGTCATCGTCAGGAACCTGGAGATGATCTGCGAGCGCGAGGGCGCGCGGGTGGAGGCCGAGGGCCTGAGGCTGATCGCCCGCGCCGCCGAAGGCTCGGTGCGGGACGCCCAGTCGCTGCTCGACCAGGCCATCGTGCAGGCCGAGGCCGGCCAGACGGTCACCGCCGCCACCATCCGCGACATGCTGGGCCTGGCCGACCGCGCCCAGACCATCAGCCTGTTCGAGCAGGTGATGCGCGGCGAGGCCGGCGGAGCCATCGAGACTTTCCGCACCCTCTACGGCTACGGCGCCGACCCGGGTCAGGTGATGCTGGACCTGCTGGAGCATTGCCACGGCGCCTCGGTCGCCAAGGCGGTGGGGCCGCAGGCGCTGACCCTCCCCAAAGAACAGGCCGCGCGGCTGGCGGGGGTGGGCGCGGCCGTTTCGGCGGGCGTGCTCTCGCGCATCTGGCAGCTGCTGCTGAAGGCCTACGACGAGGTGCGCCGCGCGCCCGATCCGGCGGCCGCGACCGACATGGCGCTGATCCGGCTCGCCTACGCGGCCGACCTGCCCGGCCCCGAGGAGGCGCTGAAGCGTCTGCAGTCGGGCGAGTCGCCGGTCGGCGGCCCCGGCCCGTCCGGCGGGGGCGGCGGGGGGATCCACCATGGCGGAGGCGGCGGCGCCTCGGCTGTGGCCCGCCAGGCCGCGTCACGTCCGGCGCAGGCCGAGAGCGCGCCCAACCTGCAGCGGTTCGAGGATGTCATCGCCCTCATCGATTCCAAGCGCGACATCGCCCTGCGCCTCGACGTCGAGCGCTTCGTGCGGCCGATCAGCTTCCGGCCTGGGGCCATCGAGTTCGAGCCGGCGCCGGGCGCGCCCGCCGACCTGATCCAGCGGCTCGCCACCAAGCTGCGCAACTGGACCGGCCAGCCCTGGCTCATCGCGGCCCAGGGCGGCGGCGGGGCCGAGAGCCTGTGGGAGCGGCAGAAGCGCGAAGAGCGCGAGGCCCTGGCCGCCGTGGAGCAGGACCCGTTCATCCGCCAGGTGATGGAAGCCTTCCCTGGCGCCGAGATCCTGGGCGTGCGAACCCTCGCCGCCCCCCAGCCGGCGGCGGACGCCGGTGACGACGCCGACAGCGAAGACGAGGACTAGGCCCATGAAGGACCTGAACGCCCTGATGAAGCAGGCCCAGGAGATGCAGCAGAAGCTGACCCAGGCCCAGGCCAAGATCGCCGAACTGACCGTCGAGGGCACCTCGGGCGGCGGCATGGTCTCCGTGACGCTGCAGGGCGTCGGCGCGCTGACCGCGGTGAAGATCGACGAGAGTCTGCTCGCCCCGGGCGAGGGCGAAGTCCTTTCCGACCTCATCGTCGCCGCCCACGCCGACGCCAAGCGCAAGCTCGACGCCAAGCAGGCCGAACTCATGCGCGAAGCCGCCGGCCCTCTCGGCGCCATGGGCCTCCCCGGGCTGGGGTTCTAGGCTTTTCTCTTCGCTCGCGCATCGCGTCCGGGAGGGGCGACAGGTAGCGCTGCGCGTAGCCAGTGACCGGCGGGCCGAAGGTCTGCCCGTCACCCGGGGCATATTACTCCCCCTGTGGGAGGAGGTGGCCCGCGCAGCGGGTCGGAGGAGGGGTGGCGCTGGCCTCTCCGCTCGTGGATCCAGATGCTGACAGCGCGGAGCGACCCCACGCCCGACGCCCTCCGGGCGCCACCCTCTCCCGCAAGGGGAGAGGGACGCCGCCGCGCCCGCGCACCACCCCCTCGACAGAGGGCCGCGGCTTGTGCTCGATCAGGCGCGGACACGGGATCGGAGCGAACTTGGCGGCGTCGGCGGGACCTGAAATCGAGCGGCTGATTTCGCTGCTGGCGAAGCTGCCGGGGCTGGGGCCGAGGTCGGCCCGGCGGGCGGCGCTGGCGCTGCTCAAGCGGCGCGACCAGCTACTGGGCCCGCTCTCCGAGGCGCTGGCGGAGGCCGCCGCACGGGTGAAGACCTGCAGCGTCTGCGGCTCGCTCGACACCCGCGATCCCTGCGCCATCTGCGCCGATCCCGAGCGGGACGGCTCGCTGATCTGCGTCGTCGAGGAGGTGGGCGCCCTGTGGGCGATGGAGAGGGCGGGCGCCTTCCGCGGCCGCTACCATGTGCTGGGCGGCCTGTTGTCGGCGCTGGATGGGGTCGGCCCCGACGCCTTGCGCATCGGGCCGCTGGTCGGCCGGGTGGCCAACGAGGGCGTGCGCGAGGTGATCCTCGCCCTGCCGGCCACGGTCGACGGCCAGACCACCGCCCACTACCTCGCCGAACGGCTGGCCGGGACCGGCGTCTCGGTCACCATGCTGGCCCGCGGCGTGCCGGTCGGCGGCGAGCTCGACTGGCTGGATGACGGCACCATCGCCCAGGCGCTGAGGGCCCGGCGCCCCGCCTGAGGCGACGCGCCGGGTGGCGCATCCCGCCGACTCCGGCTATGGAACGGAGCATGAACGCGGCCGTTTTCATCGCTTTGACCGCCCTGGCGCTGGTCGCCGCCGCCGCCATCGCCTGGGCCTGGAGCGAGCGGCGCCGCGCCGCCGCGGCCGAGGGCCACGCCTGGGAGATGAAGGCCCGCGCCCTCGACGCAGAGGCCCGCCTCAAGGCGCTGGAGAGCCAGGCCGCCCAGCAGGCCGAGGTGCTCAAGGCCCAGGCGGCGCAGTCCGCCAGCGCCGTCGCCGAGGCGCTGGTCAAGCAGACCGAGGAGACCTTCCGCAACCGCGAGCAGCTCGCCCAGGCGAGGCTGGAGGCCCAGCTCAAGCCGGTCGCCGAGACCCTGGCCAAGTTCCAGGAGCAGGTCGCCCTGGTCGAGCAGAAGCGCGCCGAGGAGACCGGTGGGCTGAAGGCCCAGATCGCCCAGTTGCTGGCCGCCTCCACCGCCACCCAGGAGGAGGCCCGCAAGCTGTCGGCCGCGCTGCGCCGGGGCGCCGGCGTCCAGGGCCGCTGGGGCGAGCAGGCGCTGCGCAACGTGCTGGAGGCGGCCGGCCTCAATCACCACTTCGACTTCCACGAACAGACGTCGGTGGACACCGAGGAGGGCCGCCGCCGCCCGGACGTGACCGTGCGCCTGCCGGGCGGGGCGGTGTTCGTGATCGACGCCAAGGTCTCC
>Ga0079224_100010624_pt1 | contig 12642 bp, 10 predicted proteins | sample Stecom2015_FD_80414 | JGI IMG/M metagenome (GOLD analysis project Ga0079224, IMG submission 80414) | Agricultural soil microbial communities from Utah to study Nitrogen management - Steer compost 2015 | ecosystem: Environmental > Terrestrial > Soil > Agricultural land | place: USA: Utah...
CTACGACCTGCGCGCCGTCCGGGTGATGGTGGACGACGTCGCCGCCTGCTATGCCGCGCTCGGGGTTGCACACGCGCTATGGGCGCCGATCCCCAGCGAGTTCGACGACTACATCGCGCGCCCCAAGCGCAACGACTACCGCTCGCTGCACACCGCGGTGATCGGTCCGGAAGGCAAGACCCTGGAAGTGCAGATTCGTACCCGCGAGATGCACCAGCAGGCGGAGCTCGGCGTGGCCGCCCACTGGAAGTACAAGGACGGGCGCCGCGAAGGCGGGCGCGCGGCCGACGCCGCGATGGAGAAGCGCATCGCCTGGATGCGCCAGCTGCTCGAGCAGCCGATCGAGGGCGACGCCGCGCTGATGGGCGAGCTGCAGCAGGAGCTGGTCGAGGACCGCATCTACGTGCTGACCCCTCGCGGCGAGGTGATCGACCTGCCGCAGGGCGCCACGCCACTGGATTTCGCCTACCAGGTGCATACCGAAGTCGGCCATCGCTGCCGCGGCGCGAAGGTCGACGGCCGCATCGTGCCGCTGGACCACCGCCTGCGCAGCGGCGACCGGATCGAGATCCTCACCGGCAAGACCGCCGAACCCCGGCGTGACTGGCTTGTGGAATCCAACGGCTTCCTGGCCAGCGGGCGTTCGCGCGAGAAGGTGCGCAACTGGTTCAACAAGCTCGACCGTGCGCGGAACGTGCAGGACGGCCGCGAGCTGCTGGACAAGGAGCTGCGCCGCTTCGGCCTGCTGCAGGCAAGCCTGGCGCCGGCGCGCGAGCGGTTCAACGTGGCCAGCGACGAGGACCTGCAGGTGTTGGTGGCGCTGGGCGACGCGGGGCCGCACCAGGTGGTTCGCGCGTTGCTGGAACACGAGCGGGCGCAGGCCGGGACGCCTGCACCCGCGCAGGACACGATGCCCGTGCCGCCACGCCGCAAACCCGCGGTGCGCCCATCCGAATTCACCGTGCGCGGGGTGGACAACCTGCTGGTGCAACTGGCCCGCTGCTGCCAGCCGCTGCCGGGCGAGGCGGTGGCGGGCTACCTGACCAAGGGCCGCGGGGTCAGCGTGCATCGCGAGGATTGCACGACGCTGGCGCGGCTTGCCGAGAAGCAGCCGCAGCGCCGCCTGCCGGTGGACTGGGGCACGGCCGCCGGCAGCCACGAAGTGGAGGTGCAGCTGCTTTCGCTGGATCGCAAGTGGTTGCTGAAGGAAGTCACCAACGCGATCGCCCAGGAGAACGCGCATGTCGGGGCGATCCGCAGCGACAACCTGCGTGGCGGTTCGCGGGTGCGCTTGCGGATGCGGCTGAGGGTGGCCGATTTCGGCCAGCTGTCGGGCCTGCTCGCGAAGTTGTCCGCGTTGCCCGGGGTCGAAGACGTGCGCCGCGCCTAGCGGGCGCTGCCGGAGAGGTACACGCGGCGCACCGTCGCGCGCGCCGCGTCGAACGAGAAGTGCCTGGCGACGCTGTCCAGTCCGTTGCGCGCCAGTGATTCCCACAGGACCTGGTCCTCGTGGAGGCGCACGATGGCGTCGGCGAATCCTGCCGCGTCATCTGCAACCAGCACGTCCTGGCCCTCGCGCAGGAACATGCCTTCCACCGCGCTGGACGTCGCGACCACCGGCTGGCCATGGGCCATGCTCAGGTTGACCTTGCCCTTCACGCCGGCGCCGTAGCGCAGCGGCGCGACCGCGATCCTGCAACCATCCATGTACGGATCGATGTCGGGAACGTGGCCATGCACCTGCACACCAGCCTGGGCCGCAAGCGCGTGGACCTCCGCGGGCAGGTCGCCACCGATGCAATGGAACACGATGCCCGGCAGGCGCTCGCGCACCAGCGGAAACACCTCGCCGGCGAACCAGCGGACGGCATCGACGTTCGGCGGGTGGCGGAATCCGCCGACGAACACCAGGTCGCGCCGTTCGGTCCAGGGCAAGCCCGCGCCGGCGACCTTGTGCAGGTTGGACAGCACCTCGACCTGCGCGTCCGGGGCGTCTTCGGCGAGCAAGGCCTGCTCCACCTGGCTGACCACCAGGGTGACGTCGGCGCGCGCGATCACGTCGAGTTCCAATTCGCGGGTGCGTAGTGATGCGCGTGCCAGCGCGGGATCGCCGGCCAGCTCCGCGCCGCGGCGCTCGCGCAGGTAATGCAGGTCCACCGTGTCGAACACCAGCTTCGCCTGCGGCGCATGCCTGCGCAGCAGCGGGATGAACTCGCGGGCGACGTAGTGCCGGCAGACGTGCACGGCGTCGAAGCGCGCACCATGCTCGCGCAGCCAGGCTGGCGCACGCGCGGCCCATGGTGCATGCCAGCACTCCACGCCCAGCTGCTGCAATGCCGTCGTGTCCTGGCCGGCATGCATCCGGTTGGATGGCAGGAACACCACGTGCGCGCCTTCCTCGATGAGCAGCCGGGCCAGGTTCACCAGGCGCAGCGATCCCGAGTCGCGGTCCGCGGCGGGGGTCAGCGCGTCGATCAGCAGCACCTGCTTCCGGTTGCCGACGACACTGGACGCCGTGGGCTCGGCACGCGCCGGATGGCGCTGCAGGTCCGCCGCCCAGCGTTCGGCGAACAGGGACTGGTTGCGCACCTGGTACGCCTTCGCGCCGGTTTCCGTGTCAGTGCCGGCCGTCACGCCTTCGACGTGCACCACCCGCGAAGCAGGCTGGTACAGCACCCGGTGCCCGCTGGCGCGAACCTTGAACGCAAGGTCGGTGTCCTCGTAGTAGGCCGGTGCGTAGCGAGCATCGAACCCGCCAATGGCTTCGAAAAGATCGCGCGGGATCGCGATCGCCGCGCCGGACACATAGTCGGCGTCACGCACGTACGCGAAGCGCGGATCATCCGGTGACTCGAAGCGGCCAAGGTTCCAGGCAGACCCGTCGGCGAACACCACGCCACCGGCTTCCTGCAGGCGGCCGTCGGGATAAAGCAGCTGCGCACCCACCAGGCCGGCGCGCGGATGTGCCTGGAACGTGTCCAGCAGCGCATCCAGCCAGCCGGGCTGGGGCACCGTGTCGTTGTTGAGGAACATCAGGGTCTCGCCGCGCGCGAGCGCCGCGCCGTCGTTGCAGGCGGCGATGAAGCCGCCGTTGCTGGCGCGCCGGTGCGGGCGCAGGCCGTCGATGGCCGCCAGCACGCTGGCGGTCTCGTCCGGCGAGCAGTCGTCGACCACGATGACCTCGCAGGCAGTCGCCGGCGGATGCGCGGCCAAGGCCTGCAGGCAGGCCAGGGTGTGGGCCAGCTGGCCGTGCACCGGGATGACGATGCTGGCGCGTGGTGCGTCGGATGCCGGCACTGCGGCGGGCGCACCGATGCCAGCGGGTGGGGCATACAGGGCCGCCGTCCCCGGGGTCCGCGCCGGCGGGAACAACTGCAGCAAGAGCCGTCGCCAACTGGCGCGCAGGCCACGGGTGCGCAGGCTTGCCAGCCCGCGCCGCAGCAGGCCAAGGGCACGGTCTGAAAGGAACCGCAGCTCGGCCACGGAGGTGGGGATCACTAGTGGAACTCCAGCTGAAGTCGAGGCGTGCGTACGTCCTGCGTACACAAGGTGCTGCGCTAGACTCGCCCATTCGCAGGCGCGCCGCGCATTGTCGCAAATGGAGTCCATGGGCCGCATCGACCCCCACCCGCATCGTCGCCGGCCGGCCAATGGGCTCCGATCCGCCACCTGGAAGCGCCGGGCGCTGACCGGCCTGCTGGTGGCCGCCGCCCTCGGCCTGGGCTTCCTGGTCCCGTACCTGCTGGTCCTGGACCATCGGGTGACCGAGCGCTTCGGCCAGCTTCAGTGGCAGTTGCCGACCCGGGTCTTCGGGCGCCCGCTCGAATTGAGGCCCGGCATGGCCATGGACGCCCAGACCCTGAAGACCGAGCTTGACGCCGCGGCTTATCGCGACGACGGCGCGGGCGTCCGGCCAGGGACCTACCGGCACGAAGGCGGGCAGTGGCTGATCGCCAGCCGCGGTTTCGACGACGTCGACGGCCCGGTGGCGCCGCGCCGGATCCAGGTGCACATCGCGGACGGCCGGGTGGCCGCGCTGCGCGATGCCGCCCGGGACGAATCCCTGGAGACGGCCAGGCTCGACCCGGCCCGGATCGCGACGCTCTACGGCCAGCAGCAGGAAGAGCGGAGGCTGGTCCAGCTGGAGGAAGTGCCCGAGTTGCTGGTCACCACCTTGCAGGCCGTCGAGGACCGCGATTTCAAGGACCACCACGGCATCGACATCAGCGGCATCGCGCGCGCGATGTGGGCGAACCTGAAAGCCGGCGAGACAGTGCAGGGCGCCAGCACGCTGACCCAGCAGCTGGCGCGCAGCGGCTTGCTGGGCATCGGCAACGAGGTCACCTATACCCGCAAGGCCAACGAGGCGCTATACGCACTGCTGATCGAGGCCCGCTACGACAAGCGCACGATCCTGGAGACCTACCTCAACCAGGTCTACCTGGGCCAGCGCGGTGCGCAGGCCATCCACGGCGTGGCTGCAGGCGCGGAATTCTGGTTCGGGCGCGACCTGCGCGACCTCACCACCGAACAGATCGCCTTGCTGGTCGGGATCATCAACGGACCGTCGATCTACAACGCGCGGCGCAACCCGGAAGGGGCCCGCGCGCGTCGCGACGTCGTCCTGGGCGACATGCTCGAGACCGGCCTGGTCGACCGCGAAGCCTACGAACGTGCGCTGGCGGCGCCGCTGGGCGTGACCGAGCAGCCAGGGCACTCGGCCAACCGGTTCCCCGCCTATGTCGACCTCATCCGCCGCCAGCTGGCGCGCGACTATCCGGCCGACGCGCTGGCGGGCGCGAACCTGCGGGTGATGAGCGCGATGTCGCCGTCCGCACAGGCCTATGCCGAGGGCTCGGTGGCGGCCACCCTCAAGTCGCTCGACAACGAGAAGCGTCCGCCGCTGCAGGCCGGGATGGTGGTCACCGACGTGCACAACGGGCAGGTGGTCGCGGTGGTCGGCGGACGCGATTTCAGCAAGCCCGGCTTCAACCGTGCGGTCGAGGCGCAACGGCCGGTCGGATCGCTGCTCAAGCCCTTCGTCTACCTGCTCGCGCTGGCCCAGCCCGACCGCTGGTCGCTGGCCAGCTGGGTCGATGACTCGCCGGTCACCGTCACCCTGGACACCGGCAAGCGCTGGAGCCCCGAGAACTCCGATGGCCGCAGCCATGGCACCGTACGGCTGATCGACGCACTCGCCCGTTCCTACAACCAGGCCACCGTGCGGATCGGCATGCAGGTCGATCCGCGGCGCCTGGCGGACCTGCTCGGCACCCTTGCCGGCATGGAGCCCGTGCCCAATCCGGCGTTGATCCTGGGCTCGACGGACCAGAGTCCCTACGCGATGGCGCAGCTGTACCAGTTCCTTGCGTCCGGCGGCCAGATCCAGCCGCTGCATGCGGTGCGCGGCGTGCTGGATGCGCAAGGCAAGGCGGTCAACCGCTACGACAACGCACCTGCGCCGGCGCAGGAAGGCGATGCGATCGCCGCGCGGCTGGTGACGCTCGCGCTGCAACACGCGGTCCAGGCGGGCACCGGCCGGGCGCTGTTGCGTGATGGACTGGGCAGGCTCGCTCCGGCAGGCAAGACCGGTACCAGCAACGATGGCCGCGACAGCTGGTTTGCCGGCTACACCGGCGACCACCTGGGCGTGGTCTGGGTTGGCAACGACCAGAACGAGGCCACGGGCCTGTACGGAGCCACCCACGCCATGCGCGTGTGGTCGGGCACCTTCACGCGGCTGCCGAGCGCGCCGCTCGAGGTGGGCAGCGAAGGCCTGGACTGGCAGTGGGTCTCCGGCTCGCACTCGACCGATGCCGGTTGCCCGGAGGCCAGGCGGTTCGCCTTCGTCGCCGGCTACGCACCGCGTTACCAGTCCTGCAGCTATTACGAGCAGGACCCGTACTACGAGGGCGAGAGCGGACGCAGCTGGCGCGACTGGTTCGGCTGGGGCGACGACGATGACGACGCCGCCGAGGGCGAAGAGTGAACCTGTCTCGACGTCTCCGTGCAGGCTCCTGCATTGCCGGGCTGCTGTTGGCAGGCTGTGCGAGCGCGCCAACCCCGGTGCACGCGCCTGCACCCCTGACGACCGCGACACCTGCCGAAATGGTCGCCATCGTGCGCGCGGCCGGTGCCGCCAGCGACACGGAGCTTGCCGTGCGTCCGTTGCGCGATCCAGCCACGCTGGACCTGCGACAGCAGGCCGCGGCACAACAGGCACGCGGCGCAGTCGCCGATTCGGCCGCGACGCTGGATCGTGCCCTGCAGTTGGCGCCTGGCGATCCGGAACTGCTGCAGGAGCGCGCGGAGGCCGCCCTGCTGCTCGGCGACTTCGCCACCGCCCAGGCCCATGCACGACGCGCCTACCAATTGGGCTCGCGGGTGGGGCCGTTGTGCCGCCGTCACTGGACCACGGTCGAACAGGTCCGCCTGGCGGCCGGCGAACAGCTGAATGCCGACAGCGCCCGCGCGCAGGTCGCCGCGTGCAACCTCGAACGCCCGGCGCGCTATTGAGATGAGCGAACTCGCCCGCGCAAGCCGCGCGGCCCTGTCCGAAGACGGTGCGCTGGCCAACGACATCCCGGCGTTCGTTCCGCGGCCTTCCCAGCAACGCCTTGCCGAGGCCGTCGCCGACACGTTCCAGTCGCGCGGCAGCCTGCTGGCCGAAGCGGGCACCGGGACCGGCAAGACCTATGCGTACCTGGTCCCGGCGCTGCTGTCGGGGCTGAAGACCATCGTCTCCACCGGCACCCGCGCATTGCAGGACCAGCTGTACCACCGCGACCTGCCGCGCGTGCGCGACGCGCTGGGCACCGGACTGAAGACCGCATTGCTGAAAGGCCGCGCCAACTACCTGTGCCGCTACCGGATGGAGCAGGCGAAGGGCGAGCCCGCGTTTTCCTCGCGCGAGATGGCCAGCCAGTTCCAGCGCGTGGTGGCGTGGAGCGGGCGCACCCGGATGGGCGACCTGGCCGAGCTGGAAGGGCTGGCCGAGGACACGCCGCTGGTCCCGCTGGTGACCAGTACCGCCGACAACTGCCTGGGCAGCGAATGCCCGTTCTGGAACGAATGCTTCGTGGTCCAGGCACGGCAGCGGGCGCAGGCCGCCGACCTGGTGGTGGTCAACCACCACCTGCTGCTGGCCGACCTGGCACTGAAGCAGGAAGGCTTCGGCGAGATCCTGCCGGGCGCGCAGGCCTTCGTGGTCGACGAGGCGCACCAGCTGCCGGACCTGGCCGCGCAGTTCTTCGGCGAGGCGATGGGTGCGCGTGCAGTGGCGGAGCTCGCGCGCGATGCACTGCGCGAGTGCACTGGCGTGGATGGCGCACTGGCCGTGGTGCAGCAACCCGCGCAATCACTGGAACAGGCGTTGCGTGCATTGCGTGCAGTGATGGATCCGCTCCCGTCGCGCGGCACCCTGGCGCGCGCGCTGGAGGAGCCTGGCGTCGAAGCCGGCCTGGACGGCCTGACCGATGCGCTGGCAGGACTGGCGACGGCCGTCGAACCCTTGCGCGAAGCCGCACCCGGACTGGATGGCTGCCATGCCCGCGCCAGGGACTTCGGCAACCGGCTGTCGCGCTGGCGCGGCGAACCTTCCGGTGACGCATCGGAACCGGACGTGGCCGGCGACTCGTCGGTGCGCTGGTATGAACTGTCGCCGCGCGGGTTCCGCCTGCAGGCGACGCCGCTCGATGTATCCGGCCCATTGCGCGCACACCGGGAGGCGTCGAACGCTGCCTGGGTGTTCACCTCGGCGACGCTTGCCGTGGCAGGCGGGTTCGACCACCTGGTCGAGCGGCTGGGCCTGGACGATCCGGCGACATTGCTCGAGCCCAGCCCGTTCGACTGGAACACGCAGGCCCTGTGCTACCTGCCGCAACGGATGCCGGAGCCGAACTCGCGTGACTACGCGCGTGCGCTGGTCGATACCCTGTGGCCGGTGCTGGAGGCGTCCGGTGGCCGTGCCTTCGTGCTGTTTGCCTCTCACCGCGCGCTGCGCGACGTCGCCGGCGAAATGCGCGGTGCGCCGTGGCCGCTGTTCGTGCAGGGCACCGCGCCGCGGCACGTACTGCTGGAACAGTTTCGCGCCTCCGGCAACGGCGTGCTGCTCGGTGCCGCGAGCTTCCGCGAGGGCGTGGACGTGGCCGGGGACGCGCTGAGCGTGGTGGTGATCGACAAGCTGCCGTTCGCTGCGCCGGATGACCCGGTGTTCGAGGCCCGGCTGCAGGCCGTGCGCCGGCGCGGTGGCAACCCGTTCCGCGACGAACAGCTGCCGCAGGCGGTGATCGCGCTCAAGCAGGGCGTGGGCCGGCTGATCCGGACCGAATCCGACCGCGGCGTGCTGGTGCTGTGCGACCCGCGCCTGACCGGCCGCAGCTATGGCCGGGTCTTCCTGGATTCGCTGCCCCCGTTGCCGCGCACCCGCGACATCGCGGACGTGCAGGACTTCTTCGCGGCGGTACCCTGCACCGCATGAAACTGCTCGCCTTCGAGACCGCCACCGAAGCCTGCTCCGTTGCCCTGTGGCTGGATGGCGAAGTGCACGAACGTTTCGAGGTCGCCCCGCGCCGCCATGCGGAGCTGTCGTTGCCATGGGCGGACGCCCTGCTGGCGGAAGCAGGCATTGCCCGCTCGCAACTCGATGCCCTGGCGGTCAGCCGCGGGCCGGGCGCGTTCACCGGCGTGCGCCTGGGGATCTCGATCGTGCAGGGCATCGCCCTGGCACTGGACCGCCCCGTGGTCGCGGTTTCCACGCTGGCCGTGCTTGCCGCCGGTGCGCAGGCACCGCCGGCCAACGTGCTGGCCTCGATCGATGCGCGCATGGGCGAGGTGTATGCGGGCGCGTTCGCGTTGCGCGATGGCGAACCGGTTCCGCTCGGGCCGGAAACCGTCGGCGACGCGGGCGGCGTGCATCTTCCCCCGGCCGATGGCGACTGGCAGGGCATCGGTACCGGCTTCGCCGCCGGGGATCGCGCCCTTGCCGTGCGCCTCGCCCCCGGCCTGGCCCACATTGATGCCAGCGCGTTGCCGCGTGCCGGCGTCCTGGCAAGGCTGGCCGCGCGGGCCGCGGCGCGCGGTGAACTCCTGTCCCCCGAACGGGTCGAACCGGCGTACCTGCGTGACCAGGTCGCCCTGACCCTGGCCGAACAGCAGGCCTTGCGAAAGGAAAGGGATCGATGACGCCGACGCATGAAGCAACCACCAGCCGCGGCACGCGCGTCGCGCGATGGCTGAAGTCCGAGGCAATGCCGCTGCTGGTGCTGGTGCTGTTGCTGACGGCCGCCCGCTCGTCGCTCGCCAACCACTACCACGTGCCGACCGGCTCGATGGAGCCGACGCTGATGCCGGGCGACCGGGTGGTGGTCGACATGACCGCCTACGGCCTGACCGTGCCGTTCACCAGCATCGAACTCGTCGCCCGCGACACGCCGCGGCCTGGCGACGTGGTGGTGTTCGATTCCCCCGTCGATGGCGCCCGGCTGATCAAGCGCGCCGTCGCGGTGGGCGGGGAACGCGTCGATGTCATCGACGGCCATCTCTGGATCGACGGCGAGCCGGCACGCGCCGGCACCGGCCACGACGAACGCATCGGCGACACCCTGGCCCGCCTGGACATGGGCGCAGGCGGCGGCCGCGACGTCCATGGCCTGGTGGTCCCGGACGGCCAGGTGCTGGTGATGGGCGACCACCGTGGCGACAGCTTCGATGGCCGCTACTTCGGGCTTGTCCCGGAATCGGAGTTCTACGGGCGCGCAATCGCCATCTACTGGCGCAGCGGCGAGGGCCCGGGCTGGCGCGAACTGTAGCGGCGGCCTAGCGGTCGATCATTTCCCCGCCCGCCAGGAACTGCCAGGTGCGGGTCACGTGCAGGATGTCCACGTTCTCGGCCGTCACCGGCAGGGCCGGGTAGGGCTCGGCCAGGCGCACGATCCGCAGCGCGGCCTGGTCCAGCAGCGGCTGCCCGCTTGAATCGACCACCTCGGCGCGCTCGACCGAGCCATCGCGCCGGATCGCGACGCTGATCACCACCTGCCCCGACAGCCGGCGCCGCCGCGCCTCGTCCGGATAGTTGAGGTTGCCGATCCGCTCGACCCGGTCGACCCACGCCCGCAGCCAGGACGCGTACTCGTATTCGCGCGTGCTCGCCGACACGAACTTGCGGTTCGGGCGCCTGGCGTAGCGTTCCTGGTCGCGATGGATCTCGGCCGCCAGCCGGGCCATCGCCAGTTCACGGTCGATGTTGCGTTCGCCCGGTGGCAGGGGTCGCGGCGTGTCCACCGGCGGCGTCGCCTCGGCCTGCGGCACCGGTTCGGCGCCCCTGGTGCTGGTGACCGCCCGGTCCTGCGGCGGCGGGCTCGGCGCCGGGGACTGCGCTTCAAGCGGAACCGGTGCGACGCCCGCCTCGACCTGCGGCAACTTGCCCGCCTGCCGGTCGCGCGGCCGGCGCGCCTCGTCGTGCTCCCCTCCGCCGCGGTTGCTCGCCTGCGCGAGGAAGTCGGCCTGTTCGGGCGTCAACACCGTGCTGGCCTCGGTCAGGATCACGTCCAGGGTCGGCATGATCGGCGCGGCCTCGTTGAGGGCGAAGCCCACGCCCAGGACCACCATCCCATGGACCAGCAGCGACAGCACCAGGGTCGCGCCAAGGCGCTCGCGTTCCCCGACCCCGCCCGGCCTCCCGTCACCGCCAGCCGGCACCGCCAGCACGTTCATGGCGTGGCGCCGGCGCCCTCCAGCCGCGCTTCGATCGCGTCGAACAGGCGCCCGGCGATGTTGATGCCGAAGGCCGCGTCCAGTTCACGGATGCAGGTGGGGCTGGTGACGTTGACCTCGGTCAGCCAGTCGCCGATGACGTCCAGGCCGACGAACAGCATTCCGCGCCGGCGCATCTCCGGGCCCACCTGCGCTGCGATCCAGCGGTCGCGGTCGGACAGCGGCTGGCCCCTGCCCAGGCCGCCGGCCGCGAGGTTGCCGCGGAACTCGTCGCCTTGCGGGATACGGGCTAGGCAGTACTCCACCGGCTCGCCGTCCACCAGCAGGATGCGCTTGTCGCCATCGGCGATCTCCGGCAGCCAGCGCTGCGCCATCGCGAGGCTGCGTCCGCCCTGGGTCAGGGTCTCCAGGATCACGTTGAGGTTGGGCTCCCCGGCCCGGGCGCGGAAGATCGAGCGCCCGCCCATGCCGTCCAGCGGCTTGAGCACGGCCTCGCCCTCGGCCGCGACGAAAGCCTTCAGCGCCGCGGCATCGCGGCTGACCAGGCTTGGCGCGCAGCATTGCGGGAACAGCAGCGCTGCCAGCTTCTCGTTGAAGTCGCGCAGGCCGCGCGGATCGTTGACCACCAGTGCGCCTGCGAGGCGGGCGACGTCCAGCACATGGGTGTCATGCAGGTATTCGGCGTCGACCGGCGGGTCGGTGCGCATCAGCACGACGTCGCGGGCCGCGAAGGGGCGGCTGGCCACCTCGCCCAGGCCGTACCAGTCGGCGGGATCGTCGCGGACCACCAGCGGGGCGGCCCTGGCAACGGCCCGGCCGTTGTCCAGCGCCAGGCCGCCGGGGATGACGTAATGCAGGCGGTGACCGCGACGCTGGGCCTCCAGCAGCATCGCCAGGGAAGAGTCCTTGGCGACCTTGATCGACCCGATCGGGTCCATCACGACGACGATGTCCAGGGGCATGGCGGGGCGTTCGGCGGGTGGGGATCGATGGTAGCAGCCACCGGCGTCACGCAAACGCGTTCAGACAACCACTGCGGCCACGCGCGGCTTGACACTGCGCGCAGGGACTGGGATATAGATGTGATTGGTGCAGGGGAATCACGCGATGCAGGATGGGGAACTTACCGGCGGTGGCCGCACGGGCAGTCTTGGTGGCCTGCGGGTGATGGTCATCGATGACTCCAAGACCATCCGGCGCACTGCCGAGACGCTGCTCAAGCGCGAAGGGGCCGAGGTCGTCACCGCGACGGACGGCTTCGAGGCGCTGGCGAAGATCGCCGACCAGCAGCCGCAGATCATCTTCGTGGACATCATGATGCCGCGCCTGGATGGCTACCAGACCTGCGCGCTGATCAAGAACAACCAGCTCTACAAGGGCACGCCGGTGATCATGCTGTCCTCCAAGGACGGCCTGTTCGACAAGGCGCGGGGCCGCATCGTCGGCTCCGAGCAGTACCTCACCAAGCCATTCACGCGCGAGGAATTGCTCGACGCGATCCGCAAGCACGTCAATTCCTGACCGGGGGGGCAGGGCACCATGGCAAGAATCCTGTTGATCGAAGATTCCCCGACCGATACCGCGGTCCTGACCCAGCTGCTCGAGCGCAACGGACACCAGGTGCTCGCATCGGGCAGCGCCGAGGACGGTATCGAGGTATGCAAGCGCGAGATGCCGGACCTCGTGCTGATGGACATCATCCTGCCCGGCATGAACGGCTTCCAGGCCACCCGCGCGCTGTCGCGCGACTCCAACACCAGCGCCATCCCGGTGCTGATCGTGAGCACCAAGCACATGGAGACCGACCGCGCCTGGGGCCTGCGCCAGGGCGCGAAGGACTACATCGTCAAGCCGCCGAAGGAAGACCACCTGATTTCGCGGATCAACGAGTTGCTCGGCAGCTGAGATGAAGAAACACAGGCACCACCA
>Ga0079224_100010625_pt1 | contig 12641 bp, 9 predicted proteins | sample Stecom2015_FD_80414 | JGI IMG/M metagenome (GOLD analysis project Ga0079224, IMG submission 80414) | Agricultural soil microbial communities from Utah to study Nitrogen management - Steer compost 2015 | ecosystem: Environmental > Terrestrial > Soil > Agricultural land | place: USA: Utah...
AATGAATACCTTTAAGCCCATTTTGTACAGCTAATTCCTTCCATAATTTCATAAAATAGGAGACCTCGGGAAATTCTAATGGAGCATAAATTAGAAAAAAAGGCTTATCGTCTACTTTCAAATATCTCTTATCTTGAAAAGCTGGAAGAACAGTATAAAAGTGATCGATATAATCCTGTTGCCCGAGATATAATTGCTCTAAAATCATCTTGTCCTTACTATAATTACTTATCCAAGTTTTTGTTGACCAAGAATGATTAGCCCACCCTAAACAAAAAGGGAAATCCGGTTTTCCACTTTCCAAAACTTCATTAAAGGGTCTTTCCAGAACTCTTTTCCCGTTTCCAAACCAATAGTGCCAATACATAAAACCTTCTATACCTGCTTCGCGAGCCATTTGTGCCTGGGCTTCTCTAACTTCAGGTAAACGCAAATCGTAGTACCCTAAATCTGCTGGGACTCGCGGCTGATAATGTCCCTTAAACAGAGGTCTCGCCTTCCCAACATTAGTCCATTCTGTGAACCCTTTACCCCAAGTCTCATCATTTTCTGGAATTGGATGATACTGAGGTAAGTAAAATGCTATTACTCTTGCCTTTTTATTCATATATTGATTCTTTTCTTATACTTAAAACGTTGGGGGTTCTTGCTTTCCCATACATCCACATTATGGAATAGAAAATTAGAAAAAACTTCAAATAGCCGTATTCTCCTGTAATCGTAGAATATGCTAAATAAACACTAATTAAGGATAACATAATATTTGAATAAGTTTTTTCAAAACTTCCTTGCACCTCTCTGATATAAAGAAATACCGTTGCTACCCAAATAATAATTCCAACAATACCGTTGTTACAAAGTACAACGTAAACTAAACTTTCGAAAGCTAATAATATTGGATGATCTCCACGTAAATTTTGATAATAGTTTGTCCACCCATATCCCTTCCCAAATAATAAATTTGTATCAATTTCTTTTATGGCACCATTCAATTGTGAAATACGCATATCTAGTGAAGAACCTGAAACACTAGCAGACCTTGCGTCAAAGATAGAAGACACAAATCCTGTCATTTGTGGTATCTGTTGGAGAATTAAAAAAATTATGATACTCCCCAACAATATCCAAGAGGCTATTTTGAATCTTCTTTCCAATAAAACATAAACTCCTACTCCTAATATTGCTGCAGCAATGGAAGTTCTAACTCCAATAAAAAAGGTCGCTAAAAATAATATTAATATTAAAAATACACTCAAGTATGTTTTTCGAGCAGATTTTAAATCAAAAATAAAGGATAATACGAAAATTATAGATAAACACAGAAATAACCCATTAGTCATCGGGTGTGCAAACACACCACTAATCCGACCAAAAACTCGCCCTTCATTTTCTGCTAAAGCATATGCCTCGTTAAATTCGCCTCCGCTTAACGGCAATACCGCCAACAAATACGGATTAGTCCCCGGCATTGTTATTAGAAACATGGAATACAAGACCGCTATACTAACCGAAAGGAGTAGTCCGCGAACAAATAAAAAAACCGCAGACTTATCTCTTCTCATTACATTTATCATTGCAAAGGGCAATAAGAGAGTACTCATAACATCAACTCTAAAAGCATTTAGTTGTATTCCTATTGGCACGTCATTATGAAAAGGAATTATCAAAAATTGTGCGCCATAGAGAAAGAGGAATGGTATTAATGGCTTATAATAAAGAGATTTATACCCATAATTGAAAACAAGTGCGACAATGATAAAAAATGGAAAGATATTCTGACCTAGCGAAAAAAATTGTAAAAACGGAACCAATATACTGTATCCTAAAAACATTGTAATTCCAATTTTTATCCGGAAAAAGCACAATGTTATTGTTAAAGCAAGATATAACGAAAAGATACTGGCGATCATCTTAAAATTTAATTAGTTTCTAAACGATTATATATAGAAATTAGATCATTCAAAATGTTATCAGGATTATGCCTCGACTTTGCTTTCTTTTTTGAGTTTTCAGAATAGATCAACTTTCGCTCGTTAGATTTTGATAATTTAATAATTTCGTCAGAAAGAGAGAACGGATCGTTTGCAGGAATCAACGACCCATCGACTTGGTTCTCAATCAACGAAGGAATTCCTCCAACATAAGTTGCTATAATTGGTAGCCCTAAATATTGTGCTTCACAAATTGAATTGGGGCTATTATCAATATACGCAGTATGGATATATATATCCGAATCGCATAAATGTTTTATCAAAGATTCTGCTCCTATCATCCCAAGAATCTTTATTTTAATATTTTCCATTTTCACGGACTCTTTCCATTCTATCAGCTCTTTATTAGCGATTTTACCTACCAAATACCATTCAAAATCGACATCTCTTTTTATTAGCATTTTTGCCGTCCGTACAATCGTATCTAGACCCTTCCATAAGGATGAACAACCGACTGTTATCAATCTAATCTTTTGACGATCCGTAGGTTTCCAATATAAAGTACTATTAATAAATGATGGACGTAAAGCCTCATTACAATAAAAATAAAGTGCATCGGGTTGATAGCTATTAACAATACTTCGATCCCAATTTGTTCTTCCCATATAATTCTTTACTAGCCCTAGAGTTCTCTCCTCTTGCTTCTTCCAGGAATTTCTTTTGTTCCATACAGCGGGTAATTTTAGTACATTTTTATATTTGAATTTCTTCAGATTAATTATAACTTCATCCCATCTGCTATATCCTGGGGGATAAAATGCATTATTATATGGAGGTATAGATCCTTGCATATGGATGACTACCGGGGTATCTATAAATTCCACAACTTGACCATAACACCATTCTGAACCAAAAACGTGAATCACATCTGGCTTGAATTTAGCAATAACGTCCAAGGCTTGAGCAAGTAGTCGCCTCCGACTAACATCCATTGTAAATCTATTCTGTACCCTTTCCCAAAAAGTGTATTTTGGCTTAAGTGGAAAATATTGCACTCCGTCAATAGATTTAGACATATGTGAGGAATTACTTGTTTCAAAAGCAACACCCAGTTCTATATCACTTTTGCTCTTGATTATATATTCCAAAGAATCCTGCCATCCGCCACCATGGAAACCGTGTTGGACATAATTTTGGGGGATTGTGACTTCAAACCACAGTACTTTCATAATTATAATATGTTAGATCTCAAGAATAATTTTCAACTTTGAGAAATACGTCTCTTGGAAATAAGGTGGATTAATAGTTATTTCTCCGTTTCGTTTCAAAATTTGTTGTCCAATATTATAGGCTTCATTTAAATCTTTAGCGAAGAACACATTATTTCCGAACGACGCTTCAGGAAACCATTTTACACCACTAGATAATTTATGATCTGACGACGATAGCACGATCACGGGGGTAGAGGCTATTTGGGAAAATATAGTACCGTGATATCTATCTGTAATGACTAATTGATATGTAGAAAACTCTTCTAACACTTTATTAATTAATGTTTCACGATTAAATTTCCATGCATATGCATTCTTTAAAATAGTGGTATCGGAGCTTGTCTTTTTTATATTTTCAAATCTATTTTTCAATAAATCTAATTCCTCATCAGGATAAAATTTTTCCCTATCGTTTCTTAAACAAAACAGAATCCCTTTTCTAGTACTATTATAAACACGCCGACCGATAAGAAGTGTTACAACATCAGGCCACAAAATCAGCTTACAATTTGGAAAAAGTTTTTGAGCATTATGATAAGATATATCGTCCCTGCACAATAAAACTAATTGAGGATGGTTATTAAACGAATTTTGTACCTTAGACATAATTTTTTCGTCTACTAGGTTCACCGTCTGGGGTAGAATAACAACTTGCCTATCTTTGAATAACTCAACGACTTCACATATATAAGATAATTCGGGATGGGGGTCAAAGATCAAGTATCCGCTATGAACAAAAACTAAATCAGTTGGTTTTATTTTTTCCCTTATTAATTCAAGCGTCGATTTCGGAGTTAAACGCTTGGGCGCACATATAATGTTAAATTTTGGAAAGTTTTCACTTAACCATTTTAAAATACAATAGGTCTGAGCTTGATCCCCGAGGTTGGAATGTGTCGGATTACAAAAAAGATAAATAGTACGATTACTTGTGTTATCGAAAACCTCCTTATATAGCCGGCCCTTTTCCAACTTATAGAAAAGTCGGTCCGTATAATGGATATATCGATGTTGTAATTTATTTTTAATTTGCATGTTAAATAATATTTATTTTGTTAGATCTGTTCGCATGATAGCACTCAAATATTTCCGAATTAGCTAAAGATTTCTCTTCTGCAAGATGCACGTATAACTTAATGTTTCGTTTTGTACAAAAGTTATCCATATTCTCAATTATTAAAGCATTGTTGGTCACATTTTCAACTATTAACTTCCTCTTACGATTACGAATAAATAACCGCTTCATTATTGGCATCCTAATTAATTTAAAAGTCAATATAGGATCATATAGATATAGATATTTTATTCGTTTTAAGAAGACCTCCTTATAATTAGGAATCAACCAGTGATGCAATAAAGGGTAAAAAAACAAGGACATTTGAGTGTCTCCTTTTGAATTGAGCTGTTTAGCAGAAATATATACATGAATCTCACCTCCTTTCTTCAGAACACTGAAGAACCGCTTCACTATTTCAAACATTAAACAAACAGATTGTTCTGGAAATGTCCAATCTAATAGATTCTTATCACGAGTTAAATCATAATAAATAACGGAGTCTCCAATAAATGCGTGCGAATAGTCTCTCCTCAAATCTCTTCGATAGATTGCCCAAGTATGATATCTTTCATGTAGATTTGAGATAAGCTTGTTTGAAGCCCTATGTATTAGATAAACAAGAGTTGTACTCACTAAGAAAAAGCCAGCTAATACCGGTAGTCCAGCGCCCAAAAGTATGCCACATATACATGTACATATAAAACCAATAAATATCTTTATTTTCATGTTAAAACCCTGGACAACCATACGATTCTACAATATATTTATAATCTCTATCAAGGCTATTAATTAAACACATATCAGAATGAGAAATGCGAAAGTTTTCAATATCAAAATTTTGGACAACCCTTAACGGGTTTGTCGATCGAGATACAGGAATAATCCCTCGTTGGTTGTGCCATTTCAATATCAGCTGGACTAACGAAACATTGTATTTATTAGCTAACTGGTTTAATATATCGTCATTAACGATGGGTTCTATCATCGAACAAGTCGGAGAATATGCTTGCGTCACGATACTATAATTTTCACAGAACTTAATTAACTCTTCACACACTCTATAGGGATGTATTTCTATCTGGTTAATATGAGGCAAAATTCTAATGTCAGATTTAAATAGTTCTTCCCAATGTCTAAAACGGAAATTACAAACTCCGATAGATTTGGTGGCTCCACTTTCGTAAAGATTCTCTAGTGTTTTCCAGTCCTTAACGAAAAAATCTGGGTAAGGCCAGTGAAGCAAATAACTATCGATATAACCTAATCCAAGTACGTTTAAGGAATTTTCAAAACTTTCTACGACCCTTCCTTCGATCTGAGCATTCCAATCCAGTTTAGTTTGTATAAAATATTGCTCTCTTTTGATTCCCAATTCTTCCTCTAATTCTTTCAAGATTCTTCCCAGTAGCTTCTCAGATGCATAATTGGGAGATGTATCAAGAGCAAAGCATCCAGACTGGAATGCTGCTTTTACTACTTCCTTGAGTCTAGGATAATCCATGTAGTTTGTACCTAAAACAGTCGACGGAATCTTAACACTATTTGATAAACAAAAATTTTCCATATAAAAATAGAGACCCACGGTCAAAATTTATTGAATAGGTTTTGTATTTTACGCTTCGCTTTTACGGCAACATCGGAGATATTTAAATCAACTCTTGTACATTTGTCTTGATAATTTTTTAATAAATTGATGTTTTGATCTCGACTCGTAAATGCCTCAAATACAATAGGCTTCTCTGAAGAAGAGAAAAACTCATCTATTCTACTATCAAATTCTTCCTTAGATGCTGCCGATATATATTTAAAGCCCATGGATTCCGACCAGCCTTGCGCTGATTTATTATGTTCGGCCACAGTGAAATCAATACCAGCGATTCCTCTCGATTTTCCCGCAGATAATTGTAGAACTCCTGCCCCAGAGTTATTATTTATCATTATTCGTAACCTATTATTTATATTATTATTCCATAATGCAGTTGCATCGTAAAAGAAACTCAAATCACCAATCACGATAAATGTCATGTTAGCATTTACAGAATTTAGCCCTACAGTCGATGATAATGAACCGTCAATACCATTGGTTCCTCGGTTACAATAAATCTTTATACTGTCGTGTATTCTAAATAATTGTGCTATTCTGAGAGTAGCACTATTTCCTAAGTGCAAACTAGAATCTTCTGGAAGACGCCTTAGCATTTCCCCACAAGTATAGATGTCTGAATATTCTTCAACACTAGGTTGATCAATTTCTCTTGAATATGTTTGCCAACCTTCTGAAAAAGGTGTCTGTAAGCGATCAGCATCCTTTTCTGTTAGTTCAGATAACTTTCTGAAGAAAACAAATTCATCACACTCTATAACAGTTGTTAACTTATTAAATTGATCGACAATATTCCCTTTAGGATCTACATGCCAGTGATCAACATTCTGCCATCCTTTGATAATATTTTGGATTGACCACGGTGTTACATAATTTCCAAACACCGTCAAGACTAGATCAGGCATCAAAATACTTTTATCAACTAACTTTTGTATTTTTTGTAATACTAGCTCAGTATTTTCTACGACATTATCAAGCCCCTTATAATTCGAAAGATGATCAGTCACAAGAACACAATTGAATTTCCTAACGAAAGCATCAATAAACAAGCGTTGTTCTTTAGATAACGGAAAATATTGTCCTAAAACTAAGAGTACTTTTCTCTTTTTGAGTTTCTCAATCAAAGGCAACCAAAAATCCGCATAAGAAGAATCTTCATAACGAACAATCTTCCTCTGTCTAGGAAGCATTGCAATACTAAAATCTGTAATATTATCCGGCATCGGAACATCTATCTGCACCGGTCCAAAACCATGATGGGTCGATTCTAATATCACTTCATTTATTATCCGATTACAATATATTTCATCATTCGAATCAAGTACTATTGGCAATTGAACAACTTTTCTTATATTACTTCCGAAGGCCTCCGTTTGAGGAACCATCTGTGCCTCATTTTGATAAAGTGCTCTTGGGTCCCTGTTAGCCGAAATCACAACAAGAGGTAATTTTTGAAAAAATGCTTCTGCGACAGCAGAGGCAAAGTTCAACAAAGCGGTTCCGGATGTGCAGCAGATAGCAACAGGCTTTTGTAACTTATGGATTAATCCCAAAGCGAAAAAAGAAGCGCTTCTTTCGTCCACGACGGAAAAACAGTGAAAAAAAGGGTCGCTTTCAACAGATCTTATTACAGGCACATTTCTATTCCCTGGCGTCAATACAATATGGTCTATTCCGTGTTCCTTTAATAATGCGATTAAAATTTGAACGCTTTTAATGTTTGAATACATATATACTTGAAATTTTATCTTTAACTATCCCTAATATTTTTTCTCGTTCATTATATCTTAATCCCGCAATACAGATTGTTAAAGTTGTAGATAGTAGGCTGCTGAATATCACAATAGCTGTATTTAAATAGCTTTTTGTCAAACAATAATGTAATACAACTGGCAAGAGGAGAGAAATACCCAAAACAAATAGAATATTTAAAACTACATCATGTAAAAAACTTCTAATATTGAATTCCACCATGTCTTTCAGTAGAAATAATCTCACACCTAGTTGAATGATATACACAACAAAATTAACAGAGTACGTGATAGTAGGGGGAAACCCTAGTTTCAGAAGAAAGTAAGATATTGGTAACACCAGGAGCCCCGTACCTCCAACTAAAATCTGATATTTTTTTATATTCCCGTTTGCCAACATTAGTGTCACCATCGTGTTGGACATTAAACTAATCATAGTATTAATCAATGACATGCGTAAAAAAACCACAGTATATTCTGGAACGGTACCTAACCATACCTCTAAAATAAGCGGAGCCTCAATAAAAATTGGAAGAGAAAATATGAGATACAAATAAAAAGAAAACCTAGCTCCTTGATTGACTAACGTAAATGTGTAATCCCTGTCATTACGAGCGTAAGACTTGGTTATTTGGGGATTCAAAGCCATCATAAAATTAGTAACAAAATTCGTAATGGACGTCTCAACTTGGACAGCTATTCCTCGTGCGGCATTCACAGCTACTCCAAAAAATATATTCAATAAAATGTTAACTCCTTGACGCATCAATATAGCTGAACTTGCACCTAAAAAACTCCATCCTGCAAATCGAAATATATTTTTGAATGCACTTTTGTCTCTGTATAATTTGAATTTACATGTCAGAAAATTTCGCGTGCAATAAATCCTATAAATCGATGCGATCAATAAAGACAACCCAACAATCAATAGAGAATAAGTAATTAAAGGATCAGAATTTGATAAAAGCAAAAAGTAAACAATAAACAACTTCATTACTGCCTCAAACATACCGATATAAGCGAATACATGCATTTTTTCATGCGCGATAATCGAAGCGCTATACGGAATCGAAACTAATGTAATAAGAAAAGAGATTACCGATGTTTGAAATACCCAGTTCGCGGCAACTATTCTGTCTTCGGGAATATTCAACTTTGTATTTAAAAACCAGACACCAAGGCTCTCAAACAACAACAACATTCCAATGCCAATAACGAGATGAGCAATTAATGCCGCGGAAAAAATTTCTTTAGATCTCGAATTATCACCTTTTCCCAATTCGAAAGTAATAAATCTCTGTGTAGCAGTAGTTAAAGAACCGCTTATCAAGGCAAACATGGTAACAAATCCTCCAACTACATTATATATACCATAATCTTCTATGCCTAATGCCTTCAAGACTATCCTTGAGGTATAAAGCGTAATTAGCATCGTAAAAATAGTTCTTCCGTAAAGGAAGATAGTATTTTTCGCTATTCGTTTCGTATTTTCAGATTTATTGATCATACGTTATAAAATGACTATTATAAGCCTTTATAATTTTTGCAGGAACTCCTGCAACTACAGAGTAGTCAGGAACATCTTTTGTTACTACGGCATTTGCAGCTATAACAGCACCTTCGCCTATACGGACACCCGCCATTATCGAAACCTTATCCCCAACCCAAACATTATCTCCAATTATTACTGGACCTTTTGAATACATTCTACGCTGTTGCGGTTGGATCTGCAGTTCGTCCTTCTCTAATTTTCCGTGAGAGTTATCCGTAATAGTGACCCTTCTTCCCATTAAAACTCCATCTCCTATTGTTATTGAGTTAATAGACGTAATGTGACAATATTCCCCTATGGAGCAATTGTCTCCAATCTTAATAGAAGGTGTAAAGCTGTCTACACCGTGTTTGTCCCAGCAGGTTACTACTCCATGACGACAAATCACAGTGTTATGCCCGATTTCAATATATTGGCCTCCTAACAAGAAGCAGTCTCTCCCAATTTTGGAGGAACTGCCTATCTTCGCTAGATTATTTTTTAGCCAAAGTGTATATAATATATCCAACTTTTTCCCAATATATAAGTGAACCCTATAGCTATAAAACAAATGTCCAACGAATAGAATCGATGTTATAATTTTATTAAACACCCCCTTTAAATACTTCTTCATGCTAACGTAATTAATACACAAATGAAATAATATCACCCCCCTCGAAACATCTTCCCCCATCTACTTTTCCTCTTTTCATTTTCATAGTCACCGTAGCCGTAACCATAACCGTAACCATAACCGTAACCGTAACCATAGTTACTATAATAGCCACCTTTTGCCTTAACATCGTTAATGACCAATTGGATCGGCTTTATTTTATCCGTAACCGCTAAATCATTAGGTATCCGTATTTGTTCTTTATAGGTGTATCTTTGGCGCACTAAGTAGAGGCAACAATCGGCGTAGCGAGACAAAAGCTGTGCATCCGTCACCATCCCTACCGGAGGGGCATCCATTAAAATGTAGTCATACCGAGTAGACAACTCTTCCATAAGTTCTGCAGCGCGGGGGTGAACCAACAATTCGGCAGGGTTTGGCGGGATAGCACCTGCCTGTACCAAATCCACATTTTCATGTACACCCGAAGGCATGATAATTTCTTCCACCGACATTTCCGGGCGAACTACGTAATGCGAGAACCCCTTGCCCGCCGGAAGCCCTAGCTTCGCAGTAACGGAGGGTTTACGTAGATCCAATTCCATCAACAAAACCTTCTTATCCAATAAGGCAAGTGATACCGCCAAGTTTAATGCGACATACGACTTCCCTTCGCCCGACATAGAGGAGGTAAAGAGGATTCGTTTGCCTCCGTTTAAGGCGAACTCCAGGTTGGTTCGCATAGCTCGAAACTGCTCCGCAATAGGCGAACGGGAGGTTTTGCTTACTACGACCTGCTCTTTGTCTTCGGAATGTGCTATCGCTCCTAATATAGGTAATTTGTTTTTACTATTAATATCTTCAACAGACTGCACCCGTACATTAAGTAAATCCTTAAGATATATTAGACAAAAAGGAAAACCTAAACCAAGCACAATACCTACAACATACATCATCTTTCGTTTCGGAGAAAATGGATAAGCCTCGGCTTTCGGAGAATCGATAATCTTCGAATTGGATACATTCGCGGTACGTCCGATGGCGGTTTCTTCCCATTTCTCCTGCAAAAAGATATACTGAGCTTGTTTGATCTGTTGCAAACGTGCTAGATCAATATAACCCCGTTCAATTGTAGGAACTCTGCTAATCTGGGAGGTTACCTGATCGGCAAGTCCTTGCTGGCTTTGCTTGGACAATTCTAATTGTACACGTGAAGAAGCTACGTTTGCTATCATATCTTGACGGACATTCGCTATCTGTCCATTCAAATTTTGCACCAGCGGATTATCTTCCGTATTTGCCAACAATAGACGTCCCCGCTGCAAAACTAATTCGTTATAACGATTAATCAACGTATTAAATGCAATATCTTGAGGGATAACCGCGGAAGGCACCACGCGCGGATTATTGTTGTCTTTTAAATATGCACTTATGACGTCCAATGCTGCTAACTGCGTCTCTACTTCGGCTAGATTTCTTGTGAAATCTGCTGAATTCCGCAGCAGAATTCTACTTTGTTCCGATATATCGGCTAGCTCTGCACTCTTCTTATAGCCCGAAATTCTATCCTCTACACCAGCTAACTCTTGAGTAATTTTAGACAAACGAGCATTAATAAAAGACAGAGTAGAATCGGCTATAACATTTTTATCGTGTAGATTTAACTCCACATATTTGCTAATAAATGTTTTTAATAGCTGTTCGCCTCTTCTTGGCGATGTATGCTCCAATGTGAGATCAATCGTCGATACGTTTTTATTTGTAACTTCAACAGACAATCCAGAACTAAAAGACGCTGTTACTGCTCGTAGCGGTGCAATATGAAAGCCAAAACTCTCTTTTGAAAGCTCTGACATAAGTTGGTCCATTTTTAACACTCCCACGCCTGGCAGCTCAAACGGCTCTCCCCAACTAGCCTGAAATAATGTATCGGGATTTGACAATTCTACTTTTTTGCTTCCCTTGGGCTGTATTTCCAATGCATACGATCTCGTTATAGAATCCGGATTCGTTAGGAGCTCTACTCTAAAGGGCGCAACCAAAACTGGTGCGGAGTGCACTCTTCCTTTATTAAAATAATTGATGTAGGCTTTTTCCTCTAATACCATTTCCCTCATCAAATCTGCTGTTCTCAGCACCTCTACTTCGTTATCAACTGAATTCTTAGAACCCATTAATCCTGAAAGATCTCCCAAGGCTGACGAAGATAACATCCCTCCACCCTTCTTATCATCGGAGACCAACAATTTGGCATGTACTTTATAAACGGGTATAGTATAGCGTAGATAGAGAAATGCTCCAGCTATGCCTAAACCCGCACATAAAGCGAACCAATACCAATTGGTAAGCATCAGATTAACAAAGCGTAGGAAGTCTTTATTGTCCGCTTTTTTCTCTTCAAAAGTTTCTTCCCAGTCTATATTGCTTTTACTCATTTTTTGCTTTTATTGGATGATACCTCTATTTAAATAGTACATTTACTTCTCATAACCGTGTTAACGCGACAATCAATACTGACACCAATGAACCGATGATCGCAAAAGTCTGCGTCCTTGCTGCATTGTTCGCTGCTGCCTTTGCCTTGCCCGGCTCGATATAAATCACATCGTTCTGCCGCAGGTAGAAATAAGGCGAGCTAAAGACCTCGCTATCGTTTAGGTTGAGGCGCACCAGCTCTTTCTGTCCGTTTTGCTCACGCACGAGCAGCACATTTTCCCGCTTACCATAGATCGTCATGTCACCGGCTAAACCCAAAGCATCCAACACCGTTACTTTTTCGTTCGGTACCGTATAAGTTGCCGGACGCGTTACTTCCCCTAACACGGTTACTTTAAAATTCGCAAAGCGAACTTGCACGGTGGGATCTTTATAATATTGGCTAGCC
>Ga0079224_100010626_pt1 | contig 12641 bp, 12 predicted proteins | sample Stecom2015_FD_80414 | JGI IMG/M metagenome (GOLD analysis project Ga0079224, IMG submission 80414) | Agricultural soil microbial communities from Utah to study Nitrogen management - Steer compost 2015 | ecosystem: Environmental > Terrestrial > Soil > Agricultural land | place: USA: Utah...
CCAACTGTTTGGGGTTAGGATCGGCGCATGAAACGTGAAAGTTCCGCCACCGGAATACCCAGGTAATCTGAGGCCTGGTAAACCGTCACATGCTGGTGCTTATCCAGTCCAAACATATCCCGGATCTTGTTGATGAGCCGCTGGCAAGTACGTTCGCTCTGGCCGGTGACCCGTTGCAGATCCGAAGGATAAACAGCTAATCTTGGTAAAGATATTTCCATATCATCTGCCAATTGCTTGGTACAAATTTACGAATCTGTCAACGTAAGCCGAAATATCCGCTCGGTTTTTTGCTATTCGGCGTGCATTTTTACGAATTTCATAATCGTCGTCGCAACACGATTTTTATATTTTCAACGCTGCTAGAATGAGCATTACGAAAATGGCAACGAGATAATGGCATTTACGAGCCGTCCACAAGACCTTTCGCTCCGCGTCGCCTTGAGACGGGGGGCTTGCCGCCCTCGGCCGGTACCTTTCACAGGTCGCCTGCACAGCCGAACATTACGGTCTGTCCATCGGGGGGAAGCACGGGGTACGAAATAAACGGGTCTAACCCAACGTAGCGGTAATCAGCTGCAAGAACTCCTGGCGGGTGCGTTCCTTGGCAAATTCGCCGGTAAACGCCGACGTGGTCGTTACCGAGTTTTGCTTCTGTATACCCCGCATGCACATGCAGAGGTGCTTGCATTCGATCACAACCGCCACACCCACCGGATTGAGTGTCTCCTGAATGCAGTCGCGGATTTCATTGGTAAGCCGCTCCTGAACCTGTAGGCGGCGGGCAAAGACGTCCACTACGCGTGGAATTTTACTCAACCCCACGATATGGCCATTGGGGATGTAGGCCACGTGGGCCTTGCCTAAGAAAGGCAGCATGTGATGCTCGCATAGGGAATAGACCTCGATGTCCTTTACGACGACCATCTGGCTGTATTCCTCTTCGAACATGGCGCCCCGCAAGATAGCCGCGGCATCCAGGTCATATCCGTGGGTAAGGTACTGCAGGGCCTTGGCCACACGTTCGGGTGTTTTCAATAATCCCTGCCGCGAAGGGTCTTCGCCCAGCAGTGTCAGTATTTCGTGGTAATGCGAAGCGATACGGGCTACTTTTTCCGGATTATAGCGGTCTATTTTAACATAGCCATCTATTTCTTCCTCGTTGGGTATAAAGTCGTTGTTCATCATCCTGGGTTTATCGCTTTCGCGTTATTCGTCACCAAAATATTCCACGGAATTATTCTCGGTCTCCACCAGCTTTATGCAATGAAGCCGTGCTCCGTTCGCTTCTACATGGGGTTTAAGCTGGTTGAAGATCTCGATAGCCAGCACCTCGGTAGACGCCATCTTTCCGCGCATGAAATCAACGTCGAGGTTCACATTCCGGTGATCCAGTTTCTCAATTACGTGGACCTCTATGAGTTGTTTCAGTTCCTTCAAATCAATCACGAACCCGGTCCGCGGATCCACCTCGCCCTTCACGGTTACAAACAACTCATAGTTGTGCCCGTGCCAATTCGGATTGGAACACTTGCCGAATACCGCCTCGTTTTGTTCCAAGCTCCACTCCTCGCGGTATAATTTATGCGCCGCGTTAAACCGTTCGCGCCGTGTAAGATATATCATAGCGTGCAAAGATAAGGCAATTTTATTAATGTGCTTTTTGCTTTTTGCTTTTTTGCCGATGGGCCGCTTGCCGGTCTGCCCGGCAAAGTGCAAACCGCAACCACCAAAATCCTTACCTTTGCCACGTGAAAACCTCCCACCAACGATATTTCATCGAAATCGCCTTCGACGGCGGTGCATACCATGGTTGGCAGATCCAATCGAATGCCGTCACCGTGCAGGAAGTGCTCGATAAAGCGTTGACCACCCTGCTACGCCAACCCACGGCCACCGTAGGGTGCGGGCGCACCGATACGGGCGTGCACGCTACCCAGCTGTTCGCCCATTTCGACTGGATAGGCGCGGCATTCCCGCTAGCTGAACGCGAATTCCTCCATCGGCTGAACGCGCTGCTTCCGCACGATATCGCCGTAAAACGCCTCCTTGCTGTGTCACCACAGGCACACGCGCGCTTCGATGCCGTCAAACGGTCGTACGAATACCACGCCCACACCCGCAAAGACCCGTTTCTCCATGGCCGTTCCTGGCTGCTGCGCGACACGCCCGATGTAGCAGCGATGAATGAAGCTGCGGCCATATTGTATCAATACGAAGACTTTTCCTGCTTCAGCAAATCCCACACGCAGGTGTTTACCAACAACTGCCGCGTGATGCACGCAGCATGGCAATGGGTGGGCAGCGAGCGATTGGTGTTTCACATTTCGGCCAACCGGTTTCTGCGCAACATGGTGCGGGCCATCGTTGGCACGTTGATGGAAATCGGCCGTGGGGAGCATGGGCCCGAATACATGCATACGGTCATCCAAAGCAAAAACCGTGCGGTAGCCGGCACCTCCGTACCGGCATGCGGATTGTACCTCACCAGGGTGGATTACCCTTACATAGACGCCCTTTGACAAATCGGTGAACCGAGATATGCAGACAAAATCGTACTTTTGCGGTTGCCCATGAGCGAACCGAAGGTAACCGGGAAGACGTATGACACACAGCTGCTCCGCAGGATGCTGCGCTATGTGAGCCCCTACAAAGGAATTTTTGTGGTGTCCGTAGTGCTTACCATCCTGATGGCTGGTGTAGCCCCGGCATTGCCGATGTTGGTGGAATATACGCTCGACCGGTTCATCCTCCAAAACGATATCGCTGGCCTCCGACTGATGCTTTTGCTCATGCTGGGGTTATTGGTGGTGCAGACGGTTGTCCGCTACTACCATACGCTGATGACAAACACGCTGGGCCAATCCGTTATCCGCGATCTCCGCATCGATGTGTTCAACCACATCATGGGCATGCGGCTCAAGTATTTTGACCGCACACCCATCGGCAGGCTGATTACCCGCACCATATCCGACCTTGAAACCATTGCCAATATCTTTTCGCAAGGGCTGATACAGATTATTGGCGACCTCCTCCAGCTGGTCGTGATCCTCGGCGTTATGTTTTACACCGATTGGCGGCTTACGCTGATCGTACTGATTCCCATGCCGTTCATGATCGGTGCAACATACGTCTTCAAAGAAGCGATGAAGTCGGCCTTCCAGGATGTCCGCAAATGGGTTTCCAACCTCAACACGTTCCTCCAAGAGCATATCTCAGGGATTAGCATCATCCAGTATTTTGCGCGTGAGGAACAGGAAATGCGCAAGTTCAAGGCCGCCAATGCGGAGCACCGGAATGCCCATATCCGAGCGAACTGGTATTTTTCCATCTTTTTCCCGGTGCTGGAAATCATCATGGCGGTATCCCTCGGCCTGCTGGTGTGGTACGGCTCCAAACAGGTGCTCGCCGACACCCTGTCGCCCGGTGTGATTGTGGCGTTCATTATGTACATCAACATGATTTTCCGCCCCATCCGCGAGCTGGTCGATAAATTCAACACGCTGCAGATGGGCATGGTCAGTGCCGAACGCATCTTTGCCGTACTCGATACCGACGAGCGTACACCCAACGTGGGCATCCAACGGCCCGATCACATCCGCGGGGAAATCGTCTTTGACAACGTGTGGTTTGCCTATAACGACGAACAGTGGTTGTTGAAAGATATCAACTTTACGGTGAAGCCGGGCGAAACGCTGGCGCTGGTGGGCGCTACGGGCGCCGGCAAATCGTCGACGATCAATATCCTCAGCCGCTTCTATGAAGTCAATAGGGGCGCCATCCGGCTGGACGGCGTAGATATCCGCGACTATGAGCTCAATTACCTGCGCCGCACCATTGCCACCGTACTGCAGGACGTGTTCCTGTTTTCCGATTCTGTGGCCAGCAACATCGGCCTCAACGACCCGACCATCAGCCGCGAACAGATGGTGGCCGCGGCCAAGGAGGTGGGTGCCCACGATTTTATCATGCGGCTACCGGGGGGGTATGACTATAAGGTACAGGAACGCGGCGCCACCCTTTCCTCTGGCCAGGCCCAGTTGATATCGTTCATCCGTGCCTTAGTGCACGACCCGAAAATCTTAGTACTCGATGAGGCAACTTCGTCTGTAGATACCGAATCGGAGGAACTGATCCAGCAGGCGATCGATAGGCTGATGGCAGGGCGTACCTCCATCGTTATTGCCCACCGCCTGTCTACCATCCAAAAAGCCGACAAGATCATCGTACTAGACAAAGGCGAGATGAAGGAGATGGGCACCCACCAGGAGCTGCTCCGGATGAATGGATACTACAAGCGCTTATACGACCTCCAGTTCCATTCGGCCGGGATATAGCGTGCTAAGTCGACCCCCGGGGCGCGGCACGCGCTACAGGCCGCGGCGCCGCCATAGGCTTAATCCTCAGGAAAGCCATGAACCCTACCACGGCCAGGCATAACCAAAGCACATCGACCAGCAGGATATCCGTTTCGCCATGCTGGTAAGCAACCCAAAGCCAGTTGCCCGAATAAATCCCGTTTGCCACAGGCACCAGTAAACTCAAGAAACTGCCGAGCAGCAAGGTCTCTTTATTGGTTTGGCGCAGATTGCGCCTGAGCACGTAAAATGCCGCCAACAGGAGCCAACTCCAAAAATAGGTGCGGTAAATGAAATCCATGCCCCCGCCCCCGTTTACTTTCACGGCTATAAATGAAAATGCGGTGACCGGGAATAACGTTAAGCAAGCGGCCACAAAAACATTGGCCGCCCAAAAGTTGAATACCCGCTTATGCCTGGGTACATTTTTCTTATCGCGTGCCACCAGCCAGATGAGTATTCCGGTAATGATGACCACGCATCCCAACAGCCCCAAAATAAAGTAAACCACTTTCAACGGATAGCCCCCATAGTCGCCGAAGTGGAGCCGGTAAACGAGGCTTTTTACCTTGTCGAGGTAGGTGGCCGCTTGCCCGGCGGGCTTATGCCGGATAATCGTACCGTCTGAAACCCGGTAGCAGACGATTCCCTGCCCTGCAAAGCGCCACCTGGTAGCCGGCTCGCCCGTCATCAAGATGTGCATATTCTCGTCGCCATAGTTGCTGATGGAGATGCTGGTGATGAACGTGTGCGGCCATAACGCGCGCGTACGCTGCACGAAGTGGTCGATATCGGGCTTGGATGCCAAGGGCTTCGAGAAAAACTCGCTCGGGGGCGTGAGGTAGTAAGGAAGCTCCAAATCGCGGTAGACGGCCGCTTCGTCGCCCCCATAAAGCGCCTTGCTGAAAGGAACAACCAAAACAGACCCGATAATGAGCATGACCCCGGTGACAGCAAACATGAATTGATAAGGGAATCCGATCACCCCCAGCGCTGTATGGGCATCCGTCCAGATGGTCTTCCACTTTGACCACGGGCGGAACGTATAAAAGTTGGAAACAATCTTATCCCAATGCAGTAACAGGCCGGTAAGGAGCGCAAACAGGAAAAGGAAGGAAACCAAGCCGGCGACCACGTAACCAAAAGGATATCCGATCCGTATGGGCACCTCATTTAACGGGGCAAGGAAATGGAGCCGGTAGAGGAACTCTCCCAGATCATAAGAAGATGCATAGGTGCCGGTTTCGCCCTTGTGGAAATCGTAATTGAAAAAATGCTGCTCTGCCGCCTTGTCGTTGTTCACGGTGTCTTTGGAAGGTTGTATACCAACGTAAGCGCGAAAGCTATTGGGCTGCATGGTAAACGACAAATCGCGCCCGTGGAGGTTATGTACACCATCCAGCGAATCCAGCATCGCATTGAAAACCACGGTACTGGCATAGGGACGATGCTTGCCTGAGGCATCGTTTTGCCAGGCCGCGATTTCGTCTTTGAAAAACGCGAACGACCCGGCAAAAAACATGACGTAAAGCACGGCGGCAATGAAAATACCGCTGATGGTGTGCGTATGGAAATATACATTGTGTCGCCTAAGATTCATCGCAGGTATCAGCTAAATAGGGGTATACAGAAAGCCACGGTCAGCAGTGCATAAATCAACCAGATTTTCCAAACTTTATCAACCAGGAAGGCAAGAAGCAGCAGAACCGCCCACAGTATGATGCAGCTGAAGTACGCGGTTATGAGCACATCGGCCGGATTGAAAAACCGGGCCAGCAGGAGGTGCAATGAAACCGATACGGCATAGCCTCCGAAGAAGCCGGCGGTGATCTTCAATAGCCGTACAAGCGGCGACTGGGTGAGGTATTTCTTTTTGGCCGGCATGTTACGAGCTGCTGATAAGAAATTCCAATAACAGACTGGCAACCGCCAGTGCGAGCAGCTGGCGACGGCGGATAAATCCGAAAGGGGCAAGCAACACCACCAGACTTCCCGCGCACATGGCGTAAGCAAGCACCGCAAACAACCCGGCTCCCCATCCCATCGTAACGACGAGCAGTAGCCAACCGGCAAGAAACGCCGACGCAGCGATCCACATGGGTGCCCGCCCTTTCGATCTGCTATAGCACAGATAAAAACCCGCGAGGAAAAGAAAACCGACCAACGTGTACATTACTCCATGGTGAACTTAGTGACGGAGGGCGTTGCGCCGGCGCCTGCGACACCGATCGTGTACACCGCATAGCGTTCGGCCCATTCACGCTGCACAAATTGGGCCTCATATTCGGGCGAGCCATTCACGCGGACTTCTCCCGTTGGCTGTACCGTCTGCTGGTGGGCGGCTGTTGTAAAAAAACGCATACAAAGCCCAGCAATAACCAGAAATAGCGTATTTTGCACTACTTTTTAAATTATCTTGATTTATGAAGTACCCCCCTGCGGGGGGGGGCGGCCGTACAGGTTCCAGCTGTGCGGCCTTTTTATTTATCCGGGCAAATCTATAAAATTATTTGTATCGAGTCTAAATAATCAACGCTTTTTTTTGAGAAACAGCCGCCCTTGGCGAGCAACAAATGTGGCCCCCTGAACAAAAAAGGCTGCAATCCCTTGCAGCCTTGATAAATCGTACCATATAGAAACGCCTTGGTTAATCCAGCCCGCGCTTCCGCATCAGGTGTACCGGATCCGGATCGGCTCCGCGGAACTTACGATAGAGTTCAGCGGGCTTTTCGGTTCCACCTCTTTCGAGGATGTGTTGGCGGAACGCATCAGCCGTAGCCTTATCGTATAGGCTCGTTGCCTTGAAGGCCGCGAACGCGTCGGCGTCGAGCACTTCTGCCCAGATATAGCTATAGTAGCCCGCGGAATATCCGCCGCTGAAGATGTGGTTGAAGTAGGTACTCCGGTGGCGGGGGATAATCGCATCGATTAGCCCGGCTTTTTCCATCGATGCCTTTTCAAATTCTTCGGCACTTACGGTAATGGGGCTGGTGATGGTATGGTAGTCGAAATCGAGAATGGCCGAAGCGAGGTATTCGACCGTGGCAAATCCTTGTCCGAAGGTGCCTGCGTTTTCCAGCTTGGCTATTAATGTATCCGGGATAGGCTCGCCGGTTTCATAATGTTTGGCGTATGCCTTTAGCACGGCCGGATCTTCCGCCCAGTTTTCCATCACCTGCGACGGAAGTTCAACGAAGTCGCGCGATACCGAGGTGCCGGACAGGCTACGGTAGGTGACATCCGACAGCAGTCCGTGCAAAGCGTGGCCAAATTCATGGAACAGCGTGTTGGCTTCGTCAAAAGTAAGGAGCGCGGGTTGGTCGCCCACCGGGGCGGTGAAGTTACAAACGTTGACGACGACCGGAGCTATCCGCTCACCGTTTTCGGCATACTGGCGCCGGAAGGAGCTCATCCATGCTCCGGGCCGTTTCGATTCACGGGGGAAGTAGTCTACGTAGAAAATGCCGACCAGTGTGCCGTCGGCTTCCGACACTTCGTATACCTCTACCTCGGGGTGATAGATGGGTATGTTTTCCAACCGCTTGAATTGGAGGCCATACAATTTATTGGCCACATCAAACGCGCCAGCCCTGACACTTTCTAGGCTGAAATACGGCTGCAATTCGGCCTCGCTCAACGAAAAGCGCTGTTGGCGGATCTTTTCCGAATAATAGCGCCAATCGTAGGGTGCCGCCCGGAAGTCATGGCCAGCGGCTTCGATCTCCTTTTGGATGTCGTCGGCTTCAGCTTTCGCTTTCGCAATAGCCGGCTTCCACAGGTCATCCAGTAGCTTCTTTACATTGGCGGGGTTCTCAGCCATAGCTTCCTCTAACACATAATGGGCGTGGGTAGGGTAGCCCAGCAGGTTGGCCTTCTTGAGGCGGAGGTTGGCGATTTCGACCAAAATATCGCTATTGTCGTTATCATTGCCGTTGGCCCCACGGTTTTTGTAGGCCTCCCAGATTTGCTTACGCAGCTCGCGGTTGTCCGCATACTGGAGAAACGGCATCACACTGGAATTCGATAGTGTGAATACCCACTTCCCTTCGTGTCCCTTAGCGCTAGCGGTTTCCGCCGCCGCGGCTTTCAGCCCGTCCGAAAGGCCGGCGAGCTTGTCTTCACTATCGACCACCAGCTCAAAAGCATTGGTTTCGGCCAGTACATTTTGGCCGAATTGGGTGGTCAGCTCTGCAAGCTGTGCATTGATTTCGCGCAGCGCCGCTTTGGCGGAATCGTCCAAGTTCGCGCCGTTGCGCACGAAGTTTTTGTAACTCCGCTCGAGCAACATCCGTTGCTCGTCATTGAGCCCGAGGTCGTCGCGCTGATCCCATACCGCTTTGACCCGGCTGAACAACTGCCCGTTCAGCGAAATGTTGTCGCGGTGGGCGGCAAGCTGCGGTGCCAACTCGGTATCCAGCGCCTTCAACGTATCGTTGGTGGTGGATGAACTCAAATTGGAGAACACATAGGAAACGCGCGTGAGCAGCTGCCCCGCGTTTTCAAGAGCTAAGACGGTGTTCTCAAACGTTGGTGCATCGGCAATAGCGGCGATGGAATCTACTTCGGCACGGTGTTGCCGCAAAGCTTCTTCATAGGCCGGCTTGAAATGTTCGCTTTTAATTTGGTCGAATGGCGGCACCCCATGGGGGGTATCATACGCATTCAGCAACGGATTACTCGTAACTTGCTTCGTGTCGTCACACGACACGATGAACGCAGTTGAAATCATCAATACGGATAAAATTCGTGTGTTATTCATGCTGGTGCTTATGGATTTGGTGCAGCCGCCAAAGATAAGCATTATTTTTTTCCAGCCAACTTGCGGTCAGGGGGCCAGCCGGGCAAGCAGTTCGGCTTCTGTGACCTTCCACTGTTCGCCCGAACGCATGTCTTTCAGCGAGAACTGCTCCGAAGCTATCTCCTCCTCTCCGATCAGGACGACGTACGGTATTTTCTTGTGGTCGGCATAAGCCAGCTGCTTTTTCAGCTTGGCCGACGCGGGGTAAAGTTCGGCGGCAACACCTGCGTCCCTCAGTTTACGCAGCAGCGGCAGCGCATACAGCTCGGCTATTTTATCGAAATTACTAATGAGCACTTGGGTAGACCGCGTAGTGAACTCCGGAAACAAGCCCAGTTCTTCAAGCACGTCGTATATCCGGTCCGCGCCAAAAGACACCCCCACGCCGGTGATCCCTTTAAGCCCGAACATGCCGGTGAGGTCGTCATACCGGCCGCCCCCTCCGATACTACCCATGGTTACTTCGTTGGTCTTCACCTCGAAGATACACCCCGTGTAATAGTTGAGGCCCCGGGCCAGCGTAATATCCAGGTCTACGAACCGGTTAAGCAGGGCGGTATCGCCCGAAAGCTTCTCAACATACCCCATGACGGTCTCCAGCTCATCGACACCGGCGAGCCCGGTGGCCGATGCTTTCAATACCTCCTTTAGTTGTTCGATCTTTTCACTATTCGTACCCTGCAATTGGATGATTGGCTGCAGTCTTTTGACGTCTTCGGTGGAGAACCCCCGGGTCAGCAATTCGTTATTGACGCCATCCAAGCCAATCTTGTCCAGCTTGTCGATGGCGACCGTCATATCAACGATCAGCTCCGGCTTGCCCAGTATTTCGGCGATGCCGGCCAAGAGCTTACGGTTATTGAGCTTAATAGCGAAGTCGCGCAAGCCCAGCTTGGTCAATGCCTCGTGGTAGATAAGCACGAATTCGGCCTCGTTGATCAGGCTATCGGACCCCACCACGTCCACGTCACACTGATAAAACTCACGGTAGCGCCCTCGCTGTGGCCGGTCGGCGCGCCATACGGGCTGTATCTGGAACCGCTTGAACGGCAAGGTAAGCTCATGCTGGTGCATTACCACGTAACGGGCGAAAGGAACCGTAAGGTCGTAGCGTAGCGCGCGGTCGGTGATATGCGGAATCAATGGTGTGGAGGCGCGCGCTTCCAACAAGTCTGCCGGTGCCTTGGCGAGGTAATCGCCCGAGTTCAGTATCTTAAAGATTAATTTATCCCCTTCATCGCCGTATTTCCCGGTGAGCGTCTGGAGGTTTTCAAAAGAGGGGGTCTGGATTTCGCGGTAGCCGTACTTAATGAAAACCGATTTAACTGTATTGAAGATATGATTTCGCTTTTCCATCTCCTCGGGCGAAAAATCGCGTGTGCCCTTGGCCAACGAAGGTTTGATTACTGCCATGCGGCAAAGGTAAGAGATAGATATGAGATTGCCTAAAGCACATTCAGTGCTTCGCAAGCTTTTTCGGCCGCAATTTTCTCGGCGCTTTTCTTGTTGTAATCGCGGCCGGTGCCGCACACTTCGCCATTCACCACCGCATCGATGGTAAAAATTTTCACGCTATCGCCGGCCGCGTTTTCGGCCTGCACGAAACTCACCTCCTTGCCGGCTTGCTGGCACCATTCGATGAGCCGGCTTTTGAAATTGGTTTCGGTACGCTCGAGCAACTGGATATCTACGTGCGGCTTTATGATACGGTTGATCAAGAAGTTCTTTACAAACGAATACCCCTTGTCGAGATAGATCGCTCCCACCAGCGCTTCAAACGCATCGCCCAGAAGCGAGCCCTGCTTGTTGGGGTAATGGACCATCCGGGCATCGTATTGGATGAGCTCGCTAAAGCCCAGCTTTTTCGACAACTGGTTAAGGTGTGCTCGGCTTACGATTTTAGAACGCATTTCGGTGAGGAACCCTTCATCTTTGTACGGATATTTCTTGAAGAGCAGCTCGGCTACTACCGAGCCCAATACGGCATCACCCAAAAATTCCAGTCGTTCGTTGCTGTTCTTGGTACCATCTTTAATGGGTACCGCTACCGACTTGTGACGGAAAGCAAGCTGATAAAGGTGCAGGTTTCCCGGAACAAAACCGAGCATGTTCTTCAGCGCCCTCACATAGCGGCGATTGGGCGAAAAATGCAGTTTGTAAATCTTCGCAACAGGCATCAATTACTTCCCTTTGCGTGAAATGCCTTAAAGTTACCCCTCGAATTTCTTGAAAACAACCGTCGCGTTGTGACCACCGAAACCGAAAGTGTTACTCATGGCCGCATTCACTGTTCGTTTCTGCGCTTTATTGAAGGTGAAATTTAATTTCGGATCAAGATTCGGGTCGTCTGTGAAGTGATTGATCGTGGGTGGCACGATGTCGTTTTTTACGGCAAGAATCGAAGCGATAGACTCTACTGCCCCCGCCGCGCCCAAGAGGTGACCCGTCATGGATTTGGTTGAACTGATATTCAGCCCATACGCGTGTTCGCCAAATAGCTCCAAAATCGCCATGATCTCGCTGGGGTCGCCCACCGGCGTAGACGTACCATGCACATTGATGTAGTCGATGGCATCTTTGCTAAGCCGGGCGTCTGCGAGCGCATTGCCCATGGCGAGCCGTGCGCCGAGTCCTTCGGGATGCGAGGCGGTAATGTGGTAAGCATCGGCACTCATCCCGGCCCCGACAAGCTCGGCATAGATCTTCGCTCCGCGTGCTTGGGCGTGTTCCAGGCTTTCCAACACAATGGCTGCGCCGCCCTCTCCGGCCACAAACCCGTCGCGGTCCTTATCGAAAGGACGCGAGGCTGTCTGCGGGTCGTCGTTGCGGGTGGACAGTGCATGCATGGCATTAAAGCCACCGATGCCTGCTTCATTGATGATGGCTTCCGACCCACCGCTGATGATGACATCGGCGTATCCGGTACGGATGTAATTCAGGGAATCGATCAATGCGTGGGTGGACGAGGCACACGCCGATACTGTGGAGAAGTTGGGTCCCCGCAGCCCATGGCGCATGGAAATGTGGCCCGGCGCAATATCCAGAATCATTTTCGGGATGAAGAACGGGTTGAAACGGGGCGTTCCATCACCAGCGGAAAAGCTGGCTACTTCATCCAAAAAGGTTTTAAGACCACCAATACCCGAACCCCAAATCACACCGATTCGATTCGTATCCAGTTTATCGAATGCCAGCGATGCATCAGCAATCGCTTCATCCGTGACAGCCAAAGCGTAATGTACAAATGGATCTACTTTCCGGGCTTCTTTGCGCTCCATGAAATCCTCGGCGTTGAACCCCTTCACTTCACAAGCAAAACGCGTCTTGAATTTCGACGCGTCAAACTTCGTGATTGGAGCAGCGCCGCTTACTCCTTTAATTAGGCTGTCCCAAAATTCGGGGACAGTATTCCCAATCGGAGTAAGCGCACCTAACCCTGTTACTACTACTCTTTTAAGCTCCATTTATAACGATTGGCCTAATGA
>Ga0079224_100010628_pt1 | contig 12641 bp, 8 predicted proteins | sample Stecom2015_FD_80414 | JGI IMG/M metagenome (GOLD analysis project Ga0079224, IMG submission 80414) | Agricultural soil microbial communities from Utah to study Nitrogen management - Steer compost 2015 | ecosystem: Environmental > Terrestrial > Soil > Agricultural land | place: USA: Utah...
GCGGGCCGCTGTCGATCGCGCTGCGCGCCCGGTCGCCGGAGGACGAGTCGATCGCCGCCGAGCTGGAGCGCCCGCTCTACGTCGTCGGCGCGCCTGGCAGCATCGATCCCACCTTCGGCGAGGGGGGCGTCGCCTCGCTCTCGATCGAGCCCGGGGCGGACTACGTCAGCGTGGGCAGCATCGCTCTGGACGGCGAGGGACGCCTGCTGGTGGCCGGCACGATCGTCGATGTCGAGCAGTCGGAGTCGGAGCTCGCCCTCGTGCGGCTGTCCGGCAGCGGAGAGGCGGACCCGGAGTTCGCCGGGGGCGAGGTCATCCGCACCACCGTGGGAGGAGCGCAGTCGAATCTCTGGGCCATGGTCTCTCACGACGACGGCAAGGTCGTCCTGGCTGCCCTGGTCCCGGGCACCGGCATGGTGCTCCGCCGGTACACCGCGGCCGGGCAGGTCGATGACAGCTTCGGCGCCAGCGGCGACGTCACGCTCGACGATCCCGGGCGCCTCGCGGCGCGCGGCGACGAGCTGGTGGTCGCCGAGGAGAAATCGGTGATCCTGCTCGACGCGGCCGGTCGCATCGACACCTCGTTCCATGCCACCTCGCCGCTCGAGCAGTTCCCCGATTCGATCGCGATCGGCCCGGACGGCGGCATCCTGCTCGGCGGCGGGACGGACGGGTTCCGTCTGGCTCGTCTCCTCCCCAGCGGCGAGCCGGACCGCGAGTTTGGAGTCCTGTCGGTCGGGGCGGTGGACGGATCTCCCGACGACGCTCAGCTTCTGGCCATCGCCCCGTCGGCCGCCGGGGGCATGGCGGTGGGCAAGGTGAGGTACGACGACCTGTTCATGGACGTCGGCCACGTCCTCAAGTACACGGCCGCGGGCGATCTGGATCAGGGGTTCGGCGCGGGCGGCGTCCTCGCGCTGGGCGAGTTGACCAGCGCCATCGACGTCGCGATCGACGCGGAGGGGCGGGGCCTCGTCCTCGTCCGGGGATCCGGCGGGTGGTCGCTCTGGCGCCTGTTGCCCGGCGGCGAGGTCGATCCCGCGTTTGGCGACGGCGGCGCCGTGAGCCTCGGCGAGACCGCGGACAAGGTCGGCGTGCGCATGATTCACGAGCCGGTCGCCGAGCGCCTCGTCGTGTGCTCTGGCTCCCACACCGGCGCCCTGACCTGCAGCCGGCTGTGGCTCTGATCGTCACACATCCGGCCCGCCGCCTCTACCTCTCATCCATGGCAGACCTGGCTGGCTTCTCCCGCGCGGCGAGCGGGCACCTGGCGCTCGCGGCCCTCGCGCTGTGCGGCGCGCTCGGCGGCTGCGGCGGCGGAGACGACGGCGGCGGGGACGCCCCCGGGGCGGACGGCGGCGGACCGCCCGGCGTCGAGCTCGCCGCCGACGAGGGCGCGATCCGCCTGCCGGTCGGCGGCAGCGCTGTCGTGGCGGTCACCGCCGAGCGGACCGGCGGGTTCGAGGGCGACCTCGTCCTCGAGGTCTCGGGGCTGCCGGGCGGCGTCACGGCCGAGCCGGTGAGCCTGCCGGCGGGGGCGAGCGAGGCAAGCCTCACGCTCGAGGCGACCGACGCGGCGGAGCAGGGCGGGCCGCTCGCGCTCTCGATCCAGGTCCGGTCGCCGGAGGACGACTCGGTCGCCGCCGAGCTGGAGCGCGCGCTCTACGTCGCCGGTCCGCCCGGCAGCCTCGATGCCAGCTTCGGCGAGGGCGGGATCGCCTCGCTTCCGCTCGTCGACGGCCAGGTCTTGGTGCGGGGGATCGCCCTGGACCGCGAGGGGCGCCTGCTGGTGGCCGGAACGCTGTCGACCCCGGCGGGGCTGGAGATCGCCCTCGTCCGGCTGACCGCCGGCGGACAGCCGGACGCCGAGCTCGCCGCCGGCGGCGCGATCCGGACCTCCCTGGGCGGAGAGGAGCCGCGCGCCATGGGGGTGGTCGCGACGGCAGACGGGATCCTGCTCTCGGCCCTGCTCACCTCCGGGGACGATGACATCCACGTCGTCCGCCGCTACACCGCGGCCGGGCTGGTCGACAGCAGCTTCGGCGCCAGCGGCGACGTCCGCCTGCCGGGGCCGGTCTCGTTGGCGCCGCACATGGCGGTCCGCGGCGACCAGCTCCTCATCGCCCAGGAGGAGCTGGTGCTCGCGCTCGACGCCGAGGGCGACATCGACACCTCGCTCCAGGCCACCTCGCCGCTGGGCGGCGCCGCCGGCGCCATCGCGGTCGATCCGGCGGGGGCCATCCTGCTCGGCACCGCGGAGCTCGGGCCGCAGGCGCTGGCCCGCCTGCGCCCGGGAGGCGCGCCGGACGGCGGTTTCGGCGCCGGCGGGGTCCTGGCGCTGCCCCTGGCAGCGGAATACGGCGGCCAGAAGGTGGCCAGCATCGCCGCCGGCGCCGACGGAGGCGGGCTGGCCATCGCCAACGCGAAGCACACCAGCGAGTCGCTCTACCGCGCGCACCTGGTCGCGTTTTCCCCGGCGGGCGCGCTGGACCCGAGCTTCGGCGAGGGCGGCGTCCTCGAGCTCGGCGACGCGACCACCAGCGGCGTCGGGGTCGACCTCGCCATCGACGCAAAGGGGCGGGCGATCGTGCTCGGGGCGCTCGGCACCGAGGCGTTCCTCTGGCGCTTCACGCGCGACGGGGCGCTCGATGGCGAGCTCGGCGACGGCGGGGTCGTGAGCCTGGGGAGCAACGCCGGTGTCGTCGGCAGGCGCATGATTCACGACCCGGTCGCCGGGCGCGTCGCGCTGTGCGCCGGCTCCACGGCCGGCGCCCTGACCTGCAGCCGCCGGTGGCTGTGACGGTGCCCTGGCCCGCCGCTTTTTCTGTCACACGCGGCGCGCCCCGGCTCTACCGGACATGAAACGAACGCCTCTCCTTCTCACCACGTTCCTTGCAGCTCTCGCCGTCGGCCCTCTGGCCGCCTGTGGCGGGGATGACGGCGACGGCGGCGGTGGTGGCGGCGGCGGCGGCGGCGACGACGGCCCGGACGCGGGCCCGAGCGGGGACGTCACCGCGCCCGAGGTCGTGTCGATCAGCCCCGAGGACGGCGCCACCGGCGTCATCGAGGAGCCGATCGTCATCCAGTTCAGCGAGCCGATGGATCAGGCGACCGTGAACAGCGTGTTCGCCGACAGCGCGATCATCGGGTGGAACGAGGAGGGGACCGAGGTGACCATCGCGGTCGAGTACCCGTACTCGGACACCGCCGCCGCCTACCAGCTCACCCTGCCCACCACGGTCACCGACCTGGCGGGCAACGGCCTGGCCGAGGAGTTCACGGCCACCTTCGCGCTCGCGCCGCTGAAGACCGCCACCCTCGAGTTCGTGGGAGACCTGACCGGGACGCACCTGGGCGCCTGCGGGACCATCGTGCGGCTCTTCGTCGGCGACATCCGCAACGACCAGGCGGACTGCCCGAACACGATCCCGATCGGCGGGCTCAGCTTCGCCCTCACCGATCTGGAGGACGACCTCGAGAGCATTCACATGGTGAAGAGCGCGACCGTCTTCACCCAGTATCTGGATATCCGCGACGCGCCGCAGGAGTTCGGCGACTTCGAGGTGGCGCACGCGATCTTCGCCAGCCGCTCCGACCTCGATACCGCGGCCCTCTACGAGGCCAGCGATCCCAAGGTCTGGTTCACCGGCGCCGACATCGTCGTCGGCGACTCGCTGGCGCTCGACGTGAAGGAGTGGGTCGAGACCACCCTGGACGCCGGGCAGCCCTACTTCCAGCTCCGCATCCGGTCGCTCGAAGGGGACGGCGACGCCGAGAACGACTACGTCTACCTGCGCCGGTGGGCCGACGAGTACGACCCCACCGTCGGCGAGGGGGTGACCGACCCGGACCCGGACCAGCGAGCGCGGCTCGAGATCGAGTACTTCGTCATGGAGTAGCATGACCGGATGGGAGAGCGCGGCGGCCCCGTGAACACCGACGACCTCGTGCGTCTGGTCGCTGCCGCGCCGGAGATGGCGCCGCCGCGAGCGCTGCAGCCCGGCTCGGTCATCGACGAGACCTTCGAGATCGTCGAGCGGCTGGGCGCCGGCGGCATGGGGGTGGTCTACCGGGCCCGCGACCTCCGCCTCGACCGCGAGGTCGCGCTCAAGCTGCACCGCACGTGGGACGAGCGCGGCTTCGGCCGCCTGCTCCACGAGGCGCAGGCGGTCGCCCGCCTGTCGCACCCCAACGTCGTCGCCGTCCACGCGGTCGGCACCCACCGCGGCCAGCTCTTCATCGCCATGGAGTACTTCTCCGGCGGCTCCTTGAGGAGCTGGCTCGAGGCCGAGCGCCGCGCCCCGCGCGAGGTCCTGGCCGCCTTCCTCCAGGCCGGGCGCGGGCTCCAGGCGGCGCACGAGGCCGGCCTGGTCCACCGCGACTTCAAGCCGGACAACGTGTTCGTCGGCGGCGACCGGATCTGCGTCGGCGACTTCGGGCTGGCCAGGCCGACCGATGCGGCGGGGCGGGCGCGCCGCGCCAGCCACGGCCCGACCGGCGCGACGATGAGCGGGCCGACCCACGGCACGCCGGCCTACATGGCGCCCGAGCAGCGCGCCGGCGGCGAGGTGGACGCCAGGAGCGATCAGTTCAGCTTCTGCCTGGCGCTCTACGAGGCGCTGGCCGGCGCGCGGCCGCCGTCGCTCGGCGAGGAGGGAGGGGCGGACCGGCCGCCCGGCGAGGACGACTGGCCGCCGCTCCCCGCGTCCGTGCCGGGGCGGGTGGCCCGCGCGCTGCGCCGCGGCCTGTCGCTCGATCCGGATCGCCGCTTCTCCTCCATGGGCGATCTCCTGGGCGAGATCGCGCCGCCGGCCCGGAGCCGGGCCGGCTGGATCGCGGTGCTGGCCGGCGCCGGCGCCGCCGCGACCGCGGCCGCGCTGTGGGGCTGGCTCGCGGCCAGCGGCTCCGCCGCGCCCGCCTGCGAGCCGGGTCCGTCGGCCCTGGCGCGCGCGTGGACCGGCGAGCGGCGGAGCGCGCTCCACGCCGGCTTCCGCGCCACCGCGCTGCCGTACGCCGAGGCGGTGTGGCGCAGCGCCGCCGCGCTGGTCGACGGCTACGCCGACGCGCTCGCCGCCGAGCGCACCGCCGCCTGCATGGACGCGCGGGTGCGCGGCATCGCCTCCGAGCGGATGTTCGTCGAGCGCCTGGCCTGCCTCGAGCGGCTCGAGCGCGGCGCCGTCGAGCTCGTCACCGCCTGGAGCGACCCGGATCGGAGCGTGGTCGAGAGCGCGGTGGACGCTGCCGCCGCGCTCACCCCGCCGGTCACCTGCAGCGTGCCGCTCGATCCATCCGCCCGCCGCGGGCCGCCGGAGGACGACGCGCGCGCGCGCGGCGCCGAGGAGGTGCGCGCCGGGCTGGCCCGCGCCGGGGCGCTTCTGACCGGCGGCAAGCCGGAGGAGGCGGAGCAGGTGGCGCGCGCCACCCTGGACCGGGCGCGCGCCCACGGCGACGACGCGCTCCTCGCGGAGGCGCTCCTCCTGATGGGGCGGGTGGAGCGCCAGCGCGATCGCTTCGCCGAGGCCGCAGGCGCGCTCGAGGAGGGCTTCTTCCTGGCGCGCCGGATCTCGCGGCCCCGGCTGGCGGCGGAGATCGCCGCGCACGCCGCCGAGGTCGTCGGCATCGATCTCGCGCGCAGCCGAGAGGGCACGCTGTGGGCCTCCTGGGCCAAGGTCGAGGTCGACCGCGGGGTCGGCTCGGACGCGCTCGAGCTCGCGGTCGAGAGCGCGCAGGGGGCCCTGGCCGACGCCGCCGGCCGCTACTCCGAGGCGCTCGAGCACTACAAGCGCGCGCGCGCGCTGGCCGCCCGCCTCTACGGGGCGACGCACCCGCAGGTGGCGCTGGCGCTGCGCCGCATCGGCGGGGTGCTCCAGGGCATGGGCGAGCTCGCCGGCGCCGCCGAGACCTACGGCGAGGTGCTGAAGCGGCTGGAGGGCTCGGTCGGCCCGCGCCACCCGGACGTCGCCCGCCTGTTGCGCAGTCTCGGGCTGGTCAACGCCCACCGCGGAAAGCGCGAGCTGGCGCGCGAGCAGCTCGAGCGGGCGGTCGCGCTGTCGGAGGAGGTGCTCGGCGCGCGGGCGCTGGAGACTGGCTACGCGCTCCTCAACCTCGGCGTCGCCCACCACTACGCCAACCAGTTCGACCAGGCGATCCACCACTACGAGCGCGCCCGCGCCATCATCGCGGAGCGCCTCGGGCCCGAGCACCCCGACGTCGGCCTGGCGGTGAACAGCCTGGCGGTCGCCTACGAGGGGATGCACCAGTTCGATCGCGCGCTCGAGCACCACGAGGTGGCGCTCGCCCTGGCGCGCGGGCAGGGGGAGCGGCACCCGCAGGTGGCGATCGTCCTCGGCAACATCGGCGCGGTGTACGCGGAGAAGGGCGACCACGCGCGGGCGATCGCGCGGCTGCGCGAGTCGGTCGCGGTGTGGGAGGTGGCGGATCCGGACAACGGCCAGATGGCGGTGGCGCTCCGCCTCCTCGGCGAGCAGCTCCTCGAGGTCGGCCGGGCGGCCCAGGCGGTGCCGCCGCTCGAGCGCGCGCTCGAGCTGGAGAGCAGGTCCGGGGCCTCGGACTTCCGGCTCGCGCGCGCCGAGATCGCGCTGGCGCGCGCCCTGTGGGGCGGCGGGGGCGACCGCGGGCGCGCCCTCGATCTGGCGAGGAGGTCGGTCGAGCGATTCCGCACGCTGACCGACCTCGAGCCCGCGCGGGCCGCCGCGGCGGAGGCCTGGTTCCGCCAGCACCAGCGATACGGACCGGGCTGACGTTTGTTGCCCGGGGGGAAACACCCGGGCGCGCGCTGTGATCTGCCGAGCAACAAACTGACCCGCGGGATTCGCGGCTCGGCGGACTTTTGCCCTGCTCCCGCAGGCACGCATCGTGCAAAAATGGGCGGTGATGTTGACCGTCGCCGATCGTGAGACGCTGGAGCAGAACCTTCGCCACCTCGCGACGCGCGGCGATTTCCAGAGCGTCGCCACCCGGGTGATCGAGGAGTACGGGCCCGAGATCTACGGCTACCTGATCGCCGCCGGCCCGGGGGAGAGCGAGGCCGACGAGGCCTTCTCGGCGTTCGCCGAGGACCTCTGGCGAGGCGTCTCCGGCTTCCGCTGGGAGTCCTCGATGCGCACCTGGGCCTACACGCTGGCGAAGAACGCCCTGTGGCGGCACCTGCGCGCCATCCGGCGGCTGGCCAACGTGCCGCTGTCGAGCGCGCCCGAGGTGATGGAGGTGCCCCAGCGGCTGCGCACCTGCACCCAGAAGTACATGCGGACCGAGGTCAAGGACCAGTTCGCCGAGCTGCGCAAGCAGCTCGACCCGGAGGATCAGACCCTGCTGGTCCTCCGCGTCAGCCGCGAGATGAGCTGGAACGAGATCGCCAGGATCATCTCGCCGGACGTGGTGGAAGGGGACGGCGACGCGCTGCGGCGCGAGGCCGCGCGCCTGCGCAAGCGCTTCGAGCGCATCAAGCTCGAGCTCGCCGAGCTCGCCCGCGCCCGCGGCATCCACGCCTGACCGCCGCGCCAGCCCTCCGACGCGCGCCGGCGCGATCCCGGCGCGGGATCGTGACAGGATCGTGACAAGGTTTTGCGAAGGGATGACGAAGGGCGACCGGGCGGCGATATCTGCGGGCGCTGGCTCTGGTATCCATGGAGTCGGGCGAGGCGAAGCGCCGGCATCGAGAAGGTGACGTCGAGGGACGAACTGACGAGACGGCCACGTTTTCGATGCCGGCGCTGCGCCGGTTTTCTCCTGGCCCTCGCCGCCGCCTGCCAGGACCCGCCGGGCGCCGCCAGCGCGCCCTCGGCGGCGGACGCGGCCGCGATGGCGGATCCGGCCGCGATGGAGCCGGCGGCTGCGGGCGCGGCCGCGGCCGAGGATCCGGCTGCGGACGCGGACCCGGCTGCCGACCCGGCTGCCGACTCGGGCGGCACCGGCGCCTACTACCGCGCCTACCTCGACGAGGTCCTCCGCGGCGACTTCGCCGCGGCGCGCGAGGCCTACCGGCGCGTGGTCGATCACGAGCGGGCCAGCCCGGAGCTGGCCGCGCGCGCCGCGCTGCGGCTCGCCGAGTACGAGGCGGACCGCGGCCGCCGGCACATCGCCCTCGACCTGGTGGCGCGCGCCGCCGCGCTCGGCCGCGGCCAGCGCGATCTCCTCGTCTGGGCCGAGCGCCTGCAGCGGCGCCTGGCCGCGGTGCGCGCCCAGGACATCGAGGTGCGCGGGCCGCCGGCCGGCACCGCCCTGGTGGGGGTCTCGCCGGCCGCCGCCGAGCAGTTCGCCCGCGCCGAGCAGCTCCTGTCGGCCTACCACGGGCGCCGCCTGCGCCCGCGGCTCGAGGATCTGCGCGCCGGCATCCGCGCCAAGCGCGCCGCGCTCGACGCCGCGGTCCGCGCCTACCGCCAGGTGGTGTCGCTCGGCGAGCCGACCGCGGTGGTCGCCGCCGAGTTCCGCATCGCGAGCCTCTACTACGATCTCTCCCTCTCGCTCACGTTCGATCTGCCGCCGGAGCTCGAGCCGAGCGCCGCCACCCGCCTGCGCCAGTCGCTGCGCGCCCAGGCGCTCGCCGATCGCGACCGCGCCCGCGCCGCCTACCTGCGCGCGCTCGAGGCCGGCCGCGACGGGCGCGCCGGGCCCGGCGGCGCGGTGTGGGTCGAGGCGGCCGAGCTCGGCCTCCGCTCGGTCGAGGATCTCCTGCGCGGCCGCGACTGAGCCGACGCGGCGCCGTCTGTCGCGCGCGCCCGCGAGCGCCGCTCCGCCCGCGCTCCTTGCGGACGCCGGGCCGCCGTGCATACTGCCGGCGTGTCGGTCCGCGTCCACGTCAACGGCTCCGTCTGCGACCGCGACTCGGCGGTGATCTCCGTCTTCGATCGCGGCTTCCTCTACGGCGACAGCGTGTACGAGGTGCTGCGCACCTCCGGAGGCCGACCGGTCGACCTCGATCGCCACCTCGAGCGCCTCGCCCGCTCGTCGGCGGCCATCGAGCTGCGCCTGCCGGACGAGGCGGAGATCCGCAAGGCGGTCGGCGACACCCTGGCGGCCGCCGGCAACCCGGAGAGCTACGTCCGCATCATCGTGACCCGCGGCGGCGGCGCCATCACCCTCGACATCGCCGCCGCCGAGCGGCCCAGCCTGCTCGTCATCGTCGCGCCGCTCGCGCTGCCGCCGGCGGAGCTGTACCAGCGCGGCGCCCACCTGGCCGTCGTCGGGGTCGAGCGCACCTCGCGCCGCGCCGTCGACCCGGCGGTCAAGTCCGGCAACTACCTCAACAACATCATGGCGCTCGCGGAGGCGCGGCGCGCCGGCGCCTACGAGGCGCTCATGTGCGGGCCGGACGGGCGCGTGGCGGAGGGCTCCACCTCGAACGTCTTCGCGGTGCGCGGCGGGGGCCTGGTCACGCCGGCGCTGGGGACCGGCATCCTGCCCGGCATCACCCGCCAGCGCGTCATCGAGCTGGCCGCCTCGGCCGGCCTGTCGACCGGCGAGGGGGATCTCTACCCGGACGATCTGCGCGGCGCCGACGAGGTCTTCATCACCAGCTCGATCCGCGGCGTCATGCCGGTCACCCGGGTGGACGACCAGGTGATCTCCGGCGGCAGCCCCGGCCCGATCACCCGGCGCCTGATGGATCTCTACGCCCGCTTCCTGTCGGACGTCGCCGCCGGCGCCTGAGCGCCCGCCGCCCCGTCCCAGCCCTCGACCAGGGCGACGAGGTCGTCGAGCTCGAACGGCTTCTGCAGGACGCGGCGCCGCTCGCGGCTGACGAACGCCTCGGCGCGGCCGGTGAAGGTGCCGCCGGTCATGAAGACGAACCGGTCGGCCAGCGCCGGCGCGCGCCGCGCCACCTCCTCGTGCAGATCCATCCCGTTCATGCCGGGCAGCATCAGGTCGCACAGCACGATGTCGAAGCCGCCGGACAGGGCGCCGCCCAGCGCGTCCTCGGCGCGCGTCACCACCTGCACCTGGTGCGGCGGCGACAGGCCGGCCTGCACCGTGCGGCCGATCAGCGGCTCGTCGTCGACCACCAGCACGCGCAGCGGCCGGCAGGCCGGTCGCTCCGGCGGCGGCGCCGGCTCGGCGCCGACCTTCGCGGTCGCCGCCGGCAAGAGCACGCGGAACCGCGCGCCGCCCTCGTCCGCCGGGTGGACCGAGATCGAGCCGCCGAACGAGCGCACGATGTCGGCCGCGATCGACAGGCCCAGCCCGGTCCCCTTGCCGACCGGCTTGGTGGTGAAGAACGGCTCGAAGATCCGGTCCGCCACCTCCGGCGGCACGCCCGGGCCGCTGTCGATCACCTCGATGGCGGCGCCGCCGTCCTCCGCCGCCGCGCGCACCCGGATGCGCTGGTTGGCCGCGTCGTGCTCCGGCAGCGCCTGCAGCGCGTTGGTCACCAGGTTGAGCACGACCTGCACCAGCCGGCCCTCGTCGGCCATCACCGCCGGCGGCGAGTCGATCTCGACCTTGAGCCGGGCGCGGTGGCGGAGCTGGTTGTCGACCAGCTTGAGGGCGGCGCGCACCGCGGCGCCGGGGTCGACCGGCCGGTGCGGCTGCTCGTCGGTGCGGGAGAAGGCGCGCAGGTTGCGGACGATCGCGCTGACCCGGCCGATCGCCTCGCCCGCCTCGGCCAGCCGGTGGCGGATCTCGTCCAGCTCCTGCCGGCCGCCCGGCTGCGCGTCGGCCAGCCGCTGCAGCATCTCGAGGTTGAGGCTGAGGTAGGCGAGCGGGTTGTTGATCTCGTGGGCGATGCCGGCGGCGAGCATGCCGACCGTCGCCATCCGCTCCGCCTGCACCAGCGACGCCTCGATGCGGCGCCGCTCGCTGACGTCGCGGCCCCAGCCGAGCAGCCCGGGGCCGCCCTCCAGCTCGACCCGGATGGCGATCACCTCGAGGGTCGCGATGCTGCCGTCGCGCCGGATCAGGCGGTACTCGAGCACCGGCGACAGCGGCCCGCCGTCGCGCATGATCGCGGCGGTCCGCCGGCGGAGCTGCTCGCGGTCGTCAGGGTGGACGAGGTCGGCCAGCCTGCGGCCGAGCAGCTCCTCGGCGCGGTCGTAGCCGAGGAGCCGCACCAGCGCGGGGTTGACGTAGGTGTAGACGCCGTCCTGCACCGCGCCGATGGCGTCCGGCGCCGCCTCGATGAAGCGGCGGAACTGCGCCTCCCAGCCGCGCGCCCGCGCCTCGGTCTGCCGCATCCTGGTGACGTCGAGCCCGAACGACAGGAGCCCGGTGAGGACGCCGTCCTTCATGATCGGCGCGTTGCGCCACATGATGATGCGCTTGTCGCCGCTGCGGGTGCTGAGCGGGCCCTCGTCGTACTCGCTGGGCCGGCGGCCCTCGATCACCTGCTGGAACGAGCGCCACACCTCCGGGTAGTCGCCGCGCGGCGCCATGACCTCGAACCAGTCGCGCCCGAGCACCTCGTCGGCCCGGTAGCCGGTGATCTCCTCGGCGCCGCGGTTGAAGAATCGGATGCGTCCGTCGGTGTCGAGCGCGACCACGATCGCGCTCACGGTGTCGACCAGGAGGCGCGCGTAGTCCTCGGGCTGAATGTCCAACTGCGTACTCCTCTCGCGGCCGCGTTCCCCGCGCGGCGAGCGGCGAGCCTATCGCGGCCGGCGGCGCCGCCGCCAGGTGCCGCGCCGGCTCCGTGGGCCCGGCCGCCCAGGCGGGCCGCTCGCCGCGCCGCGCCGGGCCTCGCGGCGGCGTCACCGGCGCCGGCCTCGCGGCGGCGTCACCGGCGCCGGCCTCGCGGCGGCGTCACCGGCGCCGGCCTCGCGGCGGCGTCACCGGCGCCGGCCTCGCGGCGGCGTCACCGGCGCCGGCCGGGATCTGCTATAGAGGGCGCGTGACGATCCCGAGCTGGATCTTCTTCCTGGTCGCGGTCTGGGTGCTCGCGTTCGGCGTCTTCCGGCTGAGCGTCGCCTTCCGCCGGCGCGAGCAGGACCCGGACCGGCCGAACTTCCGTCGCCGCGGGCTCCTCGCGCAGCCGCCGCGCCGCCACGCGCTCTTCGGCGTCGTCTACCTCATCCTCGGGAGCTGCCTGGTGGCGATGGGGCTCGGCTGGCACCCGAACGACGGCTTCGGCGGCTGCGGCGGCGGCGAGCCGCCGTCCCGGTCGATCGAGCGGTAGCCCGAGGGCCCGTGCCCGCGCTGGCGCCGCGCGCCCCGATCAGGGCGCGGTCACCTGGCCGCTGACCTCCCACTCGTAGTCGCAGCGGGTGCCGCCGCCTTCCTCCTCGTCCCAGTGGAAGGAGGTCGCCGCCAGGCCGGCGACCTCGCCGCCGGCGGCGACCTCGAGCAGGTAGGTCACCTCCGCCGCGATCGGCAGGCCCTGGTAGGCGCCCCACGACAGGTCGGCGCTGACCACGAGCACCGGCTCCTCGGCGACGACGCCCAGCTCGGGGATCTCGCCGCTCGCGATCCGCGCGCCGAGCGACCCCACGTCCGGATCGTCAGAGGAGATCTGGAGGGCGCCTGCGCCGCCCGACAGCTCGAAGGTGAGATCGGCGGTGCTGTCGAAGGGCGGGCAGGGGGCGGCGTGGGTCTCGGACGCCTCGAGGTCGTACCGCCAGGCCGGCGCGACGCCGTCGGCCCCGGACCCGTCGCCGCCGCCCGGGCCGGTCCCGCCCCGGCCGGAGCCGTCC
>Ga0079224_100010629_pt1 | contig 12640 bp, 15 predicted proteins | sample Stecom2015_FD_80414 | JGI IMG/M metagenome (GOLD analysis project Ga0079224, IMG submission 80414) | Agricultural soil microbial communities from Utah to study Nitrogen management - Steer compost 2015 | ecosystem: Environmental > Terrestrial > Soil > Agricultural land | place: USA: Utah...
CCACCCAGATCAACACGCCGGCCGCCAGCAGACCGACACCGATGAAGATCAACGACGTCGCGGTCTTCAACACGGGTCAATCACTTTGGAATCGAGCCACACCATCGCTCGATTGTCGACCGGCGAGCGCATGCTTGCAACAAATTCAGCCGGCCAGCTCGCCACCAGCCGGCCTGACCGGGCACCTCCTCGACCTTGACCTGGGCCTGCCGCAGCGGCCGCTTGCCGCGGATCGCCGGGGCCGGGTCGTCCATGTTTGACAGAGTTGAGGCACGATAGGGGCAGGAGCTGACTGCGCCGGGTCGATAGGGGCCGCTCGCCATTTGGGCGAAGATCAGAGCATGGAGCTGCGCACCGGCAGGGTCATCAAGGGAGCCATCGTCCTCGATGAGGATGACGACCTGGAAGAGGGGGCCGCGGTCGCCGTCTGGATCGGTGACCCACAGCGGCCGGTCCGCGCCACCGATGAAGAGCTCGAGCTGGTTCGCAGGGGAATCGCCGAAGCCGAGCGCGGCGAGCTCGTTGATGCGCGCGCGTTCCTTCGTGAACTCCAGCGTCAGTCCTGAGCATGCCAACGGTCGAGTTGACGGCGCAGGCGACTGACCAACTCGCGCAGGCACGAGAGTGGCGAACCGGAGCTTTGACGCTCGCCTTCGATCAGGAGCACCAGAGGAGCACCGTGAGCGGCCCGATCTCGGAATCGGGCAGCTAGCGGGCTCTATCGATTCACCAACAACTGCGCGCGGCAGGATTCGAACCTGCGGCCTTTGGCTCCGGAGGCCAACGCTCTATCCAGCTGAGCTACGCGCGCGGGGCCGCCTTATCTAGCCGACCGTCCGGCCCACCGCAAGCCCCCAAAAGCGGACGAGGCAAACCTTGGATGGAGTCTCGGGGTCGCAGGAGCCAGCGTGCTACGCTCAGCGCCGAGATGAAAACCCGAGGAAGCGCGATCTTCGCTACTGAGTTTCGGCGCGGGCGCGTCGCTTGGGGACCCGCCCGCGTGACCTTGCCGCTCGCGGCGTTGATCGCCGCCTGGGTCTCGTCCTCGCTCGCGTGGGAGCTGCCGGATCTCGACACCATTCGTCGATGGATCCGCCGGGTGATGGAGCTGATCGTGCTCGGTGGGATCGGGCTGGCGGTCGCGGTCAGCCTCGGCTTCATCGGCGCTTGGGTGCTGTCGTTCCTGCGCAGCCCCAAGGCGGAGGACGAGCCGCGCAGCGCGTGGATGTCTCACGCCGCGCTGTGGTCGAGCTTCATCCCGGTCGCGCTGACCGCCGCGGCGGCGCTCGGGATGTTCATCCCGGTGCTCAAGCCGCTGATGCTCAAGCTGTTCGCCTATGGGGTCGTCGGCGCGGGGGTGTCGTGGCTGGTCTGCATCGCCGCGCTGATCGTCGGCGGCGGCAAGCAGGAGCTCGCGCGGATCCGCCGGGCGCTGCTGCTGGCGGGCACTCCGTTTTACTGCCTGGCGGTCTGGCTCAGCCGGTTTCTTTGAGCCCCGCAACATGGCGTTGAAGACCCCCTCTGGGGGGTGCCCGGAGCGAGCGAAGCGAGCGGCGTGAACGAAAGCGGCCGCGGGGTCTACCGAGATCGTTCCCAGAGAAAGCGGATGAAGTCGTTGCGCGACTTCAAGCCCAGCTTGGCGAACGCGGCGGCGAGCAGCTGGCGGGTGCGGCTGTAGGAGACCTTCATCGCGCGGGCGATGTCGGCGTCGGACAGGCCCTCGGCGACGCCGGCCACCGCCTGGGCCTGGCGGTTGCTGAGCCCGAACTCGGAGGCGAGCAACGCGAGCCGCTCGTTGGCGTCGACGGCCTTGTCCGAGGGTTGCTCACGGGCGGCGGCGAGCCGACGACCGACGCCCTCGTCGATCTCGCTCTGGACCACGTGGCCCTTGTACTCGGCGAGGATCCGCCGCAGCTGCCTGGTCCGCTCGCGCGCCTGGCTGACGGCGACGTGCAGCCGCTCGAGATCGACGGGCTTGGCCAAAAACTCGGTGACGCCCAGCCCGGCGGCGATCCGGGCGACGTTGGACTCGGGGTTGCCGGTCAGCACCACGCACGCGCACGGCAGCTCCTGGGTGCGCAGCTCGACGATCAGATCGAGGCCGTTGCCGTCCGGCAACGAGACATCGAGCAGCGCGAGCTCGGGCTGATGACGCTCGACCAACAGCCGCGCCTGATCGATGCGAGTGGCCCAGAGGATCTTCGCGCCGCGATCTTCCATGGCCAGCCGAACCCACTTGGCCGCGCGCGGATCGTCTTCGACCAACAAGATCGTGACGTCCTCGAGATCCCGCTCGGACGCCCGCGTCGGTTGATCGGCGTCGCGCAGCTGGTCACTTGGATCCGACATCGTGCGAGCACTATATCGCAAAAGCTCCGCGCCAACGCAGCGCGCTCGATCGATCGATCGAGAAAACAAGCGAGCGATGTGGAGCCCTGCCCCGAACGCGTGGGGGCAAAATGACCGATCGAGTTTTGACTCTCTAGAGAACCAGCAATCGACGGGCGCGAGTATCGACGCGCGCGCGCGTGCCCTCGGGCAGCCGCGTACAGCCCTTGCAGCCGATCAACGCCGACAACCCGAGCTCGCGGGCCATCAAGGCTCCGTGCGCCAGCGCGCCGCCGTACTCGGTGCAGACCGCCTCGATGCCGAGCTGCACGAGCGCGACCGCAGCCTGGGCAGTCAGCGAGGGAATGCACAATACGGCTCCGGCTGCGGGTGGATCGGCGAGCAGATCGCGAAGATCCCGACGCTGGGCGATCGGTCCCTCGAAGCTCGCGCCGATCGCCAGCCCGCGCAGGCGCCCGCCGAACGGGTGCGGCAGCGGATGGCCGTCGACGATCCGGCTGGGCGGCTCGAGCCTACGCTGGACAGCCCAGGTCTCGGCGCGCGCGGCCAGCAGCGAGGAGAGATCCGGGATCGTACGGCGGTCCTGATCCAGCATGACCAGCTCGTCACCACCGAGCAGGAACACGCGCTCGCGATCGAGGCCGAGCCGCTCGCCAGCGTACAGCCACAGGCGCCGCAGCGGCGCGAGCCCGCAGGCGAACAGGTGATCGTCCCACTCGCCGAGCAGCCGGGCGGCCTCGTGCTCGTCGCTCGGTAGCTCGCTGGGGGACTGCTCGGCGGCCTGCTCGTCGAGCAGCTCGGCGAGGCTCGGGCTCGCCACGTCCCAGACCGCCGGGAGCACGTCGAGAAAATCGGCCCGGCCGCGCAGGGTCAGCGGCACGCCGACCGGCGCGCGCTCGCTCGGTGGAGCGCTGGCCAGCGCGTGGGCGCGGGCGGGGACCAGCAGATCGACGTAGTCGTCGATCATCTGCACGAACAATTGCTCGGCGTGCGCGAGGCCGACTCGGACGGTGGGGTCGCCGGTCAGCAACGCCTCGAAGCGACCAAGCTCGGCGCGCGCACGAGGCAGCGCCTCGTCGCGCAGCCAGACCAGCGCGTCGTGGACCGGCATCACGTCGCCGCTGCGAACCCGATGGAGCTCGCGCGGCAGCACCCGGACGTACAGCCAGCCGGCCAGCACCGCCGGATCACCGGACTTGCCGGGCCGCAGCTTCGCCAGCCGCCGCATCACCCAGGCATGGGCGAACGAGAGCGGCGCGGGGTTGTGCTCGCCGTCGAGAAGCAATGAGCCTCGCAAGAGATCTTGCTGACCTTCACGAGCGACCTCGGCTGCGAACGCCGGCCAGCCGGGCTCGAGCGGGGCCGCCAACGGTCGGGCCTGGACGAGCCACGGTTGATCGGCGGGGTCGACGACGATCTCGAGGTCGACGCCGTGCGCTCCGGCTTCACTGGCGGCGACCTGGATCGCGAGCTCCTCGACCGCGTCGCGGGCCGGATCATCCCAGTCCTGCAGCGGCCCGGCCCAGTCGGGCGAGCGACCCTCGGCGAGCGGCTCGGGGCCGGCGTCGGGACCATGGGCCTCCATGTAGAAGCGATCGCCGGGCTCGCCCCCGCGCACGACCACCAGCAGGGCTCGCCGCGGGACCTCGCGCTGGATCAGCATCAGGGTCCGCTCGGCGGCGAGGTTGCCCACGCCCGCGAGCGTGCGTCCGTGGGCTTCGATCAGCGCGAGCGCCCCCTCGAGCTCGCGCAGATCCTGGATACCCGGGACCGACATGCCCAGGCCCGCGCCGCTGGTGGTCTCGCGATCCTCGCGACTGCCCGCGCTGCGGGCGATCAGCGAGCGGCCGCCGTCGAACTGCCGACCAACCCAATCGAGCGCTCGGTCACCGCGGCCGCCGGTCGCTCGAAACACCGCCCGCGCGGTGGCGAGATCGAGCACCACGCCCGGCGGTACGCGGACCCCTCGGGCCGCGAGCTCGTGCTGGCGGGCGACCTTGGGAAACTGCGCGAGGTCGTCACGATCCGGGATCTCGCCGATTACGAAGCTCACGCGGCGATTATACGGACCCGTGCGCGCGCCTTGGGCCGGGCGGCGCGTTGACGCAAACTCGGCGGGTGGAGGTCCACCTGCCCTGTCCGCCGCTGCGCGAGTGGCTCGCGGTGCTGCTCGAGGGCAAGCGCGCGGCGGCCTGGAATCCACGCGACGCTCCTCGCCAGGTTCGTCCGCTGCTGCGCGGCTGGCCGCTCGCCGATCCCGGCCAGCTCGAGCTCGACGCGCTGTTGTTCGGGGTCTCGCTCGAGCGCCCGTCGCCGCCGGACTCATGCCTCGCGGCGCTGCCCGGCAACACGCTGATCATCGAGCTCGCGGTCCCGCGGCGGCGAGTGCTTCGCCGGCTGCTCCGGCTAGGGTCGCGGCCCCAGGCGCGCGCGGTCGCCAGCCAGTCCCGCGTACTCCAGTGGCTCGGGCGCGGGTACTTCGATGTCGAACAGTGGGAGACCGTCGATCCGCCCGGCGTGGTCGTGACCCTCGCCCGCACCCGTCGCTGATGATTGGCCCCTGGGGGCCACGTGGGCCTTCGAGAACAGACACCCTCGGCGGCCGCGAAGCGGCCGTGCGTGGCTCGGTGCCCAATCGGCCGTGGGGGGCAAAATAGTTTGCGTCCGCAAGAAAGGGCTACCGTCAGCCAGGGCATGCAAGCACAGAACACTTCCGCCGTGGAGTTCGCCACCAAGATGCGGGCGCACATTGCGCTGGCCTGCGCCGACGTCGATCGCTCGATCGCCTTTTACAGCGAGCTGTTCGGACAGGAGCCCACCAAGGTCCGCGACGGCTACGCCAAGTTCGAGGTCGCCGAGCCGCCGCTCAACCTGAGCCTCAACCACTCGCCCGAGCCGCCGCGCCAGACCTTGCCCGCCCACTTCGGCGTGCAGGTCAAGTCGACCGGCGAGGTCATGACCAAGCTCGCGGCGATGACCCGCGCCGGGTTCGGGGTCCGTACCGAGGAGGGCGTCGGCTGCTGCTTCGCGATCCAGGACAAGGCCTGGTTCGAGGATCCCGACGGCAACCACTGGGAGGTGTTCGTCGTCACCCAGGCCGACATCCCCGAGCACAGCCGACCGAGCTCCAGCGATCCGGTCGTCGCCGAACAGCAGCGATCCTGCTGCGCGCCGAGCTGCTGCAAATGAACCGATCAACCTCCGCCGTGGGTGACGAGCCCGACCGCTGGCGCAGCCTCGACGTGGCGCTGCACGGGTTCTTTGCGCACCGAGTCGCGGATCCCCAATCTCGAGCCGACCTCGTCCAGGAGGTGCTGCTGCGCATGCACGAGCGCCGCGAGCAGCTCCGCGACGAGGATCGGTTCGAGGCCTGGGCGTTTCGCATCGCTCGCAACGCGCTCGTCGATCACTATCGCCGCCATCGCAGCAGCGAGGAATTGCCCGAGCTGTCCGAGCCCGAGCCCGAGACCGCCGATCACAACGCCGAGCTGCTCGGCAGCTGGCTGCGGGTGCGGATCGGCTCGCTGCCGGACAGCTACCGCGAGGCGCTGGAGCTGACCGAGCTGCGCGGGCTCTCGCAGCGCGAGGCGGCCGAGCTGCTCGGGGTGCCGTACTCGACGCTCAAGTCGCGAGTGCAGCGCGGTCGCGACCTGCTCCACGCCGACCTGCTGCGTTGCTGCGCGGTCGAGCTCGACGCGCGCGGGCGCGTGACCGACTTCGAGCCGCGCTCGGGCAAGCCCTGCGGCTGCAAGGGGCAGTAGCGAGCGGCCGCGGGGGCCAAACAAGACCCCACCGGGGGTCACCACGAGCGGTCGAAGTCTACGGACCCAGGAGAGCGAGCGAAGCGAGCGGCGCGACCGAAAGCGGCCGCGGGGGGCCAAACAAGGTCAGTCCTGAGCTTCTTCCTCTTCGCGCGGGCACGAGCCGCCCTTGATGCCGCGGGCCTTGGGGCACAGGCCGTAGAGCTCGAGCTTGTGACGCACGAGGTTGAAGCCGAAGCTGCGCGCGACCTGATCTTGGAGCCGCTCGATCTCGTCGTTGGTGAACTCGAGCACGTGATCGCACTCGATGCAGATCAAATGGTCGTGGTGCTCGGTGTCGCCGGCGGTCTCGTAGATCGCCTGGCCCTCGCCGAACCGGCGCTGGGCCGCGAGCCCGCACTCGGTCAGCAACTTGAGCGTGCGGTAGACGGTCGCGTAGCCGATCCGCGGGTTCTGCTCGCGCGCGAGCGCGAGCAACTCCTCGATCGACAGGTGACCTTCGGTCGAGAAGAACTGCCGCGCGATGATGTCGCGCTGCCGCGTCGACTTGAGCTGCTTCTTGCTCAAGTACTCATGGAACTGGCCCATGAGCTCGTCGACGTCGTGGACTTCGCCGGCACGCTCCATCGCGCAGGCAGGCTATAACGGGGGCCCGAGCGGAGCAATACGGACGGCAAACCCTGACGCGGCGCACAGTTCGGCCGCAGGGTCGTTGACGGCGCGGGCGAGCGTCGGTACACCGCGCGACGATGGCTGGTCCCCGCAAGCCCAAGCCCGCCAGGTCCGGCGGCGAGGCCACCGGTCGGCCGCCGGTTTCCGGTCCATCGGCCGAGGCGCTGCTCGGCCGCCTCGACGAGGTGGTGCGCGAGCTCGAGTCCGGCGAGCTGCCGCTCGAGCAGGCGCTCGCGCGCTTCGAGGAGGGCGTCAAGCTGGTCCGCGAAGGCGAGCAGCTGCTCGCGTCGGTCGAGCAGAGAATCGAGATGTTGCTCGCCGACGATCGGATCGTCGACTTCGCCGACGAACAGGACTACGCCGACGAGCACGAGGACCCATAGAAGCGAGCGAGATCGATGAGCGACTTTGACTTGGAGAACTACCTCGCCGAGCGACAGGCGGCCATCAACGCCGCGCTCGACGGCCTGCTGCCCGAGCCCGCCCGTGAAGTCGACCCCGGTCGACTGCGCGAGGGCATGCGCTACGCGGTGTTGCTCGGCGGCAAGCGCATGCGCCCGCTGCTGACCATCGCCTGCTGCGAGGCGGTCGGAGGCGAGGTCGCCCACGCGCTTCCGGCCGGCTGCGCGCTCGAGATGATCCACGCCTATTCGCTGGTCCACGACGATCTGCCGGCGATGGACAACGACCTCGAGCGCCGCGGGCAACCAACCGTCCACGTCAAGTTCGGGGTCGCCAACGCGATCCTGATCGGCGACGCGCTGCTGACCAGCGCGTTCTCGGTGCTGGTCTGTGGCGCCCACGGGATCCCGCCGACCTCGATGGCCGACGCCGTCACGATCCTGGCCAAGCATTCCGGGATCGACGGCATGGTCGGCGGCCAGGCGCTCGATCTCGAGGAGGGCCAGGACATCGGCGAGATCGGTCGGCTCGAGCAGGTTCACGCGCTCAAGACCGGGGGATTGTTCGCGGCCGCGGGCGCGCTCGGGGCCCTGTCCGGCGGTGCCAGGTCCGAGGCCGTCGCCAAGCTCGAGCGCTACGGGCTCGCGTTCGGGGTCGCGTTCCAGCACGCCGACGACATCCTCGACGATGATCAACCGGCGCTGCGCGAGGCCGCGGCCGTGCGGATCCGCGAGCTCACCGACGAGTGCCGCGAGCTCGCCAGCGGCTTCGGTGCGGCCGCCCGGCCGCTGCGGGCCCTCGCCGACTGGATCGACGAGCGAGCCGCGCGAGCCCGCTCGGGCGAGAATCTGGCGTAGCGGGCGCAGCGAGCAGTTGGCCGGACGTGGCAAACACCACGCCGGCTGCGGGCTGAAATGTATTAGGATCGCAGGCCGGATGTCGAAGACGACCGTCGTGCTGGACTCGGACGACCTCCCCCACGTCAGGAAGCGTGAGCAGGGGACCCGACGCGCGTTCGTGGTCGTGCTGGCCGGCGATCGGATGGGCGAGATGTTTCCGCTCAACGACGGCCGGACCTCGATCGGCCGGGGCCTGCACGCCGACGTGCGCATCAACGACGAGGGCATCTCCCGCTCGCACGCGCAGATCGAGCTCGACGACGGCAACTATTACCTGTCCGACGCCGGCTCGACCAACGGCACCTTCGCCAACGGCGAGCGCGTCGATCGATATCCGCTGCAAGAGGGCGACAAGATCCAGATCGGCGCCAGCAGCGTGCTCAAGTTCACCTACCACGACGACATCGACGAGGACTTCCAGCGGAGCCTCTACGAGTCGGCGCTGCGCGATCGCCTGACCGGCGTGTTCAACCGCGGCTACTTCAACAACCGGCTCGAGAGCGACGTCGCGTTCGCGCTGCGCCACGGCAAGCCGCTGTCGCTGGTGATCTTCGACATCGACTTCTTCAAGCGGGTCAACGACGAGTTCGGGCACCCGGCCGGCGACGCGATACTTCGCGATCTGGCCGAGCGCGTGCAGGGGACCACCCGCTCGGAGGACATCTTCGCCCGCTACGGCGGCGAGGAGTTCGTGCTGATCTGCCGGGACGTCGACGCGCTGCGAGCCTCGCGGGCCGCCCATCGCATCAAAGAATTGGTCGGCGGCGCGCCGTTTCGGCTGGCCGGGCGCGAGGTCGAGATCACCGTCTCACTCGGCGTCGCGGATCTGTCGATGCTGCTCGAGCCCAGCGCGGCGGCGCTGGTCGAGGCGGCCGACGCCGCGCTGTACGTGGCCAAGCGAAATGGTCGGGATCGGGTCGAGATCTACGATCCCGAGAGCGAGCCCACACGGTTGGTTTGATGGAGGGCCGTCGCCGGCCCTCCCCCGTGCCGGGCGAAGCCCGTCACGGGACACCCCCCACGGTCGCCCCGTTGGGGCTCCTGCCCCCTCAGTCGAACACACCGAGCGCGAGGTGAAGCTCCGGCGAGCGGTCGGCCGCGAGCATCAGCTGCGCCCGGACGCCGCCCGCGGGCGGGTTGCCGTGATCGCTGAAGCCGAGCAGCTCCGGTTTGATCTCGACGAGCTGGGTGAGGTCGGGGATCTCCAGGTACAGCAGCGGCACCGCGCCGTCGTCGTGCGGGAGGCCGGCGAGCCAGGCGAGCTGCTGTTCGTCGTCGGTCACGACCGCGAAGCCCCACGCGTTGCCGGGATCGAACAGCCCGTGAAATCGGCCGATCGGAGGCTGATGGCCGGTCATCTCGACCAGCAGACGAATGGAGTCGAGGTCGGCGCCGCTCATGCGTGCGTAGCCGATCCAGTGCTCGTCGAGCGCACGCTCCGAGCGGATCGCAAAGCCGAACCCGAGCACCCGCGCGCCGAGCTCGGCCGCGTTTTGCAGGACCACGTCGCCCGCGGGCGGCTGCAGCAGGCCGGCGATCGCGTTGGGCCAGGTCTCGAGCAGCAGCACCAGCGCGGCCTCGGGCCGGTCGAGCATGTCGAGGATCGCGTCGCGATCGGCGTAGCGGCCGGTCGCCAGCGCGGCGAAGCGATCGCGGGCCGGGAGCCCGCGGCTGCGGCCGCAGATCAGCGCTCCTTCGCACAGCGCCGCGACGGTTGGGACGTCGGCGTCGACCGGATCGAGCTCGAACATGGCAGGCAGGCGCTCGCGGCCGGCGTCGGTCGGCAACCAGCGAGCCCGCGCGAGCAGCCGATCCACGGCGACCGTGAGCTCGACGGTCATGCCCGCGAACAAGCGCTCGGCGTCGCGCAGCCGTGGATCGGCGCCGATCGCCTCGCTCGCACGCGGGCCGTCGATCAGCACGACCGCGTCGCCCTGCAGGCGCTCGAGCTCCGCTCGAGCCTCGACGCCGGGCATCGCGATCGAGGCGTCGATCAGCGCCTGTCGATGGGGCTCATGGTCGGGGAGCTCGAACCAGTCGACCACATGGCCGGCCCCCTCCGCGCGGACCGACACCCCGCTCGCGGTCGCTCGCTCGAACCACTCGGGATCGCCACCGGGCACGAACAGGCGCACGTGCACGCCCGAGCCCAGCCGGCGCGCCGACACGCTGATCCGCGCCGACGGATCGACGCCGTCGAGCCACAGCGCCAGCGCTCCCCACTCGCTCGGCGTCGGCTGTGATTCCCACAGCGTTCGAACCACCCGGGCCTCGAAGCTCGCGTAGGCGAACGCCCCGTCGAGGTAGCCCGTCTGCGGCCCGACCTGCTCGGCGTCGAGCTCGGGGATCCGATCGGCCTGCGAGTGCGGGCTGGAGCCCCGCAGGTTTCGCCCCTCGAGCGCCGCCCTGGCCCGCTGCTCCTCGCTCGCGCGCGGGCAGCCGAGCAGCGCGAGCATGATCCCGAGCAGCGCCGCGCGAGCCGTCACCGCGCGATCCTACACGGAGGAAGATTAAAAGGTGATCGCGACGATCAGCGCCAGATCCAGGGTCCGCGCGGCCCGAAAGGGATCGTCGCGGCGATCGAGCCAGCTGTGATCGACGCTGCTCTCGAGCCCGATGGCCACCCGCGAGGTCGCTCGGATCGCCAGCCCGAGCCCGCCGCCGATCCCGATGCCGAGATCCGTCTCGCTCCGATCACAGTGATCTTCGACGCTGTTGTTGCAGTCGAGTCGGATCCGCGAGATCCCCAGCTGTCCGGCCCACAGCGCCCAGATCACCACGCGATCGACGATCCAGCCGATCCGCAGCTCGGGCCCGACCCGCATCAGCTGCCCGAACCCGCGCTCGTCCCAGCCGTAGCAGTCGCCCGCGAAGCACAGCTGGTCGCGGTCGAGGTTGCGAAAGATCCAGATGGTCTGGTCGAACCCGACCGCCGCGCCGACGAACAGCTGTGGGACCGGCTCGAAGCTCGCGCCCAGCGAGAAGCCCCAGCGGTAGCCGAACCGCGCCGTCCGACGCAGCTGCTCGACATCGCTGCGGCCGGGGCTCGGGACCGCCAGCCCGAGCGGCGCCACCTGCAGATGGCCGCCGGCTGGTTTGCGCTCCGGCGTCGGGGCGCTGGCCAGCAACGACGCGAACACGGGCCCGAGCACGGTCATAGCGTAGCATCGACGACGGTGGGCTCACCGTTGGTGTCGTCCGCCGTCAGTCAGCGCGTCACGGATGTCGACGTCGACCCTCGCCGATCGCCGCCACTGCGAGCTCGACCGCCTCGGCCGGCGAGCGAGCGCGTCGGACCTGGTCGCCGCGGCGATCGTCGATCGCGGTCCCGGCCGCCCGCTCGGCCCAGCCGCCCGGCTGTCCGAGCCCGAGGTCGATCCCGATCACCGGCTTGCCGAGCTGCCAGGCGATCGCGATCTCGCTGAGCGTCCCCGAGCCGCCGGCGATCGCGACGACCACGTCCGCGCTCGCGACCACGACCACGTTGCGGGCAATGCCGAGCCCAGTCGGGATCACCACGTCGACGAACGGGTTGGCCTGCGCGCGCTCGTAGCCCGGCAGGATGCCGATCACGTCGCCCTCGCGCCAGCTCGACGCCGCGCGAGCGCCCCGCGACGCCGCCTCCATCACGCCGTCTCGACCACCGCTGACCAGCCGAAATCCGGCCTCGATCGCCAGCTGCCCGAGCGCCTCGGCTGCCGCAGCGATCGCCGGATCGAGGGCTCCGCCCGAGCCGATCACCGCCAGCATCGGACGTCGCGCGGGCATCCCAGGGACTCCGGAAATTGGCCGTGGCAGGAGCCAGGTGCGAGGATCATCGGCGAGGCATGCTCGCACGTTCAGCACGGTCGTGGAAGCTGGTGGCCGTGCTCGGCGCGAGCGCCTGCGCGGCGACGCCCGAGCCGGTGAGCGAGGCTCCGGTGCCGCCGACGGTCGTCGAACCGCCGGTCTCGGCCACCCCCGCGCCGACGCGGCTGGTCCCGTTTGCTGCGCGCGCGAGCGTGTTCGTCGACGACGAGGCGCTGGCGCTGACCGTCGCGACCCGGGTCAAGACGGGCGTGCAGCCGAAGTCGGTGACCGTCAGCCCCGACGGCGCGCAGCTGTGGGTCTGCAACTTCGGCTTCTCGGGTCGCAAGAACGTCTATGTCTACGACGCCGACACGCTCGAGCGGATCGCGATGGTCGAGTTCGAGGGCAACGCGGTCGAGACCGCGTTCGCCCACGACGGCTCGCGGGCGTACGTGTCGAACTTCTCGCGGGGGATGCTCGAGATCATCGATCCGAGCGACTATCAGGTGCTCGACGAGATCGAGGTCAAGAACTCGGAGCAGGCCGTGATGACCAACGCCGATCCGCGCGCCCGCTTCCGCACCATCGGCAAGCGCCTCGGCGGGTTCACGGCCAACTTCATCAACTCGCTGGGCGGCTAGAGCGATCAGCAGCCGACCACGTGCACCCGCTTGCCGCGGTGCTCGAGCTCGCGCGTGGTCAGCCGCTCGTCCCAGCTCAGCGTCGAGCGCAAGTCGAACATCACCAGCCAGCCTTCACTCAATCCGA
>Ga0079224_100010630_pt1 | contig 12640 bp, 9 predicted proteins | sample Stecom2015_FD_80414 | JGI IMG/M metagenome (GOLD analysis project Ga0079224, IMG submission 80414) | Agricultural soil microbial communities from Utah to study Nitrogen management - Steer compost 2015 | ecosystem: Environmental > Terrestrial > Soil > Agricultural land | place: USA: Utah...
CCCCCGGCATCCCGCCCCGGTCACCCGCCCCGCATCGCGGTGCCGCGGCCACCGCGCGGGTCGCGGTGTGACGCCAACCGCGATCGACCGTGTCCCGTGTCACAGATTTGGCAATCTGTGATCCGCCACCGCTCATTGGCCTTTTCGGCGGCGATATACTCCGGGCTGCGGGGAGAGCGGTCCCGCATTGAACATAAGCGGTCGGGGAGTAGGCACGTGGCGCTGGAACACTTCAAGACGCAGGTGTTGCTGCTGCACAGCCAGCAAAGCACATTGGACGCGCTGAGCGCCGGGTTCGGCGATCGCTATTCCGTTCACCTGGCGACGAGCGGCGCGGAAGCGCTCCACACGCTGGGTGAGACCCCGATCCACGTCATTGTCTCGGCGCAGGACCTGCCGGGCATGAGCGGCCTCGAGGCGCTCAGGGAAGCGCGCAAGCGCTCGCCCGACACCATCGGCATTCTGCTGGCCGGCAACGATCGCGACGACGGGCTGGAAGCGCTGGTCGGGGACAAGGAGGTTTTCCAGATCGTGCGCGGCGCGATCACGCCGGAAGCCCTGCGCAACCTGATCGACACCGCGACCAAGCGGGCGCGCCTGCTCGCCATCTCGGAATCCGCCAACGACCAGGCGGCGGACGTCGACGAGCCGGCGGGCGAGCACATCGTGATGGAAACCGGCGAGCACGGCCGCCCGATCATCAGTGCGTCGGCGATCCCGGTCCTGACGCCGCAGAAGCCGCAGGCGGCGCCGACCGCGAGCGGGCGCGAGACCGACGTGCTCGTCCTGACCAAGGACGAAGAATTCCTCGAGACCATCCGGCAATCGTCGCGCGGCCTGCACAACGTGCACCATGCGCCGACGTTTGCACAGGCGGAAGCCGCCGTGCGCCAGCACAAGATCGGCGTGCTGGTCACCGACGCCGCCATGGCCGAGTCCGGCGTGGAGAACATGACGGAGCGCCTGCGCGCTGCCGTCCCGCGCCTCGTCGCCGTGGTGGCAGGCCGCCGCGACGACGGCGAGATGCTGATGGACCTGATCAACCGCGGCCAGGTGTACCGGTTCCTGTTGAAGCCGGTCTCGCCGGGTCGCGCACGCCTCGCGATCGAAGCGGCCGTCAAGCACCACCTCGAGGGTCCGGAATCTGCGTTCACGGGCAAGGGCCGCGGTGCGCCCGGCAAGGCGCCGCCTCGCCCGGCGGCCAAGGGCGCTCCCGCCCCGGCGGCCGGGCGCCGCACGCGCGCGCCGAGCCCGCCGCGCGGCGCCGCGGAGCCATCGCTCAAGGACAGCGGCCGCCTCACCCGCAGCGGCAGGCACACCGCTCCGGGTGCCGAACCCGCAGAAGCCGCGGCCGCTGCGCAGGCGGCACCCGCCGAACGCAAGGGCGGCCGTTCGCTTGCCATCGGGGTGGCCGCCGTCGTCCTGCTGCTGGCCGGCGCCGGTGCCTGGATGTGGCTGGGCTCGTCGCCCGAAGACGAGCCGCAAGCCGCGCGGTCCGCGCCGGAATCCGCGCCGAGCGCGACTTCGGCGCCTTCGGTCGTGGAGACGGACATCCCGGTCGGGGCGGCACCCGGCGCGCCGGCGTGGCAGTCGGTGCTCGAAGAGGCGCGCATGGCGCGTGACGCGGGCGAGCTGATCGCCCCTCCCGGAAACAACGCCATCGAGCTCTACCTCTCGGCGCGCCGGATGGCACCCGGCGACGCCGTCCTCGCGAGCGAGCTCGAAGCCGTCATCAACCAGGTGCTCGGCCTGGCCGAGACCGCGTTGCTGGAAGATCGCGCGGGCGATGCCGCCGACGCGCTCGCCAAGGTGCGGCTCGCGAACCCGGATCACCCCCGACTCCCGTTCCTCGAGGCCCAGGTGCGCGAGCGCGTGCTGCGGGTCCGCCTGGGAGAAGCGCGGCTGGCGATCCGCGAGGGACGCTTCGAGGACGCGGCCGGCGCGCTGGGCGCGGCCAGGGCTCTCGGCGGCGAGACGCCGGAGCTTGCGCTGCTCGAAGAGGAGCTCGCGACCGCGCGCAGCGAGCAGCAGGTCGACCAGGTGCTCGCGCGCGCCCACGAACGGCTCGCGCAGAACCGGCTGATCGCCCCGTCGAACGACAACGCGCGCTATTACTACGAGCTGGTGCTGAGCAGCGACCCGGGCAATACGGCCGCGCGCCAGGGCCTGATCACGGTCGCGAGCAAGCTCGTGCTGCGGGCGCGCACGGCCGTGGACGAGGGCCGTCTCGACGATGCCGAAGGGTTGCTCCTCGACGCGCGCGAGCTCGACCCGGCCAGCGGAGAGCTCGCCGGCGCGCTGGAAGCGCTCGCCGCCGCCCGCGCCGCCGAGGCGGAGGCGCGGCGCCAGGCAGAGCTGGCGGCGCAGGAAGCGGCCGCGCGGGAAGCGGCAGCCGAGGCCGCAGCGGCCGCGGCCACGCAGGCGCCGGCTAGCGAAAGCCCGGCTGCCGGCGAGATCTCGGCGGACAGCGAAGCCGCCGCCGCCGGGGCGAGCGCCTTCGTTCCGGCCGCCGGCAGCGACGTCGCGCCCGGCGCCGATGCCGACGAGACCGCACCGGCGGCGGCCGCCGCCAGCGGTACCGGGGCGGCGGCGAGCACCGCGCCGGAGCCCCCCGAGTACGTGCCGATCAGCTCGCTCACGCGGATCAACTACGTCGTGCCGGAGTACCCGCGCACGGCACAGCGCCGCAACATCACCGGCTGGGTCGACGTCAGCTTCACGGTGACCCCGGAAGGGACCGTGCAGGACGTCGGCATCCTGGACTCGTCCCCGCGCGAGGTGTTCGACGAGGCCGCGATCGAAGCCATCGAGCGGTGGCGCTTCGAGCCGCCGACGGAGAACGGGCTACCGGTCTCCCGGCGCGTCGCGGTGCGTTTGTCCTTCGACCTGCAGTAGCCTGCCGCCGGCCGCACCGGCCTGCGCGTCACCCTGCCCGGGATGGCGCCCCGTGAGCGCCGCCTGGATCTCCGCGACGATGGAGAGGGCGATCGCGGCCTGGCCTTCGCCCCCGATGTCGAGCCCGGCCGGGCCGTGCAGGCGCGCCTCGAGCGCGGCCGCCCGCGCGCCGAGCGCCCGCAGGAGCCGTGCCCGGCGGTGCCGCGGCCCCAGCAGCCCGACGTACGGAACGTCGGTGGACGCAAGCTGCTCCAGGTAGACCCGGTCGCTTTCGAGGTGATGGCTCATCACGACGGCGGCCGCGTACCGCGACCAGTCGAGCGCCGCGCCGAGCTCCGCCGCCGGCAGGCACAGCACGGATTCGGCACCGGCGAAGCGTCCCTTCTCCACGTAAGCCGGCCGATGGTCCTGGACCGTCACCCGCCAGCCGAGCTCGGCGGCGAAGCGCACGACAGGCTCCGCGTCGGGCCCCGCGCCGAGCACGAGAATACGCGGCGGCGGCTCGAGCAGGCCGCACAGGACCTCGGCGTCCGTGCCGGGCAGCACCGCGGTCCCCGACCGGCCGGCGCGCAGCGCCGTTTCCGCGACTCCGGTCGCGGCCGCGCGCAAATCCGCGGGAAAATCGAGCCACTCGGCCTGCCCGCCCCCGATCACGGCCGTGGCACCGGCCGGCAGGCCCGGCGCGCCGGAGCGGAGCACGGTGACCGCACACCCCGGCCGGTCACCGGCCAGCACGCGCAGCATGGCCGGCAGCGGCTCGTACGACCTCGCCGGCTCGAGCGCCTGCAGGAAGACGCGGATCAGGCCCTCGCAGCCGACACCCAGGCCCCAAACGTCGCCGTCCTCGCCCGACCGCAGGTCGTAATTGACGGATTGTGGGTGTCCCGAATCGAGCACGGCCTGCGCGCGCAGCGCGAGGTCGCCCTCGAGGCAGCCGCCGGAGAGCATGCCCTGGAAGCGGCCGTCGCCGGTGATGAGCATGCGGGCCCCGGCCTTGCTGTAGGTGGAGCCCTCGGTGGCAAAGACCGTGGCGAGGACGAGGGGCTCGCCGGTCGAGCGCCAGGCCTCGAAGGCAGCTCGCAGGTCGCGCCAGGTCATGCGGGAACGTCAGTCTGCGGACGCGGGTGCGTCGCTCCGGGCGGCGCCGGGCCGGGAGCGTGCGGTCGCGGGTCCGCGCCCGGGAAGGCATGGAAGGCCGGTCACGGTCAGGCGATCCCCGCGAGCTGCACGGCTTCCACGATCGCGTGGTGGTGGCCCGGCGCCATGAGGTGGACCCCGGCGACGCCCTCGATCTCGCGTGCGGCACGCATCAGCTCGGCGCAGATGATGACGCCCTCCTGGCGCGGGTCGCGCGCGGCCTGCATGCGGCGAATGATGCCGTCGGGGATGACGGTGCCCGGCAGCCTGTCGCGCATCCAGCGCGCCGCGTCAGCGGAGCGCAGCGGGCCGAGGCCGACGAGCAGGTACAGGCCGTCGAGCACGCCTTCGTCGCGCAGGAGCCTCGTGTAACGCTCGAGCAGGTCCATGTCGAAGCAGAACTGGGTCTGCACGAAGCGCGCTCCCGCCGCCTTCTTGGCTTTGAGCCCGTCGGTGGTCCAGCCCGAGCCGGGCTCGAACGGGATGTCGGCCGCACCAGGAAAGAAGCGCGCCGGCGTATCGAGCTCGGCGCCGGACAACGTCGTGCCTTTCACGCTCAGCGCGTGCACCGCCGCCAGCAAGCCTCGCGCGTCGAGGTCGAACACCGGCTTGGCCGCGGGATCGTCGCCCGCCTCGATCGAGTCGCCGGACAGGACGAGCACGTTCTCGACGCCGAACGCGGCCGCCCCGAGGAGGTCGGCCTGTATCGCGATGCGGTTGCGATCGCGGCACGTCATCTGCAGGATCGGCTCGAAGCCGAGCTGCTTGACGTGGATGGCGGCCGCGACGCTCGAGACCCGCACGCGCGCGCCGGCGCCGTCGGTCAGGTTCATGGCGCAGACGACCGGGGCGAGGTCGCGGGCGCAGGCGGTGAGCACTTCCAGGCTCGCGCCGCGCGGCGGTGTGATCTCGGCGGTCACCGCGAAGTGACCGGATTCCAGCGTGCGGCGAAACCGGTTGTTCGCCGGCAAGTAAGCGGCCTGGGGCATCCGGCGAGTGTCCGATAACGCCGCCGCGGGTTCAACCGCCGGCGGCACGGCCGCACGCGGCCGGGATCGCCGGCGGCGGGCACCCGGCCGGGTTCCGCAGCGCCACGCACTGCCCGCCGCCGTCCCGCGCCACGTACCGCCCGCCGGCGCCCAAAGGCGCACGCCTGCCGTGACGCACGAAGCCCTTGCCCGGGGCGGGTCGGGCGCGCCCTGCCGTTTCCCTACAGCGTCGGCATCGAGAAATCCGCACCGGCGCGTATGCCGGTCGGCCAGCGCCCGGTGACGGTCTTGAGGCGCGTGTAGAAGCGCACGCCCTCCATCCCGTACACGCCGGCGTCCCCGAACAGCGAGCGTTTCCAGCCGCCGAAGCTGTGGAACGCGAGCGGCACCGGGATCGGCACGTTGATGCCGACCATGCCCACCTCGATCCCGGCCGCGAACTCGCGCGCGGCATCGCCGTCGCGGGTGAAGATCGCGGTGCCGTTGCCGAATTCGTGGGCGTTCACGAGACGCACGGCCTCGTCGAAGCTCGACACCCGCGTGATCCCGAGAACCGGCCCGAAGATCTCCTCACGGTAGATGCGCATGTTCGGGGTCACGTGGTCGAACAGCGTGGGGCCGAGATAGTAGCCGGCCGCACCGGCGAGCTCGTGCTCGCGGCCGTCGACCAGGAGCTTCGCCCCTTCCTCGACGCCGAGCTCGATGTAGGAGCGCACCCGCTCGCGGTGCTCGGCCGTGATGAGCGGCCCCATGTCGTTCTTCGGATCCAGGCCCGGCCCGACCTTGAGCTTCTCGATGCGTGGCAGCAGTCTCTGGAGCAGCGGCTCGGCGGCGTCGCCCACGAGAACCGCGGCCGAGATGGCCATGCAGCGCTCGCCGGCGGAGCCGTAGGCCGCACCGACCAGCGCGTCGGCCGCCTGGTCCATGTCGGCATCCGGCATGACGACGAGGTGGTTCTTGGCACCGCCAAGCGCCTGCACGCGCTTGCCGTGCGCCGATGCCGTGCGATACACGTGCTCGGCCACCGGCGTCGAGCCGACGAAGCTCACGGCTGCCACCCGCTCGTCCGCGAGCAGCGCATTCACGGCGGTGGCGTCACCCTGCACGACGTTGAAGACGCCCGGCGGCAGGCCCGCTTCCGCCAAAAGCTCGGCCCACTTCAAGGAACAGCTCGGGTCCTTCTCCGAGGGCTTCAGGACGAAGGTGTTGCCGCAGGCGATCGCCAGCGGGAACATCCAGAGCGGCACCATCGCGGGAAAATTGAACGGCGTGATGCCGACGCACACCCCGAGCGGCTGGCGCATCGACCACGTGTCGATGCCCGTTCCGACCTGGTCGCTGTACTCACCCTTGATCAGGTGCGGTATGCCGCAGGCGAATTCGACGACCTCGAGACCGCGCTGCACCGAGCCATCGGCGTCCGTGACGATCTTGCCGTGCTCCTGGGAGATCAGCTCCGCGATCTCGCGCCGGTCGCGCTCGATGAGCTCCTTCAACCGGAACATGACGCGGGCGCGCCTCAGCACCGGCGTGCGGGACCACGCGGGAAATGCGGCGGCAGCGGCCGCAACCGCGGCGGCCACGTCCTCCTCCGTCGACATCACGACCTTTGCGCAGACCTCGCCGGTGGCGGAATCGTGCACGTCGGCGTAGCGCGTGGAAGCGGACGAGTGCGGCTCTCCGTTGATCCAGTTGGTGACAGTCCTTGCTGTCTTCAGGTTTTCGGCTTGAGTGGCCATTACCATCCCTTGTTTGTTGAGAATTCAGGCACGCAGCGCGCTGCACACGGTATCGACGATCTGCTCGATCCCGCTTTCGTCGATGGTGAGCGGCGGTGAGAACGCGATCGTATCGCCCGTGGTGCGGACGATGACTCCCGCGTCGAAGCAGTCCCGGAAGACCTTGAGCGCCCGTGCCGTCGGCTGCCCGGCGATCGGCTCGAGCTCGACCGCACCGATCAGGCCGTAGTTGCGGATGTCGATCACGTGGGGCTCGCCCCGCAGTCCGTGCAGGGCGTCTTCCCAGGTCTTCTCCAGCGCGCGCGCCCGTTCGAACAGCCCTTCTCCCAGGTAGACGTCGAGGGCGGCGAGGCCTGCCGCCGCGGCGAGCGGATGCCCGGAGTAGGTGTAGCCGTGGAAGAACTCGATCGCGTTTTCCGGGCCGGTCATGAAGGTCTGGTAGATGTCGCGCTTGACGAGCACCGCGCCCATCGGCACGGCGCCGCTCGTGAGCCCCTTCGCGGTGGTGATCAGGTCCGGAATGACGCCGAAGCGGTTCGCGGCAAAGCTGTCGCCGCAGCGCCCGAACGCGCAGATGACCTCGTCGAAGATGAGCAGGATGCCGTGCCGGTCGCAGATCTCCCGCAGCCGCTCGAGGTAGCCCACGGGCGGCAGGAGGACACCCGTCGAGCCGGCTATCGGCTCCACGATCACGGCCGCGATCGTGGAGGCGTCGTGCAGCGCGACGAGGTTCTCCAGCTCGTCGGCGAGGTGGGCACCCCACTGGGGGAGCCCGCGCGACCAGGCGTTGCGCGACAGGTCGTGGGTGTGCGGCAGGTGATCGACCGCGGGCAGCATCGAGCCGAACATCTTGCGATTCGCCGCGATGCCGCCGACCGACATGCCGCCGAAGCCGACGCCGTGGTAGGCGCGTGCCCGCCCGATCAGCCTCGTGCGCGAAGCCTCCCCGCGGAGCCGGTGGTAGGCGAGCGCCATCTTGAGCGCGGTGTCGACGGCTTCGGACCCGGAATTGACGAAGAACGCGTAATCGATGCCCTCCGGCGCGAGCTCCGTCAGCCGGTTGGCGAGCTCGAAGACCTTGGGGTGCCCCACCTGGAAGGACATGGCGTAATCGAGCTCGGCCGCCTGGCGCTGGATCGCTTCGACGATGCGGGGGTGGCAATGGCCGGCGTTGCAGCACCAGAGGCCGGCAACCGCATCCAGCAGCTTCTTGCCGTCGTGCGTGTAGCAGTACAGGCCCTCCGCCCTCGAGATCACGCGGGGGTGCTTCTTGAAGTAGCGGTTGCCGGTGAACGGCATCCAGTACGCCTCGAGGTCGGGCAGCGTCTCTGATATCTGTTCTGCGTTACGGGCCATGTCCTCTTCCTGCTGCGGTTTTGGTACGAACGCCCGACGATGCGGGCGGCCGTGACGGGCAAAGCGCCCGTGCGGGCGCCTACAACAATTCCTTCAGGCGGTAATAAAGCATCCCGAGCGCCAGCACCGGGTTGGCGAACCACTTGCCTCCCGGCAGCCTGAGGTGGCGGATGCGCGCGAACACGTCGAAGCGCTCGGTATCCCCCGCGATCGCGTCCGCGAGCACTTTGCCGGCCAGGTGCGAAGGCGCGAGGCCGTGGCCGGAATAACCCTGGGCGTAATACGTGTTCGTGCCGATCCGCCCGAACTGCGGTATGCGTTTGATGCTGATGGCGATGTCGCCACCCCACTCGTACTCGATGCGGGCGTCCGCGAGCTGCGGAAACACCCTGAGCATGTTGGGCCGGAGCGCGGCGGTGATGTCCCGCGGAGTCCGTCCCGAGTAGTTGCACAAGCCGCCGAACAACAGCCGGCGATCAGACGTCAGCCGGAAATAATCGAGCGCAACCTTCTGGTCGCAGGCCGCCATGTCCTGGGGCAGGAGCTCTCTTGCCCGCTCCTCGCCGAGTGGCTCCGTGGCGATGAGGTAACTTCCCGCGGGGATCACGGTGCCGTAAAGCTTCGGCTCGGTCCGCCCGAGGTAGGCGTTGCCGGCCAGCACCAAGTTCGCCGCCCGCACGCAACCGTTCTCCGTTTCGACCAGGGCCTCGCGTCCGTGGCGGATGCGGAGCACCGGGGAGCGCTCGTAGAGCCGCACGCCGTTCGCTTCCGCGGCTGCCGCCTCGCCGATGCAGAGATTCAGGGGATGGAGGTGACCGTTCGCGCGATTGACGAGCCCGGCCACGTAGCGGTCCGAGCCGACGTACGCGGGAAGGTCCGCCTTCGGCACGAACACCAGCTCGTGCGGATAACCGAGCCGCTGCCTGCGCTCGATCTCGGCCCGGAAGTGGTCGACGTCGCGGCGGTTGAGGGCGAGGTCGATGTAGCCGAACTTCAGGTCGCACTCGATGCCGTAGCGCTCGATGCGCTCGAGCACGAGATCGCGGCACTCGATGCCCATCTGCCAGGCAATGGCCGCCGCCTCGCGCCCCAGGCGACGCTCGATCTTGTCCGTGTCGACGAAGCCGTCGATGAGCTGGCCGCCGTTGCGGCCGGACGCGCCCCAGCCCACTTTCTTCGCCTCGAGCACGACGACGTCGTAGCCGCGCTCGGCCAGGCTGAGCGCCGTCGACAGCCCGGTGAACCCCGCGCCGACGACGGCCACGTCCGCACGCACCTCGCCGCGCAGCATGGGGTAGTCCGTGCGGCGGCTCGCCGTGGCGGCGTACCAGGAATTGACGTGGCGGGTCATGTCGAGCATCGTGCCGCCAGCGTACTCCAGCGCCGAAAAGTTAACAATATTTAAATAGCGGTTCTTAAATGATTGAATTAGCATTGACCGGAACCCGGAATCGTTCGTAATTTTTAACGATTCAACAAGGACGCTGACATGGACACCCTCGGCACGGAAATCCGGCGGCTGCGCAGCCGCCAGGGCCTCTCACAGCGGCAGCTCGCGTTGCTCGCGGGCGTCTCCAACGCCACCGTCTCGCTCATCGAGGCGGGCCGCACCGACCCCTCGCTCGGCATGCTGAAGCGCATCCTGGACGCGCTCGGCGTGTCGTTCGCGGAGTTCTTCTCCTCGCGCCGGAGCGGGGAGGACAAGTTCTTCTACAGCCGCGACGAGCTGACGGAGATCGGCAGCGGCCCGATCTCCTATCGCCAGGTGGGCGGCAACCTCGTGGACAGCAAGCTCCAGCTCCTGCACGAGCGATACCGGCCGGGCGCCGACACCGGCCAGTCGATGCTGAGCCACGAGGCGGAGGAAGGCGGGATCATCCTCGCCGGCCGGCTGGAAGTCACCGTGGGCGACCAGGTGCGCACCCTGGGCCCCGGAGACGCCTATCGCTTCAACAGCCGCATCCCCCATCGCTTCCGCAACCCGGGCAGCGAGGACTGCGTCCTCGTCTCGGCGTGCACGCCGCCGAGCTTCTGAGCGGAGTATCGGCCGCAGAGAGGCCGACCGCCCCGGCCCGCGTCAGGCCCGGGGCGTACGGGCCGCGTACAGGCCGATGAGCTCCATCGCGACGGTGGCCGCCGCGAGTGCCGTGATCTCGCCCACGTCGTAGGCGGGCGCCACCTCGACCACGTCCATCCCGATCACGTCGAGGCCGGCGAGGCGGCGCAGGATGGCGGTCGCCTGCCAGGTGCTCAGGCCGCCGCAGACCGGCGTGCCGGTCCCCGGCGCGAAGGCCGGGTCGAGGCAGTCGATGTCGAAGGTGACATAGACCGGGTGGTCGCCGACGATGCGCTTCGTCTCGGCGACGACCGCGTCCACCCCGCGCTCGTGCACCCACGCGGCGTCGAGGATGTTGAAGCCGAGCGTATCGTCGTTCGTGGTGCGGATGCCGATCTGCACCGAGCGCGCCGGATCGACGAGACCTTCACGCACGGCGTGCCAGAACATCGTGCCGTGATCGACGCGCCCGTCCTCGTCGCTCCAGGTGTCGGTGTGCGCATCGAACTGCAGCAGGGAGAGCGGCGCACCGTGACGGGCGGCGTGCGCCTTGAGCAGCGGCCAGGTCACGAAATGATCGCCGCCGAGCACGAGCAGCGCCGGTCCCGCGGCCAGGATCGTGGCGGCATGGCGCTCGATCGCATCCGGCACCGTCTCCGGGCGGCCGAAATCGAACAGGCAATCGCCGTAATCGACCACGGCCAGCCGGTCGAAAGGGTCGAACGGCAGTCCGTAAGGCCGCGCCCAGGCCATGATGCTGGACGCCGCGCGGATCGCGCGCGGCCCGAAGCGCGCGCCCGGCCGGTTCGTCGTGGCGAGATCGAGCGGCACCCCGGTGACGACGAGGTCCACGCCTTCGAGATCGCGAGTGTATTTCCGGCGCATGAACGAGAGCGCGCCGGAATACGTCGGCTCGCTCCGCGTGCCGTGGACGCTCTCCCGCAGGAATGCCTGGTCGCCCGCCTTCTTGGCCGTCATGCGTCGAGGACTGCCTTCCTGGTGAGATCCAGGCACTTCCAGGCCTTCTCGACCAGCTCGTCCGCCTGCTCGCGGGTCAGCACCAGCGGCGGCGCGATCACCATCGTGTCGCCGACGGCGCGCATCACGAGACCGTTTTCCACCATGGTGTCGCGACATACGATGCCGACGTTGCGGCTCTTCGGGAAGCGCGCCAGCGTCGATTTGTCCTCGACGAGCTCGAGCGCCCCCATGAGGCCGACCATGCGCGTTTCGCCGACGATCGGGTGCTCGCCGAGCTCGTGCCAGCGCTGCTGCAGGTAAGGCCCGATGTCGTCCCGCACCCGCTCGACCAGCCGTTCGCGGCGGATGATCTCGATGTTCTCGATCGCCACCGCGCAGGCCGCCGGGTGGCCCGAATACGTGTAGCCGTGAAAGAACTCGCCGCCCTTGTCGATGAGGATGTCGGCGACGCGATCCCCGACCATGACGCCGCCGAGCGGCAGGTACCCGCTCGACACGCCCTTGGCGAAGGTCATGAGGTCCGGCCGCGTCCCGTAGTAATCGGCGCCGAACCACTCGCCGAGGCGGCCGAAGCCGCAGATCACCTCGTCGCTCACGAGCAGGATCCCGTACTCGTCGCAGATCGCCTGGATCGCCGGCCAGTACGTCGCCGGCGGAATGATCACCCCGCCCGCGCCCTGGATCGGCTCGCCGACGAACGCGGCGACGCGTTCCGGGCCGACCTGCTCGATCCGGCGGCGCAACGCCTCGGCCGCCTGCACGCCAAACTCGTCCGGCGACAGCGAACGATCGCTGCCGAACCAGTACGGCTGCTCGATGTGCTCGATGCCGGGCAGCCACGGCCCGCCCTGGCCGTGCATCGGCTTCATCCCGCCGAGGCTCGTGCCGCCGATCGTCGACCCGTGATAGGCATTCTCGCGCGAGATGATCACGTGGCGCTCCGGTTGCCCCGCGAGCTCCCAGTAGCGGCGCACGATGCGGATCATCGTGTCGATGGATTCCGATCCCGAGCTCGTGAAGAACACGCGGTTGAACTGCGGTTGCGTGATCTCGCACAGGAGGCGCGCGAGCTCGATCGACGGCGGATGCGCGCACTGGAAAAAGTTGTTGTAGTACGGGAGGATGCGGAGCTGCCGCGTCGCGGCCTCGACGAGCTCTTCGCGGCCGTAGCCCACGTTCACGCACCAGAGGCCGGACATGCCGTCCAGGATGCGGTTGCCGTCGACGTCGTAGACGTAGACGCCGTCCGCACGCGCGATGATGCGACTCTTTTTCCGGGCCAGCTCCTTGTGATCGGTGAACGGGTGCAGGTGATGCTCGCGATCGAGCTCCTGCCACTCGGTGCGTGTTCGTTCTGCAATGGCCATGGAGTTCCCCTGTCGATCAGCCCTGTTGCCCGACGGCCATCATAGCGGCCGGCGTCGGGCAATTCCGCTGTGGCTCATCATCTGGAATCGGCGGACGAGCACGAGGGTCGCCCGGGAGGG
>Ga0079224_100010632_pt1 | contig 12637 bp, 11 predicted proteins | sample Stecom2015_FD_80414 | JGI IMG/M metagenome (GOLD analysis project Ga0079224, IMG submission 80414) | Agricultural soil microbial communities from Utah to study Nitrogen management - Steer compost 2015 | ecosystem: Environmental > Terrestrial > Soil > Agricultural land | place: USA: Utah...
CAGCTCCGCATCGTCGAGCTCCCGATGCCGAGGCCGCTCTTCTGGGAGGGCCAGCGGCTCCCGGCCTCCTACGCCAACTTCTACATCGGCAACCGCGTCGTCCTGCTGCCCGCCTTCGACGACCCCGCCGACGCCGTCGCGAAGCAGCGCCTCCAGTCGCTCTTCCCCGACCGCGACGTGGTGCCCATCGACGCGCGCGACCTCGTGTGGGGGCTCGGCGCCTTCCACTGCCTCACGCAGCAGGTGCCGGCGGTGCCTCAGAAGAGCTCCGCGACGTAGGCCGCCCCCGGCGCCGCGTCGCCGGCCTCCCCGATGACGGCGTGCCGCCCCTCCACGTCGAGCGCCACGCCGAAGGCGGTGCTGCCGACGTCTACCACCTGGCGCTCGACCCACCGCTCGCCCTCGCGCGCGAACACGTACACGACGCGGTCGATGTTGAACGGGAGCCGGATCTGCTCGGTGTAGCCGGCCACGAGCGCCCGATCGCCGTCGAGGGCCACGGTGACGCCGAAGGCGCCCAGCTCGTAGGCCGTCGCCGGTCGGAGCGTGGCATCGGGCAGCCACTCGCCGCCGGCCTCGCGGCGGTAGACGACGGCGAGGCCCTCGCGCCCCGTCCCGCCCCGGCTGTGGCCGACGAGGAGGCGGTCGCCGCTGAGGTCGCACCGGAGGTGGAGGTCGGAGAAGCCGTCGAGGCGGGCGGCCTGCCGCCAGGACCCGTCACCCTGGCGCTCGTAGACGAAGACGGCGCCCTCGCCTCCCTCGTTGGCCGGCGGCGCCGTCACGGCGATGCGGTCGCCGTCGAGGACGGCGAAGGCGCCGAAGCGGCCGGGGGCCGTGATGCGGGCGGCGAGGCGCCAGCGCCCGTCGCCCCCCCGCTCGTAGACGTAGGCGCTGCCTGGCCGCCCCGCTCCGGCGTCGCCCTCGGCCGTCACCACCGCCCGGTCGCCGTCGAGCGCCACGGCCGCGCCGAAGCCGAGGGCGCGCGTCGAGTCGGGCGGGTACAGGCGGGCGATCTCCGCCCAGCGCCCGTCGCGCACCTCGTACAGCAGCACCGGGTTGGCGCGCGGGGCGCCGAGGAAGGGCTGGACGCCCGCCACCAGCGCCCGGCCGCCGTCGAGGGCCACGGCCCGGCCGAAGAAGCGGCCGGCGGCACAGTCCGCGGGTGCGAGCCGGGCTTCCGGGCGGTAGCGGCCGTCGGTGCCGAGGCGATAGACGTAGGCCGCCCCCGCGTTCTCGCCGCACACCGCCTCGCCGCTGGCGCCCACGAGGAGGCGCTCGCCGCTGAGGGCCACGGCCGCGCCGAACCCGTTTCCCGTCGCCGAGTCCGGCGCCGGGAGGCGCTCGATCTGCGCCCGCGCCGGGAGCGCGACGAGCAGGAGGATCGGGAGGGAGCGGATCATGACGGCATCAGGATCGCCGCCGGCGTGGACCCGGGCGTAACGCGGCGGCCACAGGATAGCGTGTTGCGACGGATGGGCGCTAAACTGTCGCGACCACCCCCTCATCCGATGCGCCCGTTCTACGTCCTCACCCGCCCGCAGCAGGTCTACGTCGTCTGCGCCGGCATCTTCGTCACCGCCCTCGTCGTCGCCGAGGCGACGGCGGGGAAGTTCTTCCAGGCCTTCGAGCTCCCGTTCACCTACCGGCTGTTCGGGTTCGAGACGGCCTCCGTCGTGATGACCGCCGGCGTGCTGGCCTTCCCCGTCACGTTCATCGTCACCGACGTGATGAACGAGTACTTCGGGCCGCGGGGGATCCGGTTCGTGACGCTGCTCGGGATGGTGATGGTGGCGTTCGAGTTCGGGCTCCTCCAGCTCGCCCTCGCCGTCCCCGCCACGCCCGACTCCCCCGTGCCCGGCGAGGCCTTCGCCGTCGTCTTCGGCACGACGGGCCGCGTCATCGTCGGCAGCCTCACGGCCTACCTCGTCGGGCAGCTCGTCGACATCAGCCTGTTCCACTGGCTGCGCCGGCGCACGGCCGGGCGGCACCTCTGGCTCCGCGCCACCGGCTCCACCCTCGGCAGCCAGTTCATCGACACGTTCGTCGTGCTGATGGTGGCCTTCGCCGGGCAGATCGCCTTCGGCGAGATCGTCGCCATCACGCTGTTCAACTACGCGTACAAGCTCGTCATCGCCGTCGCCATCACGCCGCTGATCTACCTCGGACACTGGCTGATCGACCGGTTCCTCGGGCCGGCGGCGGCCGAGGCGCTCATCGAGCAGGCCGAGCGCGATGCGGTGGGCGCGGCCCCTGTGACGGGCGGCTGACACCCGGCCGGGGTAAGCTGCGGGCGGACAGCCCCCTCCCGGCCATGACCATCGCCCTCCTCCACGCCGCCGCCACCTGCCCCTGGACGCTCGCCGAGACGCTTGCCGTCGTCCGCGAGCGCCGCCTCGCGCTCGTAGAGAGCAGCCGCGGCCTCCGCGTCCGCCACCGCCACGCGCACGACCTGCCGGGCCTCGACGAGGCGCTCGACGCCTACGCCCCGGCCCTCCGCGTGTGGCTCCGCCTCGGCGGCGCCGACGCCCGCGTGCCGGCGCCGTGGCGCGCCGAGGGCTGGGGCGAGGCCACCCGCCTCTTCGCCGCGTGGTTCGGCCTCCTCTTCGAGCCGCCGGCGGCGCCCTTCGCCCTCCGCGAGGGCGAGGCGATCACGGACTGGCGGCGCTACCGGGCGTCGGTGGCTGCGCGGCTCGCCCTCGGCCCCGCCGACCCCGCCGCCGCCCGCGTCGCCGAGGACCTCACGCGGCTGTTCGTGCGGTTCGGGCTGGGCACCGCCGCCACGCCCGCCCGCCGCCTCCCGATGGCGGCCTGAGCCGTCACCTCCGCAAGGGTTTCGTAAGGGCACGGCGCACCGCGTGCCGACTGGAGGCGTGGGAGCAGGACGGCGTGGTGTTCACGGGGAACTCGCGTCGGGCACACCACCGGGAGGTGGGAGCGCCGTAAGTTGGGGCCTCCTCTTCCTTCGCCCCTCCCCATGATCACGACGCCCGACACCCTCGGCACCCTCGACCTCAGCGGGCTCCCCGAGCCTCAGCGCCTCTGCTTCTACGGCGCCCTCTTCGCGATGGCCGCCGCCGACCGGGCCATCGACCCCGTCGAGGCCGACCGCGTCGAGGAGAACCTCGACCTCGGCGGCCTCTCGCCGGAGGCGCGGAAGCAGGTCCTCTCGCAGGCCATCCAGCCGCCCCCGCTCGAGCGCTGCCTCCTCCAGCTCAAGGACGCGCCCGAGGAGATCCGCCGCGGCCTCATGCTCAACCTCATCGACGTCGTCCTCGCCGACGACACCATCGAGCCGGGCGAGCACGTGGGGCTCCACCAGGCCCGCCAGATCCTCGGCCTCTCCCACGACGACGTGGCGGCGCTCCACGAGGCGGCCTACGTCGCCCAGCAGACGGGCGCCTCGAAGGGGCTCCGCCGGCCCATCGGGCTCGTCCGGCCGGCCGAGGCGTAAGCGTGCCCGCCGGCCCCCGCCCGTGCGCCGCTGGCTCCCCCTCCTCGTCCTCTCGCTCCTCGTCCCTGCCCTACGGGCGCAGGAGGCCACGGGGACGTACTTCGTCTACCTCGGCAGCTTCACGACGAAGGCGGCGGCGCAGGTCCACGCGCGGCGCCACGGCGGGTGGGTGCTGCGCACGGACCTCTACCGCGGCCTCACGCCGGGCTACTTCGCCGCCGTCCGCGGCCCCTTCGCCGAGCGCGCCGACGCCGAGGCGGCCCTCGCCCTCGTGCAATCCGACCTCCCCGACGCGCTCGTCCGCGACGCGGGGGCCCCCGTCCTCCCCCGCGCCCTCGGCGACGCCGCCCTGCTGGCCGCCGTCCTGGGCGACCTCGTCGTGGTCACCAGCACGGAGCCCGATGGCGTCAACCCCTGCGCCCCGGCCGAGCCCCACCTCACCGTCCTTGTGGGGTTCGACCAGACGCACGGGGCGGCGGGCGACGCCCCCGCCGCCGGCTTCTGGGTCGTAGAGCGGACGGGCGAGGTGCGGCCCGTCGTACCTTGCGAGTAGCGACCAGCGACCACCCATCGCACATGGACCACAGTCCCCGCTTCCTCGCCCTCGTAGACGCCGCCCGCGCCCGCATCCGCGAGACGGACGTGGCGGCGGTCGCCGAGCGCCTCCGCCGCGGCGACGACTTCCTGTTGGTGGACGTACGCGAGGAGAGCGAGTGGGAGCGGGGGCACCTCCCCGGCGCCATCCACCTCGGCAAGGGCGTCATCGAGCGCGACGCCGAGACGCGCCTCCCCGACCTCGACGCCGAGATCGTGCTCTACTGCGGCGGCGGCTACCGCTCTGCCCTCGCCGCCGACGCCCTCCAGCAGATGGGCTACACCAACGTCGCCTCGATGGACGGCGGCTTCCGGGGCTGGAAGGCGGCAGGCCATCCGGTGGTGGGCGCGTAGGAACAAGGGGGCGCCCGTGAACCGACGGGTGCATACTCCTACGGGCATAACGATCCCGCGCACCCGCGCTCAGTACGGCTCGGGGTCCCGGGGGCGCGCGAGAGGGTGGATCTCCGGGTCGGGCGCCGACCTCTTCCGGCCCGCGCGCACGGCGCCCTTCTCCGGGACGATGCGCGTGCCGAAGCGGCAGGCCCACACCTGCGTGAACTCGGCCCCGGCCAGGAGGATGAGCGCGGTGTAGTAGATCCACACGAGGAGGAGGGCGAGCGAGCCCGCCGCACCGAAGGCCGAGCCGGGGTCGCTCCGGCCGAGGTAGAACCCGATGGCCCACTTCCCGAGCGTGAACAGGAGTGCCGTCACGCCCGCCCCCAGCCACACGTCGCGCCAGGCCACCTTCGCGTCGGGTAGCAGGACGAAGAGGGCGGCGAACAGGAGCGTGATGATGCCGACGGAGACGGCCGTGTCGGCCAGCTGCCACACCGCCGCCGGGACCCCGCCCGGCAGCAGCCCGTCCACCTGGTCGCCGAGGGCCGAGAGCGCGGCGCTGAGCGCGAGCGAGACGAGGAGCAGGAACGCGATGGTGAGCACCATCCCGAACGAGAGGAGCCGCTTGAACACGAGCTGCCGGATCCCGCCGCCCGGCGCCGGCCGCACGTCCCACGCCCTGTTGAGCGCCTTCTGAAGCTGCCCGAACGCCCCCGACGCGCCGACGAAGAGCAGGAAGACGCCGACCAGCTTGCCCGCCGTCCCCTCCCCGACGTCGCCGGCGTTCTCGATCATCGTCCGGATCTCCCTGGCGGCGCCCTCGCCAGCGAGCCCACCCACCTGCCCCGTGAGCGCCTCCTGCACCTGGTCCGGCCCGAACCACACCCCCGCCACGGCGACGAGGATGACGAGGAGCGGGGGGAGCGAGAAGATGGTGTAGTAGGCGATGGCGGCGCTCAGACTGGCCACGTCGTCGTCGCCGATCTCGGAGACGGTGTCCTTGACGAGGGCCCAGGCGGCCCGGGGAGAGAACGGCATGGAGAAGGGCGGGATAGAATGGAGACGGCCTGTACGCGCCGCCGTCTCCAGGGCTCCGGGACGGTGGGCAGTGGACAGGAGTCAGTGGACAGAAGTCAGAAGGCAGGGGGCAGGGATCAGGGAACTTCTCCCGAGTAGCCGTTCACCACGGACCCTCGTTAGCTTCTCGTATGCCGCGCCCGCGCCTCACCGACGACGGCACCACCGTCACGCTCGACCTCCACGGGGCGACCGTGGACGAAGGGCTCCGGCTCGTCCGTCGCGGGGCGGCGCTCGCGGCCGCGCGGGGCCGCGCCACCCTCCGCGTCGTCCACGGCGCCTCGACCTCGGACCCGCGCACCCGCAACCGCACCCTCAAGCACGCCCTCCACGACCTCCTCGACGACGACGGGCTGCCGGAGGCGCACGGCCACTTCGCTGCGAGCGAGGGCGTCACCGTCGTCAGCCTAGGCCTCCCCGCCCGCCGCGACCCGACGCCCATTCGGATGCTCGACCTCCGGTAGACGACGGCCAGAGGTCAGAAGACAGCGGGACTTTCCCCCGTCCCACTCAAACTCCAAACTTCAAACCTCAAACTCCCCATGCTCCCCCGCATCGGCATCACGACCTCGCTCAATGGGGGCGAGCAGCGGCTCGACCGCCGCTACGTCCAGGCCGTCGAGCAAGCGGGCGGGCTCCCCCTCATCGTCCCCATGCTGGACACCGACGCGGCGGCCGAGGCCTTCGCCGCCCTCCTCGACGGCCTCGTCGTCACGGGTGGCCCCGCCGTCACCGACGGCCTCGTCGGCGCCCTCCCCCCCGACCTCGACGCGACGGACCCCGTCCGCCTCGCCAGCGACCGGCGCATCTTCCGCCCGTTCCTCGAACGGCGCCGGCCGGTCCTCGGCATCTGCTACGGGATGCAGCTCGGCAACGCCCTCCTCGGCGGGACGATCTACGGCGACGTCGAGGCCGAGCGGCCGGGGACGGGCGTCCACAGCCAGAAGCGCGGGGGCGCCGAGCACGCCGTGCGCGTCGCGGAAGGGACGCACCTCCGTCGCCTCCTCGGGACAGACCGGCTCACGGTGAACACGCGGCACCTCCAGGCGGTGGCCGCCCCGGGCGCGGGCCTCCGCGTGGCCGCCCTCGCGCCCGACGGCGTGATCGAGGCGCTGGAGAGCGACGACGGCCGGTTCATCGGGGTGCAGTTCCACCCCGAGCGGATGGGGGCCGCGGCGGCGCCGCTCTTCCGCCACCTCGTCGAGACGGCGCGGCGGGCGGCGGCGTGAAGTTTGCACGGAGGCAGAGCGGTGCAAAATGGCCGCCCCGCGGCCGGAGGAGTCGGGTAGCCCCTTACCTTTCCTCCCGCCACGGCGGCAACAGCGCCTGCCCCGTGCCGTTATGTCTACGGTGTCACCCTTAGCCCACAGTCCTCCTTCCCCATGACGGAACGCCCCTTCGACCCCTTCCTGCCGCCGCTCAGCGACGAGGAGGCCGAGGCGTCAGGACTCCCCGTCGAGGCCGAGGCCGACGCCGCGCCCGAACCCCCGCTCAGCCGGTTCGAGCGCCGCGCCGTCCGCATCCCCCTCCTCGTCCTCGGGTTCCTCGCGCTCCTCGGCGCCGTCGGCATCGCCACGGGCCGCTTCGCCTTCTCGGCCGCCCCCGAGGGGCCGCAGCCGGCCGAGGAGGCGCTCCCCGTCCTCGCCTTCGACCCCACCGAGCCGTTCACGTTCACCGGGCTCGACATCCACCCCGACCGGATGTTCGCGAGCCACTTCGGCGGCGCCTTCCTCTCCGGCCCCGGCGCCGACTCCGTCGCCGCGGCCGACCGGGACTTCCGCTACCGCCTCGACATGTACCGGAAGGCGTACGGCGAGGACGACAACTTCACCATCCGCATCCTCGACGAGCGCACCGGCGAGACCCTCGAGGTCTACACCCTCCGCGACCTCAAGGCGCGCTACGAGACCACCGGCGAGATCGACTGGAACGACGTCGACTTCCCCCACCGCCGCAACGCGACGACCCAGCTCATCAACAAGTGGTCGGCCCGCGGCATCCCGCGCAACGCCATCACGGTCCGCTGGGGCCGGGCCAACCAGGTGGCCGAGGCGCGCGAGCGCGACGCCCCCTTCATCCACTACGAGATCCAGCTCGCCCGGCGCCTCGGCCTCAGCCTGCTGGCCACCGAGATCGGCACCGTCGAGACGTTCAACCAGGACTGGCTCGTCTCGCCCGCCGGCGCCGAGAGCCGGTTCCAGCTGATGCCGGACATCATGCGGCTGTTCAACGTCGAGCAGTACGCGATCCCGACCGTCGGCGGCGCGAACGTGCAGGTCCGCGAGCAGCGCCACCCGCTCCTGGCCATGGAGCCCTCGATGATGCTCGTCCGCGCCTACTCGAACGCGGTGGGCCACGAGCTCCCCGGCATCTCGGCCTACCACACCGGCCCCGGCAACATCTTCTACCTCTACCAGGCCTACCTCCGCGCCCACGCGGCCGACCCGCCCGTGGACGGCCACGTCTCCGACGCCTACATGTGGGGCGTCACGGACGGGTTCGAGCGCGTCGACGCGCAGTCGAGCTTCGGGCCGGAGTCGCGGGCGTACGTGATGAAGGCCTACGGCGCCCTCCGCGCCACCGAGGGGAAGACCATCGACCCGGCCGAGCGCTTCCGCGGCGACCTCGTCCAGCTCGCCGCCGGCCGCTCCATCACGCTCGACCGCCTGCTGACGGCGCTCGGCGGCGCCGGGCGGCTCGACTGGCAGGTGGAGGACACGAGCCTCTCGGTCTACGAGCGCTTCCGCCGGATGAACCCGCACTTCGCCCTCCCGGCGTCGCCGAGCGGGGCCGTCCCCGCCGACGGCAACCTCCGCCTCACGGCCGAAGCCGGCGGCAAGCCCGTCCGCTTCTTCCTCCCCAGCGGCTCGGCCGAGGTCCTCCGCCGCGTCGGCCTCGACGTCATCGGCGACGTGTTCGCGTTCGACGAGAACACGTACCGCGTCCGCGCCGAGGAGGTGACCGCGGTGGACCGGGCCTACGAGGAGCTCGTCCGGGACACCGGCCGGTTCGGCTTCTCGATGGCGAACAAGGCGCGGCTGGACCGGATCGTCGCGCAGCTCGAGGCCCTCGCCGCGCAGCACCCGGACTCCCGCTACCGCCAGACGCAGGCGAAGATCGCGCGCATCCACCAGAGCGTGTGGGGCACGCGCGCCTTCCGCGACCTCGCCGGCACCGCCGAGACGCTGCTGACCATCGTGCCGCAGCGCCGCGCAGCCCAGGCCGCCGCCGACTCCGCCCGCGCCGCCGGCGGGTGACGAGCGATCGGCGACTGGCGATGGGTGACGTTCCCCCCAATCGCCAGTCGCCGATCACCCATCGCCTCAGAGGTCCCACGGCACGTCCTCGTGCTGGCTCCGCGCGACGGCGCGCGCCATGAGGGTGTCGTGGAGCGCGCGGACGGGCTCGCCGGGGCGCGGCGTGCGCTGGACGTAGCGGCCGTCGGCGTGGAGGTCCCACGCGAGGCGGTTGTCGTCGAGGCAGAACGCGAGGGTGCGGACGAGCCGGGCGCGCAACGCCTCGTCCTCCACCGGCACCAACACCTCGACGCGCTCCTCGAGGTTGCGCCGCTGCCAGTCCGCCGAGCCGATGTAGGTGACGGGGGCGCCGTCGTTGTGGAAGTGGTAGATCCGGCTGTGCTCGAGGAACCGGCCGACGATGGAGACGACGCGGATGTGGTCGGAGTAACCCGGGACGCCGGGCCGGAGCCGGCAGTGCCCCCGCACCACGAGGTCGATGCGGACGCCCGCCTGCGAGGCCCGGTACAGCTCCTGCATCACCACCGGGTCGTCGAGCGCGTTCATCTTGGCGATGATGCGGCCGGTCCCCGCCCGGCGCTGGTGCTCGACCTCGCGGCGGATGAGCGCGACGAACCGGTCCCGCATGTCGCGCGGGGCGACGACGAGCTTCTCGTAGCGCTGCTCCGGCGCGTAGCCGGTGAGGTAGTGGAAGAGGTGGACGAGGTCGGTGCCGACGTCCGGGCGGGCGGTGAGCAAGCCGAGGTCGGTGTAGAGCCGGGCCGTCTGCGGGTTGTAGTTCCCCGTGCCGACGTGGCAGTAGACCCGGAGGACGGACCCTCCGGGCCCCCCGCTCTCCTCCCGCACGACGAGCGCCGTCTTGCAGTGGGTCTTGAGCCCGACGAGGCCGTAGGTCACGTGGACCCCCGCCTTCTCCAGCATCTGCGCGAACTCGATGTTGTACTCCTCGTCGAACCGCGCCTTCACCTCGATGAGCACGGCCACCTGCTTCCCGTGCTCGGCCGCGCGGATGAGCGCCTGCACGATGGGCGACTCCTTCCCCGTCCGGTACAGCGTCATCTTGATGGCGAGGACGGCGGGGTCCACGGCGGCCTCCTCGATGAACCGGAGCACGCTCGCCGCGAACGACTCGTAGGGGTGGTGGACGAGGAGGTCGCCCGCGCGGATGACGCTGAAGATGTCGGCCTCGTCCTCGCTCTCGCCGGGGTGCCGGAGCCGCGCCGGCACGACGGGCTCCCACGGGGGGAACCGGTGCTCGGGGAGGTCGAGGTCGGCGAGGGCGAAGAGCCCCGTGAGGTCGAGGAGCCCGTCGACGGCCACGACGTCCTCGGCGTCGAGGTCGAGCTCGCGCTGGAGGATCTGCCGCACGCGCGGCGGCATGGCGGCCTCGACCTCTAGGCGGACGACCTCGGCGAACTTCCGCTCGCGCAGCTCCTCCGAGATCAGCGCGAGGAGGTCGTCGGCCTCCTCCTCGTTCCGGCTCACGTCGGCGTTGCGCGTGACGCGGAAGGCGTAGACCCCCTCCACCACCATCCCCCGGAACAGCGACTCGGCGTTGTGCCGGATCACCTCCTCAAGGGCGACGAAGTGGAGGGGCTCGCCGGGCACCGCGAGCCACCGCCCCCGGCTCGTGGGCACCTTCAGCCGCGCGAAGTGCTCGGTCCCCCGTGCGGGGTGCCGCAGCATCACCGCCAGCGAGAGCGAGAGGTTCGAGAGGAACGGGAACGGGTGGCCGGGGTCCACCGCCAGCGGCGTGAGGATGGGGAAGATGGCCGAGCGGAAGTGGGCGTCGAGCGCCTCGCGCTGCGCCTCCGTGAGCGAGGCGTAGTCGCGGACGACGACGCCCACCGCCTCCAGCCGGGGCCGGAGCACGTGCTCCCACGTCTCGCACAGCCGCAGCTGCATCGGCCGCGCGGCGGCGACGACGAGGTCGAGCTGCTCCTTCGGCGTGCGCCCGTCGGGCGAGAGGACGCGGACGCCGGCGGCGTGCTGCCGCTTCAGCCCGCCGACCCGCTTGCGGATGAACTCGTCGAGGTTGTTCGCCGTGATGGCGAGGAAGCGGACGCGCTCCAGCAGCGGCGTCCGCTCGTCGAGCGCCTGCGCGAACACGCGCCAGTTGAAGTCGAGCCAGGACAGCTCGCGGTTGAAGTAGAGCGCGGGGTGGTCGAGCGGCGCCCCCTCGGGGACCGGGTGCGGGTCCGTCGCCTTCGGGATGGCGTGCGCCGGCGCCGCCTCGGCCGGGGCGCCGTCGCCTCGGGAGAGGCCGTTCCCGCCGACCTCCGTCGGCGTGTCGGCGGCCGGGACGGGCGTCTCCTGCTGGGGGTCGGGGGGCGGCTCCATGAGCGAGCGCGGGTACGTGGGGCGGCGGAGGATACGCACGAGGAAGCTCCCGGCTTCCGGTATCGGCTACGACGGTGCGCGACGTGAGCCCTACTCCTTCGCCGCGCCCCATTCGAGGAACGCGCCCTGCTCGATCTGCCGCTTCAGCGCGTTCAGGCCGTCCTGCTGCTGGAGGAGCGCCGTCACGTCCTCCCCCTGCTGCTCGGCCACGAACACCTGCCGCTTCACCGCCTCGATGGCCTCCTCGACGCGGTCGAGCTTGAGGAGGCGCATCGCGCTGACGGCCGCCTCGTAGGGCTGCGCGTCGAGGCCGGGCACGGTGATGCCGATGCGCCGCTGCCAGTTCTCCGAGAGCGCGTGGCGCTCCATGAGCACCTCGGCCGCGAGGCGCTGGGTCTCCTCGCCGTAGTCGCCGCGGAGGAACGGCTCGGCGTCCACCGCCCCCGCCTCGTACTGCGCGATGAGCCGCCCGACGGCGTCGCGGACGACGCCCTCGCTGAACTCGTCGAGCGCCATGCGGGTGAGGACGTGCTCGACCATCGGGGCGCCGTGCTCCAGCATGAGGCGGAGGAGCACGGCCTCCTCGGGCCGCATGATGACGGGGGGCGGCACGTACGGGCGCATCCCGCGCGCGTCGCCGGCCGGGAGCGCGTCGGGCGGCGCGGCGGGCGGAGGACCCGCAGGCGCGCGGCCCTCGGCCCGCTCGTGGTGCCGGCGGCGGAGCTGCGGGCGGAGCGTCGCGTCGGGCACGCCGAGCTCGGCGGCAGTGCGGAGGAGGTACTCGTCCTGCGCGATGGGGTCGCGGACGAGCGCGACGACGTCGAGGAGGCGGCGGGCCGCCTCGGCCTTCCCCTCGGGCGTGGCGAAGAGCGCCTCCTTCCGTGCCTGCCCCGCGATGAAGGAGACGAAGTCCTGCCGGTGCTCGCGGAGGTAGTTGCGGAAGGCCGCCCCGCCCTCGGCGCCGAACTGGCGGACGAACGAGTCGGGGTCGGCGCCCTCGGGGAGGGCGACGACGGCGACGGCGAGGCCGGCGCGGAGGACGGCCTCGATCCCCTTCAGCGCCGCGCCCACGCCGGCGGCGTCGGCGTCGTAGAGGAGGACGGCCGTGCGGGCGAGCTCGGCGACGGAGCGGATCTGCCCGGCCGTCAGCGCCGTCCCGCTGCTGGCGACGACGTTCTTGATGCCCGCCTGGTGGAGCGAGACGACGTCGGCGTAGCCCTCGACGAAGATGACCTCCTCCTCGCGCCGGATGTCCAGCTTCGCCTGCTTCAGCCCGTAGAGCACGTCGCTCTTGTGGAAGACGGCCGTCTCGGGCGAGTTGATGTACTTGGCCGGGGTGTAGTCGTCGCTCTCCTGCCTGCTGCCGGGGAGGATGCGCCCGCCGAAGCCGAGCACCTTCCCCGCGCGGTCGAGGATGGGGAACATCAGGCGGTCGCGGAAGACGTCGTAGTAGCCGTCGCCGCTCTGGCGCGGCTTGACGAGGCCGACGGCCTCCAGCACCTCGGGCTTGAAGCCTGCCTTCGTCGCCGCCTTGAGCAGGGCGTCCCACGCGTCGGGCGCGTAGCCGATGCCGAACGTC
>Ga0079224_100010633_pt1 | contig 12637 bp, 11 predicted proteins | sample Stecom2015_FD_80414 | JGI IMG/M metagenome (GOLD analysis project Ga0079224, IMG submission 80414) | Agricultural soil microbial communities from Utah to study Nitrogen management - Steer compost 2015 | ecosystem: Environmental > Terrestrial > Soil > Agricultural land | place: USA: Utah...
GCAGCAGTGGGCCCCACATGTCGTTGGGGACGAAGTCGTCCGGGTCGTTGTTGGCCAGGTCGTAGAGGAGGAAGGCCTCGCCCGTGAAGCCCAACCTGACCATCTCGAATCGGTGACGGTAAGGCACGGCCGCCTTGTCCAGGTACGCCTTGCCGGCGTCCTTCAGCAGCCTCACTGGTCCTCGATCAGGGCGCATCCGCTACCCCCTCATGCGGCCGATCAGGAGGAGCGTCCACCTCGCCCGATCGCGGGCGGGCCGCTCATGCGTCCCATCTCGGGGCCGATGCGGGTGGTGACCGGCGTTCCGTTGCCGGTACCTTCCTGTCCGGCCATGCCGCCGGTCGTGACGAGCCTCTCGAACTCCTTGGAGTCCACGCTGCGCGACAGGCCGGTCTCGAACGAGATCATCTTCTTCAGGTGCAGCTCGGCCAGGCAGGCGTCCATGGTCACCATGCCGATCTGCCCGCTCGTTTGGATGGAGCCCGGGATCTGGTGCGACTTGCCCTCGCGGATCTGGTTGCGGATCGCGGGGGTCGCGAGCAGGAACTCGTACGCCAGCACGCGGCCCTCGCCGTTCATGCGCGGGACCAGCTGCTGAGTGAGGATGGCCTGCAGGTTGTTCGCCAACTGCACGCGCACCTGCTCCTGCTGGGCTTCGGGGAAGACGTCGATGATGCGGTCTATCGCCTCTGACGCCGAGTTCGTGTGGAGCGTCGCCATGACGAGGTGCCCGGTCTCGGCGGCGGTCACTGCGGCACCGATGGTCTCGTGGTCACGCATCTCGCCGACGAGGATGACGTCCGGGGCCTGCCTGAGCACGCTCCGGAGGGCGTTGTTGAAGTTCTGAGTGTCCTCGCCCACCTCGCGCTGGTTGATGATCGACTGCTTGTGGCGGTGGAAGAACTCGATGGGGTCTTCGACCGTCACGATGTGCTTCGGGTAGTCGGCGTTGATCAGGTCGATCATCGTCGCGAGGGTCGTCGACTTGCCCGAGCCAGTGGGGCCCGTCACCAACACGAGGCCGCGCGGCAGGCGCGCGACGTTGGCCACCTCGTCGGGTAGGCCCAGCTCGGCGAAGGAGAGAACCTCCTCCGATATCGTGCGCATGACGCCGCCAACGGAGCCGCGCTGGACGAAGACGTTGACGCGGAAGCGACCGTGACCCGAGAGGCTGAACGAGAAGTCGAGGTCCTTCTTCTCCTCGAAGTTGCGCTGCTTCTTCTCGTCCATGAGGGCGTACATGAGCCGCCGCGTCATGGTGGGGGAGAGCACCTCGTGCTCCGTAGGGCGCCACTCGCCGTGCACGCGCAGCATGGGAGGCAGTCCCACCGTGAGCAGGAGGTCCGATGCCTTGCGCTCTATCGCGATCTTCAGCAGGTCGACGATATCGGCCTGTATCTGGGTCGATCTGATCTGGTCAGCCATAAAGGGTTACGCGTCCTCTCGCTGGCGTCACGCTAGCGCGCCCGTCATCACGGGTCTCTGACGAATCACACATCTGAGCGCTGGCCCCCCGCGGGCTCACTCCGACGTGCGGGCGAGTACCTCTTCCAACGTGGTTATGCCCTGCAGCGCCTTGTTGATGCCGTCGTCCCTGAGGGAGCGCATGCCGTTTTGCATCGCGAGCTCCCTTATCTCGAAGGCCGAGGCTTCCTTGACGATCGCGGTGCGGATCTCGTCGTCGATGACGAGGAGCTCGTGGATGGCGTAACGCCCGTTGTACCCGCTGCCTCCGCACTTCTCACAGCCGACGCCGCGGTAGAGGACCTTGCCTTTTATCTCCTCGTCCTTCATGCCGAGGCGCCGCAGGACGTCGGGCTCGGGCGTGGACGCGACCTTGCAGTCCTTGCACACCTTGCGAACCAGTCGTTGCGCGAGGACGCCGAGAAGCGAGGCGGAGACGTTGAACGGCTCGATGCCCATCTCCGTGAGGCGCGTCACGGCGCCGGCGGAGTCGTTCGTGTGCAGGGTGGCGATGAGGAGGTGACCGGTCAGTGCGGCTTCCATCGAGATCTTCGCGGTCTCGTGGTCACGGATCTCACCGACCATGATGATGTCGGGGTCCTGCCGGAGGAAAGAGCGCAGCGCCCTGGCGAAGTCGAGACCCGCCTTCACGTTCACCTGGGTCTGGTTGATGCCGGGGATCTCGTACTCGACCGGGTCTTCGATGGTCGTGACGTTGACGTCCGGCGTGGCGATGCGCTTGAGGATCGAGAAGGTGGTGAACGACTTACCGGAACCCGTGGGGCCGGTGATGAGGAACATGCCGTACGGCTTCTTGATTATGTCTTCGAAGCTCTGGAAGTTGTAGTCGGCGAAGCCGAGCTCCTCGATCTCGGGGATGTCCGTGGCCTTCTTCAGGATGCGCATGACCGTCTTCTCGCCGTAGACGGTGGGCAGGGTCGAGAGGCGCAGGTCGACCTCCAGGTTGCGGTCCTTGAACCGCACGCGGCCGTCCTGCGGCAGGCGGCGCTCGGCGATGTTGAGCCCACCCATGATCTTGATGCGGGAGGACAGCGCCGGGGCGGTCACCTTCGGCATCGTCATGTACTCGCGCAAGGACCCGTCCTTGCGCACGCGGACGATCACGCGCTCGGGCCGCGGCTCGATGTGGATGTCCGAGATGTCGTTGATGATGGCGTCACGGATGATGTTGTTGACGACGCGCACGAGGGCGTTGTCGTCGATCGCGGAGCTCTCTTCGTCGTCTTGTTCCTTGCCCGTGTTGCTGGCGACCTCTTCGACGACGGCGCGCGCCAGCTCGTCCATGTCCGTGCCGTCGCGGTAGTAGCGGTTGAGGAGGCGCGTGAGCGTCTCCTCGGTAGAGACGGCAGGCTGGATCTCGCGACCGGTTATGAGCTGGATGTCGTCCAACGCGAAGACGTGGCGCGGGTCCTTCATGGCGACGACGAGCGTGTTGCCCTCGAGCCTGACGGGCATCGCCGTGTAGCGCCTCGCGGTGGCCTCCGGGACGAGGCTGACCGCGTACGGGTCGACTTGCACGTTCTCCTCGACGAACGGGAAGCCGAGCTGCATCGCGAGGCTGCGCGCCAGCATGTCCGGGCTGATCTTGCCGGACTGCACGAGCGTGTCCTCGAGGCGGCCGCCGCCCGCCCGCTGCTTGTTGAGGGCTTCGTCCACGTCGCCCTGCGTCACGTAGCCGAGGTCTACGAGGATCTCGCCGAGGGGTTTGACGCTGCCGAGCTTCGTCTGCTCCTCGAGCGCGCGCCTCAACTGCTCACGCTTCAAGCGGCGGCTCTGCAGGAGGGTCTCTCCGAGGCGGCCCTTGTCGTCCGCGTAAAGCCTGTCTATGCGCTTCTGTACGGCGCCTTCCGGTGCCGCCACGAACCGCACGGTGCGGTTCACGATGGCCTCGATGTCCGGCATGCGGCGAGGGTCCGCGATGGCGACGACGAGGACGTCGTCCTCAATCTTGTAGGGCACGGCCGAGAACTGGACGGCGTCGAGCCGCAGCAGGGTGGTGCCGAGCTTGTCGGAGATCGCCTCGTCGTCCAGGTCCGGGACGTACTCGATGTTCATCTGCTGGGCGAGAAGCTGTGCCAGCGCGTCCTCGGCCAGGTGACCCAACTGCACGAGGATGCGGCCGAGCAGGCCGCCGGTGCGCTGCTGCTCCGCGATCGCGTCCTCTAGTTGCTGTTCCGTGATCAGGCCCTTGCCGACCGCGAGGTTGCCGAGACGCTGACTTATGTCGACGTCGACGTCCACGGGGGGCTCGAGGCCGAGCTCTGGGTAGTACGTCGCCAGCGCCCACTGAAGCTCTTTGTGGAGTGCCTGGTAGGGCTCGACGAGGCAGCCGGAAGCGTCCTCGACCTCCTCTATGAGGAGAGCGTCGAGCGGGTCCACGAACGCCACGCGCAGACGGTCACCATCGAGCGCGAACGGCATGGCCAGCAGCTCGGAAGCGAGCGTGCCCGGTACCTTCGCCAGAGCGTCGCCCATGACGTCGACGCGCGGTAGGTTGACTAGCGGGATGCCGATCGACTCCTCGACGGCGCGGGCGATGCGCTGCTCGGAGATGACGCCGAGTTGCATGAGGATGTCAGCCAGACGGCCGCCCACCTCGGAGTGGCGCGCGATCGCTTGTTGGAGCGCGTCGTCGGTGACGTATCCACGCTCGAGAAGAACGGCGCCAAGTCGCTTGTCGCCGATCGAGAGAACTGCCAAGGTCAACGCTCCTCGAGGAACATTCTCTCAAGCCTTCGGGCGAACCTGGTATGAGGAAGCTTACCCTTCGTCAGCGGCCTCACGAGGACCGTGACGAGCCCGGCACGCTTGGCTCCTAGTACGTCTGTGAACAGTTGATCTCCTACCATGGCAGTGTTCGTTGGCTCGGCGCCCGGCAGTAGCCGTAGCGCGCGCCTGAAGGCCCAGGCGAAGGGCTTGCCCGCCAACGCGATCCCGGGCACGCCCAAGACCTTACCCGTCCTCATCACGCGTTCATGTGCGCCGTTCGACAGTATGGCCACACCGAGTCCGGCGGTTAGCAGTTCGCCGACGATCTCCGCCACGCCGGTCGCCATGACCTCGCGGTCCGAAGCGATGAGCGTGTCATCGAGGTCGAGCAGCACGAAGCGCGCCCCCAAGCCTCTGAGCAGGTCGGGCGTCACCTGTGCCAGCGAGTCTAGGCGCACGTCCGGGCGCAGCATCGGCGGAGGATAGCACGCGTTTCCTGACGGCCGAATCACCCACTCGGCTATCGCCGCTGGTGAGTTCGTGCCGTTGCGGGCGGCGCGTTCCGGCTCACCGCTCCGTGGTCCCCGGTGGTCCGAGCGCCTCGCGCAAGGTGTCCGCGAACCCATCGTCGTCGATCCATGGATAGTGCCCGGCGTCGAGCAGTCCGAACACGGCGTTGGGCGCGGACCGGAGGACGGTCTCCGCTTGCGCCGGGTAGCTGGTCCGGTCGTGCCTGCCCGACAGCAGGACGACGCTCACCCCGGCCGCCGCCGCCGCGACGAGGTCCTCGACCGCGTCCTGCAGCCACACGGAGTCGTCGATCTCGTCCGGCGTGTCGCCATGGAGCGCGACGGCGTCCACGTGCTCGAGGAAGAGTCGCGAGGAGGCGTTCGGGAACTGCATCTCGTCGAAAAGCACCTTCGGGTTGACGCGAGCGAACGCCTCGTCGACGAGGGCCCTCGGGTCGCTCGCCTCCGCATCCATGTCCGCGTCCGGCTCTTCGCCGAGGGCCTCGGCATGGAGGTCCCGCGCGAGCAGGGGCATCGAGATCCACGGGTTGACGAGCACCAGGCGCTTGATGCGGGACGGGTCGAGTCGCGCCGCGGTCGCCCCGACCACGGCGCCGTAGCCGTGGGCCAGCAAGGTCGCGTCCTCAACGCCCAGCGCGTCGAGGACAGCGAACACGTCGGCCGCCAGGAGCCGGTGGTCGCTAGTGCCTTCTCCGGTGCTGCGCCCGGCGCCCCGCTGGTCTGCGTACACGACGTCGTACGCCTCGAGGTCGCCGCCCGCGATCTCCCGGAACGACGAGGCGTTGTAGCCCGGACCGCCGTGCAGGAAGTAGACGGTGCGGACGTCGGACGGGCCTACCCTCTCCACGTAGAGGCTGGCGGGCCGGTCGCCTTCGTACGCGGCACGCCCGCGGTCATCCAGTGCGACCTCGACCCGTGCCGCCTCGTCTCGGAAGCCGGGCGAGCGCTCACCGTTGCCGCCAGGGATCACTGCCCACCCCCTGTAGCGACCGAGGGGCCCCAACCGAAGAGACGCGCCGCGTTGGCATCGAGCACGCCCTCCAGATAGCGCTCGTCGACACCACGGACCTCGGCGAGCTTCGCGGCGGTGTGGCGTACCAGCGCCGGGGCGTTCGGCTTGCCGCGATGCGGGACTGGAGCAAGGAACGGGCTGTCGGTCTCCACGAGCAACCTGTCTTCCGGGACGTCTTTGGCCGCCTCGCGGATGGCTGCGGCCGAAGGGTAGGTGAGGTTCCCGGCGAACGACACGTGCCAGCCGGCCCGTAGACCGGCGTCCAGCAGCGTCACGTCGCCGTTGAAGCAGTGCAGTACGCCGTGGCGCAGGCCGGAGCCCGTTATCGCCTCGGCGGCTGCGCGACTGGCGTCGTCCTTGCCCTGCGCGTCGCGTACGTGCAGGACTAGCGGCTTGCCCAGGCGGGCGGCCAGGCCTGCGTGCCACTCGAACGCCTGCGCCTGGTCGGCAAGCGTCTCGTCATCCCAATGGGTGTCGAAGCCCGTCTCGCCAAGCGCCACGACGAGCGGGTCTTCCGCCAGCTCCTGGATACCGGCCCTCACGTCCGGATCAGCCGTTCGTGACGCCTCGTTGGGATGCACGCCCACGGCGACTCGGACGTTCGGGTGGCGGCCGGCGACGGCGAGAGCAGCGCGCGAGTCGCTGAGCGACGTGCCGACCGTGACGAGCCAATCCAGCCCCGAGGCGGTAACGGCGGCGTCGGGGTCGGGCATGCGCGTCAGGTGGCAGTGGGAGTCCGTCATCAGGCGTAACGATAGCGTCACGACCGCGTGAGGAAGCCCTTCCGCGTTCGACGCTCACGAAGGGCGCCGGATCCAGCACCGGTCGCCGTCGTCGCGGGAGGCATCGCCCTGCCACACGGGAACATCTTCGTGAGAGTTCTGTAAGAGCGAGCCCCGTATCTTCCGCAGCAGAGAGAAATGGTCGACGACCGACCAGGAACGAGGCCCGGGATGGTACAGGGACGTACGATGGCGGACGCCATCCGGTACTACAGCAACGAGGAGCTCAGCGAGATCATCTCGAAGTGCGAGTCGGCGATCACCGACGGTAGCGCCGAGATCGAAGACTACGAAGCTTTCGTGCTCTGCCAGAAGGAGTTGGCCCGCAGGACCTGGGCGTAACGCCCCCTGGAGACAGTTTCACATCTGGGCCACGCACCGCGCGCGTAGCATCTGTCGTGCTCGCGCGCGGTTCTCATGTGTCACCTCGTCCGCTTAGCATCGCGCTGGCCGCGTGCGCGTTGGCGCTGGCGGCCTGCGCTCCCTCGGCCGTGCGCACGGACACGACCCCGACGGCCCTGGTCGTCGAGACGGAGGCGCCACCGTTCACCTCTCAGGTGGGTGAGGCCTCGTGGTACGGGCCCGGCTTCGCCGGGAGGCAGACGGCCAACGGCGAGGTGTTCGACCCAAGCGAGTTGACGGCCGCCCACAAGGAGCTCCCGTTCGACACACTCGTGCGCGTCCACAACCAGCACAACGGGCGCAGCGTCGTCGTGCGCATAAACGACCGCGGCCCGTTCAAGCCGGGCCGCATCATCGACCTGTCACGGGCGGCAGCCGAGGCGATCGGCATGGTCGGTTCGGGCGTCGCGCACGTGAGGCTCGAGGTGCTCACGCTGCCCGCCGGCATGGTGCGCGTGGCGGCGCTGGGAAGGCTGACGGGGTACGAGGCGATCTCGCGCACTCACCCTGTCGGCACGCTGCTCGTGCTGGACGCCGGCACGCGGAAGGTCGTCGTGAGGGTCGTTAGCCAGGAGGTGCCGGCCGGCACCGCGGCGGACCTACTGGTCGGCTTCGACCTGTTCGCGGAGGTTGGCTCCGAGGTACTGGTCCTCTCGGACCGCTAGACGCGCCGTCGTTCGCAGCCTGCCCTAAGTTGACGAGCTAGCTCCCCGACGTCGCTTCCATCTTCGAGCGCTCTTATCAGCGCCGACCCCACCACTACGCCGTCGGCCACTTCGGCGACGTATCCAGCCGTCTCCGAGCTCGCGACGCCGAAGCCGACGGCCACGTTCCTGGCGCCGGCCGCATGCGTCCGGCGCACGAGGTCGCCCACCTCGGCAGGCAGGGCCTCTCTCTCGCCCGTGACGCCAGTGACGCTGACCGCGTAGACGAACCCCGTGCTGGCCTCTGCCACGAGCCGTAGCCGCGCGTCGGTCGAGGTGGGGGCCACGAGGAACACGGTGTCGACGCGTGCCGCCTGCGCGGCCTGGATCAGGCTCGAGCCCTCGTCGGGCGGCAGATCAGGCAGGATCATGCCGTCGCCCCCCGCCGCAGCCAGGTCGGCGACGAACGCCTTCTCGCCACCCGGGTAACAGTAGATGGGGTTGTAGTAGGTCATGACGACGAGGGGCTTGTCCGTAGAGGACCTGAGCGCTTTCACGAGCTCGAGCGTCTCCGCGGCCCCACCGCCCCGGGCCAGGGCGCGCTCCGAAGCCCTCTGAACCGTGGGACCGTCCCCCAGCGGGTCGGAGAAGGGCAAGCCCACCTCGAGCATGTCGGCGTGGCGCAGCACCGCGTCGGCGGCTGCCAGGAAGGCGTCCCTGTCAGGGAAGCCGGCCGTCAGGAAGGCGACGAACGCCGCCCGGCCCTCGGCCCTTGCCGCGTCGAACGCAGCTTCCACTCGGCTGCTCGTACGTGTCCCTGGCTGTGTCATGACGCGCGCTCCGCACCGGCGGCCCGGCCGCCGCGCAGGCGGCTGACCTCCGCCACGTCCTTGTCGCCGCGGCCCGAGAGGTTCACCACCATCACCTTGCCGGTGCCCAGCTCGCGTGCCAGCCGGACGGCGTGCGCGACGGCGTGCGCGCTCTCCAGCGCCGGCACGATGCCCTCCGTGCGGGCCAACAGCTCGAAACCGTCCAACGCCTCTTCGTCTGTCACCGCCACGTACTCCGCGATGCCCGTGTGCGCGTAGTGGCTGTGCTCGGGCCCCACGCCGGGGTAGTCGAGCCCGGCCGATATCGAGTGGGGAGGTGAGATCTGTCCGCCTTCGTCGGATAGCAGATGCATGAGCGAGCCGTGTAAGACGCCGATCTTCCCGCCGGTGATGCTCGCAGCATGGCTCCCGCTCGAGACGCCGTGGCCTCCGGCTTCGACGCCCACCATGCGCGGCCTCTGCCCGGCGGGCAGGTATGCGTATGGTGCGAACAGACCGATCGCGTTGCTGCCGCCGCCCACGCACGCCACCAGGGCATCGGGCGTGGTCCGGCCCTCGAGCTTCTCCAGCTGCTGCATGACCTCGTAGCCGATGACGCTCTGTAGGTCGCGGACGATCATCGGGTACGGGTGCGGGCCCACGACCGACCCGATCAGGTAGTAGGTGTTCCTGACGTTGGTGACCCACTCGCGGATCGCCTCGTTCGTGGCGTCCTTGAGCGTGCGGGTGCCGCTCGTGACGCTCACGACCTCGGCCCCCAGGAGGCGCATGCGGTAGACGTTGAGCTCTTGCCGGCGCACGTCCTCCTCGCCCATGTAGACGACGCACTCGAGCCCGAACAGCGCGGCGGCCGTCGCGGAAGCGACGCCGTGCTGTCCCGCTCCAGTCTCGGCAACGATGCGGGTGTGACCCATGCGCCGGGCGAGCAGCGCCTGACCGACCGTGTTGTTGATCTTGTGCGCACCGGTGTGGTTCAGGTCCTCGCGCTTCAGGTAGATGCGGGCGCCGCCGGCGTGTGTCGTGAGGTTCTCGGCGAAGTACAGAGCGGAGGGCCGGCCAACGTACTCGCGCAGCACCTCGGCGAGGTCCGCCAGGAAGGCGGGATCCGTCTTGGCCTCGCGATAGGCGGCCTCGAGGACCTCGAGAGCGGGGATGAGTGTCTCCGGTACGTACCGGCCCCCGAAGGTGCCGTAGCGTCCGCGGGCGTCGGGTAGCGGGAAGTCGGGCAGCCCGTGCCTTCGCACGGCGGTCTGGCTCATGGGTCAGGAGTCTACGCCGGTGAGCGCCGCGAGGTCGGAAGGGGGGAGCGTGAGCGGCTTGGCTGGCGCTGCGGCGCCGCGTTCCCGGAGCCGTTCGAGTAGCTCCCCGGCGGAGACGACGACCGTATCCTCCAGCCAGCCGAGCGAACGCGCGAGGATGCCGAGAACGAGACGCGGGTCCGTGCCCGCGCCGTGGAGCTCGTGCAGCGAAAGGGCGCCACCGCGCTTGGAGAGCTTGGAACCGTCCGGTGCCAGCAGCAGGCCGACGTGCGCGTACTTCGGTCGGGGCCAGCCGAGCGCGTCGCACAGGAGAGCCTGGGCCGCGGTGCTGGACAGGAGGTCAGCGCCCCTGGCCACTTCCGTCATCCCCATCAGCGCGTCGTCCACGACGACGGCGAGCTGGTAGGCGACCTGCCCGTCCGCGCGCCTGACGACGAAGTCGCCGACCTCCCTCTGCAGGTCCACTACGACGTCTCCTTGCACGGCGTCGCGGAAGACTACGGTACCGGTCGGAACACGGAACCTGAGGCTCGGCGCGCGACCCGCTCGCCGCCTCTCCGGCGCCAGCTCCGCGTTCAGCTCGCGTTGGGCCTTGCCGTACACGCGAGCGCTCTGTTCGCCCTGGCCCTCGCCGGCGTCGTCGACGCCCTCGTCACCGCTCGACGCGTCGGCGATCTCGCGCCGTGACAGGAAGCATTCGAAGAGGTGGCCGGCCTCCGCCAGGCGGGTCAGCGCCACCTCGTAGAGCGCAAGTCGTTCCGACTGCATGTACGGTCCGAACGGGCCGCCCACGTCCGGCCCCTCGTCCCAATCGAGACCCAGCCACGCCAGCTCGTCGAGGTTGCCGACGACGGCCTCCGGGCGCGTGCGCTGGGCGTCCAGGTCCTCGACGCGCATGACGAACGCGCCTCCCACCGCCCGAGCGCGGCCCCAGGCGAACAGCGCCGTTCGAGCGTTGCCCAGGTGCAGCCAGCCGCTCGGTGAGGGCGCGAAGCGGCCCCGGTAGGCACCTGACTGTCGTGATGTCCGGCTCACGGCCGCGTCGCCCGGGTTCGCGCGCGGCGCGGCCATGAGCCGGGGAAGAGCGCGAGCCTCAGCCGCGGCGGCGTATCGCCTCGAGAACAGCGTCACCCATGTCGGAGGGCGTTCGGGCGACGACGGCCCCCGCACCCTCCAGGGCCGCGATCTTCTCCGCCGCCGTGCCCTTGCCGCCCGAGATGATCGCGCCGGCGTGGCCCATGCGCTTGCCCGGAGGTGCCGTCGTGCCGGCTATGAACGAGGCGACGGGCTTACGCATGTGGGCGTTCATCCACTGTGCCGCGTCCTCCTCGGCGTTACCGCCGATCTCGCCGATCATCAGCACCGCCTCCGTAGACGGGTCCTCGTTGAACAGCTCCAGCACGTCGATGAAGTTCGTGCCGTTGACCGGGTCACCCCCGATGCCGACGGCGAGCGTCTGTCCCAGGCCGTTGTCGGTCAGCTGCTTGACCCCCTCGTACGTGAGGGTCCCGGAGCGGCTCACGACTCCGACCTTTCCCGGCTTGTGGATGTAGCCGGGCATGATGCCGATCTTGCACGCCTTGGGCGCGGTGAGGCCGGGGCAGTTGGGGCCGATGAGCCGGGTGGCCTTGCCTTCGAGGAAGCGCTTCACCGTGACCATGTCCATGATCGGGATGCCCTCGGTTATGGCGACGACCAGCTCCACGCCGGCGTCCGCTGCCTCCATGATGGCGTCGGCGGCGAAGGGCGGAGGCACGAAGACCACGCTGGCGTTCGCGCCAGTCTGCGCGACGGCCTCGGCGACCGTGTCGAAGGAGGGCAGGTCGACCGAGTAGGTGTCGGCCCGACCGGGGACGCCGGTGTGGTCGGTCTCGCCCTCGAAGTGGACGCTCTGGCCGCCCTTGCCGGGCCTCACCGCCGCCACGACGTTGGTGCCGTAGGCGATCGACTTGTCCGTGTGGAAGGTGCCGGCGCCGCCCATGCCCTGTACCAGCAGGCGCGTCTCCGTGCCGATGAGCACGCTCATGCCGCCGCCCCCGCCAGCTCCACGATCTTGCGCGCGCCGTCCTTCATGTCCGTAGCGCTGATGACGTTGAGGTCCGACTCGTCGATGATCTTCTTGCCCAGCTCGGCGTTCGTGCCCTCGAGACGCACGACGAGCGGCACCTGAAGTCCGACCTGCTTGACGGCCGCCACGACGCCGTTCGCGATCGTGTCGCCGCGCATGATCCCGCCGAAGATGTTGACGAAGATGCCCTTCACGTTGGGGTCCCTCGTGATGATCTTGAACGCCGCCGTCACGTTCTCCTCGGTGGCGCCGCCACCGACGTCGAGGAAGTTGGCCGGCTCGCCGCCGACCTCCTTGATCGTGTCCATCGTCGCCATGGCCAGTCCGGCCCCGTTGACGAGGCAGCCGACGTTGCCGTCGAGCTTGATGAACGACAGGCCGTACTTACCCGCCTCGACCTCTGCCTCGTCCTCCTCGCTGGTGTCCCGCAGACGGGAGACCGCCGGGTGCCGGAAGAGCGCGTTGGAATCGAAGCTCATCTTCGCGTCCAGTGCCACGACGTCGCCGCCCTCGGTGACGACGAGCGGGTTGATCTCGAGGAGGTCGGTGTCCAGCTCCTTCGCCGCTCGCGCCACCGCCTTGAGGAGCGCTACGCCCTTCTTGTGCGCCTCCCCCTCGAGGCCCAGGGCGAACGCCAGCGACCGGGCCTGGTAGTCGGCCAGCCCAAGGAGGGGGTCGATCGCCTCGCGGACGAGCTTCTCGGGTGTCCTCTCCGCGACCTCCTCGATGTCCATGCCGCCTTCGGTCGACGCCATGACAACGTTGCGGCCGAGCGAGCGGTCGAGGACCACCGACAGGTAGAGCTCCGTGGCTATCGCCATCCCCTGTTCGACGTACAGACGATTGACCTGCTTGCCTTCTGGCCCGGTCTGGATCGTGACGAGGGTGGAGCCCAACATCCCGCTTGCCAGGTCGC